>Ga0209403_10000527_pt1 | contig 56277 bp, 53 predicted proteins | sample ArcticOcean_MG_C_8_FD_187440 | JGI IMG/M metagenome (GOLD analysis project Ga0209403, IMG submission 187440) | Marine microbial communities from western Arctic Ocean - ArcticOcean_MG_CB11_86 (SPAdes) (version 2) | ecosystem: Environmental > Aquatic > Marine > Oceanic | place: Arctic Ocean... | reverse complement strand
CGGCGGCGGCGATATATCGAATGACGTCTTCGCGGATATCTATATAGCCGCCGATCGCGGTGGCGAACTGCCCGACCGGCAACATGCTGTGCAGTCGCCGATTTATCTTTTCGATGTATCCTGCATGATCGTCGGGATCGAATCCGGTGGCCATCACCAATGATTGAAATCTGAAGGTATTTAGCGACGCAACAACGCCGTGACCGGTGAAGTCGATGATGTGACAGCCCATCCGGGTTTCGGTAACCGGCCAGACATTCTACATATCGCCACCAAGCGCGTCACAGGTCTGAAAATGGCTTTTGAACTCGATCCCGTATTTTTCATTTAGTTTCGCCAGGTCGCCGGGATTTGGCATTATCCGGTGCTGCATATCGCGTGCAAGCTGCAGCTCTCGTTCCATGGACTCCCGGTACACGGAAAGCTGGTTGAGCATATGGCGGTTTTGGAGATGGATTCCAACGCGGGCGAGTAGCTCGGCATCGTTTACCGGCTTGCCCACCATATCGGTGGCGCCCGACCGGAAAACCTCCGCGCGGTCCTCGGGCGAATTGGCCGCGGTCTGTACAAGGATCGGTAGCATCAGATACCGCGGGTCGTTGCGAAGAACCTTGCAGACTTCAAAACCGCCCATGCGAGGCATCTGCAGATCGAGCAACACAAGATCAGGCTCGTCGGCCTCAATCGCCTCGAGGGCATCATCGCCATCTTCGGCGAAAGTCAAATTCTCGTATCCACCTGCATTCAGATAAAACCCGAGCAATTTATGAATCACCGGCTGATCGTCGACCACCAGAATCTTCGATGCCCGAATTGCCCGATCAAGCCCAAATGTATCTCGAGCCGATTGACCCAGTTCGAGATTGTCTGCCGATGACGGTGAAATATAATTCATCTGTCAGAGGACCGGCTACAGGCCTGCCGAGGATCAGGCGATAATCGGAATAACTTCGTTGATCTTGGTATGTTCAAGGACCATTTTGACGGGGCCCTGAGGTCCGCGCAGCGTGAGATCGATGTTTGTCTGCTTCGTTTCGTCGTTTGCAAACAGAAGCATGCCTATTCCCGCTGAATCGATGGATTCCAGGGCCGAAAGATTAATAACACAGGAACTCTTGCCTGCTTCGGTAGCCGATTTCATGACTTCCTGAAATTCTTTGTCGCTCGAAAATGTCAGTTCGCCCGAAAGCGTAATTTCGACATGATCGCCGAGGACATTCACAGCGTTTGACATAGGAATTCTCCCGTAAACACCTCCGCCCAGGTATCGCTGCCCGCTACGCAGAATTCATTGCCTCTGATGAGGTCAAATTAACGGGTACAGATTAAGAATTCGTTTGCGCAACCGGCTGATTGCTTGATCGACAACGTGTTCGGCCCAATGTCCGGTCATTCAACCGGTCCGACGAGATCAGTCGAAATCTTTTGCCAGCGCTGCCCGCACCGCACCGGTCATTCCGGCCATATGAGAATAGTTTTCATGACTGAAACCGACGATCACGTCAGCTTCGCTCTGCCGGAATGCGTCCGCCTGCGCGTCGGTGAAGGGAAAATGAACGAACTGGACCGATGACGCCTTTCCATCGTCCGTCGTTCTGTCCACATCGGTTTCCGCAACGCCCCTGATTTTATCGCCGCCGACCGTGATCGAAATCGTTTCCTCAACACCGCCAAGATTGGCAAGCACCTTGGCACGGCGATCGGCATCGCCGATTTCAAACATGACCGTCGCGACCAGCTCCCGGCCCTGGGGGATAAGTGGGTTATAGGCAACCAGTTCGTCCGGGATCTGATTCTCACCGCCGCGCTCAATATAAAGCATTTCGTGGATCTGGTTCCACATCGTCTCATAACTCTCAAAATAGAACGTCGCATGGGGACCCACTTCCATGCGCCGGTTCTTTTTCATTTCCGTCAGCGCCTTTTTGCGTTCCCGGCGGCTGGCGGCATATTCATCGAACGGCAGAATATCGGCTCGGGTTATTTCCTTGCGTGACATCATCCTATTTCCCGGTATTGCGATATGCTTGGGCCAAAAGCTGGACGGGATGCGGCGCACGCACCGGTACCGGCCGGGGCGTATCGTCCGTGCCGGCAATTCTTTCCATCCCCTGAAGGATGTGAAGCCCGGCGAGCGGACATTCCGACACGACGTATTTCATATTGTTTTCCAGCGCCTTGCGGGCGACGGGACGGCCGATTTTGATGCCGGTTTCAAAGTTGTCTTTCATTATGCCCCACGACCCGCCATGTCCGGAACAGCGCTCAATCACCTCGACCGCGGCGTCGGGGATCAGCCGAAGCAGTTCGACCGCTTTCTGGCCCATATTCTGCGCCCTGGCATGGCACGCCAGGTGGACGGTCACGCCACCGTCAAGCGGCTTCATTCCGTTGGCGAGGCCTTCGTTCTTCGATATATCGACAATATACTGGCTGATATCCTGCGTTGCCTGTGACAATAGCCGGATATCGTCGTCGCCGGGCAGGATCAGCGGCCATTCGAATTTAAGCATCAGCGAACAGCTCGGCGTCAGCGCAACGACATCGTATCCATTGTCGATCCACGGCTTGAAAATTGCCGCCACCTGTTTTGCGTTCGCGGCAACTCCCGCGATATCGCCGTGCTCAAGTTTTGGCATCCCGCAGCAGGATGGATGCAGCACTTCTGTCTCGACCCCGTTCCGGGCAAGAACCTCAAGCGCGTCCGCACCCATTTCAGGGTCGTTGTAATTCACGAAACAGGTCGCATAGACAACGGCCTTGCGGCCATAACCCGGGGCTTCCCTGTTTACGTCGGGACCACCGCTTCTGGCACGCGCCGTCAGGGTTTTGCCGTGGAATTTTGGCAAAGCGGCATTTCGGTCAATGCCGGCAACCGCCTGCATTGCCGGCCGGGTAAGGCTGTTTCCGGTGCGTGTCGCCCAGTTGGATAATGGCGCAACAGCACCGGCGAGTTTCCCGTTGCGATCGGTTTTGGAAATTTGTTTGCTCACAAATCCAACGTCGCCCTTTTTCAGTTCGACCGCTCGATAGCGCAGCATCAGATGGGGGACGTCGAGATTGAATTCGTGCGGCGGCACGTAGGGGCATTTGGTCATGAAACACATGTCGCACAGCGTGCAGGCGTCGACGACGGGCTTGAAATCCTTTGAAGCGACGGTGTCGAGTTCCATGCTTTTCGCTTCATCGATCAGATCGAATAAAAGTGGAAATGAATCGCAGAGATTGTGGCAACGGCGACAGCCATGACAGATATCGAACTGGCGGCGCAGTTCGGCATCCAGCTTTTCCTCGTCGTAAAATTCGGGATCCTGCCAGGGAATAGGATGGCGTTCCGGGGCCCCTAGGCCGCCTTCAGACATTGTTCATCCTTACATCGGGTGATTGACGCTGAATTCCGGTCGGGCGGCGCAAATTTTTCGTTGCGCCGCCCTGTACCGGTGTGGATCGCCGAAATACCCTCATTCGGCGACCGCGGTCTCAGTCAAGTTCGTCGAGCGCTTTCTGGAAACGTCCCGCGTGGGAGCGCTCCGCCTTGGCAAGGGTTTCGAACCAGTCAGCGATCTCGTCAAAACCCTCATCGCGTGCTTCACGCGCCATACCCGGATACATATCGGTGTATTCATGGGTTTCGCCCGCGACGGCAGCTTTCAGATTGTTGGAGGTCGAGCCGATCGGCTTTCCTGTCGCCGGATCACCGGTTTCCTCGAGATACTCGAGATGGCCGTGCGCATGGCCGGTTTCGCCTTCGGCCGTTGACCGGAATACCGCGGCCACGTCGTTATAGCCTTCGACATCGGCTTTCTGCGCGAAATAAAGATAGCGCCGGTTGGCCTGGGATTCTCCGGCAAAGGCGTCCTTAAGGTTCGTTTCAGTCTTTGTTCCACCAAGTGACGGCATGTCACCCTCCTTGTTTCTGGTTTAAGAAGTCTGTCGTTTCGGTCTATTGAAACACTTTTAACGGTGCCGCGCTCTAGATACGTTCCGTTACTGTTTCGTCCCATATTTCCCACCGATGTTGCAAAGCGGCAGGAGAACAAACTATATGCCGGACAAACCCGGCAGTCAACAGTTTAGAATCATTCTAGAATATTGGGAATTTAATTTCCGATGGCCGCAACGCGAACGATCACATCGACCCGCAGAACGGATGTACCGTCGGGCGCGGCCGGCAGTTCTGAAACGTTGATCCGGTCACTTGGAATATCCTCAAGCGCGCCAGTGTCTTCATGAAAAAAGTGATGGTGTTCGCCGGTATTGGTATCGAAATACGATTTTCCCGCCTCGACCACCACTTCGCGCATCAGGCCGGCATCGGTAAATTGGTGCAGTGAGTTATAAACCGTTGCCAGAGAGACACTGACACTGGCGCGGCGCGCCTCACCGTGAAGCTCCTCAGCCGTAACATGTCGGTTTTCCGCCTCAAACAACAACTTCGCCAGCGCTATGCGCTGCCGGGTCGGGCGAAGACCGGCCTGTTTCAACCGGGCTATTACGCCCGAATAGGGCCGTGCGTTAGTCTGTTGCGCTTCCATGGCTAAGATATAGGACGCACCGAATATAATTTAAAGCCCAAAAGACAGGGGACAATGCAGATGTTTGGAATATGTCAAAAGTGATGCCCGGCGGCCAAACCTGCCTAATCGCCGGTGAGCAGCTGATCCATCAGTTGCTTGACGGTCGGGATAAACCCGTTCGCATAAAACGGATCGTCTTTGAACTTGTAAGCGTTATGGCCGGCAAACATAAGCTGTTCGTCCACCATTTTACCGTGCGCGATATCCTGGAGCGTTTTCTGAATGCAGTAAGAGCGCGGATCGGGCCGACGACCGGTCGTTCCTGCCTCGTTCTGGGCCCAGTTGGAAAACTGGCATTGCGACAGACAGCCCATGCATTCCGACTGATCGGTGCGAATCTGTTTTCCCTTATCCGCCGACACGAAGATAACGGTCGAATCCGGTGTCCGCATGCCATCGGCATAGCCATCCGACTTCCAGCCTTCAGCGTGTTTCTTGTCTGCAGCGGTGACAAATATCCGCCTGCCGCGCGCCCCGATCAGGAATTCCTGGTTCAGTTCGCCAACCGGTTCTTCGGCAAATGCTACCTGTCTGTCGGACCGTTGTTTCAGTTCTTTCAGGAACTGATTCCGCACCGCTGAAGAATAAAATCCAGTCGGGCTGAACTTGTTGAGGAACACGTCCCCTTCTTCCAGATTAAGAAGACGGTGTTTCCATTCCGCCGAAATCGGGCTTTCCTGGGTCAATAGCGGTCGGGTCCCGAACTGAAAAGCGACCGGCGCGACATCGGGATCGTCGGCCCAGTCCGCCCAGTCGCGCAGAAACCAGACACCACCGGCCATGACGATCGGGACCGAATTAAGGCCGAGCTCATTCATGACCGTACGCAGTTCCGCGACGCGGGGGCGCGGGTCCTCGGGAACTTCCGGATCTTCGCTGTTCGACAATCCGTTATGGCCACCGGCGCGCCAGGGGTCTTCATACACCACCCCGCCGAGCCATTCGGGGAATTTGTGGTAGGACCGCTTCCACAGGGCGCGGAACGCCCGCGCGGAGGACACGATCGGATAATAATAAACACCGTAATCGGCAGATATCTGGGCAATTTTGTAAGGCATTCCCGCGCCGCAGGTGACGCCGTGGATCAACCCGCGGGCGCCCGTAAGAACCCCGTCAAGCACTCTTTCCGCGCCGCCCATTTCCCACAGCACGTTCATGTGAATGCGGCCTTCGCCGCCGGCCATGTCATGGGCAATCCGCGCCTGGGCAATCCCGCCCTGGATCGCATAGGCCAGAAGTTCTTCATGCCGATCGCGCCGGGTCCGGCCCTGATAGACAACCGGGATGATATTGCCGTCCTCGTCATAGGAATCGGCGTTTACGCCTGAAAACGTACCGACCCCACCCGTGGCCGCCCACGCACCGGAACTTTCGCCGTTCGACACAGCGATGCCCTTGCCGCCCTCAACCAGAGGCGCGACCTCCTTGCCGGAAATGACAAGTGGCTGCAGCGGTTTCAGTACCGTTCTCCCGGACGCATGTGTCGTATGCGTGTTATTATATGAAGGATTTTGAAAACGGCCAGTCCCGGGAGAGATTTAATCCGGGACTGGCATTCTTGTTTCATAAATCAGGCGTCACTTTCCGCCGTCTCTTTTTCGGACAGGTCATTGCCGGTTTCCTGATCGACGACTTTCATCGACAGGCGCACCTTACCGCGATCGTCGACCGCGAGAACCTTTACCTTAACCTGATCGCCTTCGTTGACCACATCGGTGACCTTGTCGACCCGGCGATTTTCCAGTTCAGAAATATGCACCAGCCCGTCACGCGATCCCATGAAGTTCACGAATGCCCCGAAATCGACAACCTTGACCACCTTACCGGTGTAAATGTGGCCGATTTCCGGCTCGGCAACGATGCCCTTGATCCAGTTTACCGCGGCTTCGCTGGCCTCGTTATCGATAGACGAAACCTTGATCGTACCATCGTCCTCTATATCGATCTTGGCGCCGGTTTCCTCGCAGATTTCACGAATAACCTTACCGCCGGTCCCGATCACTTCCCGAATCTTGTCCTTCGGGATCTGGAAGGTGGTGATCCGGGGTGCGAAGTCGCTAACTTCTTCGCGGCCGGACGTGAGGGCCTTGGCCATCTCGCCCAGAATATGCATCCGGCCGCCTTTGGCCTGATCCAGAGCGACCTGCATGATCTCCTCGGTAATACCGGTGATCTTGATGTCCATCTGGAGCGCGGTGATGCCCTCTTCCGTTCCGGCCACTTTGAAGTCCATGTCGCCGAGGTGATCTTCGTCACCAAGAATATCTGACAGAACGGCAAAGCGCTCGCCTTCCTTGATCAGCCCCATGGCGATCCCCGCACACGCGCGGCGCATCGGCACACCCGCATCCATCAGGGAAAGCGACGTTCCGCAGACTGTTGCCATTGACGATGAACCGTTCGATTCGGTGACCTCCGACACGACACGCATCGTATAGGGGAAATCTTCCTTTGTCGGCAGTAGCGCCCGGATAGCCCGCCAGGCGAGCTTGCCGTGACCGATTTCACGACGCCCCGGAGAGCGCAGGAAACTGGCTTCGCCCACCGAGTAGGGAGGAAAGTTGTAATGCAGCAGGAAATGTTCGCGATATTCGCCTTCGAGCGCATCGATGATCTGTTCATCCTGTCCGGTGCCGAGCGTCGCCGCAACGAGCGCCTGGGTTTCACCTCGGGTGAACAGGGCCGATCCGTGGGCACGCGGCAAAATGCCGACTTCCGACTCGATCGGGCGGACGGTTTCCAGATCGCGGCCATCGATACGCAGTTTCGTATCGAGGATAGCGTTTCGGACAATGTCCTTCTCGACAGTCTTCAACATGCCTTTCGCACGTTCAAGGGTTGCGGTGTCTTCCTCACCGAGAGTGGCCATTGCGTCTGCTTTGGCGGCCCCGATCTTTTCGACGCGCGCCTGTTTCACGGTTTCCTTGTAGGCGGTGCGAAGACCTGCGTCAGCGGCGTCGCGGACACGGGCCAGAAGGGCATCTTCGTCCTCCGGCGGCTGCGGAATGTCCCACGGCTCTTTCGCGCATTGCTCGGCGAGATCGACAATCATGTCGAGCACCGGCTGGAATTCGCGGTGGGCGAACATGACGGCGCCAAGCATAACATCTTCGGAAAGCTCGTTCGCTTCGGATTCAACCATATTAACGGCGTTCGCGGTGCCGGCGACGATCATGTCGAGATCGGTATCCGCCATCTGGTCCTGAAGCGGGTTCAGGACGTATTCGCCTTCAATATAGGCGACCCGCGCCGCGGCAATCGGGCCCATGAAAGGTATCCCCGAAATCGTCAGCGCGGCGGAGGAGCCGACAAGTGCCGCGATGTCCGGATCGTTTTCCAGATCATGCGCCATGACAGTGCAGATGACTTGGGTTTCATTGCGAAATCCGGGCGCAAACAAGGGACGCAGCGGCCGGTCGATCAGGCGCGATGTCAGCGTCTCCTTTTCGGACGGACGCCCTTCGCGCTTGAAAAAGCCGCCCGGAATCTTGCCGGCGGCAAATGTCTTTTCCTGATAATTGATCGTCAACGGGAAAAAATCGATCCCCGCTTTTGGCGTTTTTTGCGCCACCGCGGTGCACAGCACTTTCGTGCCACCGTAGGTTACCATGACGGCTCCGTCGGCCTGCCGGGCGATCTTCCCGGTTTCGATAACGAGCGGACGTCCGCCCCATTCTATTTCTTTACGATGAATTATGAACATATCTTCCATTCCTTCCTCAAGCCCGCCGCCCTATGCGGCCGGACCGGGTTTCACATCTGCAATTTGCGTCGATGCGGCCAGCGGGCGTTCGACCCTTGCCGGACTTTCTGCGCGGCCCCATGGCCGCAAACGTTTGCCTGAATCCGGAAGCGCGCATGCCCCGTCCCGCTGAACTGCGGGCCGGTTCACACATTAAGCCGAAAGCAGGAAATAGATCAGCGCCGCAATCCGAGGCTTCCGATCAGTTTCTCATAGCGCGATTGATCTTTGCGCTTGAGATAATCCAGCAGGCGCCGCCGTTGACCAACCATCATCAGCAGGCCACGACGCGAGTGGAAATCCTTTTTGTGTTCCTTTAGGTGTTCCGTGAGGTTGCCGATGCGTTCCGACAGGATCGCTACCTGGACCTCGGGCGAACCCGTATCGTATTCGCCGGTGGAATATTCAGTGATGAGCTCAGCTTTACGCTCAGGCGTTATCGACATCGTTTACTCCGTTTCCGCGCCCTTTTCGGGGGCGCTTTCGATGTTAAGCACCCTGACCGGTTGGATTTTCTCTCCTTCGAGACGGGCGAGCGCAACCGGGGTTTGACCCGACATGGCACACAGCAGATGTCCGTCGCGTATTGCGTCCAACTGGTTCGCATCGACGAAAATCGTGCTGCCGCTTCGCGCCCGGACCGCGCGTCCATGACGCAGGTGGTCGGTCTGGGTATCCGTCATGGCCAGCGCCGGGATGTCGTCCAGCGCGGTCGTGACGGGCAGCAAGCATTCTTGCGGGAGCGCACATAGCATGATTTCGGCCAGCTTATCCAGCGAAATCGCATCGTCTTCTGAAAACGGCCCGCATAATGTCCGGCGCAATTCGGAAACATGCGCCACGGTCCCAAGGGTTTCGCCAAGATCGCGCGCAAGACTGCGGATGTAGGTGCCCTTTCCGCACTCGACTTCGAACACCGCATGGTCGCGATCAGGCCTGCCGACCAGCGCAAATTGCTGAATTTCAACATTGCGGGCCGGCGGCAATTCGCCTTCGCCGGCGCGCGCCAGTTTATAGGACCGCTGTCCGTCGATTTTCACGGCGGAATAGACGGGTGGGACCTGCAATATGGTCCCGGTATAGGCCGGTAGCGCGGCGCGGATTGCGTCATCATCGGGCCGGACGTCGCTGGTGACGATCACCCGCCCCTCAAGATCGTCGGTATCGCGGGCCTCGCCGAAGCATGCGGTAAAACGATAGGCCTTTGCGCCGTTCATCACATAAGGAACGGTTTTGGTGGCTTCGCCCAGCGCGATCGGCAGCACACCGGTCGCGAGCGGGTCCAGCGTACCTGCATGACCGGCCTTCTGGGCATCGAACATTCTGCGAATTCGGCCGACCACCTGGGTCGAGGTCAGACCGATATCCTTGTCAACGGCGACCCAGCCATGAATAGGCTTGCCTTTGCGTTTACGTCCCATCGTCGTCGGATTCGCCGCCAGATTCGCCGTCGTCCCGGCCGGTGACATCGGCAGCGACCACCGGGGTTCGAAACAAAGCGTCAATATAGTCCGCGTTGTCAAAACTGACATCAAGTTCGAATGAAAGCGTCGGCAGGCGGCGCAAATCGACCGCCTCCGCTACCCGGCGGCGAAAGAACGGCGCCGCACGATTGAGGCTTTCGATAATTTCATCCCTGTCCGCGCCGGCGAGCGGCATGACGAATGCGGTCGCGTTGCGCAGATCCGGACTGACTCGCACTTCGGTCACAGTGATCGAGACGCCGTCGAGACCGGGGTCATGCGCTTCACCACGTTCAATTAACAGCGCGATCGCATGGCGGATAACTTCGCCAATTCGTAATTGCCGCTGGCTGCGGGGCCTGGGTTCGCCGCGCTTCATCGTAACCTTCCGCTAAATATCCCGTTTTCGGCTAAGAGCCGAAAATACCGTCCCGCAACGTGCTACAGGGTTCGGGCGATCTCCTCGACATCGAAACATTCGATGACGTCGCCTTCTTTGAGATCATGATAATTCTCGAAGGCCATGCCGCATTCGAAGCCCTGCGTCACTTCACGGACTTCGTCCTTGAAGCGCTTCAAAGTGGAAAGCTTGCCTTCATGGATCACCACATTGTCGCGCAGCAGACGCACGTTGGAGCCGCGACGAACCACGCCTTCGGTCACCTCACAGCCGGCAACGCGGCCAACCTTGGTGATATTGAACACTTCCTTAATCGCGGCATTTCCGAGGAAGGTTTCACGGATTTGCGGCGGCAGCATGCCGCTGAGCATTGTCCGAAGGTCATCAATCAGATCGTAGATGATCGCATAATACCGGATATCCGCGCCTTCGCTTTCCGCAAGCTGGCGTGCCTGGGCGTTGGCACGGACATTGAACCCGACCAGCAGGGCATTCGACGCCTGGGCCAGGGTGACATCGGATTCGTTGATGGCACCGACGCCAGTATGCAGAACGCGAACCGAGACCTCGTCGGTGCCAAGATTATGTGCACTTTGCACGATCGCCTCGACCGAGCCCTGCACGTCGCCCTTGACGACGATCGCTATCTCTTTGACCAGGCCTGCCTGAATCTGATCGAACATTTGATCGAGCGTACCACGCGCGCCGGCCTGAACCTTGGCATCGCGGTCGCGGCGCTGGCGAAATTCAGTGATTTCCCGTGCGCGCGCTTCGCTCTCGACAACGCCGACTTCGTCGCCGGCTTTCGGCGTTCCGTTCAGCCCCAGAAGCTCGACCGGCATTGACGGTCCGGCGCTGCCGGTGCGTGCACCGGTGTCGTCCATCAGGGCACGAGCCTTGCCCCACTCGGCGCCCGCAACGACGATATCGCCTACGTTGAGCGTGCCGCGCTGAACAAGAACCGTCGCAACCGAACCGCGGCCGGTTTCAATCCTGGCCTCGATCACGACACCTTCGGCGGCACGTCCGGGGTTCGCCTGGATTTCGAGGATTTCCGATTGAAGGATGATTGCCTCTTCCAGCTTGTCGAGGTTGGTTTTTTTCAGTGCCGACACCTCAACCGACAGAATATCGCCGCCAAGATTCTCGACCACCAGATCATGCGATAGCAATTCGTTGCGCACCCGGTCGGGATTGGCGTCAGGCTTGTCAATTTTGTTGATGGCGACGATGATTGGAACCTTGGCCGCTTTGGCATGATCGATCGCCTCGATCGTCTGCGGCATTATCCCGTCGTCGGCGGCAACAACCAGCACGACGATGTCGGTGGCATTGGCGCCGCGAGCCCGCATGGCGGTAAACGCTTCGTGGCCGGGGGTGTCGAGGAAGGTGATCTTGTCACCGCTTGCCATCCGCACCTGATAAGCGCCGATATGCTGGGTGATACCTCCCGCTTCTCCCGACACAACGTCAGTAGACCGCAATGCATCCAGCAGCGACGTCTTGCCGTGATCGACATGACCCATAATGGTGACCACCGGCGGGCGCTGCTGAAGATTTTCTTCCATGTCGGCTGCGCCCTTCAGGCCTATTTCGACGTCCGATTCAGATACGCGTTTCGGCGTGTGACCGAATTCGGTAACGACCAGTTCGGCTGTGTCGGCGTCAATCGATTGTGTGACGGTCGCAGTGATACCGTTATTCATCAAAGCCTCGATGATATTTCTTGCCCGTTCGGTCATCCGGTTGGCGAGTTCCTGCACCGTGATGGTTTCCGGAATGGTGACCTCGCGGAAGACCTTAATCGATTCTTTGGGCTGCGAGGACGCACGCTTCTCGCGCTCGCGCTGGCGGCGCACCGAGGCCAGGCTGCGCTGGCGCTCTTCGTCATTGAGTGCCTGCGAGATAGTTAACTTGCCACCGCCGCGCCGCGAATCGACGCGCCGCGCCGCAGGCTTGCGGGCATCGGGTTTGCCGTCCCGGGGGGCTGCTTCGTCCTCGGTCTCGACCGCGCGGACCTCGACTTTCGGCTTGCCCTTGGGTTTAGCCAAATCAGCCCCGGCAGGATCAACCGCTTCAAGACGTACGGCCTGTTCGGCGGCACGGCGAGCAGCCTCGTCATCAAGTCGGTGACGCTCTTCTTCTTCTGCGCGGCGCCGTTCTTCTTCATCCTTGCGGCGCAGTTCGTCCTGTTCCCGCTGGCGGCCTTCTTCCTCACGGCGGCGAGCTTCCATCGACTCGCGCTCGGCACGGTTGTCAGCAATGTCGAATTCGGTCTGGCGCGCGCCTTCGAGCGCCCGCGTGCGCGCCGCTCTTTCCTGGTCGGTCAACGTACGTGGCGGCGGCGCAACTTCCTTTGTCGGCTCCTGCTCGGCGACGACCACTTCGACCGGCGCCTCTTCGACCTGAGGTACTTCGCGAACCTCTGTCATCGCGCCGTCATCGGCCTGCTTGAAGGTTCGCTTGCGACGAACCTCTACTGCCACTGCCTTGGTACGGCCATGCGAAAAGCTTTGCCGAACCTGGCCGGCGTCAACGGTCTTGTTGAGCTCAAGCTTGCCGGGGCGCGAAAGCGTCAGCTTCTTTTTCTTGCCGTCGGTAGTTTCTTTCTGGTCTGTCATCTTCCGTCAGCTTTCCTGCAACTCCAGTCGGACGCCGGCACCGGCGTCCTCGCTCTGCATTCCTTCGCGCCGCCGCGCCTCCCGCAACAACCGGTCAGCAAGACCGTTCGCGAGGATAGCCGCATGCACAACCCTGTCGCGCCCAAAGGGCGCCCCAAGTTCATTCGCCGTCCACTGGGACAGCGTTTCGACGCCGGACGCACGACGGGCGAGTTTTTCTCGCCCGTCATCCGCACCGTCGGTCGCCTCGATCAGAAGCGCCGCATTGCCTGACCCAAGCGCTTCACGTACCTTTTCAAACCCCGCCACAGCCGCGCCCGAGCGTCGCGCCAACCCGATAATATCGAGGCAGCGCTTGTCCAACAGCGTAGCAAGACGGACGGACATGTCCGCCGGCACCATCACATTCCGGCGGGCCGCCTTCGAAAAACTGTTCTCGGCACAAGCCCGTCGCACTATATCTCCGCGCGCGGTCAACCACAATCCGCGCCCAGGCAGCTTCTCTTCCAGGTCCGGCACCACAACGCCATCGGGCGAAATCGCAAAACGGATCATCGTTTCGCGCGATGACGTCTCCCGCGTATAGATGCAGCGCCGTTCCGGCGCGGATTTTGCGGAATATGCCATACCGGTACGTTCAGATGTCCTCAACCGTGGCCGCGGGTTCTTCCACTGATTCCCCGGCACCGGCCGGTTCTTCCTCATCGTCGAACCAATGCGCCCGCGCGGCCATGATAATCTCGTTGGCCCGGTCTTCGTCGAGGCCGTATTCGGCAAGAATGCCACGGCCCTCACCTTCGCGATTGCCCGGATCAATCAGCTCGTCTGTCGCCAGGTCGCCAAGATCGTCGATCGTCTTGATTCCGGCTTCGCCCAAGGTCACGAGCATCGCCGGCGACAGGCCCTCGATCGCGGCAACATCGTCGGCAACATCGAGTTCGCGCCGCAGCCCGTTGAGCCGCGTTTCTTCTTCCGAAAGGAAAGAATTTGCGCGATTACGAAGTTCTTCAGCAATCTCCTCGTCAAACCCTTCGATCGACAGCAAATCTTCGATCGGCACGAAGGCAACTTCCTCGACGCTCGAGAACCCTTCCGTGACCAACAGATGAGCCAGCACGTCGTCAACATCGAGACCGTCAATAAACATCTGCGAGCGCGAGCGGAACTCTTCCTGACGGCGCTCGGATTCTTCTTCCTCAGTCAGGATCATGATGTCCCACTGGGTCAGCTGCGAGGCCAAACGGACGTTCTGGCCACGACGGCCGATCGCGAGACTGAGTTGATCGTCGGGCACGACGACCTCGATTTTCTGCTGTTCCTCATCAAGAACAACCTTCGTCACTTCGGCCGGCGCAAGCCCGTTCACGATGAACGTGGCCGGATCAGGAGACCACTGGATAATATCGATCTTTTCGCCCTGCAATTCGCCGACGACCGCCTGCACGCGGCTGCCGCGCATACCGACACAGGCGCCGACCGGGTCGATGCTGGAATCGTTCGACAGCACGGCTATTTTCGCGCGGCTGCCCGGATCGCGGGCAACGGACTTGATCTCGATGATGCTGTCATAGATTTCCGGAACTTCCTGGGCAAACAGCTTGGCCATAAACTGGGGATGGCTGCGCGAGAGGAAAATCTGCGGACCGCGGACTTCCTCGCGAACATCATAGATATAGGCGCGAACCCTGTCGCCGGGGCGGAGCGATTCACGCGGGATAGATTCATCGCGGCGGATAACTCCCTCGGCCCGCCCGAGATCGACCGTGATATTGCCGAATTCCGTCCGTTTGACGATGCCATTGACGATTTCGGTGACGCGGTCCTTGTATTCCTCGTATTGGCGCTTGCGCTCGGCTTCGCGCACTTTTTGCACGATCACCTGCTTGGCGGTCTGTGCGGCGATCCGTCCGAAATCAATCGGCGGCAACGGATCGACGATAAAGTCGCCGGCAACAGCGCCTTCCTGCATGGCCTGCGCTTCCTTGGGCGTGACCTGGGTGACTTCGTTTTCGATTTCATCGACTACTTCAAGAAAGCGGGCGAGTTTAATGTCGCCGCTTTTCCGGTCTATCTCGGCGCGAACGTCGTGTTCCAGCCCATATTTCGACCGTGCGGCTTTCTGGATAGCCATTTCCATGGCAACCAGAACCTCTTCCGGTTCAATTGATTTTTCCCGCGCGACCGCATCCGCAATCTGCAGCAGTTCCAGCCGGTCATACCCCGCGACCGGGATGTTTTCCATATCAACCATATTCGTTCTTCCGTTAGCGTTAAGCGTGCTCTCTGTTTTGCTTCTTCTGACTACCAGCGATCAGTTCGTCGGTCAGCATCAGTTTACCGCGAATTATTTCGTCAAACGGCAGCGCGTATGTTTCACCGTCGACGTCGATATGTACGGTGCTGCCGTCAACACCGCCCAGAATGCCGCGAAACCGCTTGCGGTCGACGATGGCAAGACGGGTTTCAACCCGCGCTTCGAACCCGGCAAAGCGGTCGTAATCCTCAAGGCGAACAAGCGGCCGGTCGAGACCCGGCGAGCTTACTTCCAGGGTATACGCGTCCGATATCGGGTCTTCCGCATCCAGTATCGCCGATATGTTCCGGCTAATTTTAGCGCAGTCTTCGACGTTCATTTCAGCGCGATCAGCACGTTCCGCCATTATCTGTAGACACACGTCTTCGCGACCGCTGAGTTGCACCCGCACGAGATCGTATCCCAACGTGTTCAGGGACGGTTCTATCAACCGGCCAATTAAAGCAGCCTGATCCATCGCGTGTTTGCTTCGCCTGTTTCGATGCTTGATCGTCCGTAATTCTTTACCTGACTCCGCACCGCCGGGCCGCGGAACAAGCAATAAAAAAAGCGGGCCGGGCCCACTCTTTTAAGCTTTTATTCCGCCCCCGTGAGGGCGCGTGGTCAAGTGCGGCGTAACCTAATCCCGACCGTTGGCGAAGGCAAGCCCTTATAACGTGGCTAAAGCGCTGCGATCACGGCGGATATAACTCAGAAACGCGCTCTTTCGACCGGCAGCGGCAGCCTTTTGTTCATAACGCGTGGCTGGCCAGTCATCGGGGCGCTCGCGCCAGTCGCGCGGCGATTTTGCCTGCCAGATAAACGCGGGGTTTCGCTGCATATGCCACAAAATCCATTCAAGATAGTTCGGATCATCCGTCGCAATTCTGAGTTCGGCGCCATCAGCCAGCGCCGATGCCAGAAGGTCGATGACCGGGCCGGATACGATCCGCCGTTTATGATGACGTAATTTAGGCCACGGATCGGGGAACAGGATGAAGGCCCGTCCGATAGAAGCCACGGGCAGGCGCTCGACGAGCAATCGGGCGTCGTCGCGAAACAGGCGAATATTTCCGAGGTCGTTGTCCCGGATGCTGCCAAGCAACTTAACCACCCCGTTGATAAACGGTTCGCAGCCTATCAGCCCCCTGTCAGGATTGTTTTTTGCCTGCCAGGCAAGATGTTCGCCGCCGCCAAACCCGATCTCAAGCCACACCTCGCCAATTTCGGCGCCAAAAAGATCGCGCGGAGAAACCGGATCAAAACCCGGCGCCACATCTATCTCAAGGTCTGGCAGCAGGTTTTCAACCAGCGCGCGCTGGCCGGCCCGGAGCTGTCGGCCGCGCCGCCGCCCATAAAGGATCCGGCGGCGCCCCGGCTTTTGATCAGTGGTCAGGATAGCCCGACGTTCAGGAGGCCGCCGATTTGAGATCGTCGACCAGATCCGTTTTTTCCCAGGAAAACCCACCGTCGGCTTCCGGCTCGCGGCCGAAATGCCCGTAGGCGGCGGTCCGCGCATAGATTGGCCGACTGAGCTGCAGGCGTTCGCGGATGCCGCGGGGCGACAAATCGACGACTTCCTGAATGATGTCAGCCAGCTTGTCCTCGTCGATCGTCGCGGTGCCCGCGGTATCGACATAAACCGATAGCGGCTTGGCAACGCCGATCGCGTAGGCGACCTGGATCACGCATTTTTCGGCCAGGCCGGCGGCCACGACGTTTTTCGCAACCCATCTGGCGGCGTAGGCCGCAGATCGGTCGACCTTGGACGGGTCTTTGCCCGAAAACGCTCCGCCGCCATGCGGCGCTGCACCGCCATAGGTATCGACGATGATCTTTCGGCCGGTCAGACCGCAATCGCCGTCCGGGCCGCCGATCACGAACCGGCCGGTCGGGTTGACGTAAAGTTCGTCTTCCGGGCACATCCAGCCATCGGGCAGAACTTTCTCAATATGAGGTCGGACGATTTCGCGCACCTGATCCTGGTCGAGTTCTGCGGCGTGCTGGGTCGAAACCACAACCGAGGTCGCGCGGATCGGCTTGCCGCCTTCATACTGCAGGGTCACCTGGCTCTTGGAATCGGGGCCAAGACCGCAGCTCGGATCGGCATGTCGCACGTCGGCGAGCGCGCGAAGAATTTCATGTGAATAGAAAATCGGCGCCGGCATCAGGACGGGGGTCTCGGTGCATGCATAGCCAAACATGATGCCCTGATCGCCAGCACCTTCATCCTTATTGCCGGACGCATCGACGCCCTGGGCAATATCCGACGATTGCTGGTGAAGATGAATTTCCACGTCGGCGTTTTTCCAGTGAAAGCCGTCCTGCTCGTAGCCGATGTCCTTGACAGCGTCGCGGGTCACGCGCTCGATCATTTCTTTTGTGATCGAATCCGGCCCGCGTAATTCGCCCGCCAAAACGATGCGGTTGGTGGTGGTCAGCGTTTCGCAGGCGACCCGGGAAAGCGGGTCGCTGCCAAGATACAGATCGACAACGGCATCTGAAATTCTGTCAGAAACCTTGTCAGGATGACCTTCGGAAACGGATTCACTTGTAAATAGATAACTTCCCCGTGGCACGTTATGCCTCCCCGGTTATTTCATGGATACGCCCCACCCGATAGGATGCGGCCGGTGAGTTTGGTCATCGTAAGCCGTCGCGCTTCCATTGAAAGCGATACCGTTTAGACAACTCGAATTGCGTAGGGGGGTTCTGACAATATCAGCGTGGAACGTCAAGGGGTGCGCCGGAGCTAACCGAAATGGTTACTGGTCGGCGAAAGATTTTCCAAGCTGTTTGGTCAACTCGAATATTCGGCGCCGGACTTTCGGATCCTTGATTTTGTAATACGACCGAACAAGCTCGAGTGTTTCCCGCTTTGCCATCGGGTCGTGATCGTATTCGGCCTGGGCCTCTGCAAGTCCAGCTTTCCCGCGCTTTTTCGACAGGGATGGGGACATATCTTCGAAAAAATAGTTGATCGGGACATCGAGCGCCTCGGAAATATGGTGCAGGCGGCTCGCCCCGATCCGGTTGGCGCCGCGTTCATACTTCTGCACCTGCTGGAAGGTAAGCCCAAGAGCCTCTCCAAGTTTTTCCTGGCTCATCCCCAACATCGTCCGGCGTTGTCTCACCCTGCTCCCGACGTGGACATCGACCGCCTCGGGTCCGCCACGGGTGCGGATAGGTTTCGCGCGCTTCTTTGGTGTCTCGTTGGTATCATTCATGTCTTTGATCGATTGCCGATTTCAGTGAATAAAACAATGATCGAGAACTCACCAAAATTGGTAGCCGATAAGGATTCATACCGAGTTCCCCATTGAGATACTACCGTATGTAATAGTCACCACCAAGAATTGTTTCAACATGTTTCATCTTTTTATGGGTTGTTTTCGCGAATAAATCGCCGCAACGCCAAACATTACCAGCACCAACAAGCCTGGCAGGAGATTGCCAAAACGGGAAAACGCAGTCCGATCGGGCGCCGCCACCGGCAAACGTGCATCTATAACCCCCGAGCGGCCAAGTCCGAGGCGGCCCACGACCCGGCCATAGGCGTCGATCACCCCCGATATACCGGTATTCGCGGCGCGAACCAGCGGCAGGCCCTCCTCGACGGAACGTAACCTGGCGGAAGCGAAATGCTGGTGCGGTCCCGCACTGGTGCCAAACCAGGCGTCGTTTGTGATATTCAGCAACCATTCCGGTCGGTCGTCTCCGCGCGCGACACGGCCTGGAAAGATAACCTCGTAACAGATCAGCGGGCTGAACGCCGGCAATCCCGCCAAGCGAAGGGTTCTGACGCCGGGACCTGCTGAAAAATCGAGAGATCCCGCCGTAATCTTGTCGAGCGGCAAGATATTCCGGAACGGCATGTATTCGCCGAACGGAACCAGATGATGCTTATCGTATATGGCTGCAACGCCAGCATCGCCGTCGACGACAACCAGACTGTTCCACACCCGGACCACTTGCCCCTGCCGGCGTTCGAGACGCAGCGATCCGGTCAACAGATATCCGCCGGACGGAACCGCGCGGCGCATGAGGGTGCGCTTTTGAGCTTCGGTGGACACTGAGAACGGCGCGGCGGTTTCCGGCCAAATGACATGTGTCACGCCGCCATCGCCGCGCATGCCGCTCATCTGAAGATGGCGCGCGTAATTCTGTGCCCGCCGGCCAGGGAGCCACTTGTCGCGCTGGGCGATATTGGGCTGAACCAAGCGAAGAACGACACCCGGCTGGGTGGCATCGGTCGCTGTAGACAGGCGCACTGCGCCGGCCAAGGCAAACGCAACAAGAATTGCCACGCCTGATAATCCGAACAACAAATGTCTGCCCGTGGTATTCGCGAACATCGCTACTGCCGCGGCGGCGAACACCGTGACGGCGGACAGCCCGTATACCCCGATCCAGGCGGCGGCCTGCAATACCGGCAAGGTGGCGACCCAGACATTGCCCACAGGATTCCAAGGAAAGCCCGTTAATAGGGTGCCCCGCACCCATTCAAAGAACGCCCAGGACGCGGCGAGGGCAAACACGCGGCCGATACCCGACGACCATACACACTTCGCAACCAAAGTAGTCAGCCCGATGAACAGACCAAGACCGAGCGAAAGACCAAGCACCGCAAATGGAATGAGCCATGCGAAACGCGCCGCATCCACCAGGAGCGCTCCGGAAACCCAGTAAAGACCGGCCGCGAAATACCCGGCGCCGAATATCCAGCCAACCGCAAATGACGCGCGGCGCGAGAGGGCACCGTCGAGCAGCCATACCAATCCGGGAAACGCTATGAAGAGAGCGGGTACACCATGGAGCGGGGGATGCGCGGCAACCGCAATGGCACCGAGGATGAAAGCGGCCAACCAGCGCCGCCATCCAGTGATCGACGCGAACCACTCTGCAATGGCGGAGACCGCATCGAGCAGCCGGATCATTCCGCCGGGCGTGCCGGGATGCGGGAAGCACGAATGCGGCGGATGCGGCGGGGGTCGGCTTCGAGAATTTCGAACTCGATGCCGGATTCATGGCCGATCACCTCGCCGCGGCCAGGCACGCGGCCGGCCAGATAAAACACCAGCCCGCCCATCGTATCCACGTCCTCGTCCCGCTCTTCATCGGTCAGAAAAGCGCCCGCTTCATGTTCGAAATCCTCTATCCGAAGGCGGGCATCTACATCTATGACGTCGGGGCCTTTGCGAATCAGGCCGGGGCCGGCCTCTTCATCGTGCTCGTCTTCGATCTCGCCGATTATTTCTTCGACCAGATCCTCGATCGTAACCAGGCCGTCGATACCGCCGAACTCATCGACGACAAACGCCATGTGAAGACGCTGAACCCGCATCTGCAGAAGCAGTTCCAGAACCGGCATCGATGGCGCAACAAATAACGGCTTACGGACGATTTTGGTTATGCCGGTGGCCTGGTCTTCCTCCCAGCAGGCCAGCAAATCCTTGATGTGCACCATCCCAACGACGTCATCAAGCTGATCGCGGTAAACCGGAAGCCTTGAATGCCCACTTGCGCTCATCACTTTCGCAACATCGGCAATCGTCGTGTCGACATCGACCGCCTTGATGTCTGCGCGCGGCACCATCACGTCATCGACGGTTACATCGCGGACACTGAGCACATTGCGGAACAATGTAAGTTCCTCCGCATTGTCGTTCTCGCTGCCGTCTTCGAGGTCGATCAACTCCTCGATGGTGTCGCGCAGATGCTCGGCACCGTTCCGCGCCCCAAAGAGATTGCGAAACAGGCTGCGAATACCGGAGCCGGATTCAGACGCGCCGTCGTCCCGGGAGCGCGAATCGTCGGCTGGATTTATCATTGGACGGCATTCTCGACCCGCCGGTCTGCGGCGGCGTAGGGATCGGGCACGCCAAGCGTGCCGAGTAACTCGATCTCGCGGGCCTCCATCACGGCGGCGTCAATATCATTTTCGTGATCGTAACCAAGCAAATGCAAAACGCCGTGAATCACAAGATGACGCAGATGATCGGTTGCGGGGATTTCGGCTGACAAAGCTTCTGCATGCAATGTCTCAAACGCGATAACGACATCGCCCAGCAAAACTGGCGCGCCGTTCCCCGGGGTTGTGTCTCCCGGGAAAGACAGCACGTTGGTGGGTCCTTCCTTCCCCCGCCAGCGGGCGTTTAACTCGGCGACCGCCGCATCACCGGTCAGCAGAATGCTTAGTTCGATGGGCGTGGCGGGCGGTCCAGCTAAACCGATCGCGGCGAGCGCCGCTTCACACGCGAATTCCTCCGCCGACGGCGGATCGTCCCGCCACCCGTCAAACTCTATCCGTATATCGATATCGGCGGCGGGCTTAGCCATTTTCTCTCTCACGGGCCTCGACCGCGTCATAGGCCCCGACGATGCGGGAGACCAGTTCGTGACGCACGACGTCTTCGACCTGAAGATGAATTGTGGCTACACCCTCAACGCCCTCCAGAATCCGGACCGCATGATGCAAGCCCGACGTTACCCCTCTTGGCAGATCGACCTGGCTGAGATCGCCGGTGACGACCATCCGGGCGTTTTCACCGAGACGCGTCAGGAACATTTTCATCTGTACGGGCGTCGCGTTTTGCGCCTCGTCGAGTATCACATAGGCGTTTGACAGCGTGCGGCCGCGCATAAAGGCGAGCGGCGCGACCTCGATCTCACCGGTTTCGAGGCGACGGTCAACCTGTTCGGGCGGCATCATGTCGTAGAGGGCATCATAGAGCGGTCTGAGATACGGATCAATCTTGTCGCGCATATCCCCCGGCAGGAAGCCGAGGCGTTCGCCGGCCTCGACCGCCGGTCGCGACAACACGATCCTGTCAACCTGCCCGGATGTAAGCATGGAAACCGCCATTGCGACCGCCAGATAGGTCTTGCCGGTGCCGGCCGGGCCGAGCCCGAAGGCCAGTTCGCTATCGAAAAGGCCGCGGATATAGCGCTGTTGCCCTGGCGAGCGTGCTGAAATATGGCGCTTTGGTGTCCGCATGACGAGGTTGCCGCTCGCCAGTTCCTCGACACCGTCGCGCGCTGTCTGATCGGCATCGCGCGCCATACGGACCGCGGCATCCACCTCGGCAACGGATACGTCGAGACCCTCGGTCAGCCGGTTGTACAGACTTTGCAACGCGATTCGGGCGATTTCCACCGCGTCGGCGTCACCGGCAATGATGACGCTGTTTCCCCGCGAAGCAATTGTCACGCCGAGCGTCTGCTCGAGGCGCGCGAGATGCCGGTCGAAGTCGCCGTATAGCGTCGGCAGAAGTTGATTGTCATCGAATTCCAACGACAGTGACGACGCCGGGCCGTCCGATGTGACTTGCTGACTCAAACGGTCGCGGCCTCCTGTGTCGAAATTTCGGCATCACCTGTTGGCGTCGCCGCCAAAGAGTTGGGGTGCGCAGAAACGATTTTAACTTTGACGGTCTCACCGAAGGCGGCGTCGGCCGCACCGGCATTCCCGAAATCAACATGCACCGCCTGCATCCAGGGGCTGCGTCCGGCAAGCTGTGCGGGGGCCCGGCCGCGTCTGTCGAGCAGAACCGGAACCGTCGCGCCGACGAACGTCTCGTTGAACGCGATCTGCTGTCTGTTCAACGCCGACTGCAATCGGGCAAGCCGTTCGGATTTTATTTCCTCTGCGACGGCGTCTTCCATTGCGGAGGCGGGCGTCCCCGGCCGCGGACTGTATTTAAACGAATAGGCCTGGGCAAATTGCACCGTGTCGATAAGCGCAAGCGTCGCGGCGAAATCGTCTTCGGTTTCGCCAGGGTGTCCGACGATGAAATCCGACGACAGGGCTATATCCGGTCGGGCATCGCGGAGTGCGCCGATAATGCCGAGATAATCCTCCGCGGTATGCTGGCGGTTCATTGCTGCCAGAACCCGATCGGCGCCTGATTGCACGGGAAGATGGAGAAAAGGCATCAACGCCTCGATTTCGCCATGCGCCGCGATGAGATCGGGCGTCATATCGCGCGGATGGGAAGTGGTATAGCGGATACGATCGAGCCCGCCGATTCCAGCCAGCTCTCCGATCAGGGCCGCGAGCCGCCATTCGCCGCCGGACGGGGATACCCCGTGATAGGCGTTCACATTCTGTCCCAGCAGGGTGATCTCGCGGGCGCCGCCGTCCACCAACAGCCGCGCTTCCGCCAGCACGTCCGACACCGGCCGGGAATATTCGGCCCCCCTTGTATAGGGAACGACGCAGAAGGCGCAGAACCGGTCACAGCCTTCCTGAACGGTAAGAAAAGCGGACGGTCCTTGTGCCGCAGCATCGGGGAGAAAATCGAATTTCGGCTGTACGGGAAATTCGGTGTCGATGATGCCGCGCCCCGGCTTGCCGCCGGCGCCAGCCTCGCGGAGTGCGCGGGCGACCATTTCGGGCAGTCGGTGATACGTCTGCGGGCCGAACACCAGATCGACATAGGGCGCGCGGCGAACCATCTCCGCCCCCTCGGCCTGCGCAACACAGCCGGCGACCCCGATCATCATCGGCGAATCCCCACCGTCGCGGGCCTGCTTTAACGCCCGAAGCCGCCCGAGCTCGGAATAGACTTTTCCCGCTGCCTTTTCGCGTATGTGGCACGTATTCAGAATGACCAAATCGGCGTCTTCCGGCATGTCCACGGCCCGATAGCCGAGCGGTTCGAGCACATCCGCCATGCGAATGGCGTCGTACACGTTCATCTGGCAGCCATAGTTCTTGATATAAAGCGATTTTGCCAAAGAGGCTTTCCCGGATCCGTTGTCAGGGCTGTCGTTCGTGTCGACGTTTGCCCGCCGGTTCCCGCAACCCGTTACCGTTGCTCAATTTTCGCAACCTAGCACTGCGCACCCGGGTGTCAAGAAGCCGATGCCTTCGTCAAACCATCGAGCCTGCCGGCATTGGCGATTGAAACGCCCCGGGCGACAACCTCGAAACAATAATCAGCAAGGCCTTTGCGGGTCACACAATCCTTTATCGTGACCGGCGTGTGAAACACGACATCCACCGTCGCGTGACCCAGACCGGCTATTTTCCAAAAATGAGGCGCCAGCGTCATGTCGCCATACCAGGCGAAATACGGCCGCAACGCACGCCCGATCGGCATCCCGTCAAGGCGGGTATATGCGATCGATACGGGCTGGATTACCAGGGGTGCGCCGTTGGGTTCTACCTGGGCAACACTGAACAGGGCACTTTTAAAGGGCAGAACGGCGTTACCGTCGGAACTGGTACCTTCCGGAAAGAGAATCAGATTGTCACCTTCTTCCAGCCGGCGGATCATCTCGTCGCGCTGGCGCGTCGCGCGTGTTGCAAGACGATCGACAAAAACGGTCCGTTGCAATTTTGCCAGGGTCCCGAATAGCGGCCAACCGGCGACCTCCGCCTTGGCAACAAACGACGCAGGCAGCAGTGACCCAAGAATAGCGATATCAGAATAAGACGTGTGATTGCAGGCAAACAGCACCGGCGCCTCGGTTATCATCTCGCCATGGGTGCGAATTTGAAAGCCGAGAATACGCGCAGATACGCGGTGATAGAAAAGCGGCAGGCTGATTGAAAGCCTGCGGTTGAACTGGACAGCAAATAACTGGACCGGCAGCAGCAAGCCGGTCAGGCCGAGATAGGCAACAATCCGGACAAATGCCCGTAGCGGCGATCCCACTGCCTAGAGTCCTTCGTTATCGCCGTCGTGCTGGCTCTTGCGGTCATAATGTTTCATGTATCTTTCGGTCACCAGGTCGGTTTTCACGACGATGCTGACGTCGGTCGTGTTGAACTGATGATCGACCACCGCGCCGTCGCCAACGAACCCACCGAGGCGGAGGTAGCCCTTGATCAGCGGCGGCAACTCCGCCAGCGCGCGACGCTGATCGATCTGATCTACCGGCAAAAGCCGCATGTCGACATATCTGTCCTCCACCGCTATCGGCCGCAGCGCAGGCGGCGCGAGGTGATAGTGGTAGAGATAGGAAAGCGGCAGGGCCATTGCCTCAGGGTCGGTTCCCGACATGCTGGCACAGCCGAACATGATGCCGATATCATAGTGAAAGATGTACTGGGCGATGCTTTGCCAGAGCAGCTGTACGGTCGGCCGGTTTCTGTACTCCTCTTCGACGCAGGACCGTCCGAGTTCCAATGTTTCACCGGCACCGGATACCAGCCGCCCTATCTCGAATTCGTCGGCTGTATAAAACCCACCGTTTTTTTCCGCGACACTGCTGCGCAAAAGCCGGTATGTGCCGACAACGCCGCCCGGCAAATCGCTGCGTGTCGTATCAATTACCAGAAGATGATCGCAAATTTCGTCAAAGCGATCGAAGTCGCGCCGCGCCGCGGCGACTTCGTCCGACGGATTGGCCAACATTTCCTCATAGAAAACGCGAAATCGTAGCGACTGCGCGGCCTCGATCTCGGCCTCCGTTTCCGCCAGACGCGCGACAAGATTACCGACAAGAATGGGTTCGAAGACAGCACTTGAAAATTCCGTGCCGTCGAACAGCCGCGTGCCTTCAGACATGAAGCCGGGCCATCAGCAACCGGTTCACGCGGCCACAAGAGAGAGCGCGGTCAATGTGCCGGCACGTCATTCATCATCGCCAATCGGCACGCAATAAAGTTCAAGCCGCTCTCCTACAATTCTGAAACCCAAATCCGCAGCTATTCTCTGCTTTAGCGCCTCAAGTGCTTCGTCTTCGAATTCGACAACGTCACCATTTCGCATGTTTATTATGTGATGGTGGTGTCCGTCGCCGTCTTCGGCGGTCTCGAACCGGGCCCGCCCGTCGCCGAAATCATGACGCTCCAGGATTTGCGCTTCCTCAAACAGTCTGACTGTCCGATATACCGTCGCCATGCTGATTCGGTCGTCGATCGAGACGGCCCGCTTGTGTAGCTCCTCGGCATCGGGGTGATCGTGGGCATCGGACAGAACCTGGGCGATGACACGCCGTTGGCCTGTCATCTTGAGACCCTTGTCCCTGCAAAGCTGCTCGATCCGTGAAGCCATTGTCGTTCCCACGCCGTTAAATTAGGCGAGAGAGACAGTATAGTCAAAAAGAGGAGGCCCGCACATCGCTTGCGGCCTCATGCCGAAATTGACTATTTCACGGTCCGGCGCTTGCCGAGACCGATTTTTTTGGCCAGAGAGCTTCGCTGTTTGGCGTAATTTGGCGCGACCATCGGATAATCCGCCGGCAGGCTCCATTTTTCACGATAGTCTTCGGGCGTCATACCGTAGGCGGTGGACAGATGGCGTTTCAGCATTTTGAGCTTGCGGCCGTCTTCCAGACATATGATGAAGTCTGGCGTCACGGACCGGCGAATTGACACCGCTGGCTGCGGTTTTTCCGCCGGACTTTCGCCCGTCAAACCGGTAAGCGAATCATGAACTGTCTTGATCAGGTTGGGCAGATCGCTGATTGCCACGCTGTTGTTTTGGACGTGGGAAGCCACTATATCAGCTGTCCAGGCGATAATGTCCTTATTGTCGGAAGAAGAATCTTCTACCATCTCAATACCTTTGTTCAAGTTAAACGTTACTTTTATAAGGTCATAGCACAAAAATCGCAAAATAATTTTTATATTTGATAGATGAACAGAAAAAACAACGACGCTGACTATTTTCTCGATATCACGCAGGACGTGTGCCCCATGACATTCGTTAAGGCGAGGCTGCAGATAGAAAAGATGATGCCGGGACAATTTCTCGAAATTCGCCTGGCGGGCAGCGAACCATTGAAAAACGTACCGGATTCGTTGACCGAATTGGGACACCGGATTGTATCGGTCGACGAGGAACGGGCTTCCGGCGATACCGCTGCAGGCGTCGTCCACAGGCTGTTAGTCGAAAAAAAGAAGTCGTGATCGGCCAGGCCGACGTCTCAGGCCGACGTCTGGGCCGATGTCTGGATAGCCTCTGCCTGAAGATTACAGGACATGGTGACTGCCGCCGCAGACGTTCCGTCTCTGCGCAAGTAATAGCCGGGACGGCGGCCGACGGGGACGAGGCCACGACTGGTATACAGTTTCTGCGCGACGTCGTTGTCCTCTGCCACTTCAAGGAAAAGCTGCACCGCGCCTGCCGCCACAGCTTGATCCGACGCGCCGTCGAACAACAACCCACCGAGCCCGGCCCCCCGGATCTCGGGTGCGACGGCAAGCGACAGCACTTCGCATTCATCGGCAGCGACGCGCACCAGTGCAAACCCGGCAACCGCCCAACGCCGGCTGTTTCGGGCAACAATACCGAATGTTCCCGGCATGGTGAGAATCCGCCGGATCATCGCGCCGGTCCATGCGTCATCAAATGACAGAGCGTGGATGCGTGACATCACGCCGATGTCAGCTTCCTTCGCCGGGGCCAGTTCATAACTATTCATGATTTAAGACGCCCTCCATCGGCCGGAAGTTTTGCTTCCGGCAGACGGAGATATAAGGGAGACAGCGTATCCGATGCTACCCCTTCTTTATTGAGAATTGCTTCGGCGATCACGGCGACATCGACAGGATCAGGTTGACCGTCACCGGGCGCTCGCCTGATAAACCCCGGATCTCCGGGGAATTGCGACAGTAGGCGCGGCACTGCATTTCCCGCGAGAACAGGTCCCTCGGTGCCGATCAGCTCAAATATTTTTGCCGCCTCCATCACATCGGCTGGCGTACAAGCGTCGCCGCTTTCATCGAATAATTGTACAAAATAATCGACCCGTCGCGTGTCAAGAACGCATAGAATCGGCATGGGACGCGCAATTTCTCGTGCCGCGGCGCAGGCGACCGCCGCCAGCGACGACACCCCAACCGCGGTTGCCCCCGCCGCCAAAGCAAAACCCCGCGCCGCCGCTATCCCCGTCCGCACACCGGTGAACGATCCAGGACCTCTGGTAACGCCGATGATCTCGATGTCGGAAAGCGAAATGCCGGCGACTCCGGCAATGTCCTGAACCATAGGCACAAGGGCTTCAGCGTGGCCGCGCGTCATGGGCTGCCGACGCGCGCCGAGAACGGCGCCATCGCGGACAAGCGCCGCGGCACATATATCAGCACTTGTTTCAAGGGCGAGAATCAGCGCCATTCGCGTCCATGTCCTACCCGGCGATTCGATCTAATCATGCTAGCTTTATCGTCTATCTCGCGCCGGAGAACCATATGGCACTTGTCGAAATTAGCCGTCCCGTATTCGATGTGGATATTTCCATCGCCTACGCAACGGCGGAAAACTTTACCGGTGCGCCGGTATACGCCCGAGCCGGATGTTATCTGCACACCGATGCAGCGGCGGCGCTGACGGAGGCCGTCCGACTAGCCGGTGCAATGGGATACCGATTCCGCGTATTTGATGCTTTCCGTCCGACGGAGGCGCAGTGGGCGCTCTGGAATCATACTCCCGATCCAGATTTTTTGGCCGATCCACGACGCGGCTCACCTCATTCACGTGGCGTCGCGGTGGACCTCACCTTGATCGACGAGACCGGTACGGCGCTCGATATGGGCACGGCGTTCGACGCATTCACGCCGCTATCGCATCATGGAAACACCGAAATCGGTGCCACCGCGCAACGCAATCGGCACCTGCTGATGGGCATCATGACCACTGCGGGATGGGATTTTTATCGCAACGAATGGTGGCATTACCAGCTTTTCAATTCGCGTGACTATGACCTTGTCGGCGATGCGGAACTCCCCGAACCGATGATGCCGGCATCGGCAATCAATGGTGAAACATCGTGATTTACGCACCTCTGAACCGGTATCCGCCGTCGAATTATCTTTTGTTAATGGGCTTGTGAACAGGATTATTCCCAGATTACATTGATTCTCCTGGGGGGCCTTGCGGAAATCGGCATGAAAATCTCAATACGGACAGGGGTGCTTGCGCTCACGCTGGTTACCGCGACGGCGGTTGTGGCGCCCGTCGTTGTCGCCGCGGATTCCGCCGTTATCGTGATGTATCACCGGTTCGGCGAGAACGTTCATCCATCCACCAATATCCACATCGCGCAGTTCGAGGCCCATCTCAAGGAACTAGCCAAACCGGAATACACCGTTCTGCCGCTGCCGGAGATCATCGCGCGGCTCAAGGCGAAACAGTCGCTGCCTGACCGCACGGTCGGAATTTCTGTCGATGACGCGTTTCTGTCGGTTTACCGGGAAGCATTCCCCCGGCTCAAGACAGCAGGTCTGCCATTCACGCTGTTTGTCGCCACCGACCCGATTGACCGCGGGAGCAGTGGGTACATGAGTTGGGACCAGATTCGCGAGTTGAAAAAGGACGGCGCCACGATTGGCAGCCAGACCCACACGCATCTGCACATGGCGGCATCGGGCGCAGACCGCAATCGTGGAGATTTGAAAAAATCCAACCAGCGCTTCCAGGCCGAGCTCGGAGAAACACCGACGATCATTGCCTATCCGTACGGCGAATACAGCCTCGCCGTTGGGAAAGCGGCAAAGGAAGCAGGCTTTACCACCGGGTTCGGGCAGCATTCCGGGGTCCTGTACCCGGACGCCGACATGTTCTATCTGCCGCGCTTCGCGATGAATGAAACCTTCGGCGACGCAGGCCGTTTCCGGCTGGCGATCAACGCCCTGCCGCTCAATGTCGCGGACGTCTCGCCGCAGGACCCGACCTTATCGCCGGATAACAATCCGCCTATTCTTGGATTTACGGTCAATGGGGCAGCGGCGAAACGACTGTCGCGTCTCGCCTGTTACTCGTCCGGCCAGGGCAAAGCACGGTTGGAGCGGCTGGGGCCGCGCGTCGAGGTCCGGCTCGAAAACGCCTTCCCGAGCGGTCGGGCGAGAATAAACTGCACTATGCCCACCCAGTCGGGGCGGTGGCGGTGGTATGGCCTGCAGTTCTATGTGCCCAAAAGCTGACAGCCGAAAGAGGGGGCGGCAGGATTACTGACGGAGCTCCTGGTCAGGCGTCAGGCGCCACGGAATCGCCGAGGCGGGCGGCGTCGAATACCTGCAACGCATTAAAGCGCATGATCAGACGGATCGTTTTGATATAATCGTCGCCACGCTCGGAATAGCTCATGAGCGTACCAGCCAGAGAATGGCCGTCGATATGTCCCGTCGCGGCGCGCATTTCGGCGCGGCGCGACCGAAATTCAGCATAGGCGAAATGACTGTTCAGATTATGGGCATAGGCCTTCACGCCGTCGATCAGATGGTCGAACGCCCGGACCTTGAAACCCTTGCCTTCGGCGCGCTCCAGCGGAACGATGCCTTTCCGGTGCGCACGGTAGCTTCGTTGCCCGAAAAGCGCGTTTCCTTCCTGCGCGAAACGCGATGTGCCCCAGCCGCTTTCCACGGCGGCCTGGGCAATGGCCAGCGACGGCGGAATCACGTCCATGCGGTCGAGCAAGGCAACGGAATCGGGACGATCGAGCCCGTATGTCTCGGCCATTTCCGTCAGCCACGCGGCGTCAGGTGCGGGCAGGCGGTCGCCGGCTTTCAACCGCGTCCCGATCGAAATCAAACGCTTTCGATCCTGCATGATCAGCTCATTTACGTGCAGAATCAGCGGCAAGGTCGACTTGATAAATGTTATTTTGCGCAGCGACGCCCGGGTCAGCGTCTTCAAATCATGCGGCAGGCTGGCGAGAAAAAGGCGCGGCACCTCGCCGCGCACGCGCACGCCGTCAAGCTCATAACCGATTTCCCTGAACAGATCCCAAAGCTTGCCGGTCGAGCTCGCCAGCGTAACGCCAACGGGTTTGGCGAGCGCCGCAGATGCGCTCAAAGCGAATTTTGTCGCCGTTTGTGCCGCACGCTCCTCCGATGCCGGAGCGGCAGATGTCGTAGCCTTCGCGAGCTCAGCCTTAATGTCTGCCGCCGGTGGCTCGAAAAGCGTTGAAGCGCCGGTCGCGAACATGCCGGCCGCACCGGCGATCACGACGTATATTGCAGCGCGGTGAAATGCAGTAGCCGTCGTCACAAACTTGGTCATTGCTCATCCATCCTTTTGACACCACCCGCGTTTTGCAGGCCGACTTCGTCAGGCTGTCCGGGGCCGAGCCCGCAGCGAGACAGCGTGTCCGCTAAGTAATTGCCTCTACCCGAAGCACATCGGGCACGTAATGCCGAAGCAGGTTTTCGACGCCCATTTTCAACGTCGCGGTCGAGCTCGGGCACCCGACACAGGCGCCCTGGAGGCTCAGGTAAACGACCCCGCGTTCAAATCCGCGATACACGATGTCACCACCATCCATCGCAACCGACGGCCGAATACGCGTATCAAGCAACTCCTTGATCTGCGTCACGATCTCGTCGTCTTCTTCCGCGCCAGCCGCCGCCGGATTTTCTTGGGCGAGGACGACCGGTTCGCCGGCGTCCAGATGCGTCGCAATACTCTTGGCGATGACCGGCTCAAGCGCCTGCCAGTCAGCCGTTTCGCTTTTCGCCACCGAAACGAAATCGGCGCCGAAAAACACCCCCGTCACGCCATCGATTCCAAACAGGCGGAGGGCAAGCGGTGCTCCTGCCGCCATATCCGACGACGCATAGTTCGCTGTACCGGACTCCATTACCGGGCAGCCGGGAATGAATTTCAGGGTGGCGGGGTTTGGCGTCGGTTCGGTAACGACGTTAATCATTGCTGGGTCATCACCGGTTGTGAAACGCGACGTCTGGCAGACGATCGATACTCCGCCTGACGGGGAGAAATTGGGTTAAGCGAAAGTTAAGATCAACCCAAATTTGGCGGTCACAGATTCGTGCGTTTGCAACCCCTTGATATCCCGCCCGGTTTAATTTCGTTCCGGATGCGGAAAGATTATGGTTAAGAATTTTTAACCCTAATCATTGGTTAATCCACGGTCGACGGTGGCGACCCACCAGATATCCGGGCCATCAGCCATACGCCCCGGGAACTCCAAAAATTAAAGATGCAAAAGGCCTATTCAAAGGCCCGGGTCGACAACGAACAGGGACTAAGTCCGCCAGCGAAGGGTCGCTTCCGATAACGGATTTTCGAACGGTTTGCCCCCAACACCGGCCCTTTCCCATTCGTTCTTGATCCTGAAATACCACTTCGCCTGCTGATCGGGCTCGCCGGTCAGCCGCAGGTCGGGACCCCAACGCAGACCTTTCGCCTGTTTTGCAAACACTGCCTGGTCCTGCGCCAGAAACGCCCGGACGAACGGCATCGCCAATGGCTTGAACAGCGTCAGCCACGGCACCGACCACCACATTAGATGCGTGGTCATTGTGCGGTTTTCATCCATCGGCGTACACGCGGTCATGCCGCAATAATAGTTCCGCCCGGCGCGGATATGCTCGATCCGAATACCGGGCAGGGCGAACGCGATCTGTACCTCCGGAGCGCCGCCGAGCAGGCGGTAAATCTTTGAGTTCGACGACGCCCGATGGGACGTCATGTCAAACCCCAGAGGGGTCGGCGCGAAATGCTTTTCCTTGTCGCGCCGTTCCCCGGGCCGGCGCCACCACCATGATTCATGAACATGGGGCGTGTGGGCAGGGTCGATCAGCCCGACGACAGCGTGATCTATGTTCACCGGAAATTCCAGTGCATGGACGATCCGCGGTGCGGCAGCGCCGACATCGGGCACAATCGGCAGCGGCGTCCCGGATCCGTCACCATCACCCACCCAAATCCAGATCAGCCCCTGCTGTTCCCGGACCGGAAACGCCGGCACCGTTATGTTCGACAGATCGGCTGGGTCGTCGGAAACCAGGGCAGGTATCGAGGTACAGCATCCGTGCCGGTCGAACGTCCAGCCGTGATAGCAGCACTCCACATCATCACCGCGCATACGCCCCTCCGACAGGGGCGCGCCGCGATGGGCGCAATTATCCCGCAGCGCGAACGGTTCACCGCCGCCGGCGCGGCAGAACACGACAGGTTCCCCGCAGATTTCCCGGTGCACCAACCGGCCGGCGGCGAGATCCCGGGAAGCAAGACCGAAATACCAGATATTACGCAGCATGAAAGACCGACTGTCCGACGCGATCAGGTGAGCATGTCGAGCTGTTCCTGGGTCAAGTTGCCGGGAACGATGGTGATCGGAATCGGAAACTTGCCCGACATCTTGCCGCCGATAGAGCTGACCAGCGGGCCGGGTCCTTTCTTGTCGGTGCCGGCGCCGAGGACGAGGATAGAAATGCGGGGTTCCTCTTCAATCAGCGCGAGGATCGTCGCGGCCGGTTTTCCTTCGCGCACATAAAGTGTCGGCGTCTCGCCAGTCCATTCCTGGACCTGTGAGGAATATCGCTGCAGGAACTCTTCGGCTTCCGTACGGGCTTCCTCGCGCATTTTTTCCTCGACCGACATCCAGTGCTGAAATTCCGCCGGTTCCAGAATATAGACCAGGGCGAGCCGCCCACCGGCATGCAGCGTGCGGCGGGCTGAAAAATAGATCGCGTTCCGACATTCGTCCGTATTATCGACCACGCACAGGAACAATCGGTCGCTGCGCACCGATTTATCAGCCGGCGCGTCCGCGTCAAGCGCCGTGTCTTCCGTCGCGGGTGCGACTGTTTCTTCGTTCATTGTCAGGCCCTTCTGAAGATAACGCCAGCGAGCCATCCTGCCAGCAGCGCAATAAATATTGCAATCGCACCGTACCACGGAGCCCGGTTATGCGCGAAATCGTAGATCTGCGCTTCAAGACCCACTTTGTGAACCGTTAGCGGGGCTTCTTCCTCGCTGACAAGCTTTCCGCCCTTAAAGAGATAAACGGTGACGAGATATTCACCGATCGGAACGTTTACGGGGAACGGTATAGTGGAACGGAAAAGCCGCCCGCGTTGGATTTTAATGTCGGAAATGTCTTCGCTGTAAAGCTGCATCCGCTTCTTGTTCCGGATCAGCGCATTGCGAAACGTCAGAATATGATCGGCCGGTCGCTGCGACCGGGTAAACAACCCAATCCGGTTTGTGCCAATCTGAAGTCTTTCCAGGATCGCCGGGGAAGCGATCTCGTCCAGTGGCTTCGATGCCGCGATCCTGTAATAGGCGGGGGCCGCCTCGAAGGTAACCGATGCGCCGTTCACCCAGATCCCGGCAACGCGTTCCTTGCGGCGGACAATCTCGTCGCGCTGCGGACCGACCACGGTCACCACGATATCGCCGGATCCTTCGGTCGCTCCGAACAGCAGTAGCTCCGCCCCGGTAAAGCCGGTCGTAATCGCGACCTCCCGGGTCGAAAGATCGGCAACCAGGCTTTGTGATTGCGCCGGCGGCGTAAAGCACAACAGCAGAACGACTGTCAACATGCGCGGCGCCATCAGCGTCCGCCTCCGAAGCCGAAGCCGAGCGAATATAGATCGTCCGGGGTCACCACAAGCGTCCACGCAACCCGCGCACAGACGGCAAGCACAATCAGACCGAGTGCGATGCGCACTTCCTCGCCGCGCAGCCGGGCGCCGACCCGCGCGCCGATCTGTGCGCCGATCACGCTGCCGACAACCAGCAGCATGGCAAGGACGATATCGACCGTCTGATTATTGACCGATTGCAGAAACGTCACGTTGGCGGTCACGAACACGATCTGGAACAGCGACGTGCCGACAACAACCGACGTCGGCATGCCGAGCAGGTAGATCATCGCGGGCACCATCACGAACCCGCCGCCGACCCCCATGATCGCCGCCAGAATACCGACGAAAACGCCGACACCGAGCGGCAGCAGCGCACTGATATACAACTTCGACCGCCGAAAGCGCATCTTGAACGGCAGGCCGTGCAGCCAGGTGTGATAGTGCAGCTTTCGTTTCGGCGCCGCCGGATTACGGCTGCGAAACCAGGAACGGATGCTTTCGATCACCATCAGCAAGCCGACAATCCCGAGAAACAGGACGTAGGAAGCGGAAATCACAAAATCGATCTGGCCGATGCCACGGAGGAACGTAAAAAGCCACACGCCGAGGGTTGAGCCGATAAAACCGCCGATCATCAGCACGATACCCATTCGGATATCGACGTTACCCCGCCGCCAGTGCGCCAGCGCGCCCGATACCGACGCGGCAACGACCTGGTTCGCCTCGGTTCCAACCGCAACGGCAGGCGGCACGCCGATAAAAATGAGGAGGGGCGTCATCAGAAATCCGCCGCCGACGCCGAACATACCCGATAGAAAGCCCACCATGCCGCCCAACCCAAGCAGCATCAGTGCATTGAGCGACATTTCGGCAATGGGCAGGTAAATCTGCATGGCACGGATTGTAGTGACTGTCTGGCGGCGGTGCCTTTTTGCGCCGTTCGCCCGAGCGGTGCAAGAGGCGTTCCGGAATTCTGCCTAAAGAATCAGGACGAAATAAGCCCGACGATTTCGTTGATATCCGCGAGGATCGGATCGGCGATCGCCCGGGCACGGGCGGCGCCATCGGCCAGAATGGCGTCTATATGCGCAGGATCGGCCATCAGCCTGCGCATTTCGTCCGACATGGGGGCGAGCTTTTCAATCGCCAGGTCGGCAAGGGCCGGCTTAAAATCGCCGAACCCGCGACCGCCGAATTGCTGCAAAACATCGGTTGATGTCGATTTCGACAGCGCGGCGTAAATCCCAACAAGGTTAGCCGCTTCCGGCCGGCCTTTGAGCCCGTCGGTTTCGGAGGGCAGAACATCGGCATCGGTTTTCGCCCGACGGATTTTCTTGGAGATATCGTCGGCGGTATCGGTGAACGTAATCCGCGACTGGTCCGAGGGATCGGATTTCGACATTTTCTTGGCGCCGTCCCGAAGACTCATCACGCGGGTAGCTTCGCCGAAGATCAACGGCTCGACGATGGGGAAAAATTCGACTGCAAAATCGCTATTGAACTTCTGGGCGATGTCGCGGGTCAGTTCCAGATGCTGTTTCTGATCCTCACCGACCGGCACATGTGTTGCCTTATAAATCATAATGTCGGCGGCCATCAGATCGGGATAGGCATAAAGGCCGACAGACGCGTTCTCGCTGTGCTTGCCCGCCTTCTCCTTGAACTGGGTCATTCGGTTCAGCCAGCCGAGCCGGGCGACGCAGTTGAATATCCATGCAAGCTGCGCATGGGCCGCGACCTGACTCTGGTTGAAGATGATACTGCCCTTGGGATCGATGCCGGCGGCAAGAAACGCGGCGGTCACTTCACGCGTGTTGTCGACCAGCTCTTTCGGATCCTGCCAAACGGTGATCGCGTGCAGATCGACAACACAATAGATGCAGTCATAGTCGTTTTGCAGGTCGACGAAATTCCGGATAGCGCCCAGATAATTGCCGAGATGGAGGTTGCCGGTCGGCTGCACGCCGGAGAATATCCGGTTCATCCTGTGAATTCCTGTGATGTAAAAGCGCGCGGGTTATCGCCTCAACCCGGCGACCGGTCAAGCAGGCGCTTGATATCGGCGATCCGCGCGGCGCCGAAACACAGCGCGCCCGCGCCAAACGCGACAAGCCCAAGACCGACGAGCAGCGCGAGAACGAACGCCTCACGGGTCGGATCGATGGCGGCGACATCCGCCAGTGCACCGGCCGCGAACCACAGGATTCCCGCCATTGCAACGCTGGCAAGCAACGTGCGCGGCACCGCCCGGCGCAGACGGCTATCCGCGACAAAATGGCCGCGCCGCATCAGCATCCATGCCAGCAACCCGGCATTGACCCACGCCGAGATGGCAGTCGCCAGCGCGATGCCGACATGCAGCAGCGGACCCATCAGAACGAGATTGAGCACAAGATTGATGGCAACGCATAGCGCAGCGATTTTGACCGGCGTTGCGGTGTCTTCGCGGGCGAAGAATCCGGGCGCCAGCACCTTGATCAGGACATAGGCCGGCAATCCAATCGCGTAGGCGGCAAGCGCCGCCGAGGTCGCGGACGTCTCCGCCGGCCCGAACGCGCCGCGCTCGAACAAAACGGAGACAACAAGATCGGGCATCACGATCAGCGCCGCCGCACCTGGCACGGTCAGGAGCAAGGCGAATTCCAGCGCCCGGTTCATACTGCCGGCGGCGGCGGCATCGTCACCGGCGCGCAGCTGGCGCGACAGAAGTGGCAGCAAGGCCGTGCCGACCGCGACGCCGATCACGCCCAGCGGCAGCTGGTTCACCCGGTCCGCGTAGTACAGAAACGATACCGACCCGCTCGGCAGCAGAGACGCGATGACGACATCGATCAGCAGGTTGATCTGTACGACACCCGCGCCGATCACGCCGGGCAGCATAAGGATCAGCAGGCGCTTCACCCGGGGTGTCAGTCGTGGCCGCAGCAGACGCAGCCGGAATTCGGCTTTGTGGCAAGCAAGTATCAACCAGACAAACTGTGCTGCGCCGGCCACCGCCACGCCCCAGGCCAGCGCGTGACCGGGGGTTTCGACAAAAGGCGACAGACCGAGGATCGCCGCGATCAGACAGAGATTGAGAATGATCGGGGTCGCGGCCGCGGCTGCGAACCGTCCCAACGCGTTGAGGACACCGCCAAGCTGAGAAACCAGCGATATAAACATGAGATAGGGAAACGTGACCTGTGCCAGGGAAACGGCAAGATCGAAACGATAGGGATCGTCGGCGAAACCGGGTGCAAAACCATGCATGATCCACGGCATCGCAACCTGCAAGGCGGTAACGAACAACAGCAGGGCGACAACGAATACCGAGATCACTTCTTCGGCGAATTCGCGTGCCGCCTCCCGTCCGCCTTCGGACATCTGGCGGGTAAACAACGGCACGAACGCTGCGTTGAACGCTCCCTCGGCGAACAGCCGGCGAAAAAAATTAGGCAGCTTGAAAGCGACGAAAAACGCATCCGCCACCGGCCCCGCTCCCAGGGTCGCTGCGATCAGAATATCGCGGACAAACCCGAGCAACCGGCTGATCATCGTATAGCCGCCAACGGTGGCGATAGAACGGATTAGCGCCACAACCGCTCTCCTCCTGGCCCGCCCCGTATGGCACCCACGGCGACTTGCCTGTGCGGCGGTGCGATAAACGGGCAATCAAACACGGGCAATCTGGAAATCAAATGCGGCAATCCGGAGGCGGCGACTATTCCGCCGCCGAGACTTCTGCGGCAACCGATGTACCGGAATCACCAGGCGGACGCGCACCATCGGCGCCGGCATAGCTATCCTGCACCATGACCGCCAGAAGAGTGTCGCGAATTTGGTTCAGCCTGCTGTCATGGGTGACCTGAAGGCCAAACACATCCTTGACGTAAAAAACGTCGACCGCGGCTTCGCCGAACGTGCTGATATGGGCCGACGCAATCTGCAAATTCAACGACGACAGCGCCCGGGTGAGATCGTAAAGCAGTCCTTTTCGGTCCCGACCATTGACCTCGATCACGGTGTGGGTGCGGCTCGCCTCATTGTCGATAAGAACGCGCGGCGCAACCTTGAAAACGCGCATCCTGCTGGATACGCCATCGTCCTTTTTCAGTTCTTCGCGCGGCCGCAGCCGCCCGGCAAGGGTCTGGTCGATGCGGGCATAAAGCCGGGCGAGCTTGTCGGCCCGGTCGAACGGCTCGCCGTTCTCGTCCTGCACCCAGAATGTATCGAGCGCCATTCCGTCCGCCATGGTGAAAATCTTGGCGTCGACAATGTTCGCACCGCTGACCGCCATGGCGCCGGCAATGCGGGAAAACAAGCCGGGATGATCGTCGGCGTAAATCGTGATTTCGGTGACGCCCTTGAAACGGTCCACCCTGTTCTTGATCGTCAGGGGCTCCGAGCGCGATTCAGCTTCATGCGCGATGCGGGCATGCCACGCATGGGTATCCGCGTCGAATGACAGCCAGTAAGACGGATAGCCGCGGGCGATATGGGCGTCTATGGCGCTGGGAGGCAGGTCGGCCAGCAGCGCGCGCATTTCTTCCTTGGCATATTCAATCCGGGCGTCACGGCCGCCGGCCGCATGTCCGCCGGTCAACCGCTCCTCTGCCGCTTCGTACAGGTCGCGCAGTAGCGCGGCCTTCCACGCGTTCCAGACATTGGGACCGACCGCGCGGATATCTGCCGCCGTCAGCACCAGCAGCAGGCGCAACCGCTCGACCGACTGCACGACGGCGCAGAAATCGGTAATCGTCTGCGGGTCGTTGATATCGCGGCGGAACGCGGTGTTGCTCATCAACAGATGATAGCGCACCAGCCACGCGACGGTTTCGGTTTCCTCGTCGCTCAACCCGAAACGCGGACACAGCTCAAGCGCGACATCTGCACCCAGCTCAGAGTGGTCGCCGCCGCGGCCCTTGGCGATATCATGCAGCAACACCGAAACATACAACGCCCGGCGCGATTGGATCTTGTGGACGACTTCGGACGAAATCGGCATTTCATCGCCATAGCTGCCCTCTTCGATGCCGCGCAGAATGCCAATGGCGAACACCGTGTGCTCGTCGACCGTATAGACGTGATACATATCGTGCTGCATCTGGGCGACGACGCGCCCGAAATCCGGCACGAAACGGCCGAACACCGACGCTTCGTTAAGCCGCCGCAGCGTCGTTTCCGGATCGTTTTTCGACGTCAGCATCTCGGTAAACAGCCGGTTGGCTTCGGGATCGTCGCGGATTTGATCGACGGCGTGCAGGTTGCGCGTGATCGCGCGCAGCGCCTTCGGATGAATATCGAGCTGTTCTTCCTGGGCGGTATGAAACAACCGGAGAATTTTAACCGGGTCGTCGCGAAATTCGCTGCCGCTCCGAACATTCAGCCGGCCGCCCTCGACCTCGAACCCGTCGATCGATTTATGGAACAACCCGATCGACGGCAGCCGAAATCTCGGTTTGCGCTGATGCTCCGCTTCGAGCGCCGCGCAAAAGATACGTGTCAGATCGCCAATCTCCTTGGCGATCAGATAATAGTGCTTCATGAACCGCTCGACTCCGCGCGCGCCGGCGCGGTCGCGATAGACGAGCAGCGCCGCGATCTCGGACTGCACGTCGAAGGTCAGACGGTCTTCGCCGCGACCGGCGAGGTAATGCAGATGGCAGCGCACATCCCACAGAAACCGGTGCGCCCGATCAAACCGGTGCGCTTCCTTCTTTGTCAGCACCCCACGATCGACCAGATTGGCGACTTCGTCGACCTTGTAGAGATATTTGGCAATCCAGTAGAGGGTCTGGAGGTCGCGGAGCCCCCCTTTGCCTTCTTTGATATTTGGCTCCAGCACGTAGCGCGAGCCGCCCAGTTTGGTGTGCCGCGCATCGCGTTCAGCGAGCTTTCCCTCGACGAATTCAGGCCCGGACGTGTCGGCGACTTCCGAATAGAAACGCCGACGGAGCTCGTTATATAACTTGCGGTCGCCCCACAAATAACGTGATTCCAGCATCGCTGTGCGGATCGTCAGGTCGCTCCGCGCCAGGCGCACGCATTCGTCGATCGAGCGCGTCGCGTGACCAACCTTCAGCTTCAAATCCCACAACATGTAGAGGGTATATTCGATGACCTGTTCCTGGCGCGCAGTTTCCTTGTAAGGCAGCACGAACAGAAGATCGATATCGGAATGGGGCGCCAGCTCGCCGCGTCCATACCCACCGACGGCGGCCACACAGAGCCGCTCGCCCTCGGTCGGGTTGGCGGCGGGATACACATGGTCGGTGGCGAAATCGTAGATCAGCCGCACGATCTGGTCGGCAAGAAACGACAGCGCCACGGCAACTTCTTCGCCGTTCGCCTCGCCCGCGTCGAACCGGCTTCGCACCTCGGCACGCCCCTGCTCCATCGCGCCCTTTAAAAGGTCGAGAAACCCTCCGCGCGCTTCCTGCGGCGTGCGGTCGCCTGCGATCAGCGCATCGAGCTCTCCGACAAGGGCGGCGCGGTCGATGATCCGGCGCTGTTTCTGTATTGAAGGCATCAGGTCGTTACCGTGTTGCAGGAACCGTCAATATAGAGCATCCGTCAAAAATGTCCGAACGGGTATCGCGATGGGCGATCGCCGGCCACCCCCAAACGTTCTAAAGCAGCCCTTTCAACCGATACAGAATCTCCAGTGCGTCGCGCGGGCTGAGCGCGTCGGGATTTATCTCGGCGAGTGCGGCCTCCACCGCCGATGGTTCCATTGTCACAGCCGGTAGCGGAACATTTGCCGAAAACAGCGGCAGATCGTCGGCGAGCCGGGCCAACGCGCCGGATTGTTCGCCTTCTTCGAGAATGCGCATGACTTCCTGGGCGCGCACGATCACGGCTTCGGGCAGTCCGGCGAGCTTGGCGACGTGGACGCCGTAGGACTGGTCGGCGGACCCGGCGATGACCTCGTGCAAAAAGACGACCTCACCATCCCATTCCTTGACCCGCATCGAGTGACAGGCAAGCGCGTCGAGCCGCGCGGTCAGTGACGTCAATTCGTGGAAATGGGTCGCAAACAGCGCGCGACAGCGATTAACCTCATGCAGGTTTTCCAGCGTCGCCCAGGCGATCGACAGACCGTCGAACGTCGCGGTACCCCGCCCGATCTCGTCGAGAATCACCAACGATCTTTCCGTCGCCTGGTTGAGGATCGTCGCGGTCTCGACCATCTCGACCATGAAGGTCGACCGGCCGCGTGCCAGATCGTCCGCCGCGCCGACCCGGCTGAACAGCCGGTCGATAACGCCTATATGCGCCTCGTCGGCGGGCACGAAGGATCCCGCCTGGGCAAGGATCGCGATCAACGCGTTCTGGCGCAGAAAGGTCGATTTGCCGGCCATGTTGGGCCCGGTCACCAGCCACAGACGCCGCTCGGGGGCGAGATCGCAATCATTGGCGACGAAAGCCCCGTCATGCGCAGACGCCAGCGCCGCTTCGACGACCGGGTGCCGTCCGCCCGCTATGCTGAAGGCCGTAGAATCATCGACCAGCGGCCGGACATAACGCCGGTCGACCGCCAGGACCGCGAGCGCCGACGACACATCCAACAGAGACGAAGCGGCAGCGGCGAGAGAAATTTCCTCGGCCCGCGCCGTCACCTCGCCGACGAGATCGTCGAACAGTTCGTGCTCCATCGCCAGCGCGCGGTCGGCGGCCTGAGCCAGTTTTCCTTCGAGCTCGCCAAGCTCGACCGTCGTGAAGCGCATCGCGCTTGCCAGCGTCTGGCGGTGAATAAAAGGGCTGCCCTCACCAGTCGGCACGCGGTCGGCATTCGCCGAGGTGACGTCGATGAAATATCCGAGCACGTTGTTGTGGCGAATCTTGAGGGAAGTGATACCGGTGTCATCGACATAGCGCGACTGAAGCGCGGCGATAAGTTTTCGGCTTTCATCGCGAAGCTGGCGAAGCTCGTCCAGTTCGGGCGCGTAACCGGCGCGGATGTAGCCGCCGTCGCGCGATATCAGCGGCAGTTCATCGTCCAGCGCGCGGGCGAGACGTTCGACCAATATTCTGTGCTCGCCCAGATCCGCCGCCGCCACCCGAATATCGCGCGATGGATCGGTTTGCGCGTCAAGAAGACCGCGGATATCGGCGGCTCGCGCGAGCCCGTCGCGGATTGCGCCGAGATCCCGCGGCCCGCCGCGGCCAAGCGTCAGTCGTGTGAGCGCGCGCTCCATATCGGGCGTCTCGCGCAGCCGGGCGCGGATATCGTCGCGCAGGCGGGTTTCTTCGGCAAACGACGCCACTGCATCGTGGCGGGCGCAGATTTCGTCGGCATCGGTCAACGGTGCGGCCAGGCGGGCGGCCAGCAGCCTGCCGCCGGGACCGGTGACCGTCCGGTCGATGACCGACAGCAGCGAACCGTCACGATTGCCGGAAAGCGTTTGCGTAAGTTCGAGATTGCGCCGGGTCGCCGCGTCGATTTCCATCGCCGCGCCGCCGGACAGCCGCCGGGGTCGCTGCAACCGGGGCAACTTACCTTTCTGGGTTAATTCGACATAACCGACGACCGCGCCACAGGCCGATACTTCCGCCCGGCTAAAATCGCCGAACGCGTCGAGCGCCCTGACGGCGAATATCTCTTCCAGACGGCGCCGCGACGCCGCGCTGTCGAACCGTGAATCGGGCTGCGGCGCGATTGCGGCGTGAAAGTCGGCAAAAACATCGAAAAATTCTGGCCTGGCGGCAAGACGTTCGGGAACCAGCAATTCACCAGGCTCGATCCGCGCCAGCGCCGCCGCCAGCCCCGTCGGCACAATTGGCTGAGCAAAGAACGCACCGGTCGACACATCGAGCCAGGCCACGCCCAAATCGCCGCCGACATCCGCCACCGCCGCAAGGTAATTGTGCTGCCGGGCATCGAGCAACGCCTCCTCCGTGATCGTCCCGGGGGTGACGATGCGAACGACTTCGCGCCGGACCACCGATTTCGACCCGCGCTTTTTCGCTTCCGCCGGATCTTCGGTCTGTTCGCAGACGGCGACCCGAATGCCTTTGCGGATCAGGCGCGACAGATAGGAATCGGCGGCATGAACAGGCACGCCGCACATCGGGATATCGGCGCCCAGGTGCTTGCCGCGCTTGGTCAGCGTGATGCCGAGCACACCGGCGGCCAGTTCCGCGTCTTCGAAGAACATCTCGTAGAAATCGCCCATGCGGTAGAACAGCAGCGCATCGGGATGGGCGCGTTTGATCTCGAGATACTGGGTCATCATCGGCGTCGAATTCGGCGCCAATTCCGGTCCCGTCGAACTGTCGTCCGCTTGAACAGGTATGTTTTGAGTTTTCGTCACGGTCGATATTTATCACAGCCACGCGACGGTTCGAACCGGGATTAGGGAATCATTCCAAAACTTGTCGCGAACTTGTCATGAATGTCCTGTTGGAGCGACGCGGTTTCATCTCTATCCTGTTTCGCGGACCCCCACTATTTGAGGCGATAATGGCCAAACGTAAATACAGCGATCTCGACAAAGCCTCCCTCGTGATGCACCGCACCGGACGGCCGGGCAAGGTCGAAGTCGTCGCCACCAAGCCGTTGACGACCCAGCGCGACCTCGCGCTCGCCTATTCGCCGGGGGTGGCCGCTCCCTGCCTCGAGATTTTTGACGACCCGAAAACCGCGTACGAATACACGGCAAAGGGCAACATGGTCGCTGTGATTTCCAACGGCACCGCGGTACTCGGCCTCGGCAATCTGGGCGGGCTTGCCTCGAAACCGGTGATGGAGGGCAAGGCGGTCCTGTTCAAGCGGTTCGCCGATGTCGATGCGATCGATCTGGAACTCGATACCGAAGACGTCGACGAATTCATCAACTGCGTACGTTATCTCGGCCCGTCCTTTGGTGGCATTAATCTTGAAGACATCAAGGCGCCGGAATGTTTTCTAATCGAAAGCCGGCTGCGCGAACTGATGGATATCCCGGTGTTCCATGACGACCAGCACGGCACCGCCATCATTGCCGCCGCCGGGTTCATCAATGCGCTGGACCTGACCGGCCGCGATATCAAAAACACCAAGCTCGTCGTTAACGGTGCGGGTTCGGCCGGCATCGCCTGCATCGAACTGCTCAAGGCGTTCGGCATGCAGCACGACAATGTAACCCTGTGCGATACCCGCGGCGTAATCTACCAGGGCCGCGAACAGGGGATGAACCAGTGGAAATCCGCGCATGCGATCATCACCAAGGATCGCACGCTCGAGGAGGCGATGAAGGGCGCCGACGCATTTTTCGGCGTATCGGTTGCCGGCGCGGTGTCGCAGGATATGGTCAAATCCATGGCCAAAAGCCCGATCATCTTCGCCATGGCCAATCCGGACCCCGAAATTACGCCGGAAGAGGCACGCGAGGTGCGCAAGGACGTGATTTTCGCCACCGGCCGGTCGGATTATCCGAACCAGGTGAACAACGTGCTCGGCTTTCCCTACATCTTTCGCGGCGCGCTCGACGTTCGCGCACGGACGATCAATGACGATATGAAGATCGCCGCCGCCCGGGCGCTGGCGCAGCTGGCACGCGAAGACGTGCCCGACGAAGTCGCCGCTGCCTATTCGGGCCGGCGGCTACGCTACGGCCCGGAATACATCATCCCGGTGCCGTTCGACCCGCGGTTGATTTCGGCGATCCCGCCAGCGGTGGCACAGGCCGCCGTCGATTCCGGTGTGGCGCTGATGGAAATGCCCAATCTTGCAGCCTACAGGGTACAGCTGTCGGCGCGGCTCGACCCGACCGTCACGATGCTCCAGGCGACCCACGCGGAAGTCCGCGCCAACCCCCGCCGTGTCGGCTTTGCCGAGGGCGAGGAGGAAACATCGATCCGCGCAGCCATCGCCTTCGCCCAGGCAGGGCTGGGAACACCAGTATTGATCGGGCGCGAGGACCAGGTCAAATCGACGATCAAGCGGCTCGGCCTGACCGGCGCAGGGTCGATCGAGATCCACAATGCGGCGCTGTCGCGGGGCAACCGCCATTACATCGAATATTTATATCACCGGCTGCAACGGGACGGATATCTGTACCGCGACTGCCAGCGCCTCGTGCATCAGGACCGCAACGTGTTTTCCGCCTGCATGCTGGTCCACGGCGATATCGACGCCATGGTGACCGGTCTGTCGCGCAGCTATTCGGTCAGCCACGATAATATCCGCCTCGCCATCGATCCGAGCCCCGGTGCGGAAGTTTTCGGCCTGTCGATGGTGATGTCACGCGGCCGCACGGTGTTTATCGCCGACACCACAATCAACGAACGGCCGAGCGGTGAACAACTGGCCCGTATCGCGCGGCAATGCGCAGCGGAAGCCCGCGCCCATGGCCACGAGCCCCGCGTCGCGTTTTTGTCCTATGCTAATTTCGGTAATCCGCCGGGCGCTCTCGCCAGCCAGGTCCGCGAAGCGGTCGCCATTCTCGATGCCGAAGGCACCGATTTCGAATATGACGGCGAAATGGCGCCCGATGTCGCCCTCGATATGGATTTGCGGGTGGTCTATCCGTTCTGCCGCCTGACCGGTCCGGCCAATATCCTGATCATGCCCGGCCTGCACGCGGCGGCGATTTCATCTCAAATCCTGCAGAAGCTAGGTGGCGCGACGGTCATCGGACCGCTGCTGACCGGCTTGAGCCGCGCCGTCCAGATCGTGCCCATAAACGCCAATGACGCGGAAATGGTCAATTTCGCGACCATGGCAGCGCACGATTCGCTGGTGATAGCGGCGCGTGAAAAGAAGCCTGCGGCAGCGTCCAAGACCGGCGCAAAAAAGAAGGCGGCCCGCAAAAAGAGCTGATCCCGTCTCCCGGTTTGGCCGGGGAAAGACCCAAGAACAGGATGAGAAAAACCGGCTGTATAAGCATCGCCGGTGAGCTCAACCGGCTTGACGCCGTCGAGCCCCGCAGATGTCAGGTAAACATGCCTTTGAGCATGAAAAAGAATGCGGCGGCCAAAATGCCGCCCGCCGGCAGGGTAATTACCCAGGACGCAAAGATGCTGCCGATCACCCGGAGGTCGAGGGCAGCGATGCCGCGCGCCATGCCGACGCCCATGACAGCGCCGACAGCAATATGAGTGGTCGATACCGGCATGGCGGTCCGTGACGCGACGACCACCGTCAGCGCCGCAGCGACCGTCGCGCAGAAACCGCTGGTTGGCGTCAGCGCCGTGATCCGGGTGCCGATCGTGCGCATGACGCGGTAGCCATAGGTCACCAGACCGAGGACGATACCGGCGCCGCCCAGCGCGAGAATCCAGAACGGCATGGCAAGCTTTTGGGTGACCTCGCCACCGGATTGAATCAGCCCGTAAACCGCCGCAAGCGGGCCCACACCGTTCGCAACATCGTTCGACCCATGGGCAAATGCCATGGCACAGGCGGTAAAAACGATCATCGGCGCGAACACCCGCTCGACGCTTGCGAGGTGGGCGGTATCGTCCATGGCCCGGCGCGCAGATACACGTCGGACAGCGCGCTTGCCGATCAGCGCCGTGATAACACCGATGATGGCGGCGACGGCCGCGCTTTCATAGCCATTCAAATCAATGTTGAGGTGTTTCAACCCCTTGAAGATCGTCACCAGAGAAATGACGAAGCCGACGAGGAACAGATAAAACGGCGCCCACCGCACCGCGCTTTCGAACGGTTTATTCGCCTGAAGGATCAGTTTCTGGATGCTGAGCATCAATAAAAAGGCAACGCCGCCGCCGATCACCGGAGACACCACCCAGCTGGCGACGATCTGGCCAACTTTGCCCCAGCTGACCGCATCGAAGCCAATTCCGGCAACGGCAAAACCAACGATGGCGCCGACGATGGTATGAGTGGTCGATACAGGCCACCCCTTGAACGACGCCAGGGCGAGCCAGCACGCCGCAGCCAGGAGCGCCGCGAGCATGCCGAATATCAACAATTCGGGCCGGTCGGCGATCTGCGACGGATCGATGATCCCCTTGCGGATCGTCCTGGTAACGCTGCCGCCGGCGAGGGCGGCGCCGGCAAACTCGAATATGGCAGCAATAATGATTGCGGTTTTGACGGTGAGGGCGCCCGAGCCAACCGATGTGCCGAGCGCATTGGCGACGTCGTTGGCACCGATCCCCCACGTCATGAAAACGCCGAAGACTATTCCGATCACAAGGAGTGTCGGACCAAACTGGGAAATTACATCCATTGGGGTATTTAACGAGGTCTGTTACGGGGAAAGATTTGTCGCGGCGCGTTATCGAGCGAGCAGCAGGCGGTGGCGATTGCCAGCGCGTTCCGCGAAATTGGCAAGATCGCCGACCCAATGAATGATCCGGTCCCACATCATGGTCAGAACCGGTCCGATTTCGTCTTCATGCTCGAATAGCAGCCGCATCAGTCTGATCGCGTGCACATCCGTTTCGGATTCGATCTTGTTCAGTCCCTCAATCATATAGGTGACCTTATCCGCTTCGGCGCCGCGGAAACCGGTGCCGACCAGTTCGTCCATCTCTTCCATAATCAGGCCGAGATGATTGCACGCATCGACGCAGCGATTGGTCAAATCCATTAACGGCTGGTGCATTGCCTCCGGCAGGGTCATGTGCCGCACGACCATCATGCCCGCGATGTCCTGGGCGGTGTCGGCAATCGAATCCTGAAGGTCGAGAATTTCGAGCAAGTCACGACGGTCCACCGGCATGAACATGCTTTTTGGCAGATGTGACCGAAGCTCGTTCTTGATATCGTCGGCTTCGTTTTCCAGCGTATTGATCCGCTCGCGGATCTGCTCGACATTTTCCCGATCATTCTTCTGGGCGGCGAGAAAAATGCCAGGCACCTCGTTGGCACAACTCAGGACGACGCGGATGTGTTCTTGTAGCGGTGTGAACGGAGATTGTCCGAACAACTGCATTAACGGATTTTTGATCACCAACGGTCGGTCTCCAGAGCCAGAATCAATGTTCGGCGCTCAATATACGCTGCGAACAACACATGCAACCGCAAATTTCGGGGCTCAGCGGCGCTCCAGGGCGGATTGATGGGCGGCAATTGATGCCAGGGCGAAACAGCAGAAAACCACGTCTGAAATCGCCGGCATTTGCGCCAGGCAATTGCCCACGGTCGAGACCGCGATTCGCGCCGCACGGTCGGCTGGAAACCGGTAAATCCCGGTTGAGATTGCTGGAAAGGCGATGGCCCGGAGACCATGATCGCAGGCGATTTCAAGCGACCGGCGATAGCATCTCGCCAACAGGTCATCCTCGCCCGCGCCGCCGCCGTCCCATACAGGGCCGACGGCGTGGATCACATGTTTTGCCGGCAAACCGTACCCGCCGGTAATTTTGGCATCGCCTGTCTCGCACCCATGGAGCTTCCGGCATTCGGCGAGCAGTCCCGGCCCCGCCGCCCGGTGGATCGCGCCGTCGACGACGCCGCCGCCGAGAAGCGAGACATTTGCCGCGTTCACGATCGCGTCGACCGCCAGCGTCGTGATGTCGCCTTCGAATATCCGCATCCGTTCCGGCATTTTCGTCTCTCGCCGATTCAGTTGTAGCGCTATCATAAACATTCCATGACCATTTCTCCGCCCCCCGAATCCATCGCCGTCTATGTCGGCGGCGACCTGATCGGCGACGCACTGATGAAGCTGCCCTTTGTCCGGGCGCTCAAAGGCGCCTGGCCCGGGGCGCATGTCACCTGGCTGGCCGGGATGCATAAGACGGCGTTCGGGCATGAACTGGCGCCGCTGGTCGCCGGGCTGATCGACGAGACGATCGAGGAAGCGGGCTTCGAAACCGCGAGCGGAAAGATTCTGTCGCGCCCGCTTTCGGGCCGGCGCTTCGATCTGGTAATCGATACCCAGCGCGGCGTCGGCCGCAGCCTGCTCATTCGTCGTATTCGTCACCGGGTTTTCGTTTCCGGCGCCGCCGATTTCTGGCTGTCCGACCGCAAACCGCCAAAGCCCTGGAAACGCCCGCCGAGCATGATCGGCCAGATGATGGAATTGCTGTCGCTCGCCCATGGCAGCGCACCGCTGCCGGGGCTGCCGGGGCCGCCGCTGCCGGTCGACCCGGGGCTTGAGGCGCGCGCCGCGGAGCTGCTGCCGCCGGGTCCGGTCTATATCGGCTTCGCGCCGGGCGCCGGCGGGCAGCACAAACGCTGGCCGCTGGACCGTTTTCTCGAACTCGCGAACCTTCAGCCCCCAGCCGGGCGCGTGCCGGTGATCCTGCTGGGGCCGGGGGAAGCCGATTTTGCCGCCGCGATCCGCCGCGCCGCACCCGGCGCAATCGTCCCGGAAGAGACGCCGGGCTCCGGTCATCTCAGGTCGCCAATGTTATCGATTGCGATCGCCCGCCGGCTGGCCGGGGCGGTCGCCAACGATGCGGGGGTCGGCCATATCCTGGCCGCCGCCGACACACCGCTGGTATCGCTGTTCGGCCCGACACCAGCGGATAAATTCGCGCCGGCAGCATCGCGCCTCGAGATCGTGCGGGCACAGGATTTCGGCGGCGAAGACATGACCGCCATCCCGGAAGACGCGGTTACCATGGCTATCGAGAAGCTGCTGGGCTGATCAGCCGCGCCGTTCGATTTCCGGCATCAGGCGCACCAACAGCCACAACAGCAGGATGGCCGGGATGGACATCGCGCCGACCGCAACGAAAAACAGCGTCCAGTCGCCACCCATCGCATCGACCGCCCAGCCGGAGACCGAGCCGAGCTGGATGCGGGCAAAATTGCCGAGCGAGGCCAGAAGGGCATATTGCGTCGCCGTAAAGGCAACGTTGCACAGACCCGACAGATAGGCGACGAAGGCAGTGGTCGCCATGCCGCCGGTCAGATTGTCGAAAAACACAACGGTCGCGAGCAGGCCGAAATCCTTGCCGCTCGCCGCCAGCAAGGCAAAGGCGAGATTGGTCACCATCATCAAAAACGCGCCGAGAAACATCGCCCGCATGATGCCGATACGAATACAGACCCAACCGCCGATTCCGACACCCAGCAGGGTCGCAATCAACCCGATCGATTTGGTGTAATTCGCGATCTCGATTTTGGTGAAGCCAAGATCGACGTAGAACACACCTGCCATCCGGCCCAGCATCGCATCGCCGAACTTGTAGAAAACAATTACTGCGAGGACGAGTAAGGCCAGCCAGCCAAGCCGGTCGAAGAAATCCTTTAGCGGTGCAACCGCCGCCCGGCGTAGCCAGTCGGCGACCCCTGCGGCCGGGGCTGACAGTTCCGGCGGATGATCGGGCTCACGCGCGAACAGGGTGGCGACGGAAATCGCGCCGATGACCCCGGCCGCCACGATATAGGCTAGCGCCCAGCCGCCCGCCGCCGCCACATACAACGCGCCGGCGCCGGTCAGGAACGCGCCGGTATGCCAGCCGTAAATCGCGATCGCCGCCCCGGCGCCGTATTCTTCCGGCTTCAGAATTTCGACCCGGTAGGCATCGATCGCCACATCCTGGGTTGCCGACAGGAACGAGACAAACAGGGCACAGGCCGCCAAGGTCAGCGCCGCGGTTTTCGGATCCTGCGCGCCCATGGCGATCACCACCGGAATCAGGGCGACCTGGCACAGGAAAATCCACGAGCGCCGTTGGCCCAGTCGGCGACAGACCACGGGCAGGCGCAGCCGGTCCACCAGCGGCGCCCACAGGAAATTAATCGCATAGGGAGTTGCAACGATACCGATAAGACCGATGGACGTGCGCGAAATGCCCTCCTCGCGGAGCCAGATCGACAGCGTCGCGAACACCAGCGACGATGGCAGACCGCTCGCCATGCCGAAAAAAAAGATCGTGCGAAACCGAGGATCACGCAGCCGCGCGGACCACAACGCCTTTGGGGTGTCCGTCATTACAGAATTCTAGACGGCGACGGGGTCGGTTGGCTAGGATCGCCGCAACAGGGGCGAAACAGGAGAGAACGATGTCCGACCATCTGACGCAGCGCACTGCACGCGACCTTCCGGACGCCCATTTTGCCCGCCACACCCTGCTCCTCGAAGACGGCCGCACCCGCATTACCCAATGGGTGTTCGCGCCCGGCGACCAGACCGGCTGGCACAGCCACGCATGGGACTACGTGACGGTGCAGCAATCGGGCGGTGCATTGCTGCTGCAGGGCGCCGACGGTTCGGAGACCCGCGTCGATTACGAAGACGGGCGCACCGTCGCCTGGACCGCGCCGATCGAACATAACGCGGTCAACATTTCGGATGTCGAAGTGCGCGTGCTGGAAATCGAATATAAGCCAGCGGCGACAGGCTGAACGCCGGTCATCCGGGAACACCGATGAGCGCAAGGGTCGAATCGTTAGCTATCTAAGTTTGCGGTCGCCGTTCTGCCCGTGCTAGCCTTTTTTGGCAAATTTGCGGAGGGGACCAACCCCGTCGTCATAAGCAGAGAACTAAATGGAAACGGGAGAATTGAAATGAAGCGACTTTTAATTGCCTCTGCAGCATTGGCGGTAAGTGCGGCGTTCGTCGCCGGACCGGCAAGCGCCCAAAAACCTACGTAATGAAAATCGGCTTTCCGACAATCAACGATTCAAACCATTTGGCGGCCAAATGGCTTGAGAAAGAGATCGAGAAAAAATCAGCGGGACGCATTGACGTAAAAGTATTCCCGGCGGGCCAGCTCGGCAAGATACCGCGCCAGATCGAAGGCATTCAGACCGGCGTGCAGGAAGCCCTGCAAATACCGCCGGGATTTTTTGTCGGCGTCAACCGGGGCTTCATGGTACCCGATTCACCCGGCCTGTTTGACAGCGTACAGCACCAGTTTCGGGCCCTGAACCACCCTCCGTTCCGTGACAAGTTCCTGATGCAGGGCGCGAGCAAAGGCTTTATCGGCACGATGGTCTGGTCGTGCGGCGACACCTCAATTGCGACCCTGAAGCCGTTCAAGACCCTGGAAGACATCAAGGGCCGTAAAATCCGGGTCCTCGCCACGCCGCTGGAGCGCGCGGTGATGGAAAAGCTCGGCGCGATCGGCGTCCCGATGCCCTATACTGAAGTATTGCCGGCGATGCAGCGTAAAGTCATCGACGGGGTGCGCAGCGGTATCATCGTGATGTATCCGTCTAAATTCTACACCGTGGCTAAGCACATCACACTGACCGGGATGGGCTTCATCGCCTGCGGCCAGTGGCTGAGCAAAGCCTGGCTTAAAGCATTGCCCGACGATCTGCGCGGGATTGTATACCAGGCCGCCAAGGACGCCACCCCGCATGCCGGCAAGTGGGGCGAAGACATGACCCGTGCGGCCGAACGAGACTGGGCGAAGGTGGCCGCCGTACACCGTCTGTCGGCCGCGGACACCGCCGAGTTCCGCAGACGCGTTGCCCCGATCGGCGACGACATCCTCGGCAAGGATCCAAGGACCAAGGGAATGTACAACTTGCTTAAGGCAGCCGTCGCGGCAACCCGCAAGTAGCAACCAACACTGTCGCCCGGCGCAGGTCCCCACCATCGGTCGGATTCGCGCCGGGCCTCAGGTTTTCCAAAACATCCGCCGTTACTGGTTAGCTATCGAAGTTTGCAGTTACCGCACTGCTTATGATGGCTTTTACGATGACAAAAGCGCAGATCGGAACAATCCGGCCGCCTTATCTGGGAACCTAACTTACTGGGGAGTACTTTAATGAAACAGCTATTGCTCACCTCTGCTGCTACTGCTTATGATAGCCTTTCCCCGAAAAGAGCGCGGATCGGATCAGTCCGGCCGCCATATCAGGGTATCTAACGTACCAGGGAGACTATCGATGAAACGACTATTACTTGCCTCTGTTGCTATTGCGGCCGCCGCTGCCTTTGCTGTTGCTCCGGCTCAGGCAAAAAAGCCCTATCAGATGAGAATCGGTATGGTCACGATTAATGATTCAAACCACCTGCTTGCTAAAGCATTCAAGAGAGAGTTGGAAGCTAGAGCACCTGGCCGCATAGAAGTCAGTGTGTTTCCCGCAGCTCAATTAGGGAAAATCCCCCGGCAGATTGAGGGTCTTCAATTTGGTACACAAGCTGCATTTCATATACCGCCGGGATTTTTCCTGGGCATAAACAAGGCGTTTATGGTTTCAGATGCGCCGGGCCTATTTGACAGTATTGATCACCAGACCCTGGCGATGAACCATCCCAGCTTCAGAAAAAAGTTTTTCACTCTGGCGGACAAAAAGGGAATGGTGGGCAATGTTGTTTGGGGCGCTGGCGATACATCAATCGCTACTCTAAGGCCAATGAAGAAACTTAGCGATTTTCGGGGCCGCAAAATACGAGTGCTTGCTACACCACTTGAGCGGGCAGTTATGGCGAAAATGGGCGCCACAGGCGTTCCAATGCCTTACTCGGAAGTTCTTCCAGCGCTGACCCAAAAAGTAATCGATGGGGTGCGTAGCGCCGTTTTGGTTATGTACCCCTCAAAATTCTACACGGCAGCTAAAAATATAACGTTGACCGGAATGGGGCATATCTCCTGTTGGCAGGCGCTTAGCACAGCTTGGATGAAGACACTTCCTGCTGATCTCAGAGCTTTGATCGTACAGGTTGGTAAGGAACAAACCATTCAAGCGTCAAAGTGGGCCACCGAACTTACAGCATCGAGCGAAAAGGCTTGGGCGAAGGTTGGGACCGTCCATAGACTACCAGCTGCGGATCAGGCGAAATTGGCGGAGTTGGTCGCGCCCATCGGGAATGAAATCCTCGCAAATGACCCAGCGACTAAAGAAATGTACTTGCTGCTAAAAGCGGCGGTTGCTGAAACCAGGGGCAAACCTCTGAGCACCGTTGCAGAATATCTAAAATAAAACTGTAGTCCACGACCTGACACCCCCGGCCACGGTCGGGGGTGTCTTTCGTTCTATGAGCAAAGATCAAGGGAGACACCGGACATGCCCGATCAGCCCTCTCCTGCCTGGATGGAAAAATACCGCGAGACAGTAAACGCCGATCCAGAAATGTCCGTCATCGGCGACTGGTTCACCGCGGATTTCAAGATTTCATTCGAAGGCAATGACTTCCTGATATCGGTTCATGAAGGAAAAATTACCGACATTATCCACAATCCGCGCTTCGACCGCCCCGTAGCGTTCACGCTGCGCGCACCGATGTCAGTCTGGAACAAGTTCATCAGCCCAAACCCGCCGCCGCTCTACCATGATTTCTTTGCGATGCTGATGCGTGTTGACGACTTCCAGCTCGACGGCAACACCCTCACGACCATGCAAAACGCCCGCGCCCTGCACCGCATGATGAACATCCTCAAAACGATGGAGCCGCTCAATGCCGCAGCTTAATCTAGGGCACGAGCCCATCGTCGGCCGCTATATCAACCTGAGCAGTAACGGCATCGACTACCGCATCTTTTACGAAGAAGCTGGCGCAGGCGTGCCGTTGGTTTGCCTGCACACGGCAGGGACCGACAGCCGGCAGTTCCGCCATGTGCTGAACGATCCGGACATCACCTCGAAATTCCGCGTCATCGCCTTCGATCTGCCCTATCACGGCCGGTCGAACCCGCCGGAAAGCTGGTGGCTGAACAAATACCAACTGACCACCGAAACTTATCTGGGGCTGATCCACGATTTCTGGCAGGCCCTTGAGCTGGAGAACCCGGTCGTCATGGGCTGTTCGATGGGCGGCGCGGTGACGCTCGGCGTCGCGGCGCGCTACCAGGACGAAATCACTGGGATCGTCGGGCTCGAAAGCGCCGCCTTTGCCGAAGGCCGCGACAATGACTTTTTGCATCACCCGGCTATCCACGGCGGCGAACTAGCAGCGTGTTACACATACGGGCTCAACGCGCCGTCGTCGCCTGAAGCCGGCTGCCGCGAAAACTGGTGGTATTACAGCCAGTCCGGCCCGGGCGTTTACAAGGGCGATGTCTATTTTTACTGTGAGGACTGGGACGCCCGCGAGGACATCAAGCAGATCGACACCAGCCGTTGCAAAATCTCGCTGCTGACCGGCGAATACGATTATTCGGCGACCCCCGACATGACCCGCGCCGCCGCAGACGTGATCACCGGCGCAAGGTTCACGGTGATGGAGGATATCGGCCATTTCCCGATGATCGAGAATTATGACCGGTTCCGGCCCTATCTGCTGACCGAGCTGGAGCAGATGCTGTAGGGCGGGCGCGCTACTGCTCCGCTATCAGCCGCGCCACCAACTTGCGAGCCTGGATCGTCGGCACGTCGGCGCCGATGTCGATCTGAGGCGCATCGGATCCGTAATTCCGGATGCGTTGCTGCGCCTCGACGATTGCTACGTCTTCGAGAAAGACATCGCGGATGCCGGACATCATCTTGTGCATTTCCGGATCGTCGAGTGCAAAATCGCGCGCCGAGACCCAGAAATGATGGCAGGTGGTCGCCGTCTCGGGGGTAATGCCATGGGTGTTAAACATGGTGACCGCCTTGCTGCGATCGCCGTCAAAGACGCCGCTACCGACTTCGGCAATGCCCGTATCGAACGCGATGATCCCGGCGCGCGGGGTATAGGCCCACTCGACCCAGACATCGGCATTGCCGTCGATCTTTGCCGCCCTGGAAAATATCGGCGGCGGATCACTGTCGGGCATGCGCCGGTGATTGTGCAGAACGTCACCGTCGCGCGTCGTCTTGGGGCTATGACGGAGAGAGCCCGCATTGCCCAACGTATCGGGATGGACGAACCGGGAATGGGTGTTGTCGAGCTGGATATCGATCAGCGATTGATAGTGGCAGTTAACATGAAACCTGTCGCCCACCGCGCGCCGGTCGGGCGAATCGTGCCAATAGGTGTCTGGTATCAGGCTGTCATCGGCCGCGGCCGGATCGCCCATCCAGATCCACACCCAATTGTGACGTTCGGTCAGCGGATAGCGCCGCACCCGGGCATCCGGCGGCACTTGCGGCTGGCTCGGCACCTCGACGCAGGCACCCGTCCGGTCGA
>Ga0209403_10000526_pt1 | contig 56302 bp, 51 predicted proteins | sample ArcticOcean_MG_C_8_FD_187440 | JGI IMG/M metagenome (GOLD analysis project Ga0209403, IMG submission 187440) | Marine microbial communities from western Arctic Ocean - ArcticOcean_MG_CB11_86 (SPAdes) (version 2) | ecosystem: Environmental > Aquatic > Marine > Oceanic | place: Arctic Ocean... | reverse complement strand
AATATCTTTTTTGAACAATTACCTAAAAGTAAATTAGAAAAAATTGAAGAACTAAATAAACAAAATGATACAATCATGCTTGGGGATGGAATAAATGATGCTCCAGCTCTAGCAAAAGCAACGCTTGGAGTATCACTCGGGAATGCAAGTCAAATTGCTATTCAATCTTCGGAAATTATTTTATTAAATAATAATAACCTCTCTCAGCTTCCAAAAGCACTAAAAATTGGTCAGCACACTCTTTTAACTATAAAACAAAATTTATTTTGGGCATTTTCATATAATATTATAGCAATTCCAATTGCATGTCTAGGATACCTTAATCCAATGTGGGCTGCACTTTTTATGGCCTTTTCTGATGTTGTTGTAATAGGAAATTCTATTAGATTAAAATTTAAGAAAATTTTTTAGTATTATTACACTACATATTTAACTAAAACAAAAATTATGAAAAAAACTTTTACATATCTAGTAGCAATTATATTTTGTAGTACTATTGTTGCGCAAAACTCACCATATAAAATTAAAAATGGAGATGTAAGCTTAGTTACACCAAAAAATATGATAAGTGGTAACGAAACCTTAAGTAACCTAATTACAAATACTAACCCAAATACTATCGCATCTAAGGTTATGAGTATGGACGAGGTTCTAATTGGAACAACAACATATGACTTACAATCAAATGCATCTGTAGATAATAGATTACTTAGACATAATGATGGAACTATCTCTGCAACATGGACAATGAGTGCTCAGTATGCAAGTGCATATTCGGATAGAGGAACTGGATATAATTTTTATGATGGCTCAACATGGGATTCTAACCCTACTTCAAGATTAGAGTCTTCTAGAGGAGGATGGCCTTCAATTTTAGCCACTAACTCTGGAAAAGAAATAGCAATAACTCATAATACTGATAATGGATATCTACTAATGACTCATCGTACATCTGTAGGTTCTGGAACTTGGGATGAACAGATTATCTCTTCAATGGATAGTAATGGTGTATATACTGATATAATTTGGAATAGAGCTGTAACTGGTGGGTCAAATGGAGAAAGCATCCACATGGTTGGTGTTATTGCACCTACTGGCCTCGGAGGTACTATCTGGAATGGTTTAGACGGGGCATTAGTTTATTACAGATCTCAAGATGGTGGAGTTACATGGGATATTAAAGATATGCAATTACCTACTCTAGATACTTCTAAATATGTAGGATTTAACGGAGATGATTATGCTATTGCAGCTCAAGGAGAAACTGTAGTTGTTGCTTATTTTGGAGATTTTGATGACTCAGCTATTTTAAAATCAACAGATAATGGAAATACTTGGACAAGTACTGTTTTTCTAGACTTTCCAATTGATAAATATACTACGGATAGTGGAATAGATCTTGATGCAGATGGAGTAATGGATAGTGTCTATTCAACTGATGGAGCTGGTACAGTATTATTAGATAATACTGGAACAGCGCATGTTTTCTTTGGAAATATGCGTTTATTAGATGCTGATCTAGGAGATGGCACATCTTCATATTTCCCAGGTACTAGTGGAATAATTTACTGGAATGAAAATATGGGGCCAGATGACTATGCAAACAACCCAATTTCTAGCCCATCTTTATGGTATTCAAATCTTCCACAAATGATAGCTTCGGCTCAAGATTATGATGGTGATGGTATTCTTAATTATGTGGGTATTCCAACATATTATCTGTCTTTAGATTGCATGCCTAGTGCAGGGATTGACAATAACGGTAATATTTTTGTTACATATTCTTCGCTTATAGAAAATATAGATCAGGGTTCTCAGAACTTTAGACATGTACAGGCGATTAAAAGTATGGATGGAGGAACAACATGGAGCACACCTAAAGATATAACTCCTCATGATTTATGGGGTGGTGCACAAGAATGTGTTTTTGCAAGAATGGATAGAAATGTAGATGATAAAATAAGATTAATCTATCAAAAAGATTTTGAGCCAGGACTTGCAGTTAGAGGAGATGAGGATATAATTGACCTTAATGAAATCATTTATTTAGAACTTGATACAACAGAGCTAAGCTCAACTACAACAAGTGTAATTAATAATGATGTAAAAATAGATTTTTCGGTATATCCAAATCCTGCTAATGAAGAAATCACATTAGAATTTATTAGTAATAATGGCAATAAGATGAACCTATCAATAACTAATATTTTAGGTGAAAGAATTAAACAATATTCTATTAGTCCTATTATGGGAACTAATAGATATAATATTGATCTAAACGATATTAGTAATGGAATTTACTTTCTAAATTTCAATAACAATACTTTAAAATATACAGAAAAGATTATTATCTCTAAGTAGAAAAGTATTATAATGATAAAAAAACCGAACTATAAAAGTTCGGTTTTTTTTATTTGAAATCATTTAACAGATTAATCTTGGGAAGTTGGTGAGTAATAAATCCTTCTGCATAATCACATGATGTTTGCCTCCCAAGATCTTTAGCTCTATATTCAATACTATCCAAGAATTCCTGTGATGATATAATAGTATTACTTTCTTTTGAATCAGGATCAAAAAACTGTGATTTATATTCTTTAACGGCCATAATTTTCTGATCAAAATATGATGATATGTCAACAACAAAGTCTGGAGTTAGATTATTAAATTGAATGTAATGATATATAGCCTTAGGACGCCAAACCTCTTGATTAGTATCTATTTTTTCTAAACCTGCAAGAAAACAAGAGTCTATTGTTAATTGAGAAGCTCTAGCATGGTCAGGATGTCTGTCAGATGGTGCATTTGTCAATACAATATCTGGTTTATATTCTCTAATCTTCTCAATAAGAATTTTTTTATGTAAATCATCATTAACAAACAAACCATCATCAAAATCTAAATTTTCTCTTAAAGAAAGATTCATAATTTTACTTGCAGCATCAGCCTCTTCCATTCTTATTTGAGCAGTACCTCTTGTTCCTAATTCCCCTTTGGTAAAATCAATAACTCCTACTTTTAATCCATTACTAGAATGTTTAATAATTGTACCCCCACATCCTAACTCAGCATCATCTGGGTGAGCACCAAAAACTAATAAATCTAATTTCATGAGTAATATTTATTAAATTTCAACTTTGCTAAAATAGCAGTTACAAATATAAGGCCTATCAAATAATATACAAAAGAAGGAATTGGCATAGGATCTCCAGCCGCATAAGAATGTAATCCAGATAAATAATAATTAACACCAAAGTATGTCATAATAATCGACGATATCCCAACAAGAGAGGCAAGATTAAAAATATAGAAACCTGACAACGCTGGTATTAATCTCATATGTAAAATAAAAACATAAACTAAAACACTAACAAGAGCCCATGTTTCCTTAGGATCCCAGCCCCAATATCTTCCCCATGATTCATTTGCCCATACTCCTCCAAGAAATGTTCCAATTGTTAACATGAATAAACCAATAGTAATTGTCTTCTCATTAATTAAGGTTAACTCTTTAATAGTATTTGTAAGTCTATCCAGATTATTCTTGTTAGAAAGAATAATTAGCCAAAGTGAAAAAAGTCCTAAAACTGCTCCTAAAGATAAGAATCCATATGATGCTGTAATAATAGCAACATGGATCATCAACCAGTATGAATTTAAAACAGGTACAAGGTTAGTAATCTCTGGATCTAACCAATTTAAATGAGCAACCATTAAAAATAAAGAAGTAACAATCGTTGTAGCAGCAAGTGTCATCTTTGATCTTTTACTAAAAATAACACCAGCAAGCATCGTTGCCCATGCTATGTATATCATTGATTCATAGCCATTACTCCAAGGAGCATGGCCAGAGATTATCCAACGACTGACTAATCCTAGACTCTGAAAAAAGAAACCAAAAATTATAAAGCCCTGAATTAATTTTATAGGAAATAAAAGAATTTTATTATTGAAAATTTTAATTAATAAAAAAACTAAAAAAATAAAACCAACAATAAAATAATACATAAAGAGATTAGAAAATATATTAAGCTTATTATATAAAACTTCAAGTTGAACTTTATATGCCTGAGGCATCACCTGATTTCCATAACGATTCTGGAATTTTGATATATATGAAACTACACTATCACATGTTGACCAATTATTATCAATAATTGCTCTATCTAAAGAATTCATATACATCAACATAATATTAGAAACAAAAAGCGAGTCTTTATTAGAAAAAAAACTACTTTCTCTAGCTGTATACCATGTATTATTTGAATCATTTGCTAAAGGAAAAAGCCTAAATATATCACCATTATAAATAGTAAAACAGATATTAATACGTTCATCAACAGAAATAATATCCTTATCATATTTACCCCTATTAATGGGAGCCTTTGCATTAACCTTCTCAACCTCATCTTTTAATATATAATCTCCATCTTTGTTAAAAAATGACCTAAAGGCAACTCTACTTTCTGTTGTCTTTAATAATAGTTTTAATTTTTCATGACTTACTTTAATCATAGGAACATCACTCCATATTTTAGGGTTTTTCATCATTCCTAAAATAACCTGGGTGGAACTTTGATTACCAATTTTATCTTTTCTGGAAATTTTTCTTAAATACTCTGAACAAACAGTATTGATAGGCTTTATACGACCACCATTATCTTGAATTAATAAACTTTCAAAATTCTTAACATGTTCATAATTAATAGTATGAGCTAATATTATACTATCAGAATTATATTCAGTTCCGGAGGCTATAAAACTAAAACATCCGAATAAAAGTATTGTTATTTTACCCTTTATTTTATTAAGCTGTCTACTTAGGTATGAAAATCTTGTTTCAGAAGTAAAAAAGACCATAATCATTCCTAAAGCTAATAAAAAATACCCAAAATAACTTACTATTGTACCTACCATATCATGATTTACTGATAGTACTGTACCCTTTTCATCTTTATCATATGAAGATTGAAAAAAACGATAGCCCTTATAATCTAATACATTATTCATAAATATTCTAAAATCTTTTTCATATTGGTCATCTTGAACTGTAACCTCTGCAGCAAAAGATGCTGGACTCATCGAACCAGGATATCTTTCTAATTGAAAATCTCTTAACTTAATCCTAAAAGGAGTATAATAATTCTTAGAACCATAAGATATGTTGAAATGAATACCACCAACAACAGATTCATTTGGATTAGATTTAAATCCTTTTCCTCCTTCTAAAGTAATCTTTTTTGAAGCTCCATTGCAATTTATATTTACAATAAGAGCATCATTACTTCCATCTTTCATTACTTTCGAAGAACTATATAATTCATCACTACCATTTTCAATAATTTCTTTTAATACAAAATTAAGTTCATTAATAGAATATAATGTCTTCCTTGATAATTCAAAGCTAGACATAGCAGTAAAATTATTTACTGAACGATCAATCATCTTCATAGATCCAATGTCAAATGGAGCTTCACAGTTTAGTAAGCTATCATTAGAAGTTATATTTATAGCTCCAGAAAGAGGGTTATTAAAAGTAAAAATATAATTACTTATCTTCTTTTGCTCATTATCTTTTAAATACTCTGACTGCATCCCATTATCTCCAGGAACTATTAAATGGAGTGTTCTTACTCCATCATCACTTAATATAAAAGTATCTCTAGCATTTGGGAGAAAATCAAAATAATCTATTGAAATATCATTATCTAGAAAGTTTATTGGAATTGAAAAATTATTATTACTTATACCAGATAGGAATAATTTCTTATCATATTCTAATTGCAGTTTTCTATTATCAACTTTGATTTGTAAAAAGACATCATCAGAAACAATAATATTTGACTCCTCTCCTTCTCTAATATGCATCATACCTTCAAAACTATAGTACCTAGTAATACCTGATCCAATTAATATGACTATAAAAGCTAAATGAAATGTTAGAACAGTAATCTTTTCTTTTCTAAATAAATTATATCTTTTTAAATTGTAAATAAGACTAACAGTAAGGGTTAAAAGAATCAATTCAAACCACCATTTTGAATAAATTAATGCTTTAGCAGAGATTCTTCCAAAATCATTTTCAATGAATGTAGCATAACCAATTACAGTAGCAAAAACTAGAATTAAAATTGATGCTAATTTTACAGATAATATAAATTTAAAGAAACGTTTAATCATTATAATATTATGAAATGCAAATTTACAATATGTTTGCTAATTTTGTATTATAATCATCACATATAGCTACAATAAATTCTAAGAGCTCACAAGTCATAAAAATGAAGAAAATACTTTTAATTGGATCCGGTAATTTAGCTACTCATTTAGCACTTAAAATAGATAAAAAAAAATATCTTATAACTCAAGTTTTTAGTAGAAATATAGATAATGCAAAACATCTAGCTAATAAGATACAATCTGATTGGACTATAGATCCAAAAAAAATAAAAAAAGCCGACATAACTCTTGTTACAATTAGTGATGACAGTATAAAAAATATAATTAATATCTTACCGAAAAATCCTACAATTCATACTTCTGGAAGTACAAGTATTGATATTTTTAAAGAACACTTCTTAGATTATGGAGTTTTATACCCTTTACAGACTTTTAATAAAGATTTAGAAATAGAAATGAAAGATATACCTTTTTTTATTGAATCAAATAATAAAAAATTTGAAAAAGAAATCTATGAATTAGCATTGTCATTTTCAAATAACATAACACAACTAAACTCATTTAAAAGACAACAACTTCATATAGCTGCAGTTTTTGCTTGTAATTTCAGTAATCACATGCTCGTAATTGCTAAAGAGCTAATGGAAAAAGAAAATATTAGCTATTCATTATTATTACCTCTAATAAAACAGTCATTATCAAAAATAGAATCTGGAGATCCAAATAAATTCCAAACAGGGCCAGCTGCAAGGAATGATAATGAAATTATTGAACAACACATCAAATCTATTAATCAAGATCACATCAAGGAACTATATAAATTAATAAGTAAAAATATAATAAGAAAACATGATACATCTTATTAATTTTATTAAACTTATTAGGCCTATTAACCTATTAATCATTGTATTAATCCAATGCTTAATTAAATATCTACTTATAAACTACTTTATTGATCTACCAGCTCTTAGTAATTTTAATTTTTTACTTTTAGTTACCAGTACTGTATTAATTACTGCTGGAGGTTATATTATTAATGATATTTATGATGTAGATGTAGATAAAATTAATAAAAATAAAAGTAGAATAATTAATAAAAAGTTAAGTGCAAGGATTGCAATATTTTGGTATTTCTTTCTCAATACCACAGCACTAATAATGATAATATATGTGTCCTATATTATTAAGCAATTAACCTTTAGTTTAATATTCTTTTATTCTATTTTTTCGCTATGGAAATACTCAAAAAATCTCAAAACTTCATTTCTTAGAGGTAACCTTCTTGTTAGCTGGCTTGTAGCATTATCTATTATAAATTTAGGCCTCTTTGATGTAATTCCAATAATAGCTAACAACAACTCTTCTGAAATAATTTTTAAGATTATTCTATTATATGCTTTCTTTTCTTTTTTGATGACATTTTCTAGAGAAATAATTAAAGATATAGAAGACGAGGGTGGAGATAAAACAATTAACGCTAATACATTAATAATAAGATTAGGATTATATAAAACAAAATTAATAATCAATAGTATAAATTTTCTGGTATTTATACTGATTGGATTATGGCAATATTTTCAATATAGTCTTTCCCAGACGCAGTTCAATCTTCCTGAAGATCAAAAAATGATAATATGGGGTACAGATTCAGGTTCAATCTTATATGTTATAATAATACAGCTCTTGCTAATATTTTATATAATAAAATGTAGCATATCACACAGCAAAGAAGATTTCTCATTCTTAAGTAAATTTTCAAAATTTATAATGATTATTGGAATTCTTTCAATAGCAATCTTCACATATAACTATATAAATTAATGCTTAAAAATTTAGACAAATACAATATAATACTAGCCTCAAATTCTCCAAGAAGAAAAGAAATACTAAAAGATATGGGTATAAAATTTGAAGTTAGAGCCTCAAATATTGATGAAGATATCACTTCAAATCTTGCAGCCAAAGATGTGCCAATTTTTCTTGCTCAAAAAAAATCTGAAGTTCTAAGAAATAGATTAAAAGAAAATGAAATACTAATAACTGCGGACACAGTTGTTTTATACAATAATGAAATAATTACAAAACCTACAAACTACAAGAATGCTAGAGAGATATTAAAAAAATTATCTAATAAAAAACATGAAGTTATAACTGGAGTATGTTTAAGTAACAAAGACAAAACTTCTTTATTTGCATCAAAAACAGATGTTACTTTTAATAAACTAAGTGATTATGAGATAGATTTGTATATAAAAATATTTAAACCATATGACAAGGCTGGTTCATATGGAATACAAGAATGGATTGGTTTAATAGGTGTCAAGAAAATAAATGGATCATATACAAATGTTGTTGGATTACCGTCTTCTAGACTATATCAGGAGCTCAATAAATTTATTTAGTATTTCTTTTCTTATCTTTGCAAAAAATTATACATGAATAAATATAATTATATTCTAATATTTATATTACTAATTGTTGGTTCATTATTTTATAGCTGCACACCAGTTAGTAAGATTACCTATATGCATAATATTTCTAATGAAGGCTGGGACATTTCTCCCATTCCTCCAAAACACCGTATTGAAATAGGAGATATCCTCATGATTAAAGTTATTAGTAGAAATGAAGAATCAACTAAAATGTTTAATATAGAAACAAATACAAATAATGCTAATACAACAGCTGCAAATCTTTATTTAAATGGATTTACAGTTAGTCAAGAAGGTACAATAGATTTACCTAATGTTGGATATATAAATATAGTGAATCAAACATTAGAAGAAGCAAAAGCAACAATTATCAATATGGCTAAAGAGTATATCATTGATCCGTTTGTTATTGTTAAACTTGCAAACTTCGAGGTTACTGTTTTAGGTGAAGTTAATAACCCAGGTACATTTCCTGTTTACAAAGAGAACCTTACTATTTTTGATGCTCTTGCCATGGCAGGTGATATAAACGACTATGGTAATCTCAGAAAGATTAAGATCGTAAGATCGAATAACAACAAGAAAAAAGTATACTTTTTTGACCTTACTGAAAGCAGTATTTTAAACTCAAACTTTTACTATTTAAATAACAAAGACTTAGTATATGTACAACCTCTAAGATTTAAAGGCTTAAAAAAATCACAGTCGCAGATCCTATTATCTAGTCTAACAACATTTGCAGTATTATTTAATGCAATCTTAAACTTTACAAGAGATTAATATGAATACTGAAGAAAATCAAATACAAGAAGAAAAAGTAGATATAAAAAGTCTTTTATTCAGATACTATAATCATTGGTACTATTTTCTTCTTTCAATAGTACTATTTAGTCTCATCGCATTCGCATATAATAGATATACAACACCAACATATAGCGTTTCAAGTACTTTACTCATAAGAGATGATAATAACACTCAACTTGGAGCAGAAAATATACTTGAAGGAATGGAACTATTTAGTGGAAAGACAAATATTAATAATGAAATAATTTTATTAAAGTCATTCTCATTAATTAACCAAGTTGTAAATGATTTAGAACTCGGCGTTTCATACTATCAGCATGGTTTTCTTCAAAGAAATGAGTTATTTCAAAATACTCCATTTACTGTAAAAGTTGATTCCAATCATCAACAAATAACTAATAATGAATTTAGAGTAAAAATAATTGATGATAAATCATTCAGATTAGTATGCTCAATAGATGACGAATATACATATGATCTTAAAACTGATAGATTAAAGAAAAATATATCTGCAAATCTTGATCTTGACAACAAGTTTTTATTTAATAAGCAAATTAAGACTGAATTCTTTTCATTTAAAATAAATAAAACAAAATCATTTAATCTAGAAGAGATCTTAGAAAATGATAAAGAATTATCCTTTAAACTTCACCAAAGAGCAAAAATAGTTGGAAGTTTTATTGAAGGTGTATCAATTAATCCAATAAATAAAGAAACATCAGTATTAAAGCTTAAAATCAATGGTGAAAATCCAGTAAAAAGCATTGTCTTTCTAAATAAACTTACTGAGAAATATATAAGTAGTGGATTAAATGACAAAAATAATATGGCAATTAATACTATTGATTTTATTGATGAACAACTAAGTATCATAAAAGATTCATTAATATTAATAGAAAATAATATTGAGCAATTCAAAAGAAATAATCCTAACATAGAAAATATAGAAGAAGAATATGGTGCTTTTTTCCAGAAACAAAAAATAGACAACTCCATAGCTGAGCAGTCAGTTAATATAAAATACTACACATCATTATTAAATTATCTTTCTAAAAATTTAGATGCTAATAGTATTGTATCCCCTACATCAATGGGCATAACAAATCCTGAACTGAATACATTAATTAGTCAATTATTACAGCTATTAGCTAAAAAAAGAGATCTAGAATTAACTACAACAAAAAAGAACCCAAATTATATTTCATTATTATCTCAAATATCACATACTAAAGAAACAATAATTGAAAACTTAAAAAATCTTATAGAGACATCAAAAATATATGAAAATGATTTATTAAAGAGGCAATCTGATTTTAACAATAGTATTAACACGTTACCTGGAAACCAGAAGGAATATATAATTCTTAAAAGACAATATCTATATAATGAACAAACCTCTGTTTATTTACAAAATAAAAAATACGAAGCATCACTTGCAAAGGCGGGAACAGAATCAGACCATAAAGTCATTGATTATGCTAGATTAGATAGTGAAATACCTATTAGTCCTAAAACTTCTGTTACATACTTTTTTTGCTTAATTCTTGGAATATTAACACCTGTTGTGTTTATATCTCTTAAAGAATTCTTTAATAATACTATTAGAAGTAAAAAAGACTTACAAATTCATTCTAACATCCCTATTTTAGGCTTAATTGGCCATAGTGATAAATTAACAAGTCTTATAGTACCAAAAAATTCTAAATCAGTTATTTCTGAATCTTTCAGAGCACTTAGAACTAATATTCAATATTTAGCTATAGATAAAACTAAAAAAGTTATTACTGTAAGCTCTTCAATTGGTGGTGAAGGAAAAACTTTTTGTTCTATGAATTTAGCATCTATCTTTGCTTTATCAGGACATAAAACAATTTTAATAGGTGCAGATTTAAGAAAACCTAAACTAGAACTAGAATTTAAATCTGAAAACAAAAGTGGATTAAGCAACTACCTTATACATAAATCAACTTTAGAAGAAATAACTAATAAAACAGAGATAGAACATTTAGATATTATTTTTTCAGGGCCTACTCCACCAAATCCTGCAGAATTACTTGACAGTAGTAAAATGAAAGATTTAATTAAACAACTAAATGAAGAATATGATTATGTCATTCTTGACACCCCTCCTATAGGATTAGTTACAGATGGTGTTATATTAATGAAAAGTGCAGATATAAATCTATATGTTGTAAGACATAACTACACTAAATATCAAGCATTATCTGTTGTGAATTCTTTATATAATAACAATCAAGTACAAAATCTACAAATTATTATTAATGATTATAAAAATGATATGGGTAACTATGGATATGGCTACGGTTATGGTTACGGTTACGGTTACGGTTATGGAGGTGGTTATGGTTATTACGAAGAAGATAAAATATCATAAATTCTAAAATAGATAATTATTAAATTAAATAATGAAATATCGTTTTTTCTAGCTTTTTTTCCATTATTAACTTTAATAATTCTACTTGCTTCTAATGTATATATCTTTGGTGATGACTCACTAAGTGGACCAAATCAAATAGCTTTACTTCTTGCAACATCAGTTGCAATCTTAATTAGCATCTACAAAGGAAGTAAATGGAAAAATATTCTAAATACTATTAGTAAAAGTATTAGCTCAACATCATCCGCAATTATTATTCTATTGCTTATCGGATCTCTTACAGGAACATGGTTAATCAGTGGTGTTATCCCAGCAATGATTTTTTATGGATTAAAAATACTCAATCCTGAGATATTTCTTTTTGCTTCATGTATAATATGTGCTATTGTATCTTTAGCTTCAGGAAGTTCATGGTCAACAATCGCAACTATAGGAATTGCATTAATAGGTATTGGAGAAGTACTAGGTATGTCTCCAGGTTTAGTTGCAGGTTCAATTATTTCAGGAGCATATTTTGGAGATAAGATGTCTCCCCTATCTGATACTACAAATCTTGCCGCAGCGATGGCAGGAACAGATCTATTTGTACATATAAAATATATGATGTATACTACAATACCAACATTTCTAATTACATTATTAATTTTCTTTCTTATAGGTATTTCTATAGATGTTTCTAGCGAACAAAATATTAATACTTTATTATCAGCATTAAATTCAAAATTTAATATAAATATCTGGCTTTTTATTGTACCACTAACAGTCGTAATTCTTATAATTAAAAAAATACCAGCTATCCCTTCACTTTTAGCAGGAACATTATTAGGTGGTATATTTGCAATTATTTTCCAACCTCAAATTATTTTAGAAATTAATCAATCTAGTATCTTAAACATAGAAACATGCTATAAAGGGGTTATAAACGCAATGGCAAGTGATATTTCAATTAATACAGATAATATACTCATTAATAAGCTATTAACAAGTTATGGAATGAAAGGAATGATGAGTACAATATGGCTAGTAATCTGTGCTATGAGTTTTGGAGGGGCTATGCAAGAAGGTGGATTACTTAAAAGGATAAGTGATCCTATAATGTTATATGCTAAAAATACTGGATCATTAATTACAACTACATCTGCTACATGCTTATTCTTCAATCTAACAACATCTGATCAGTATCTAAGTATTGTTGTCCCAGGTAGAATGTTTGAAGATAGTTTTAAGGAAAAAGGATTAGCTCCTGAAAATCTAAGTAGAACACTAGAAGATAGTGGTACTGTAACATCTGTTTTAATTCCTTGGAATACTTGTGGAGCTGCACAATCAGCTGTCCTTGGAGTTGCAACATTAAGTTATCTACCTTACTGTTTCTTTAATCTAATAAGCCCACTAATGACAATCCTTTTTGGATATTTACAAATTAGAATAAAAAAAACTAATTAAATATTTCCTTAAGCTTTTGTATTGTGTAATCAATTTCCTTTATTGTATTATACCTACTGAAAGAAAATCTCACTCCAGGTCTTTTAGAGTCTGGCAAAATAGAAGTCAAAACATGTGATCCTTTTGTAGTTCCTGAAGCACATGCACTACCTCCAGAACATGAAATACCCATTATATCAAGATTAAAAAGCAACATTTCAGATATTGGTGTTTCTGGAAAGCTTACACTAAGGACCTTAAATAGATTATTATCTAAATCAGTACAATTAGCATAAAACATAACACCATCTATATGTTTAGTTAATTGATCAATCATATATTTCTTTAATCCCTTAACATATAACATATCTTCATCCATAGTGGCATAGGATAATTCCATAGCCTTTGCTAAACCAGCTATTGCATGAATATTTTCTGTTCCTGCCCGCATATTTCTTTCTTGAGTCCCTCCATAAAGCAACGGTTTTATTGTGATATTCTCATTAATATAAATAAACCCAATACCCTTAGGACCATGAAACTTATGAGCAGAAGCAGTGATAAAATCAATATTTAAGCTTTTCATGTCAAAAGGATAATGCGCAATAGTTTGGACTGTATCTGAATGAAATACTGCATCATATTTCTTACATAAATCTCCTATCTCCTTGATAGGCTGTATAGTTCCTATTTCATTATTAGCATGCATAATTGAAACAAAAGTTTTTGGCTTCTTTTGTAGTATATCTTCTAAATCATTTAGATTAATACATCCATTACTATCAAACTGTACATAAGACAAGTTAATTAATCCATCTTTCTTAAGATTCTCTAAAGGGTGTAAAACGGCATGATGTGAAATAGAAGAGGTAATTGCATGTGAAATATTATTATCTAATATACCACAGCGAATAGCCATATTATCTGCTTCTGTCCCTCCTGATGTAAAGAAAATATTACCTGGAGATGTGTTTAAAAAAGAAGCTACAATTTTTCTAGCATTTTCAATAATTGTTTTAGATTTCCTACCACCATGATGCACAGAAGATGGGTTGGCATAATCTGACTTCATCATCTCTGTCATAAGATCTATTACCTCTATAGCAATAGGAGTAGTTGAAGCATTATCAAAATAAACTCTCATTAAAGCAATTGATTAATTTCATTAATAAAATCCTGTGCCATTTTCTCAGAATTATCTTTACTATCACTTTCAGAATAAATTCTAATGATTGGTTCCGTATTAGATTTTCTTAAGTGTACCCATCCTTCTTTGAAATCTATTTTTAATCCATCAATTGTATTAATATCATTATTAGAGTATTTTAATGCTAATTTATCAAGAATTGCTGAGATATTTATTGAAGGATTTAAAGCAATCTTATTTTTAGAAATAAAATAATTTGGATAAGTATTTCTAAGTGATTTACAACTAATATCCTTTTCTGCTAAATTTGTTAAGAAAAGAGCAATTCCTACTAGTGCATCTCTACCATAATGTAATGTTGGATATATAATACCACCATTACCCTCTCCACCAATTATAGCATTATTTTCTTTCATCATTTCAACTACATTTACTTCTCCAACAGCAGAAGCATAATACTTACCATTATATTTCTTTGTTATATCTGATAATGCCCGAGTAGATGAAAGATTAGATACAGTATTGCCATTTTTTTTTGATAAAACATAATCAGCTACTGAAACTAGTGTATACTCTTCTCCAAACATTGAACCATCCTCACAAACAAGAGCAAGTCGATCAACATCTGGATCAACAACAATACCAAGATCTGAATTAGTTTTAATTACTAAATTTGATATATCAGTTAGATTTTCAGGAAGAGGTTCTGGATTATGTGGAAAATTACCATCAGGATTACAGAATAACTCTATGCATTCAACACCTAACTTCTCAAGTAATCTAGGAATAAGCATTCCTCCAGTTGAATTTACTGCATCTAAAACAATTTTAAAATTTTTAGATCTAATTAAATCAACATCTACTAAATCTAAAGCTAAAACATCATTAATGTGTTTGTCATTATAAGAATCATCAAAATTATAAGATCCAATCTCATTAATATCTGAAAAAATAAAATTTTCAGAAGAAGCATAATCTAGAATAACTTCTCCATCTTCAGCTGAAATAAATTCACCTTTATTATTTAATAACTTAAGTGCATTCCATTGTTTTGGGTTATGACTTGCTGTTAAAATAATTCCACCAGCAGCTGACTCATTTTGGACTGTTACTTCAACAGTAGGAGTAGTGGAAAGACCAATATCTAAAACATTAAAACCACAGCCTATTAAAGTTCCAGAAACAATATTAGTTAACATCTCACCAGAAATTCTTGAATCTCTACCAATAACAATAACTTTAGAACTATGTTTTTGATTAAAAATAAATTTAGCATAAGATGATGTAAAACGAACAATATCTAAAGGGGTTAATCCATCACCAGGTTTACCACCAATAGTTCCTCTTATTCCTGAAATTGATTTTATTAATGTCATAATATAATTACATTGAGATACAAAACTACATAATTTACAAGATTGTTTAAGTAGTATTTCTATCTTTGTTATAAGATATATATCAAATAATGAAAGAAATCTTAAAAAATTTACCAGAAAGACCAAATAAGCCTAGAAATAAAGGATTAACTATGGTCATGGACAAAGGATTAAGTCTTAATGAAGCAGAAAATATGGTCGCATTAGAAAGTGACTTAACAGATATTGTCAAGCTTGGATTTGGAACAAGTTTATTAACTAAATATATTGAAAAAAAAATCAATCTATATCATCAAGCTGGCATAATGGTATATACAGGAGGAACATTATTTGAAGCCTTTATTGTTAGAAATCAATTTGAGGATTACTGTAGATTAATGGATAAATTAAAATTAGAGATGGTTGAGGTTTCTGATGGCTGCATGTATATAGAACACGATAAAAAATGTGAATATATACGTGAATTAAGTAAAAACTATAGAGTTATTAGTGAAATCGGTAGCAAAGACGAAACAATTACAATAAAAAATTCTGATTGGATTAAATATATGAGTAAAGAAATAGATGCTGGTAGCTGGAAGGTAATAGCTGAAGCTCGTGAGGGTGGGAATGTTGGTGTTTTTGAAAAAAACGGAAATGTAAAAGATGAGTTAATTAAACAGATAACTAAAAACATAGATTCAATAAAAATTTTATGGGAAGCACCCAAAAAGGAACAACAGGTATGGTTTATAAATAATTTTGGAGCTAATGTTAATCTAGGTAATATTTCACCAAATGACATTATATCATTAGAATGTTTAAGGTTAGGCCTTAGGGGAGATACATTTGAGAATTATTTATAGCAATTAATGAAAAAATATTTATTTCATTTTATTAAGGGTATAGCAATGGGAATAGCTAATGTTATTCCTGGAGTTTCAGGGGGGACTATTGCATTAATAACAGGAATATATGAAGAGCTTATTAACTCGCTTAAATCCTTTGACAATAAAGCATTAAAATATATATTGTCCTTTAAGATCAAAGAATTTATTGATTATACAAATCTATATTTTCTTATAGCTGTTTTTGGAGGAAGTATTGGAGTGCTTTTTATTATTGCTTATCCATTAGAATTTTTACTAGAACATTATCCAAAACTTGTAGATGCATTATTCTTTGGTCTAATTTTAGCATCAATATTTTCTGTTGGACAAAGAATAAAAAAATGGAATGCATCTTCTGTCATTGCTGTAATTTTAGGATTCCTAATTGCTATTTCAGTAACTAATATTATTCCACATTCTAATGAGAATGACAACCTCTTTTATATTTTTCTTTGTGGAATAATCTCCATTTCCGGAATGATGCTTCCTGGATTATCTGGATCATACATCTTAATATTACTTGGAAACTATAAGTTCATTTTCGCAACAACTTTAACTGGATTTTTAGTTTCTATTAGGGTGATTTTCGATAGTAACTTATGTTTTGACTATCTACCCTTAACAATACTATCTGTGTTTTGTGCTGGATCATTATTTGGCTTGTTAAGTTTCTCGCATTTTTTATCATGGTTATTAAAAAAATATAAAGATCAAACTTTAGCTACCCTAACAGGTTTTATAGCAGGATCATTAACTATAATTTGGCCGTGGAAAGAAGTTGGTAAATCAATTCAAATAGGTAATTCAGTGAAAACAACTGATTATGATTTGCTTCTACCAAAAGAAATAAATCAAGAGAATCTTATCGCTGTTGCATTAATTATTTCGGGAATAATCGTTGTTTATTTAATGGAAAGTTTTTCGACAAAAAACAAATGAAGAAATTTGGTTTAATTGGTAAACATCTTCAACATTCATTTTCTGAAGATTTTTTTAAAAAAAAATTTAAAAAATTGAATTTAGACAATCATTATTATAATAATTATGAAATTAAAGATGTTAACGAAGTCAGAAAATTAATTGTTGATCAAAATCTTATTGGTTTAAATATAACTATTCCATATAAAAGAGAAATTATAACAATACTAGACTATATTAGTAATGAGGCAGAAGCAATAGGATCAGTAAATACTATAAAAATTGAGAATCAAAAACTAAAAGGATATAATACAGATGTCATAGGTTTTGAGCGAAGCATTAAGCCACTAATAAGCAAAAGGAAAAACGCATTAATCTTGGGTAATGGTGGCGCGAGTAAAGCAGTACAATATGTTCTTAGAAAGAATAATATAAATTTTAAGATAATCTCAAGAGAAGGAGATAATAACTATCAAAACATACAAAGAGATGATATAGTATTTAATAAAATCATTATTAATACAACTTCTCTAGGTATGTTTCCGAAAACTGAGACATATCCAAACATACCATACGCTTTACTAAATAAGGAACATTTAGTATATGATCTAATATATAATCCAAAAGAAACTCTATTTTTACAAAAAGCTAGAATCAAAGGGTGTCTGATTAAAAACGGATACGAAATGCTAACAATCCAAGCAAACGCATCATGGAAAATATGGAATAAGTAAATAATCACTAGATTTACACAGATTATTTACAGGTCTCAAAATTAAATTTACATTAAAAATAAGTTTATACATAGAATAAATGTCAGAGGAGAAAGCAGAAATAACAATAGAAGAAAATCTAATACTATCCGAAAATCATAATGATATTTCGAATAATAAAGAGATAAAAATAGAAGAGGCCAGTATTGATGAACTAATTGATATAATTAAAGGATATATACATCATAATAATCCAACATCTATTTCTAAGAAAGCAGAACTAGTAAAGGCACTTTTTTATAAGCAATTAAATAAATCATCAGATCAAACAGAAAAGGAGAAAACTGATCCAAAGGAAATAATATTTAAACAGTTTTTTAACGACTATAGAAAACATAGAAATTTATTTAGAAAAGAAGCTGAAAAAAAAGAATCAAAAAATCTAGAAATAAAAAAAGAAATAATAGAAGAAATTAAGGATTTAACATCAGAAGTTGAACTAGAAAAAAATACATTTAAAAAATTTAGATTACTTCAAGACAAATGGAATGACACAGGACATGTTAGTTTAAGAGAAAAAAATGAAATTTGGCAAACATATAATCATTATGTAGAAGTTTTTTATGATTATTTAAGACTAAATAGAGATCTTAGAGATATAGATTTTAAAAAGAATTTAGATGTAAAAATAAAAATCTGTATTGAAGCTGAAAGATTAATATCACTAAAATCATTAAATGAAATGCATGCCAAACTTCAAGATTTACATGAAGAATGGAAAAATACGGGTCCTGTTAACAAAGAGAATAGAGATAAAATATGGAGTAGATTTCAGGAAGCAAGTAGAAAAATAAATAAAAAAAGAAATGATTACTTTTTAGAAATCAAAAAGAATGACATCTTAAAAATTGAATCTAAGAGAGAAATAATTTTAGAAATAGATAACTTGAGTAAAGAAGAATTTAAATCTCACAAAGACTGTCTAAATGCAATTGAAAAATGTAATGTACTATCTGAAAAATGGAAATCATTAGGAAGAGTAAATAAAAAAGATAATAAAACTTGCTGGAAAGAATTTCAATTATCATTAAATAATTTTTACAAGAATAAAAATAAATTTTACAAAAACAGAAAAAAGAATACTAAAAAATTAATTGAAGAAAAAATAAAATTATGTGAAGAAGTGGAGAAGATAGAAAATAATACAGATTGGAATATATCTAGTAAAAAAATCATAAAACTTCAAGATCAATGGAAAAATACAGAATTTATTAAAAGCAAATTAAATAACGATTTATGGTTGAGATTTAAAATATCTTGCGATACTTTCTTTAATGCTAAAAAGATTTATTTAAAAGAAATTAATAATGAGAAAAAAAAGAAATTAAAAGATAAAACCAACCTATTATCATTAGTTGCAAATTATAAAAAAACTAAAGACCCTCTAGAAGACATAAAATTTATAAAAGATAATTGTAAAAAATGGAAAGATTATGAAAGTTCAGAAAATTCATTAAAAATTGATAAAGAATTTAAATCTGCTTGTGAAAACATTTTAAATGGTTTAGACTTAGAAAAAAAACAAATTGAAAAAGAAAAATATTTAGTACATGTAAGCTTTCTAGCTAATAACACCAAGGAACTTATCAAACAAAAAACTATACTGAAAGAAAAAATTAATTCAAAGAAAAAAGAAATTAACCAATTTGAGAATAACAAATCATATATCGTGGTTACTAAAAAGAAAAATCCACTTCTAGATCAGATAGAGAAAAAAATAAATATTCTAGCAGAAAATATTGATGCACTACAAAATAATCTTAAAATTCTTAATAATATATAAGAATGAATTTTGAAATAATCTCTGACTTTCAACCTACCGGAGATCAGCCAGAAGCAATAAGTGAGATTGTAAGTGGTCTTAATCAAGGTGATAATTATCAGACTTTATTAGGAGTTACAGGCTCTGGAAAAACATTCACAATAGCCAATGTAGTTGCAGAGGTTAATCGGCCAATATTAGTGCTAAGTCATAATAAAACACTTGCGGCTCAACTTTTTAGCGAATTCAAACAATTCTTTCCAAATAATGCAGTAGAATACTTTGTTTCATATTATGATTATTATCAACCAGAAGCATATATTCCAAGTTCAGGAACATATATAGAAAAAGATCTATCAATAAATAAGGAGATTGAAAAATTTAGATTAAGTACTACATCAGCACTTCTATCAGGAAGAAGAGACATCATAGTTGTTGCTTCTGTATCATGTATATACGGAATAGGAAACCCTAAAGATTTTCATAATAACATGATAGAAATTAGACAAAATTCAAAAAAAAGTAGAGAAGAACTTTTAAAAGAATTAGTTCAAGCGCTATATTTTAGAACAACATCAGAATTTAAAAGAGGTAGTTTTAGAGTTAAAGGAGATACAGTAGATATATATCCAGGGTATGCAGATATTGCATATAGAATACATTTCTATGGTAATACAATAGAAGAAATTGAAAGTATAAATCCTGATAATGGAAATATAATTAAGGAATTAACAGAAATCAAAATTTTTCCTGCAAGCATATTCATTGCTTCAAAAGAAAAAACAAAACAATCAATAAAAAATATTCAAGATGATTTAGTAAAGCAAATACAATTCTTTAATGATTCAAATTTAATAACAGAAGCAAAAAGAATTGAAGAGAGAACAAATTTTGATATTGAAATGATAAAAGAATTAGGATATTGTTCTGGTATAGAAAATTATTCTCGATATTTTGATGGAAGATCAGAAGGAACAAGACCTTTCTGTCTACTAGACTACTTTCCTAAAGACTTTATAACAGTAATAGATGAAAGCCATGTAACTATTCCTCAGGTTAGAGCAATGTATGGTGGTGATAAATCAAGGAAGTATAATCTTGTAGAACATGGCTTTAGATTACCTGCGGCAATGGATAATAGGCCATTAAAATTTGAAGAATTTGAATTAATTACTAATCAGATAATTTATATAAGCGCAACACCCTCAGACTATGAACTAGAAAAAAGTGAAGGCATAATTATTGAACAAATTATTCGACCAACTGGACTATTAGAACCTGAAATATTAATTAAACCATCTAAAAATCAAATAGATGATCTAATAGAAGAAATTAGAATTAGAATAATTAAAAATGAAAGAATTCTTGTTACAACATTAACAAAAAGAATGGCAGAAGAGCTAAGTAAATATTTAAGTCGTATTAATATTAAATGCAGATATATTCATTCAGATGTAGACACTATAGAAAGAGTAGAAATTATTCATGGCTTAAGAACAGGTGAGTTTGATGTGTTAATTGGAGTTAATCTTTTAAGAGAAGGTCTTGATCTTCCTGAAGTAAGTCTGGTAGCTATTATAGATGCAGATAAAGAAGGGTTCTTAAGATCAGAAAAAGCTTTAATCCAAACCTCTGGAAGGGCTTCTAGAAATATAAATGGCCTAGTTATCATGTACGCAGATAAAATAACTAAATCAATGCAGAATACTATTAATTCAACAAATATTAAGAGAGAGAAGCAATTAAAATATAATGAAGAAAATAATATTACTCCGACTCAAATCACAAGAAAGAAAGAAAACAGTATAGCAAGTACTCTTAATCCTTATAAACTTAGCAATAAAGAAGATAAAGAAGATATTGTAGATATAAATAAAATAACCAAAAAAGAGGTTAAGAGATTAATTAAAGATACAAAATATGAAATGCAGAAAATGGCAAAATCTTTAAATTTTATTGAAGCAACTAGATTAAGAGATGAACTTTTTAGACTTCAAGAAAAATTAAAATAAAAAAAAACGGACTATAAAAGTCCGTTTTAAAATTGTAAATTATATACTTCTAATTAAGCACTTACAATTGATTTTGCAACTGGTCCTTTTTCACCTTCAGCTGCTTCAAATGTTACTGAAGAACCCTCTTTAAGAGTTTTATATCCTTCAGATTGAATTTCTTGAAAATGTGCAAAGTAATCAGTTCCATCTGAACCTTCGATAAAACCATAACCTTTGCTAGAGTTAAACCATTTTACTGTTCCTTCCATAATTGTTTATTATTATTAATTAATACTAGTGGGAACAACCCCACAAAACTTTGCAAATATAATTAAATTAATGAAATAGCTACTAAATCTTTGATTTTGATGCTAATAATGTGTTTTTTAGCAACATTGCAATGGTCATTGGACCAACTCCACCAGGAACTGGAGTAATATAACTACATTTATGACTAACATTATCAAAATCAACATCTCCAATTAATTTCCATCCCGATTTTGTTTTGTCAGATTGAATACGAGTTATTCCAACATCAACTATACATACACCTTCTTGGACCATATCAGTAGTTATAAAATTAGCAATTCCTAATGCCACAATCAATATATCAGCTTTAAGACATATCTCCTTAATATTTTTTGATTTACTGTGAACAATTGTTACTGTAGAATTTCCAGGTTGATTATTTCTAGCCATAAGAATACTAATTGGCAAACCAACAATATGGCTTCTTCCAAGAACTACACAGTTTTTACCAATAGTATCTATATTATATCTATGTAATAATTCTAAAATACCAGCAGGTGTTGCAGGTATAAAAGAAGGTAGATTTAGCGTCATGTTTCCTATATTCAAAGGATGAAAACCATCAACGTCTTTATTAATACTAATTGTATTAATAATTTTCTTTTCATCAATATGTTTTGGAAGTGGCAACTGAACTATTAAACCATCTATACTATCATTTTTATTAATTTTAATTATCTCCTCAACTAATAAATCCTCAGACACATCTTTATCTAATCTAACTAAAGTAGAATCAAAACCTACTCTCTCACATGCCTTAACCTTTGCATTAACATAAGTCTCACTAGCTCCATTATCTCCAACGAGAATAGCTGCAAGATGAGGTTTTTTCATACCTAAATTAAGTAAATCAACAACTTCGTCAGCTATCTCATTCTTTATATCATTTGATGTTTTTTTTCCGTCTAAAATTACCATATTAAATTTTTGGTATATTATTTCCTTTCATCATTTGCATCATTTTAGATGCTCCACCACCTTGCATCATTTTCATCATTTTGCTCATCTGAGTAAACTGTTTAATAAGCTGATTAATCTCTTGCACATCAGTTCCACTTCCTAGTGCAATTCTTTTCTTTCTACCTCCATTTAAAACATTTGGATTACTTCTCTCAAAAGGGGTCATAGAATAAATAATAGATTCAATACCTTTAAAAGCATCATCATCAATATCAACATCTTTAATTGCTTTGCCAACTCCAGGAATCATACCTGCTAAATCTTTAATATTACCCATTTTTTTTATTTGCTGAATCTGACTTAAAAAGTCATCAAATCCAAAAGTATTCTTGGCAATCTTTTTTTGAATTTTTCTAGCTTCTTGCTCATCAAATTGTTGTTGAGCACGTTCAACTAAAGAGATAACATCCCCCATACCCAAAATCCTGCTTGCCATCCTGTCAGGATGAAAAACATCAAGACCATCCATTTTTTCAGATGTTCCAATAAATTTTATAGGTTTATCTACTACTGATCGAATTGTTAGGGCAGCACCTCCTCTAGTATCTCCATCTAATTTTGTTAATACTACTCCATCAAAATTTAATTTTTCATTAAATATCCTTGCAGTATTAACTGCATCTTGACCTGTCATTGAATCAACAACAAAAAGTATTTCATCTGGATTTACACTAGACTTAATATTAGTAATTTCTGTCATCATTGGCTCGTCAATAGCTAAACGACCAGCAGTATCAATAATAACAACATCATGCTTATTCTTCTTAGCATAATCTATTGCATTAGTTGAGATTTCCAAAGGATCTTTATTTTCAACTTCTTTATATATTTCTACAGATATTTGTTCAGCCAATACAGAAATTTGATCAATTGCTGCAGGACGATATACATCACAAGCAACTAATAAAGGTGATTTTTTATTTTTATCTTTAAGATATTTAGCTAGTTTACCACAAAAAGTAGTTTTACCTGATCCTTGTAGACCAGCAACTAAAATAATTGCTGGTTTTGAGCTTAAATTAATTTCTGAAGAAGTACTACCCATTAATGAAGCTAACTCATCCTTCATTATCTTTGTTAATAGCTCTCCAGGCTTTAAAGTTGTAAGTACTTCTTGTCCTAATGCTTTTTCTCTTACTAATGCTGTAAATTCTTTAGCTGTCTTGTAATCAACATCAGCTGATATAAGAGCCTTACGAATTTCCTTCATCGTTTGAGCTACATTTATTTCAGATATATTTCCTTGTCCTTTTAATACTTTAAAGGCTTTGTCTAACTTCTCTGATAAATTTTCAAACATTATACTTTTTTATTTAGTAGCAAAAATAAATATTTCAATCATTAATTAGTAAATAGTGTCTCAACAAAATCTTCTTTATTGAATATTTGTAAATCTTCCATTCCTTCTCCTACACCTATGTACCTAACTGGTATTTTTAACTGATCAGAAATACCAATAACAACTCCACCTTTTGCTGTACCATCTAATTTTGTTAATACTAAGGAATTAACTTGAGTTACTGAAGAGAATTGTTTTGCTTGTTCAATAGCATTTTGTCCTGTTGATGCATCTAATACAAGCATTACATCATGAGGTGCATTTGGAATTACTTTATTCATAACACTTTTAATTTTAACTAACTCATTCATCAAATTAACTTTATTATGTAGCCTACCGGCTGTATCAATGATAACAACATCTGCATTTTTAGACTTGGCAGATTGTAAAGTATCAAAAGCAACTGAAGCAGGATCAGAACCCATATTCTGCTTAACTATTTCAACACCTACTCTATTAGCCCATATAACTAGTTGATCAATAGCAGCAGCTCTAAATGTATCAGCAGCACCAAGAATAACATTAAGACCGGATTTTTTAAATTTATATGCTAATTTTCCAATAGTAGTGGTTTTTCCTACTCCATTAACACCAACAACCATAATAACATATGGAGTATCTGCTTCAGAATCTAGATCATCATTAATATCAGAATGACTAACAAGTAAATTAGCAATTTCAGTTTTTAATATATTATTTAATTCATCTGAATTAATATACTTATCCTTCTCAACTCTTTCTTCAATTCTTTCAATAATCTTTAATGTTGTGTCTACTCCAATATCAGATGTAATGAGAATTTCTTCAATATCATCTAGATCATTTTCATCAATCTTTGATTTACCGACTACAGTTCTAGATAGTTTGTTAAACAAACTTGATTTAGTTTTCTCTAAACCTTCATTTAGTTTTGTTTGTTTTTGTAATAAATCTGAGGCATTTTCTTCCTCTGCTTTAGTAAAAAAATTTTTTATTTTATTAAAGAATCCCATAATCTTTTTTAATATTAAAAAAAAAGCTTCTTTCAAATATAGAAAGAAGCTATGATTTCAAGTGTAAATTTAGACTATTTTTTTTCAAAAAAATCATTTACTTTATCTTTAGGAACAATCTCTGTTTTGTAAGAATAAGCACCTGTTTTCTCATTTTTAATCATTTTAACAGCTTTTGTAAAAGCCTTCGCCCCTTTTCTCTGTAATGATGCTACTGTTTTTTTTGCCATTTTTCTTTATTTTATCTCCTTATGAACAGTCATTTTCTTTAGAATAGGATTAAATTTCTTTAATTCTAACCTATCAGGAGTATTTTTCTTGTTCTTAGTTGAAATATAGCGTGACGTTCCAGGCTTTCCACTTGCCTTATGCTCAGTACATTCTAATATTACCTGAACTCTATTTCCTTTCTTTGCCATTTTCTTTTATTTATTGGGTTGCAAATTTAATTAAATTTTACAAACTCAATACAACTACTTAATCTTTTTTACATCTATAAAAAACAAATCTTCTCTAATACTAAAGGCTTTAATATCACAAACTCCCAATGATAATTCTTGCCATTCAGAATTAGGATTAATCCATATATCCTCAATACCATTATTAATGAGTAAATGCATATTAAATTTATCAATAGCATTCCATTTATAAATTAATGTATTAGCTCTTCCATTCTTTTGTATTTTATATTCAAAAATTGGAAGATCTTTATTATATAAGTACTGACTAAAAAAAGTAGAGAAATTAATTTCTGTCCGATTGTTAATATAGTTTATAATATCAATTCCATCCACAATTTCATATTTAAAATCCTGTGATATTCCTTTAATTATTGAAAACCATAAAGAATCGTTATTAACTAAACTCCTTAATGTATGAAGCATTAAAGATGCTTTTTGATACATATCGCTACTACCTCTTGTATTAACATGAAATGGACCTACTATAGGTTTATCATTCCTAACACTATTCTTTTGATTATTAACATATTCAATCATAGTATTATATCCATACAAACATTCTACATATAATACTTCAGAGTACGTGCAAAAACCTTCGTGAATCCACATATCAGCTATATCATTAGTTGTAATACTATTTCCCCACCACTCATGTCCAGTCTCATGAATAATAATATAATCAAATTCTAATCCTGAAATAAAGTTTTGATTACCATTATAACCAGGTAAATAATTATTACCATAAGCAATTGCTGATTGATGTTCCATTCCCAAATATGGTGTTTCTACTAGAGCATAACCATCATCCCAGAATGGATATGGACCAAAATATTTTTCAAAACAACTTAACATAGGCTTTACTTGCTGAAAATGTTTAATTGCCTTTTCCTTATTATAAGAAAGAACATAATAATCTAAATCAAGAGTGTCATCTTGATTTATATATATATCATGAAAGTGAGTATAATCTCCAATACATAGAGTTACATTATAAGTGTTAATAGGATATGAAATGTGCCATGAACTTTTTGTAGCTAAAGAATTTAAGTCTTCATTATAAACTACTGTGTCATTTATTAAATTACCATTTGAGATAACAACTAAAGGACTACGCACTGAACAGGTAATTCTCATACTATCTGGCTCATCAGATTGATGATCTTTACATGGCCACCAAGAACTTGCACCTAAGCCTTGACAAGAAACACCAATCCATGGTAGATTATTATCATCTTTTTCCCATGAAAAACCACCATCCCATGGAGGGGATATGGCTACTCTAGGTTCTCCATTGTAATTAACCTTAAAATTGATCTGTTCATCATGATTAATCAATCTAGGAAAATCAATAAAAATTGCATTAAAATCTCTCTCAAAATTTAATAATTCATTCTCAAATTCAATTGATATAATATTTAGATTACTAAATAGATCAATTTGTAATCTTTTAAAACTATCAAGTGCTGTGATATGAATAACATTAAATGAATTGCTTATTTTTTTATTTTCATCATCAATAACAATATTTAAGTCATAATAATTTACATCATAGCATAATCTAAATGATGATAAATTACCTCGCAAACTATCAGAATGAGTGAATTGCTGAGAAAAAACTTCGATCGATATTAGCGATATACATAAAAAAAATAAATATCGCATATAGTTATCTGTATCTCTTAAGTTCAGAATAATACATTAGTAAAATTCTATAAAGATCTAGTAAGATTAATGACACAATTTATTTCTCCTGGAAGATTTGGTTCAGTGAAAGTAAGGTCCATATTACCTTCTGTTGAAGAGTTAAAGAATCCAGACCCTGTTAAATATATAGTAGCAGTATCCGAAATTGACCCTAATTCTAAGAAGGTTTCAAAACTTTGATAATCTATAGTAATATGACCATTTTGATCAACAGAAGCATTTAGATTATTATCACCTGCCTCAATAAATAGAGTATTATCAGAGTTTGAGAAAACAGTAATAGAATCTGGCAGTTCCTCATCCAAAAAAACAGTATCTGATCCCAGTATATACTGATCACAATTAGCATTAAAAAGCCATACTCCAAGAGCATCATCAATATTAAATGTATCTACAGGCTCTACATCACTACTTCCACCTCCACCTCCACAAGAAGACAAAAATAGAACACAAGTCGTTGCTAATATTGATAGTATATTAAAATTTAATTTATTCATTTTTTTTATTATTTAGTTAATATCATATTACAATCTGTTGAAAATGGATAAAGAGATAAGATTGTTCCTGAAAAAGTTAAATCCAGCACTGCAGAATTTTCTGAGTAAATCTGACCACTTCCAACAACATCAATATCCATAGGTCCAAGACCTATATCTATAGAAACAGTTTCAGGATTTACAGTAATTATCCCATCAGAATTAATAGTAGCAGTAACTTGTGAGCCACTTAAATCTATATATAATGTTTCATTATCATCAGATTGTACTTCAACTTGTGCAGGTAACTGATCATCTAAAGATATATCTCCAATAATTGGAATAGAAATTACTGCACAATTTGGATCTACATTCCAAATACCTTGAGCTAGCTCAGCCCACGGAATTGGATATAAACATGAACCATCATCAGTATTAGCAAGATTGTTATAGTTAGTAGCTACTGGATCCATACAACCCAAAAGCTCCTTTTCACAAGAAGAAAAAATGAAAGATATTAAAGTCAAAGAGAATAAAAGATAGAATAGATTTTTCATAGTTTTAATTTTTTGTAAAAAAAAAGTTGCTATCAAAGATAGCAACTTTTATTTATTTCAATATTTTTTTGATTAAACTAAGATATTTCCATTAGCTATGGCCTTAGACAATACAGAAGCTATTCCTTTCTTATTGATTGTTCTTAATGCATTTACAGATACTTTTAGTATAATCCACTCTCCAGTTTCAGGAACAAAAAATTTCTTGGTTTGAAGATTAGGGTAAAACTTTCTCTTAGTCTTTCTGTTAGAATGAGAAACATTGTTTCCTACCATTACTTTTTTTCCGGTTATTTGACAAACTCTTGACATATTTACTCAATTTTAGGGCTGCAAATATACAATCTAAAGTTGTTTGTAGGAAATTTATTTGTATTTTTTTACCTCCTCTAGTAAAATCTCTAAAGATCTTACTTTAACTTGCTCTAAAATAATTGCTCTCTCTCCACTAAATAAAAATTTATTGACAGTAATATTATTTGGAGTCTTAATAGCTATAAAAACAGTTCCAATAGGATTATCATCATCACCACCAAAAGGACCTGCATATCCAGAAGTAGAAATTGAAAAATCTGAATTGAATTTCTGTCTTACATTTTCAGCCATTTCTACAACTACTTGCTTACTTACGGCGGTATATTTTTCTAAAGTATCAACTTCAACATCTAATATTGTATTTTTAATTGTATTATTATATGCAACAATAGCACCTTTAAAATATTGTGAACATCCTGACTTAGAAGCTAAATAAGATGCGATTAATCCAGCACTACAACTTTCAGCCACAGAAAGAGTTAATTTTTTTTTAGTCATATTCTGAAAGACCTTATCAGCTAAATTAAGATTAGACTCTTCAAAATCAACAATACACCTTAACTTATCTAACTCATCTTTTATCATGTTCTCTAATAAAAAACTATCTTTTCCTATACAACTTAAACGTAATCTAACTAAATCAGGACTTGGTAAATAAGCTAATTTTATATTATCATTAATACTTACCTCCCAATCTTTTAAAATAAATGCTAATTCAGATTCTGGCATATTTCTTACAGATATTGTTTTTTGAACAATATTTAACAAATCATTCTTTTTTTGAAATTCCACTAAAAAATTATTCATCAAAGCTTTCATCTCATAAGGGACTCCTGGAAAAGCTATTATATTTTTATTAATATGTTTAAACCATAAGCCTGGAGCTGTACCGAGTTTATTTCTTATCACTTTTGATTGAGAAGGAACTAATGCCTGATCTCTATTTAAACCTAAAATAGCCTCTTTACCTTTCTTTTTAAAGAAGGAACTAATATCGTTTAGAACATTTTTATCTAAAACTAAAGAATCTTTAAAATATTTACACAGTATATCTTTAGTTACATCATCATTAGTTGGGCCTAATCCACCAGTAATGATTACTAAATCTACTTTATTTACAGCATCATCTAGAGCTTGTAAAATATCAATATGTAAATCCTTAACTGTTCTAATAGATATGCATTCAACGCCAATTTTAGTTAAAGAATTAGCTATCCATGCAGCATTTGTATTTACTATCTGGCCTATAAGAATCTCATCACCAATAGTAATAATTTCAGCTTTCATTCTTTTTATTAAAATGCAGTAGTTGGACCTGTAATATGTTTGCGCTCTTTAGGACGAATATTCATAACAGGAATCGGTGAATTATTAATAATATACCTTGCTGTAACACTAATATTGTTAGATAATGAAAGCTCCTCTTTTTTAGTCATAATAATAATAATATCATCATTAAACTTCTTTTCATAATCAAAAATAAAATCTCCAAGATTTTGTTTTTGATCTCCTTCAAGCAAAATAGCAGTACAAGAGATTCCAGTATTTTTTATAAAACTCTCAACTTGTGCAAGATTTTTAACTAATTTATTTCTAACAATAGTATTATTTCTTAATACAACAGAAATTAGATGAATAGTTGCCTGCCATTGTCTAGCATATTTAATTGCATGTGTTACTTTTTCTTTTGTTTCTTTTTCTAAATCTAAAGGCAAGATAATATTACGGCATGCTCCTTTGATTGTTGCTCCTTTGATTGTTATTACTGGACACTTGGCTAATCTAACAACGCGCTCTGCGTTAGAACCCATAAAACGCTTTACTTTTTGTGTAGGAGAGCCTGTTGTACCCATAATTATTAAATCTGCTGCAATCATTTCAGCAATCTCATTAATTTGACTGTATATTTTTCCTTGAGAAACCATAACCTCTATTTCAAGATTATATTTATCAGTAAACTCTTTTGCAAGTCCAGTAAGCTTAATATGAACCATTTTCTTTAATTCATGAGAATTATCATCTAGAAAAAGAGATTGCATTGCATTTCTTTCCTCAATAACAGACAATAAAAATATTTTTGAATTATTTAGTTTAGCAAAATTACATGCTTGATCAAATGCTATTATAGATTGATTTGAGAAACCAATTGGTACTAATATTTTACTTGATATAAGTGACATATTATTGTTATTTTTACTGTGGCAAAAATACATATTAAATGAATAAACTAAGAGATACAGAATTAATAATTACAAAGGATGCAAGAATTTATCATCTTAATCTAAAAAAGAATGAAATAGCAGATAACATTATACTAGTTGGAGACCCTGAAAGAGTATCTCAAATCTCAAAAAAATTTCAAATTATTGAATATAAAATAGAACATAGAGAATTCATTACTCATACAGGTTTTTATAACAAAAAAAGGATTTCAGTAATTTCTTCAGGTATTGGCACCGATAACATTGATATAGTTATTAATGAAATAGATGCACTAGTAAACATAGATTTTGAGACAAGAAAAATAAACTCAACTAAGAAATCATTAAATATTATCCGCTTAGGTACTTCAGGTAGTTTAAATAAAGACATACTAGTTGATTCATTTATAGTCTCATCATACGCAATTGGATTTGATGGATTAGCTCATTTCTACAAAACAAATGAAATTCATGATAAAGCTTTAGAAGAAACATTTATAGAACATACTAATTGGAGTAAAAACCATGCAAGACCATATGCAATAAAAGCTTCTGAGAATTTACTAGAAAAATTTCAAAATTTTAAAAATGGTATTACTCTTACAGCAACAGGTTTTTACGGACCTCAAGCCAGAGAATTGAGACTAGAATCATCCATAGAAAACATACAATCCATGATTGAAAAAATTAATTACAATAAATTAGAAATTACAAATCTTGAAATGGAAACATCAGCACTATACTTCTTAGGAAGATCTCTTGGGCATAATACACTAACAATATGTGCAATTTTAGGTAATAGATTAACACAGGAATATAGCAAAAAACCTGAAAAAACCATAGATCAATTAATTATAAAAGTATTAAATAAATTATAAGACTTCTCTAATCTTATCTAGTAAAACCTTTGGGGCTTTACACGGGTTTTTAGTTTCCTTATTAACAAAAACTAAAACAACTTCACCATTATTCAGTAAGGTCTTTTTAGTATTAAAACATTCATATTCAAATACTATCTTAGATGATGGTAACTCTAATATAGATGTCTTAACTATTATCTGATCATCATAAAAAGCAGGTTTTTTATAATTGATAGTAAAGTTTACAACAGGTAATTCATAGCCAGAATTTTCCAACGATTTATAACTTAAACCTAAAGACCTTAATAATTCTACCCTTCCAACTTCATAATACTGAGCATAAACACCATAATACACAAAACCCATTTTATCCGTTTCACCATACCTAACCCTTAAAGACGTTACGTGTGTATACATTTAGCAATTTTATTAAAAATTCATATATCATAAATATAAATTAGAAATATTTACTAACATTGTCATCAAATGAAGAATCTAAAAAATATAAGCTTCTTATTCCTTTTATTATTTTATTCCTGCTCACAGAAATATAATGTTAAATCAACTAATTTTGAAGTAATTGAAGTTATTAATGAAGTTGATAGTAATATTATTAAAATTATTTCGCCATACAAAAGTCAACTTGACATTGAAATGAATGAGGTCCTGTGTTACACAAGACATGACTTAATAAAAGGAAAACCTGAAAGCACATTAGGAAATTTTATATGTGACTTAAGTATTGAAAAGACTAATGGAGAAGCAGATATATGTGTTTTTAATAATGGAGGATTAAGGGATGTAATTGCAAAAGGAGATATAACAATTAGAGATATCTATCAAGTAATGCCTTTTGAAAATGAACTTGTTATATTAGATTTAAATAAAAATGAATTTTATGATTTACTAAAATATATAACAAGAAGAGGAGGTGAGCCTATTGGAGGAGTAAATATTATAAAAAAAAATGACACAATATTATCTCCATTTAATAACGACAGTGTAATTAGAGTACTAACAACAGATTATTTAGCAGATAATGCCAAAGGATTTCCAAATAATAAAGACCAGAAAAAAGTTGGAATCAAATTACGAGATGCCATAATAGAATTTTGTAAACAAGTAGATACGATAAATATACTACTAGATAAAAGGATTATAATCAAAGATGATGACAAATAGAAGAAAATTCATAAGAAATGTAAGTTTAGGAACGGTAGGCTTAACATTGGTAAACAATACTCTCTTTGCTGAGCAAGAAAAGGTATATAAAATAACGATTCTACATACGAATGATATGCATAGTAGAATTCAACCTTTTAATTCAGGAAGAAATAAAGGATTAGGTGGAATGGCTCAGCGCTCTAGTATCATTAAACAGCTCAGGAAAGAAAATAGAAATGTACTATTGCTTGATGCAGGAGATATATTTCAAGGAACTCCTTACTTTAATTATTATGGTGGAGAATTAGAGTTTAAACTTATGAGTGAAATGAAATATGATGCAGCTACATTAGGTAATCATGATTTTGATAACGGCTTGTTAGGATTACAAAAACAATTAAAACATGCTAGGTTCCCTTTTTTAATTGCAAACTACGATTTTAAAAATACGATACTTAAAAATGAATTTAAAGCTTATAAAGTATTTAATAAAGAAAATATTAAAATTGGTGTTTTTGGAATAGGAATAGAATTAGAAGGATTGGTACCAAAAGAATTATACAAAGAAACAGTATATAAAGACCCAATTGAAACCAGTAATTACTATGCAGATAAATTAAAAAATGAACTTGGATGTGATTTGGTAGTTTGTCTTTCTCATCTAGGATATAAATATAAAAATAATAGAATTTCAGACACGTTACTTGCACAAAAAACTAGAAATATAGATTTAATAATTGGTGGACACACACATACATTCTTAAAAAAACCCAAAATATTATCTAATCTAAGAAATGAAAATGTAATAATAAATCAAGTTGGTTGGGGAGGTATAAATATTGGCAAGATTGATTTTATTTTTAAACAAAATAAAAAGAAAATAAACATCAAAAACAGTTCAATATTTGTGAAAAAAAATATAAACATGGTCTAAATTATCAAATATCTCTTGATTTTTATCAATATAAAAGATGTTCTATATCAGGTAATTTTATACTGTAAAAAAAACTTTAAAGTCAAGGGCTAAATTTCTTTTTTATTAACTAATAGTTTTTCATATTTGCTATAGTTATTTTTTTACAGAAGTTGGGAAGAAAATGAAAGCGAATTAATAGACTAAGTAAAATCTTTAACATTTTAACAAGCAGCAGAAAACAATATGACACAAAAGAGTTACCAGGAAATTTGGGATAACTGCCTTTTAATAATTAAGGACAATGTTACACATCAAAACTTCAAAACATGGTTTAAACCTATTAAACCAATAAGTATTGAAGATCATATATTAACCATACAAGTACCAAGTCAATTTTTCTATGAGTGGTTAGAAAATAACTACATAACTCTTCTTAAGAAGACAATTAAAAGAGAATTAGGAAAAGATGCTAAATTAGAATATCATATTGTTCTTGAAAATTCATCTGGAACAAAACCATATGTATCAAAAATACCAAGCATAAATCAACAGAAAATCAATAATATGCCAGTTAATATGCCTATTGATATTAACAAAACAGTTATACGAAATCCATTTATTATTCCAGGACTACAAAAAATCAATATCAACCCTCAATTAAATCAATCTTATACATTTGATGCTTATATTGAAGGAGAATGCAATAGGCTTGCTAGATCAGCAGGCTTTGCAGTATCTCAAAATCCTGGAGGAACCTCTTTTAATCCATTATTTATTTATGGTGGAGGCGGCTTAGGAAAGACACACTTAGCAAATGCTATTGGTATTGAGGTTAAAAACCAACTACCTGAAAAAATCGTTTTATATGTTTCAGCAGATAAATTCCAAACCCAATTTGTTGATGCAATAATGGACAATAAGAAAAATGACTTTGTACATTTTTATCAGTCTATTGATGTCCTAATAATAGATGATGTTCAATTTCTATCTGGCAAAGAAAAAACTCAAGATGTTTTCTTTCATATCTTCAATCATTTACACCAAAATAAAAAACAGGTAATTCTAACTTCAGACAAAGCTCCTGTTGATATTATTGGGATGGAACAAAGACTACTCTCCAGATTTAAGTGGGGTTTATCTGCAGACCTTCAATCACCTGATTTAGAAACGAGACTAGCAATATTAAAAAAGAAAATAAAGAAAGATGGAATAGAAATTCCTTATTCTGTTGTTGAATATATAGCCTACTCAATAACATCTAATGTAAGAGAATTAGAAGGGGCATTAATTTCACTTCTGGCTCAATCATCTCTCAATAGAAAAGAAATAACAATAGACCTAGCTAAGGACATGTTAGATAAATTTGTTAAAAATACTGTTAGAGAAGTATCAATTGACTACATACAAAAAGTTGTATGTGATTATTTTGACATTCCTATTGATATTATGAAATCCAAAACTAGAAAAAGAGAAATTGTTCAATGCAGACAACTATCTATGTTCTTCGCAAAACAAATGACTAAAAGCTCTTTAGCAATGATTGGTAAACATTGTGGAAACAAAGATCATGCAACAGTACTACATGCATGTAAAACAGTCAACAATCTAGCTGATACAGATAAAAGATTCAAAGGGTATATATCTGATATTGAAAAGCGATTGACACTTTCATAAATGAAAATCTTAATGGTATGCTTAGGGAATATATGCAGATCTCCTTTAGCTGAAGGTATACTAAAATCAAAATCTACAAGTATAATTATTGACTCTGCTGGAATAGCAGGCTACCATATAGGAAAACCACCTGATATAAGATCAATAGAAATTGCAAATAAATTCAATATAGACCTAACTAACCAAAGAGCAAGACAGTTTAGTAATAATGATTTTAATGATTTTGACAAGATATATGCAATGGATAATGATAATTATTCTAAAATAATTAGCCTCGCAAAAAATCAAGCAGAAATAAATAAAGTTGATCTGATTTTAAATGAAACTTACCCAGAAGAATTCAAGTCAGTTCCTGATCCGTATTATGGAGGTGAGCAAGGATTTGAAGACATCTTTCATCTACTTGATAAAGCTTGTGATATAATAGCTAATAAATATGAAAAAAGGTAAACTTATATTAATACCAACAATAATTGGAGAGAATACAGCAAAAGAAAACCTACCTTCAATTATCTATGATACTATAAAAAACACTAATATATATATTGTAGAAAATATTAGATCAGCAAGAAGATTTATAAAAAATATTTACAAAGAGAAAGATATTGAAAACACCACCTTTTACGCCTATGGAAAACATGATTCAATTGATTTAGAACAAGATCTACTTATACATATATTAGCTGGAAAAGATGTTGGCCTAATATCCGAAGCAGGTGTTCCTTCAGTAGCTGATCCTGGTTCAAAAATTGTTGAATACGCACATAACTACAATATTAGAGTAATCCCTTTAGTTGGCCCATCATCAATCTTACTAGCATTAATGGCCTCAGGCATGAATGGTCAAAATTTTGCTTTTAATGGTTATTTACCAATTGAATCAAAGGAAAGAACTAATAAAATCAAACAACTTGAAAAGTTAGCTAATCTAAGAAATCAAACACAGATTTTCATGGAAACTCCATACAGAAATAATAAGTTGCTTGAAGTCATCTTAAAAACATGTCGCTCACAGACTAGACTATGTATTGCGTCAAATATCACAACTGATCATGAATCAATTCTAACTAAAACAATATTAGAATGGAAAACAATTAAGATCAATATTAATAAACAACCATCTATTTTTCTGTTATCATAAATACCATTTCGTGATAACTCCAACAAATAATTAACTTATCTATATTTGTAGATATGATTAACTATAAACAAATCATTCAAAAAATACCGAAATATTTTAGAAATAAGTATTTCATTGCAATTGTACTTTTTATTATTTGGATTCTTTTTTTTGACAACTATAATTTAATCAGACAAAATAAAATAAAGAAAGATATTAAAGAATTAGAAGAAAATAAGTTGTTTTACACTAAAGAAATCAAAAAAGACAGTATTGAATTCCAAGATTTATTAAACAATAAAGAAAAAAGAGAGAAATTTGCAAGAGAAAAATTCTTAATGAAAAAAGAAAATGAGGATATCTATATAATAAGAAGAAATAATGAATAATCTTTTTAAAAAATTTACAAATTCTACTGCAAAAGAATGGGGGAAAAATATAAAATCTGAATTCCAAGATAAAGATTATACTAATTTATTCAAAAAAGTTGAAAATATTAAAATATCTCCTTTCTATAACAATACTCAATTAACTACAAATCTAGAATTCCCTAAAGTATATGAAAACTACCAACTAATTGATGCAACAGATGCTAATAAAGCAAATAAGAAAGCATTAAATGCTCTAGAGAATGGAGTTAGTGGATTGTGTTTCTCTAACCCAAACAACATTAAAATTCTACTAAAAAATATTAAGACAGAATATATTAGAATAGACTATATAAACTATACAAAATCATTTATAAAAAATCTTGAAGATTATTCTAAAAAAAATAAAATTTTCGGAGCTATTCATGGATTAGAAGATATAAAGATTAAGAATATTAAAAAAACAATATATGCAAAAGGAAATACTACTAACAAACAAATTACATATGCATATAATCAAGGAAAATTAGTTAAAGGGAATATTCAATTTCATTTTACAATAGGTAGTAATTTCTTTCTTGAAATTGCAAAATTAAGAGCATTTAGGTTTTTATGGAAATCAAAAACAGGATTAGATGCATATATATTCACGTCTTCATCAAGAAAAAACAAAACTAAAGAACAAGGCTTTAACAATATAATTAGCACTACAACAGAATGTATGTCAGCCATAATGGGTGGAGCAAATGCAATAATGTCTAGACCATATAATATGAGCTATGAAGAGCCTAATAACTTTTCAGAGAGAATTGCCAGAAATCAACATAAAATTCTTATCAATGAAAGTTATTTGGATAAGGTTAAAGATCCAGCAAATGGAGCATACTATATAGAATATCTAACACATGAATTACTAAAAGAGCATAATACTAAAACAGTATCAAAAGAAAATAATGACACTGCAAAATTTACAAGTGCTGAACAGATTGAAATAAAATCATATTATGAGCAACAGGATATCGCAAAAGTCGAGCATTTAAATTTCATAGCAGGAACACCTCCATTTCTAAGAGGACCTTACAGTACAATGTTTGTTAAAAAACCATGGACTATTCGTCAATATGCAGGATTTTCTACAGCGAAAGAATCAAATATCTTTTATAAAAAAAATCTTAAGGCTGGACAAAAAGGATTATCAGTTGCATTTGATTTAGCAACTCATAGAGGTTATGATTCTAATCACAAAAGAGTTGAAGGGGATGTAGGAATGGCAGGAGTAGCAATTGATACTGTTGAAGATGTGAAATTACTTTTTAAAGGAATACCTCTAGATAAGATATCTGTATCAATGACTATGAATGGAGCTGTACTGCCAATATTAGCCTTCTATATTGTAGCGGCTGAGGAACAAGGTGTTAATTTAAATGATCTTAGGGGAACAATACAAAATGATATTTTAAAAGAGTTTATGGTTAGAAATACTTATATATACCCACCAAAACACTCTATGAGAATAGTTAGAGACATATTTAAATATACTTCAAAAGAAATGAAAAATTTTAATAGTATTTCAATCTCAGGATACCATATACAAGAAGCTGGGGCTACTGCTGATTTAGAATTAGCATTTACATTAGCAAATGGACTAGAATATATTAGAAATGGATTAGCATCAGGTTTGGAAATTGATGAATTTGCACCAAGATTATCATTCTTCTGGGGCATAGGAATGAATTATTTCATGGAAATAGCAAAATTAAGAGCTGCTAGAATTTTATGGGCAAAAATTGTAAAGGAATTTAAACCTCAAAATAATAAATCAATGTCCCTTAAAACACATTGTCAAACAAGTGGATGGACCCTAACTGAACAAGATCCGTTTAATAACATCACAAGAACATGTATAGAAGCCATGGCAGCAATTATGGGAGGAACACAGAGCTTACATACGAATGCTCTTGATGAAGCAATAGCTCTTCCAACAGATTTCTCTGCAAAAATTGCTAGAGATACACAAATTTATTTAAGAGATGAAATAGGTATTTGTGATACCGTTGATCCATGGGGTGGCTCATACTATGTTGAGAAATTAACACATGATATCTGCCAAAAAGCATGGAAACAAATCACTGAAATAGAAGAATTAGGAGGAATGGAAAAAGCTATTGAAAAAGGCATACCTAAGATGAGAATTGAACAAGCTGCAGCTAGAAAACAAGCAAGGATTGATAGTAAAAAAGATTTAATCATTGGGCTTAATACAAATAAAATAAACACTCAAGATAAAGAAATTGAATTACTAGAAATTGATAACAAATCAGTACGTGAATCACAAATACATCTTCTGAAGAAAATTAAAAAAGAAAGAAATCCAAAAAATGTTAAATTAGCTTTAGAAAACTTGACAAATAGCTGTAAAGATAAAAAAGGGAATCTTCTAGAATTAGCAATAAAAGCCGCTAAAGAAAGGGCTACTCTTGGAGAAATATCTAGTGCATGTGAAAAAGTTTTCGGAAGGTATCAAGCTAGAAATCAAATAATATCAGGAGTATACAAAATGGAAATAGAGGATAACAAAAAATTTAAAGAGGCATTAGAACTATCAAATAAATTTGCGAAACTAAAAGGAAGAAGACCTAGAATAATGATTGCTAAGATGGGTCAAGATGGGCATGATCGAGGCGCTAAAGTGGTAGCAACTTCATTTGCAGATTTAGGCTTTGATGTAGATATCGCGCCCTTATTCCAGATGCCAGAAGAAGTTGCTAAGCAAGCACTTGAAAACGATATACATATTTTAGGAATATCATCTTTAGCTGCAGGACACAAAACACTTATTCCAAAAGTAATTAAACTACTAAATAAGTATAACAATAATATCCTTGTAATCGCAGGAGGCGTTATACCTAAAAAAGATTATGACTACCTTTTTAAAAATGGTGTTCATGATATATTCGGACCTGGAACAGTAATTGCTGATTCAGCAATATCAATTCTTAAGAAACTTATAAAGTCTTAATTATTGATTTTAAATCTAAGTCCAAAATACATTAACCTCCCCATTACTGGAGCCCAAATTAGAGAAGCATCAAAATCATCGCTATCTGCAAGCCCTAGGATAGGATTATCCTGAGTATAATTCAATAAATTTTCTCCTCCTATATAGAAATCAAATTTATTAATCTTTTTAGTTATCTGAAAATTAAATAATGAAAATGGATTAGATGTTTCAAGAATATAGGTCCTATCTAGCTTCGAATGCTCTGGGATCCTACTCTCACCAATATAATTACATGTAGCATCAAACAACCAAGAATCTGATTTATTTGAATAAGACATGTTAACTAGTGCTCTATTTTTAGCTAATAAAGGAAACTGCTTTAATTCACCATCATATGTTGTTTTAACATCATTAATTTTATATGCTAGCTTCATATCAAAGCGATTAAATAATTCATAATTTATATCAAATTGTAATGAATTTGAAAATGATTGATTTGAAGAAGACTCATCATTTAAATTACTAAAAGAAAGGATGCCTTGCTGCTCTATATCAACTACAATTTGATTTTCAAATTCAGTTCTATAAAAATCAACATTAATACTTCCCTCTCTATCAAATAGATAAAAACAATGAGTAATATTAGCACCATAATTCCAAGCAATTTCTGGTAGTAGATTGTCATCTATGATTATCTCACGATTAGATGCAAGCAATGAAATATTATCAGAAATAAAATTAGATACTCGCATTGCACGTCCAGATGAAACCCTAATAGCTGTTTGCTCAGAAGGATTGTATTTTATATTTAATCTTGGGCTACCATATACTAATCCTGTAACATTATAATAGTCAGCTCTTACTCCAGCAGTTAAACTTACAGTTTCACCCCACTTGTAATTATACTCAGAAAAAACACCCGTCATAGCATCAGTTCTATTATCATCAAATATTTCCATACTATACCAAGAAGCGTTTATTGAATCAGAAGCTGTGTTATATTTAGTAAGATTATCATTCATATTATCACCATAAAAACTCAAGCCATATTTTAACTGATGTTTACAATCTGAAATAAAAGTTTGTCTTATTATATTAATATAGGCACTTTTCTGGAGACTTTCAAAAGTTCTAGATCCAAATTGGGCATCTTGACTGTGAACTCTAAAAGATGTTTGAATACCAATACTCTTCCCTACTTGGCTAGGCATAATTAAGCCTGTTTTTGAAGAAAACTCTAGCAGTTTATTATTAATATCTACAATAAAAGGATCAGCACTTGGATATGTATCTCCAAGATTAGAAAGCGTCCCTCCTCTTCTTTCTTCAGTAAATCCTCTAGCATACAACTGAATACCATATTTTGGATTACCTACATACTTCCATCTATTTAAAAAGTTAAAATGTTTCGTTCCTGGCATATCAATAAAACCATCTTTATTTTTATCACGTTCTATATCATGATAAGAGAAGTGAGTAAATAGATTACTTTGCCAATTACCTTGTTTTTTTGAAAGAATAAGATTATTTTCAATTTTACCTTCACCATTAGTGTAAAAATTATAATAAAAATCATCGGATGATGAAGGTTTAAAATATTCAAGATTAATTTGACCAGCAAAAGATTCAAATCCATTAACAACAGATCCTGCTCCTTTAATAATCTGAATACTTTCAATATATGGTCCTGGCGTGTAACTTAATCCAAAAGATGATGACAATCCTCTAATTAATGGCATATTTTCCTGTGTAATTTGGGTGTACACACCATCTAATCCAAGCATTTTAATTCTTTTAGCTCCTGAAACTGCATCGTTAAAAGCAACATCAACAGTTGCGTTAGTTGAAAAGCTTTCTGACAAATTACAACATGCAGCTTTTTCAAGCTCTTTTGTACTTAATGTTTGAATATTCAAAGGGTTAATTGTTGAGAATCTTGAACTCGTTTGTTTACCTTTAATATTAACCTCTTCTAACTCCAAAGAGGATTGTAGATAAAAGACATACTCACCATCTACAACTTCTTGCTCAGCAATCTCATATCCAATAAAAGAGACCATAAGAGTCGCAGGTAAAGACGGAGCTTCTTTTATAGAGTATACACCATCATTATTTGTTATAGTTCCTACTGTAGTATTTTCCCAATACACATTTGCACCAATAATTGGGGCAATTCGCTCATTTGAAAGTTTCTCTAAAACCTTACCGGTAATTTTCTGAGCTGTAGCGTCAAAATTAAGACAAACTACGATTAAAATTTTTATAATATTCTTCATATCTTCTTGATTTAAATTAAACTTTTATTTATACATCATTAGATGCAGTAAATAAATCTTAAATTAAGAAGGATTGAATTTTAGATAATACTAATTTTCTAGATAAAGGAGGCGGTAGATTATGATAATTTTGATCATAAGCTAATGATAGATTATGATTAAAAAAATAAGTATTTACATAGTTAAATGCTATATCCTTAACATCAATTTTTTCAGAAATTAATGTATAAAAATCATACTTAATATTAGAAAGTTCTTTATCACATAAATTCTTAAATGACGAACAGCATTCTATAGCTTTCTCAATAGCACAACATGATTCAATATTAGTTTCTAAAACACAGCTATTATTAATACCTTCATGGCAAGCAGATTGGGAATCTCCAAGTGCAATAACACTACTTTCATGACATGTTATCTTAGAAATATTGAAACCTATACTAAGAAACAGTACAAATGAAGCAAGTAAATAAACACCTATTTTATGTAAGATTATTTTCATTTTCAAACGTAAAGATAAGAAATATCTATTTAATCAAAACTTTCTAAAGTATTTACTATAATATCTATACAATCTAGAAGCTGTTCTTTTGTAATTACTAATGGTGGAGCGAAGCGGATAATATTTCCATGAGTAGGCTTTGCTAATAAACCATTATTTCTTAATATTAAACACATATCCCAAGCAGTTGAGCTATCCTCAGAATCATTAATTACTATAGCATTCAATAGCCCCTTGCCTCTAATCAATTTTACAATCTTTGTTGATGAGAGTCTTTGAGTAAGTTCATTTCTAAATAACTCCCCTAAAACTGCTGCATTATTAGCTAAATCTTCATTAATCACAACCTCCAGTGCTGCTTGAGCTACCTTACAGGCTAAAGGGTTCCCACCAAAAGTAGATCCATGCTCACCTGGCTGAATACAAAGCATAATGTCATCATCAGCTAAAACTGCAGAAACAGGTAAAACACCTCCAGATAAAGCTTTTCCTAGAATTAGAATATCCGGCCTAGCATCTTCATAATCACAAGCTAACATCTTACCAGTTCTTGCAATACCTGTTTGAACCTCATCAGCAATGAATAGGACATTATATTGTGTACACAAAGATCTTACTCCAGCAAGATAACCTTCATCAGGAACAACAACACCAGCTTCCCCTTGAATTGGCTCTACCATAAAGGCAGCCACATTTGAATCTTGAAATTCCTGTTCTAAAGCACTTAAATCATTATATGGAATTAAGGTATATCCCGGCATATATGGCCCAAAACCTTTATAAGATAATGGATCATCAGAACTAGAAATAGCTGCTAATGTTCTACCCCAAAAATTTCCTTGAGCAAATATTATTCTCGCTTTATCTTCCTGAATTCCTTTCTTCATATACCCCCACTTTCTTGCAAGCTTATTGGCTGTCTCACCACCCTCAACACCAGTATTCATTGGTAAAACCTTATCATAACCAAACAGATTAGTTATGTACTGTTCATAATCTCCAAGAACATCGTTATGAAAGGCTCTAGAAGTTAGTGTTAATTTAGAAGCTTGAGTATTTAATACTTCTAAAATCTTTGGATGGCAATGACCTTGATTAACAGCAGAATATGCAGATAAGAAATCATAATATTTTTTATCATTTATATCCCATACATAAACTCCTTCTCCCCTACTTAGAACTACTGGTAAGGGGTGGTAGTTATGAGCACCAAATTTATTTTCTTTTTCAATACATTCTTGATCTCTATTCATCTTCAACTATTTTATAATACAAAGATAATGCTTTAATCCAATAATAACTAAATTTGTAATATGCCAAGACAAAATCGAAGAAAGCCTATTGAATTAGAAAATATTGAAATTATAGATACTGCTACAAAAGGAAAATCAGTAGCTAAACATGATGGAAGAATTATATTTGTAAAAGGTGGAGTTCCAGGTGATATATGTAATATCACTGTATTTAAACGACGTAAAAAATATTGGGAAGCTAACATCAATCAAATAATAAAGAAATCTCAATTTCGGATTGACCCAATATGTGAACACTTTGGTTCATGCGGTGGTTGTAAATGGCAGAATATGGATTACCAAAGTCAATTAAAATTTAAACAAAATGAAGTTTTAAATAACCTAACAAGAATTGGAGGTGTTACTATTTCTAAATACAATCAAATTCTAGGATGTGAGGGGAAATATTTTTACAGAAATAAAATGGAATTTACATTCTCAAATAAAAGATGGCTTAGCCAAGAAGAAATCCAAAATAATGCCATAATTGAAAATAAGAATGCTTTAGGATTTCATATTCCAGGAATGTTTGATAAAGTTATTGATCTAAAAAAATGTCACCTACAAAAAGAACCTTCTAATAAAATTAGGTTAGCAATAAAAGAATTTGCTGATAAAAATAATCTATCCTACTTTGATATAAGAAATCAAACTGGCTTACTTAGAAATTTATTAATCAGAACATCTACTACTAATGAATTAATGGTTTTAGTACAGTTCTTTAATAATGATACTAACAAAATAAAGTTGTTAATGGATTATATTAAGAAGACATTTAAAGAAATTACTTCATTATTATATACTGTAAATACAAAGGCGAACAACACTCTTTACGATCAAGATATTTTCTGTTTTAGTGGAAAAGATCATATAACTGAAGAGATGGATAATCTAATCTTCAAGATAGGGCCAAAATCTTTTTTTCAGACAAATTCAAAACAAGCAAAGAAATTATATTCCATAACTAGAGAATTAGCCAAAATAAAGGAAAAAGATATAGTATATGACCTATATACTGGTACAGGAACAATTGCACAGTTTATATCAAAAAAAGCCAAAATAGTTATTGGAATAGATTCAGTAGAAGAAGGGATAATGGCTGCATATGAAAATGCAAAATTTAATAAAATAAAAAACTGTAAATTCTACACAGGAGACATGAAAGATATCTTTACAAATGAATTTATAAAAAAGAATGGACAGCCCAATATTATTATTACAGATCCTCCTAGAGATGGAATGCATAAAAAAGTAGTAGAGCAAATACTGAAAATTTTACCTAAACGTATAGTGTATGTAAGTTGCAATTCTTCTACACAAGCTAGAGATATTGCAATTATGAAGAAAAATTATCAAATAACAAAAATACAAACAGTAGATATGTTTCCACAAACTCATCATGTTGAAAATATAGTAGTCTTAGAATTAAGATAAATTATTAAATTTACCTTATGGAAGATTTTTGGAAAAAACTTAAAGAATTATATAATATGAATCCAACTTTATTTGGAATTCTACTATTTATAGACCTTTCTATTTTATATCTAATTATTAGATATTTATTTTAAAGCCTGGAGGATGCTATTAATCTGCAATAACAATGAGGACTTCTCATCATTGATAATTTTAAAATCAGAAAGTCTTTCTTTTTCATCTTGACTTAGTTGACGAGAAATTATTAATCTAATTTCTTCTAAAGTCTTATTATCTCTTTTTTTAATCCTTGAAATCCGTAAATCTTCATCTGCACATACACAGATTACTGCGTCTAAATCTATATTAGATCCGCTTTCATATAATATAGCTGCCTCTTTAAAAATTATATCTGAATCTTGGCTTTCACACCAAAGATTAAAATCTTTTCTTACAAAAGGATGAATAATAGAATTCAGTTTACTCAACATAGATGGATTAGAGAAAACTAAAGTAGATAGCTTAGATGCATTAACTACATTACCATTATATATATCATCACCGAATTCTTTCTTTATTGAAGACATAAGTTGTATGTCAGTATTAATATATCTTTTTGAAACTACATCCGAATTATATACCGGATAATTTAACCTTCTTAAAATATCGGTAACATATGTTTTCCCAACACCTATACCTCCTGTGACCCCTATCTTTTTCATTGTAATTTTTTATCACATAAATTAAAATATATTTCCTCATACATAGGAAGTATATTAGGAACATCAAATGATTTTGCATGCTTAAAAGCATTCAATTGAAATTTTAATAGTAAATCCTTATCTGCAAGTAATGAAGATAAATCATCAGACATCTTACCTACATCACCAACATCAGATAAAAATCCTGTATAACCATCAATATTTACTTCAGGAAGACCACCACTATTTGATGAAATTACTGCAACCTTACTTGCCATAGCTTCAAGAGCTACTAATCCAAAACTTTCAGTTTCTGAAGGTAAAATAAAGACATCAGAAACAGATAATATATTCTCTATTAATTTTAATTTTCCTAAAAATTTTACTTTTTTACTTATACCTAGATCTCTACACATTTGCTCAGCCATTAATCGATCTGGACCATCCCCTATCATTAGCAACTTACTATTATGTAATTTATTTACATTATTAAAAATACTTATTACATCTTTTATTCTTTTCACTGTTCTAAAATTTGAAATATGAGTAAGAATAAATTCATCCTTTTGAGCATAACGTAACCTAAGATCATTACTTAAATTTTTATTGTAAAGTTTTATATCTATGAAATTTGGAATATGATAAATAGACTTTTTAATATTAAAATTCTCCAAGGTTACACTCTTAAGATCTTTTGATACTGTAGTCACTGCATCAGAGCTATTAATGGCATATTCAATAACAGGTTTAAAAGATTTATCTTGTCCTAGTAAAGTAATATCAGTTCCATGAAGAGTTGTTACTATAGGTAGATTAATACCATATGTAAATAAAATTTGTTTAGCATTTACAGCAGCTGAAGCATGTGGAATAGCATAATGTACATGTAAAATATCTAATTTCTCATGAATGGCAACATCTACAAGCTTACTTGTTAAATTTAGCTCATAAGGAGGGTATTCAAATAATGGATAAGATGGAATATTAACTTCATGATAATAAATTTTATCAGAAAACAAATCTAAACGAAAAGGCTGATCATAAGAGATGAAATGAACTTCATGGCCTTTTTCTGCAAATGCAATACCAAGCTCAGTAGCAACCACACCACTACCTCCATAAGTAGGATAACAGACAATTCCTATTTTAAGTTTATTTGACATTGTATTTAAAAATTAATTCCATAATATTAGTTCTAATATCAAGATCTAATAGCTTCTTATTTGTAGCATCTGGGTGTATTCTGTTTGATAAAAATATAAATATTATTCCAGTCTCAGGATCAGCCCATGCTAATGTTCCAGTAAATCCTGTATGTCCAAAACTTAATTTTGAAACACACTTGCATGTTGGCCCTCCATCCTGATGTTCTAAAGCTGGTTTATCAAACCCAATTCCTCTTCTATTATCCTCTAAACAGAACTGACAACTTGTAAATTCATTAATTACATCTTCAGAAAGATAATGCTCCCCTGCATAACTTCCTTTATTCAGATACATTTGCATAATTTTAGCCAAATCATTTGCGTTGGAAAATAAACCAGCATGTCCACCAATTCCACCTAACATAGCCGCTCCCATATCATGAACATCTCCCTTTAATAACTGACTTCTAAACTCATAGTCTTTCTCAGTCGGTATAATGCGATTATAAGAAAGATTATTCTTTGGTAAAAAACATAAGTTCTCCATTCCTAATCTTTGATAAAAATTAGAATCTACATATTTATCAAAATTTTGATTTGTAATTTTCTCAATTATCTCTTTTAATAAATAGTATCCTAAATCACTGTAGACATACTCTTTTTTATCTAATAATTCTGAATCAATAACTTGTTGTATTATAGAATCAGGAAATGAAAAATGTAGATATAGAGAGTCAGCTACATTAACTGAAAAAATATCATTCTTATACTTCGAATATAATGTATCTCTTAACTGTATGTATTTTGAATTCGCTTCTTGTTCTAATGTTTGTCGATAAAATGGAATCCATGGAGTTAATCTAGATTGATGCGTCAGAACCTCTTTAATGATTAGATCATCTTTATTTGAACCTTCTAAATTTAAATAAGCTCCTAATGTACTGTCTACACTAATAAGATTTTCATCTACAAGTTTCATTAAAGCAGGAATAGTAGCCCCAATCTTTGTAATTGAAGCTAAGTCATAAACATCTGAATCTTTAACTTTTATCTTTTTATCGTAAGTATGATAGCCATAAGATTCTTTAAATAAAACTTGTCCTTCTTTTGCAATTAAAATTTGACAACCTGGTATTGCTTTCTCTAAAATTGCGCTAGATATAGTGCTATCAATCTTATATTTTAAAATTGGATTAAATTTACTATGTGAAAGAAGAGAGTATGAGATTCGAATAGAATCTGTTTTAATACCTGAATTTAGATTAAAATGCTTAGTTGAAACAGGAAGAGAACCTTTAATACTAATACCTCCAAAAATTGACTGTGCCACTATCTCTTGAGTAAATTTACTATTTTGATATCCAAGTAGCATTGCATCAAAATTATCTGTAAAAAGTAAAGAATTAATACTATATGGATTTGCAAAAATAGTCACGACAACCTTAGATTGCAAGGCGATTGTTTGTAGAAAGATATCTGTACTTTTTAAAATACTATAATCTTTCCATGCATTAGCATTTGATTTATGAATACTAATAACAACAAGATTATAATCAGATAATTTATCTAAAATAATTGCTTGTTCTTTAATAGTTGCTGTTTCACTTATTCTAAAAGTATCTACTGAAGCGTAATTATTTAATGTAACCTGAAAAGAAGTGCCACTTTCACCTATAGCTAAGCTCGCTATTTTTAAAGTATCTAATCTTTTTAAAGGAATGATACCATCATAATTTTGTAATAATGTTATAGATGATTTAATTAGATCAGTATTAAGTTCTAAAGTTTTATTAGTAATAATACTATCTTTAATTAGTTCTATGTCTATAGGTTTATAATGATCTAAATTCATCCACTTCTTAGCTAAAAGAATTTTCTTGCATTTTTGATCAATCTCACTCTGAGATAATTCTTTTGACTGTATAGCTTCTTTTATCTTTTTAATTGCTCTTGGCACATCTTCAGCACATAAAAGAACATCATTTCCTGCTATTAATGCTTTAACATCTAAATCTCCAGGTTCATAAAGATCACTAACTGCTTTCATATTTAAACCATCAGTAAACTTAAGACCTTTGAATCCTAACTCTTCACATAATAAGTCAGTCACAACTTTTCTTGATAAAGAGATTGGAGTATTATCCTTACTTTCTAAAGAGGGTATAAATAAGTGAGCTGTCATTATACTTCCTAATCCATTATTAATTAAATAATTAAAAGGCTTAAGCTCAATTTCATTTAATCTTTTTCGTGAATGATTTATTACAGGAAGTGTTTCGTGAGAATCTTGATCAGTGTCACCATGACCAGGAAAATGTTTAGCACAGGCAAGTATATTGTTATCTTGTAAAGCTTGCATATAAGCTAGACTATGTTTAGACACTTTATCAGGATCCTCTCCAAATGATCTATTATTTATAATAGGGTTTCTTGGATTAGAATTAACATCAACAACAGGAGCAAAATTGATATTGATTCCTATTAATTTACATTGACGAGCAATTTCAGCACCCATTCCATAAATAAGATTTGTATCATGACAAGCACCTAAAGTCATTTGCCAAGGAAATCTTAATGCAGAGTCTAATCTCATAGCAACACCCCATTCAGCATCTATAGCAACCATTAAAGGTGTCTTTGAAATAGACTGATAATAGTTCGTTAATATTGCTTGTCTTTTTGGTCCTCCTTGCAAAAACATTATACCACCTATTTTATATTTCTTAATTAATTTTGTTATCTGTTTTTTATGTTCTATAGATTTATTAGAATAAACACATACCATAAAAAGTTGCCCTATTTTTTCTTCTACTGATAAATTTTCTAAAATACTATCTGCCCAAGTTGAATTTTCTTGCAAAAAAACAGGTACAGAATTATTTTGAGAAAATAAATGAGTACAAATAAAAATAGAATAAGTTATGAGTAATATGAATCTTTTCATCAGTGACAAAAATATGAATTCAAGCTATTATTATTGTGCTTTTTTATTAGCTAAAGAGTTTATTTATTAACGATTTCTTAAGAATATATTTTTATATTTTTGTTGTCATGAAAGCTCCTAATCTACCTTCATTTTTTAAAAGTCAAGATTTAAAGAAATTTAAATTTTCTCCTAGATATTACAAAACTAAATCTAGAATGGAGAGAAATTCAAATAATGAAAATAAAAAAATTAGGTTTAAAGGAACAGACAATAATAATTTACCAAAAGGACGAAATAAAAGAATTATTTTTATAATTATTGTTTTATCTTTGTTAACATACTATTTTTTAAAGTAAACACCTCTCATAACCTTGGACATAATACAATTATTACCTGAGCATGTTGCAAATCAAATAGCTGCAGGTGAAGTTATCCAACGCCCCTCATCTGTAGTTAAAGAAACACTTGAGAATTCATTAGACTCTGGTGCAAATGAAATCCAGTTGTTTATTAAAGATGCTGGGAAAACTCTTATACACGTTATCGATAATGGATGCGGAATGAGCAGCAATGATGTTGTTAAATGCTTTGAACGCCATGCTACTTCTAAAATCCAAAAAGCAGATGATTTATTTGCAATTCAAACAATGGGTTTTAGAGGTGAGGCAATGGCTTCAATTGCTGCAATTTCTCATATAGATTTAGAGACAAAACTGGTAGAAGAAGAATTAGGAACTAAAATTATTGTTGAAGGCGGAAATATTATCAGCAAGAATGATCACACATGTATAAATGGAACTTCAATTAAAATTAAGAACCTATTCTACAACATACCAGCAAGAAGGAAATTCTTAAAATCTGATAACGTTGAGATGCGTCATATAACTGAAGAATTTAATCGCATTGCATTATCTCACCCAGAATGCAAAATGCAATTATTTCATAATAATAAAGAAATTTATTTCTTACCAAAGACTAAATTCAGACAAAGGATAGTAAATGTAATTGGACTAAAAAACAATGAACGCCTTGTTCCAATCAAAGAAGAAACAAGTCTTGTAAAAATTAATGGTTTTATATGTAAACCAGAATTTGCAAAACGTACAAGAGGCGAACAATATATATTTGTGAATAAAAGATTCATTAAAAACTATCCTATTCAAAGCGCAATATCAAAAGCATTTGAAGGATTAATAAGTTCTAATCATCATCCATCATACTTTATTAATCTAGTTGTTGATTCTAAAACAATTGATGTTAACATTCATCCAACTAAAACAGAAATAAAATTTGAAGATGAAAAATCAATATATGCAATTATAAGATCAACAGTAAAGAAATCATTAGGTCAATATAACATATCTCCAAGCATAGACTTTCTACAAGAAAACTCTTTTAATTTAAACATAACTAAGAAAAACATTTCAATAAAAGAACCTAAAATTAAAGTCAACCCTTTATACAATCCTTTTAATGAAAACATAGAATCTATAAAGGAATCTGACACCTTAAATCAACAAATAGAACTTATTCAAGAGGATAGTTTTGATGCTAATAGTAAGTTTATCCAATTAAATAAAAAGTATATTGTAAAGATTAATAAAAATGCAATATTCATTATCCATCAAAGAAGAGCTCATAAACGTATACTGTATGAATATTATTTAAAATCAACAAAAGATTTGAATATAGAAACACAAAAGTTATTATTTCCTACTAAAATTTCATTATCAATCCAGGAAGGTAAAATTATAGAAGAGTTAAAAGAGGATCTTCATAAAATTGGATTTATATTTAAATTAGATCAAAAGAATAACATTTCATTTGATGGGATACCTGTAAATTGCAATAAGGAAAAACTGCAAAATATCATTGAAGATATAATTGAACAATTTAAAAACAATAACCAAACTATTATTGAAAAAGATGACAGGCTTGCATTATCATTATCAAATAGCATGGCCATTAACGAGTATAAACATCTCTCTGATGAGGAAATGATAAAATTAAACAATGAATTAATTAATTGTGACCAACCTAGCTTTTCTCCAAAAGGAAAACCAATAATGGTAAACTTCAATATTGATGAAATCGATAAATTCTTTAAATAATGTATAGACCTTCTAATTTTAGTGAATTACCAGAAGTTGTAAAAAACCTACTTATTATTAATGGGCTATTCTTTCTTGCTACAATTTCTCTAGATAATTTCGGTTTGGACCTAGTAAAGATATTTGGACTTCATCAGTTTCAATCTCCTGATTTCAAGCCTCACCAAATAATCACCCATCTTTTTATGCATGGTGATTTCACACACCTTTTCTTCAATATGTTTGCATTATGGATGTTTGGTAAAATTCTAGAAAATTTTTGGGGTGCTAAAAGGTTTCTTACCTTCTACATAGTGACAGGTATTGGAGCAGCATTTGTTCATCTTTTAATAAGTCAATACCAAATACTTAGTATTAGTAATCAGATTCCTGAAATGCTAAATCTTGCCATAGAAGGAAGGTATAATCCTAGTGTTCCAATTTCAAAAAAATTAACTCAACTTATTATAACCCCAACAGTTGGCGCTTCAGGAGCAGTATTTGGTTTACTATTAGCATTTGGAATGTTATTCCCAAATACACTACTATATTTGTATTTTGCTATACCAGTAAAAGCAAAATATTTTGTTATTGCCTATGGATTACTTGAATTATACGCTGGTATAAGTAATAACCCTGCTGATAACGTTGCTCATTTTGCTCATTTAGGCGGAATGATTTTTGGGTTTTTCCTAATAAAATACTGGAGAAAGAATACAAATTCATTTTATTAAATGAGATGGTCAAATAACATAAGAAATGAGTTCCTAAACTCAAACATTTTATATAAATTAATTTATATAAATATTGGAATTTACCTAATATTAGAAATTACCAAAGTAATTCTTAATATTTTTTTAATTGATATTAATTTTAATACTAATAAATTAATATTACTATCAGATACTAGTAAATTAATTAGTCAACCTTGGTCATTATTAACTTATATTTTCTTTCATGACAATATCTTTCATCTTCTATTTACAATTATATGGCTGCATTTTGGAGGAAAATTATTTTTACAATATTTTAGTGAGAAACAATTTATAACTACATATATTTTAGGAGGAATATCAGGCGGATTGCTTTTTATATTATCAATAAATTATCTACCATCAATTGAGCTATTACATCAAAATCAAAGGTTAGGCCCACTAATGGGGTCATCTGGAGCAGTTTTAGCAATACTATTTGCTGTAACAACACACATTCCAAATTATAATCTTAAGATCCCTTTAATGGGATTCATAAGAATCAAATATATTGCCTATATTTTATTGTTACTTTCTTTTCTAGGTATTGACGGTTCTAATAGTGGAGGAAATTTAGCTCATATTGGAGGTGCAGTTTTTGGATTTCTATATATAAAATTACTAACAAAAACTAAGAGGCCTAACACAAATAATAATTCATTTATTAAATATTTAATAAATATATTTACATCTTTGAAGCCTAAAAGTTCAGAAAAAGAAAATAAAAATAACAACCAAAAAGAGATAGATATAGTGTTAGAGAAAATATCAAAATCAGGATATGATAGTTTAAATAAGGATGAGAAAGATTTATTATTTAAAGCTAGTAAAAAATAAAATTATGATTAAAAAAAACTTAAATAAGATTCTTTATTTAATAAATTCAATTACGCTTCTAATTTTATTAATCTCATATCTTACTTCATATATTCATCCTGATTATTTCTGGCAAATCTCTTTACTTGGTTTATTTTTCCCAATTGTTCTAATTACTAATGTTTTATTTTCAATATATTGGATCATAACATGGGAAAAATACTTTTGGGCAAATTTTATAATCATCATAATTGGATTATCACATATTAATAACATAATAGGAAATCAAAAAAATAAATTAGACACTAAAGCATATAGTGAGATAGCAAAGAACAAAAACCATACTTTCGATCAATTAATTAATATTATGTCGTATAACGTTCGATTATTTAATCTAAACCAAAATATAAAAAGTGATAATATTGAAGATAAAATTATAGAGTTTATAAAGGAAGAAAAACCTAATATATTATGTATCCAAGAGTTTAAAAAATCTGATAAAACAAAAGAAATTTATAAATCTTTCAACAAAGCAAAAAGATCAGATAATAAATTACAGATAATCACAAAATATAATGAGATAAATAGCGGATTTGTAAATAACATCAATAGCTGTATATTTTCAGATATTATTCTTAATGATACTATTAGAGTTTACAACATCCATCTTCAATCTAACTGGATAAAAACAATGAAGCTATCTTATCAAACACGTGCAAACGAAGCTGTAATTATTAAAAAGCATATTGAAAGTTCTCCATATCCTGTTATTATATGTGGTGATTTTAATGACCCCCCCATTTCATATACATACTCAACTATTACTGACAACTTATATGATGCTTTCCAAGAATCTGGAATAGGTATTGGTAGTTCATATATTGGTGTTCCATTTCTAAGAATTGACTATATATTACATGATAAAAAATATAAGTCATATAATTACAAAAAATATCAAAATAAGTTATCAGATCATTATCCAATAAGCTGTGACCTTCTTATTCCTTAATTTTAAAATCGTTATTTTGATTCTTCTCGAACTTTTTTAACTTTATACTCAAAACTTGAAAAATAAATATTATGGATCCATTATCAATGGAAAAAGCTATGATCAAGAATATGATTGAAAGAACAGGGAGGCCTATTGATGACTGGCTTGAAATAGTAAGCAGTAAAGAACTTAATAAATATAGTGAGATAGTTAATTTCTTAAAGAGCAACTATTCCATCACTCATGGATATGCGAATTTAATTGCTCGTAAATCAAATAAAAAATAAAAACCTGCTCAAATTGAGTGGTTTCATTTCTTAATAGCTTTTAAATTAAATACATAAGGTGTGCTTTGCTTCTCTCTCTTTTCTAGAACATATTTTCCTTTTTCCTTTTTAATCATTCCATCCAACAAGAATGGGCTATAATCAAATTCTTCAAACTGAGTAAGTTTTAATCCATTAGATTCTAATGCAGAAAATATATTTGTTAGTGAATGATTCCACCAACATGTTTTGGTCACCAATTCTGACCCCCCATCAGTATAAGTGCCATTTTCAATTTCAATGTCAGGTTTAGGATCGTAAAAATAGTCGTACCCATTATCTTTTATCAGTTCTAAAAAAGGGTGAAATTCAGTTAATAGAAACAGTCCTCCTTTTTTTAGGTGAGTGGCAATGGTTGCGGCCCATTTATCTAAATCAGGTAGCCATCCAATTGCTCCATAAGAGCTGAAAACTATATCAAACTCTTTGTCAAGTTTTAACTCTAAAATATTACTTTCTATAAAGTTAACATGTACACTAATTTCTTCTGATATCTTTTTAGCTTCATTTATTGCAACATCTGAAAAATCTACAGCAGTTACTTTAGCTCCCATCCTAGCAAAAGACATACTATCTT
>Ga0209403_10000525_pt1 | contig 56370 bp, 47 predicted proteins | sample ArcticOcean_MG_C_8_FD_187440 | JGI IMG/M metagenome (GOLD analysis project Ga0209403, IMG submission 187440) | Marine microbial communities from western Arctic Ocean - ArcticOcean_MG_CB11_86 (SPAdes) (version 2) | ecosystem: Environmental > Aquatic > Marine > Oceanic | place: Arctic Ocean... | reverse complement strand
ATAAAAACATCAATAATGTGATGAGTAATTCATTTGGTTTTGGCGGGCATAATTGTTCTTTGATTTTCTCAGATATTAACTGATTAATTATTCAAATAATTTGATTCTGGATCATTAATAGATCTCCAAAGCCATAACACAGCTCTAAATGTAATAAAATGCTTGGAAATATCATCTATCTGTTTAAATTCATATCCAGACTTTCTTTTCTCTAATCTAAGAACTCCTGCCTTTTTCACTATATTTCCAGTTAACTCTCCATAAGCATTAGCATAAGCAGATGCTTGCAACAGGTTTTCATAGTAAAGGCTTGTTGATGTTTTCCAATCTAAAACTATAAGTGAATCATCTATATAACCTACTGCATCAGCTGTTCCAGCATATCCGTATTTAATAGAGTGTATAGATTTTTCTAGTTCTATACTTTTAAAATTATAGTCATCTAACCATTTATTAAAATTTTTATGAATCCAATCCATGTTTTTAGGTATTTCCATATTTGTTGATGTTTGTGATAACAAATTTTCGATATATGTATGAGCTTCTGTACCAAATTCACCAGCTTTGTTCATTATGAATCTAGGATGTTTGCTTGCATTTTCAATAATAGATTCAATACCATCAGTAGTGGATTGATCCGTTTTATTTATCAATTTGGATCTTACATAATCTAATGCTACATTTTTTTCCCATTTTATTAATCCAGGTTTAGCAATCATTGATAATATTGATGTAACACTAGGCATGGGTTCAGAAACGCCGGGAATTAAATAAAACCTACTTCCCTTACTATTTATAATCGATATTTCAGATTTGTTTGTCATTTAGCGTTTTTTTTGGCAGACCTTCTTCTTTCAGATCTGTTTTTGCCTTCATCATTTATAATATGAAAAGAGTCGAAATTTTTATAACTTAGTTTAATAATTAAAATTGGCAATGATATTATAATACAAATCACTGCTATCCATTGAGCTTCAGTTAACCCTATAGCCCATATTCTGTCATACCTTGTAAAAGTAATTACGAATCGACCTAATGAATATAAAAGGATAAATAATACCCAAGTCATTCCTGAAGGATATAATTTATATCTCAAATACCAGATTACATAAATAGAAAGTAAATTCCAAATCATTTCAAACATTATTGCAGGTTGTACGCTTACTCCTATTCCTGATCCTTTCATTTTACAATTTGCAACATCAGAATTCGGATGATCCCAACTAAATGCAAACATTCCTTCATATACCTTAGCACAATGTTCGCCATTCACTATATCTCCTAACCTGCCAATAACCATAGCAAATAATAATGCTGGAGCTGCTATATCTGTTATAACAAATTTGGGATATTTATTTATGTGAGCGCATAACACTCCACCTGCAAAACCTCCAATAACTCCACCCCATACTCCTATTCCACCTTTCCATATTTTAAATATCTCTAAAGGTAAATCACCATAAAACCACCAATAATCAATAACATGTACTATTCTTGCTCCAATAACACCTGCAATAATTCCCCATACAGCTACATGTAAAATATCCTCTTTTTCAACTTTGTAATCCTTTGCCCACTGCCCTACCAGAGATACTGCAAAAAGAACTCCTAAAAAACTGAAAAATCCATGCCAACTGACTACCCAATTACCAAAACTTATTAAGATTGGATCTATATTTACTTGAATTATATTTTCCATGATTTTACTTCAAACTTGAACTTTAATTATATAGATTATACTTTTATTAATATTAAATAATAAACATTAATTGTAAATAAGAATATTATATGGCAACAAAATATACAATAAATTTTTATATTGATGAATTTATTAATTATATAGTTTTAGAAAAAAACTTATCAACTAATACTGTTGATAGTTATAGAATTGATGTTATTCAATTTTGTGATTTTTTATACAAATACAAATCTCAGGATATTTATGATATCAATGATTTCATAAATATTGATATATTCGATAAATATATTGAATTTATTAGGGATAAACTTTATAAACCTTCAACGTTAAGCCGTAAATTATCATCTGTAAAAAATTATGTAAACTTCATAGAGGAAGAAAAGTTGATTTCTAATAACCCATTAAAATTTCTTAAATTACCTAAATCCCCTAGAAACATTCCTAAAACAATAAATGATCATGATATTAACATTCTTTTAAATAGAGAAAATACTTTGTCAATCAGAGAGAAAACATTAATCGAATTAATTTATGCTACAGGGATTAGAGCTTCAGAATTAATAAATCTTAAAATATCAGATATTCAATTCAATCAAAATACTATTAGAGTTACTGGTAAAGGTTCTAAAGAACGAATTATTCCTATTCACGAAGAAGCGCTAGAATTAATCAAATTATATTGGGATATAGAAATAGAATCTCATAATAAAATCATAAAAAAATCTCGAAATTTATATATTCGTGAATTTTTGTTTGTAAATAAAAATTCAGAAAGACTAACACGTCAGGGATTATGGTATATATTGAAAGTTATATCAAAAAAATTGGGAATAGATCCTAAAAGCCTAAGTCCTCATATTTTACGTCACACATTCGCAACACATTTATTATTTAATGGAGTTCCTTTAAGGCATTTACAAGAAATGTTAGGCCATTCAAGTATTTCAACCACACAAATTTATACACATTTATCTGATAGTTTTATAAAAGATGAATATAATAAATTTAGTCCTAGAGTTAATTTATAAATTAATGTTAAAATGAATTATGAGTTCAAAAAGAAAAAAAACCAAAAATAGATTGAATGCTAAAAACAGCTTGGGAATATCCCGTAAAAAAAATTACACTAAAGATTCAGCCAAATTATTAATTCATAATGATAATATTGAATCTATTGATATACCAAATATTGATAATAATGAACAACCCAGCACCAATGTAGATTCAGCTTTGTCTTATCCTTATTTAAAACGCGAAATATTACAAATATTTTCAACATTTTCAGTCATTTTTATAATTTTAATAGGATTGATATTTCTTCTCTAATTATTTTGGAACAAATTTCAACAATTAGAAAAAATTTTAAAAACAGGCTAGAGTTATTACCATCACTACCTGGTGTATATATTTTCAAAGATCTAAATGATGTTGTAATATATGTTGGCAAAGCCACAAATTTAAAAAAAAGAGTTTCAAGTTATTTCCATAAAAATTCAGTTGATTCTAGGATTGAACATTTAAAGCACAATATAAATGATTTTGATATTAATATAACTAGCAATCAAAATAACGCATTACTACTTGAATCATCATTAATAAAAAAATTCCAACCTAAATATAATATAAGATTGAAGGATGACAAATCTTATCCGTACATATTAATAGATTTGAATGAAGAATTCCCCAAAATAAAATTTACAAGAAATATTGTTATCCAAAACAAAAACAACATAAAAATATTTGGCCCTTTCTCCAAAGTAAAAGATGTACGCAAAACTATTGATGTATTGAGTAAATTGTTCCCTTACTGTACAACTCATGTTAAGAGATGCTTACAACCTTGCGTAAATGCGTGTACAAAGGATGAGTACGATAAAATTATTAACCAAATAATATCATTTCTTGATGGTGACCATGACTTTGTAATTTCAGAACTTAATAATCAAATGAACACTGCGTCGAAAAATTTAATGTTTGAGAGAGCTGTAAGGTTAAGAGATCAAATTAATTCAATAAATGAATTTTACAATTTGTCTAATTCGAAAATTAAAGATTTCAATAGGATTGATTATATTGGATTCACAATAAAAAAAGATATTGCTAGTTTTCAACTTTTCGAATCAAAATATACAAATATTACGAATACATTTAAATTTATAATGGAAGGGGTAAGTAATTACACTCATAAAGATATTATTTCTGCTTTTGTAAACCAATATTACTTACAGAAACATGACAAACCAAATATCATAATATTACCTGTTCTTCCGAATTTTCAGCAAATTAGTTCTGATTTTTCAAAATCAAATAATAAAAAAATAAAATTTAAAATCCCAATGATAGGAGAGAAAAAAAGAATATTAAACTTAGCAGTAGAAAATTCGAAATATAATATAGATCATAAAGATCAAACTGTATCGGATAATAAAAAAACATTAGAAATTTTGAAAGAAAAATTATTATTGAATAATATTCCTAAAAGAATTGAATGTTATGACATAAGTAATACCCAAGGCTCAAATCCGGTTGGTAGCATGGTTGTATTCGAAAATGGACTGCCTGCTAAATCTGAATATAGAAGATTTAAAATCAAATCTGTTAATCAAATAAATGATTATATGATGATGCAAGAAATGCTACATAGAAGATTATTAAAACTTAAAACAGAAGGAAATAGCAAATCTCCTGATTTAATTTTAATTGATGGGGGTAAAGGTCATTTATCTGCATCATTTAAAGTATTGAAAGATTTAGAAATGGAAAATATTCCGATCGCATCAATTGCAAAAAAATTTGAATATATATATATACCCAATATAAACGAACCTTTAGATATTACAAAATTATCTAAAGAAGGTATATTACTACAAAAATTAAGAAATGAAGCTCATAGATTTGCAATTGGATATCATAGAAAACTTAGATCAAAAAATTCATTAGAACATCCTCTTCAAAATATTAAAGGTATAGGTCCAATTATATTAAATAGACTATTAATTAAATATAAATCTCTAGAAATTCTAAAGAATATTAAATTTGATGAATTAATTACAGTAAAAGGCATAAATAAATCATTAGCTAATCATATTTTAATAGAATTAAAAAAATGAATTGTATTAAAATAATTATTAATAAATATTTATATAAATTATGTTTGAAGAATTAGAAAATATATATACAGGCGTTGTATACGATACTCTTCGTGATATGGGTGTGACTAATTGCGTGATTTCGTATGATATTAAACCAATATACCCTGTGAAAAAATTATATGGACAGATATGGACTTGTGAAGGAGAATACGATACAAATGTATCTATGGAGGATTCCTTATCTAGCTGGGCTAAAATGTTAAGTATTGCACCTTCAAATAATATAATAATTTGCTCTGCTAACAATTCTATGGATAAAAATTTGAATTATTCTCCCAAGATTTCTCATATGGGTGAATTGTCTGCAGAAGTATTAAAGAACAAAGGTATACTTGGTTTTGTTACAGACGGAGGTACAAGAGATGTAGAATTTTTAGAAGCTATTGAACTTCCTATCTTTTGTAGTTACGAAACCCCTAAAGATATAGTTGGCAATTGGAAAATAACTAAAATGGCTGAAAAAATAACAATCAATTCATCTCCGGTACCTGATGAATCTTATGCGACCAAAGTTGAAATTAATAATGGTGATATATTTCTATATGATAGAGATGGAATTGTGATAATACCTTCTAATCTTTATTCAAAAGTTGTAAAATTGGCTAATGATAAATCTGAAAAAGAAAATACTATGCGACAATCTATACTTGGTGGTATGGATCCATATGATGCATATAAAAAATATGGAATTTTTTAAAAATTAACGGAACTTATATGAAGAATAAAAGTAGAGTATTTATTTTTTCTATATTAATGAGTGCAATATTACTAATAATTATTAAAGGAATTTAATCATTACAAGTAAAAGACTTAACGGTAAAAATGCAATTATAACTGGCGGTTCTGCTGGCATAGGTGAACAAATAGTTCGTTTATTTTTAAACGAAGGATGTAATGTTTGTTTATTTGACTTGAACATACCAGAAAATAATTGTGACAGTAAAACATACGAAATGCCTAAATTTAAATACTTTCAATGTGATATTACTAATGAAGAATCGATTCAAAAATCAATTGATTCTGCAGTTAAATATATGGAAGGAATAGATATCTTAGTTAATAATGCTGGTATTGGAAGGCCTGGAAATATTCAAACTACAACAATTACCGATTGGAATGACATAATGAAAGTCAATTTGACGGGTACATATTTGATGTCTAAGCATTCGATGACATACTTGTTGAAGTCTAATAGTGCATCAATCGTAAATATAGCGTCTGTTGCAGGTTTAGTGGCAGTTAAAGACAGATTTGCTTACAGTACTAGTAAAGGTGGTGTTATTTCCTTAACTAAATCTATAGCTTTAGATTATGTGAATGAAAACATAAGGGCAAATTCGATTTGCCCTGGTACCGTTGATACTCCATGGGTTGAAAGAATAACACAAGATTATGATAATCCTGCTCATGCAAGAGAGTTAATGAGACAAAGACAACCTATGGGGCGGTTAGGTAATCCTGAAGAGATTGCATATGCAGCTCTTTATTTAGCCTCCGACGAATCACGGTTTGTTACTGGTACAAATATGATTGTTGACGGCGGACTTACAATGTCGTAAATTTATAATTACCTTATTTAACTAAAAGGAGTTTCTATGAAATCAATGGCAGGTATTCAAACAGAATATGGGAGAGGAGTTCAAATTGAAGAAATTGATATTCCTGATCCATCAGATACACAAGTTATTGTTAAATTAAAATCAACGGGTGTTTGTCACTCTCAACTACACCATATGACTGCTTCTCCTGAGAAAACCAAAAGACCTTTATCACTCGGTCATGAAGGCACTGGTTATGTTGAAAAACTTGGTAAAAATGTTAAAGGATTAAAAGAAGGAGATAAGGTTATAGTTACTTGGGTGGGTAAAAATCCATATAAAGGATCCCTTAATATACCCAATACAACAGCAACATTTAATGGAACTCAATTATCAGGATTAACCTTTACTTGGAGCCAATATACTATTGTTGATGAAAATTTAGTAGTAAAAATCAAAGACGAATACCCAGATGATGTAAGTTGTATTGTAGGATGTGCTGTTTTAACGGGAGGGGGTGCTGTTTTGCATACAGCTAATGTGAAACCTGAAGATTCTGTAGCTATCTATGGAATGGGAGGAGTTGGTTTGTCTGCACTTAAAATGGCTTCTTTACTTAATGCATATCCAATTATCGCTGTTGATATTATTGATTCCAAACTAGAATTTGCAAAAAAATTTGGTGCTACACATGTAATTAATTCTTTAAATGAAGATCCTGTTCAAAAGATCAGTGAAATTACAAACGGCGGAGCAGACTATGCATTTGATGCTATAGGAGTGAAACAAACTATGGAACAAATTTTACCTTCCGTTAGAAAAGGTGGTTCTGGTGCTGATAATATAGGTGGGAAAGCAGTATTAATAGGAATACCCTCACAAAATTCTATTTCAGTAAATCCTGAAAACTTTATGTATTATCATAAACAGTACATTGGAAGCTTAGGTGCAACGTATCCAGAGAGAGATTTCGAAATGTATTTAAGATGGCATAAAGAAGGGAAATTTGATTTGAATGAACTTGTAACTGATAGATATACACTTGAAGATATTGCTATTGCTTGCGATGATCTGCAATCTGGGAAAATAACTGGAAGAGGGATTGTTGAATTTTAATTTTATAACTAAAATTCTACTTTTCAATATACTATTATTAATATTTCTTTTTTCTTGTTCCCAAAATGATTCAGATCTTAATTTATCTGTTTCTGATTTACCTGATAATATAAGTAAATCTATTATATATAAATCTCTTACTGATGATATTAAAATTTACAAAAATGACAAACATTATGAAATTTTAAAATCTGACGACTATACTAAGTTGTATTGGCCCACAATATCTTCTGATAATTCTCTTCTTGCTTATAGTTATATAAAAGAGCAACAAACAGATTATAAAATAGGGATTAATCTTTTAAATTTACAAAATTTAGAAAACAATGAAATATATTCATCTTCAGATTCAACAAAGAATCTATTATCAAATAATATTCCTCATTATATGGGATGGTCTCCTTCTAATAATATTTTGAATTTCACTACCCCAACAAATAACTATCCTTCACTGTATGTATATAAATATGATATAGATACATCTGAAAAAATCATTGATTTCGGGCCCTTATGGGTAAACTGGGGAGCAAACGATTTGTTATCTGTGCATAGAAGAGATAAAAGATTTATATTTGAGATCAATCAACAGCATACCAAGTTGATTGATACTGAAAGTGTAAGTATGTTTTACAGAATAGATCCATGGGTTAATCAAAATAATAATATTGACCAAATCATTTCTATATATCAAAACTATGATGTTGTAAGTATTTTCAAATCTGATATTCAGAAAAATAATAATATTCTAATAACTGACGTAAATGAGTACTCTATGATAAACATTTCTCCTGATAAAAACTTTTTATCAGTTTTATCATCTGAAACATATCCATCGTCAATATATAATAATTTCAAACTTTTCAACTTGAATTCTAATGAAACTATATTAAATTATGAAAATTCTCCTATAGGATATTTTTGGTCCCCCGACTCAAGTAAAATACTACTAATTACAAAGCCAAGGAATACAAATGTTTATGATATAAATATCGTATATACAAATGATTTATCAGTAAGAAAATTACAATCTATAAAACTTTCAGATGAACAATTAGAAATGATAGTTTTTTCTGATCAATTTTCTGCTTCACATAATTTATGGTCATCTGATAGTTCGGAATTAATAATTTCAGGATCAATTGAATTTGATAAAACAGTAAGTGAAACAGGGATTAATGAATCTGATAATAATTTTAATATAATAAAAATATCTAATCTTGATTCTAATCCAACTACGACAATATTATTCCCGGGCTTATTAGGATATTGGACAAATTAGAAAAATAAAATATACTATACTAATTAAAATATTTTTAGAGAGATCATTATGAGCAAGAACGACTATTATTCTAAACTAGGTATAACACCTGTTATTAATGCTGTTGGGAACCAAACAATATTTGGCGGATCTACCCCAACGGGAGTAGTGAAAGATGCAATGGAATCATCTGAATCTAATTATATTGTTATGGAAGAATTATTTACAAAAACTGGCGAATATATATCTAAATTATTAGGAACTGAAGCTGGTTATGTTACTTCAGGAGCAGCAGCTGCAATAACATTAAGTGTTGCAGGATGCATGGCAGGAACTGATCCCGAAAAAATTGCTACCCTCCCAAGAACAAATGGAATGAAAAATGAAATTTTACTTCAAAAACCTCAAAGATATACATATGATAGATGTTTTGAATTATCAGGTGCCAAATTAATTGAGGTAGGATCTTCTGAATTATGTACTGAAACTGATTTGCAAAATGCAATTAATGAAAATACAGTTGCTATTGCGTATTATGTTCAACCAGATGATTGGAAGGATAAGGCGGTATCATTAAAGAAAACTTTAGAAATTGCACATAATAATAATATTCCTGTAATTGCTGACGCTGCATCTCAAATCTACCCTATTGATTATATGTTAGAAACTGCACAATCAGCTGATTTAGTATGTTTTGGTGCTAAATACTTTGGAGCTCCTCATTCAAGTGGATTAGTTGTAGGAAAAAAAGAATATATAGACAAAGTTAAAGCACAAAGCTTTATAGCCTACCAACTAGAGGGTAGAAACGCTATGGGGAGACCAATGAAACTAGATAGACAAGAAGTAATAGGTGCCACAGTTGCTCTAGAACAATGGGTTAACATGAATCATGAAGACAGAATTAATGAATATGTTACTAAGCAAGAAACTATCAAAAATATTATTGGATCTGTAAATGGAATTACAGCAGAAATAGTCGAAATTCCAACTTTTCACGGATATTCATTAAAAGTATCAGTTGATCCTAGTGTAATTTCAGTTGATAAATTAGTTGACGAATTAGCAAATGGTAGTCCAAGAATAATGGTTGCACCTCCAGAAGATCCTAATGCTCATTTGAAAAAATCAGATATTACCGCTTCTGGCTATGGAACTCAAAAAGATACTCACCCTCACTTCATGATTGGCGTAACTGAAATTAACGATGATCATGTAAAACAAATTGGAGATAGAATTAAAGAAATTCTATCTTGACAAAAACCATCTTTGAATTCGCAGTTATTGGAGCAGGGTTAACAGGATCTGCTGCGGCTAAATATATTTCAGAATTAACTTCTAATACTGCACTTATTGGACCAAGTGAACCTGATGACAAAATAAATCATGAAGGTATATTTGGAAGTCATTATGATGAAGGCAGGATAACACGAGTTTCTGATAGTAATTATGGATGGTCATATTTAGCAAAAAAGTCTATAGAAAATTATAGTTCGATAAAATCTAAATCAAAAATCGAATTTTATGATGAAGTTGGAACTCTTTCTATTGGAACGGTTGATTATATTAATGAATTAACAGAAATTTCTACGAAAATTGATTGTGAATATGTCACAGATGAAAACTTCGATTTGTATTTTAATTATCAATACTTAAATTTTCCCGAGAATTCAAAATTTATACTTGAAACTAAACAAGCGGGCCATATAAGCCCAAGGAAATTGGTAGAAGCTCAAAAAAGTATATTTAAAGATAATAATGGAACTTATATTAACGATTTTGCCATAAGTATAAAAAAATCAAATGGTATATTTGTAATTAATACTAACACTAACATTGAAATTCATACGGATAAAATTTTAATTGCAACTGGTGCATTTACAAATTTTACAAATATATTACCAAAAAATCTTCCAACAAAAATTAGAGGCAGAACTATAGTTTTAGGAGAAGTTAAATCTGAATATATAAACGAGTTAAAAAAATATCCTAGTTTTATTCATAAACCAAACCAAAACACTAATAATCGTGAATATACTTATTGTTTACCTGCTATTACCTACCCTAACGGCAAAACATATGTAAAAATTGGCGGATCAAAACATTTTACCCATATAAACACATATGATGAAGCAATTGATTGGTTTAAAGGGAAAACTAATTCTATGGAAATTGATGCAATTACTAATGAACTGAATACAATTTATGACGAAAAACTATTCAATACATATCACACTGATACATGTGTAACTACTTGGACTAAAACACTATATCCAATCATTGATGAAATTGAAAACAATCTATATGTTTCAGTAGGCGGTAACGGATCTGCTGCTAAATCATCTGATTATATAGGATATATTTCTGCTAATTACTTTACTAAAAATCAATGGGACGATAATTTAGACAGAAATTTATTTACTCTTGAATCAAACCAAATTTAATATAATTATTTAAGTTTTCGATATTAAATTAAGAGTATATATATTCTTTGAAGAACGGTAGTTATCTTCATAATCTAATCCATAACCTACAACAAATTTATCTGGGATATCGAATAACGAAGTATCAGCATTAAAAACTTTAGAATTTATTGATTTATTTAATAAAACAGTAGTTGCAATAGATTTCGGATGATATTTATTTAATGAGTTTACAATGAATTTCAAAGTATGACCACTGTCACATATATCATCGATAATTAGAATATTTTTATCTCTAGGATTGAATTTAATCATCTTATTTGCAGATGATTTAATAGTTGTTCTTTTCATTCCTTCATAAGAATGTATTTTTATATATTCAGTTTCATATGTAAATGTCAGATTACTACATAAATCTTCTAAAAATGGGACAGCTCCATTTAGTATACAAATAATAAGTAAACTACTATTTTTATACCTATTGTTAAGCTTATTAGCATATTCAGCGATTTTTGTTTGTATTGTTTTATTTTCAATCATTATTTGAAGATCATGATTGAAAAAAGAATCAACTACTGAATCCATATGTAATTACCAATTTTGTACAAACATTGGCATTACTATATGTGTATATTGAGTTTCATTATCTGGTTTGATTAGACCTGGGTTGGAATCACCATTAAGTTCAAGGATTACATTTTCAGTATCTATGACATCTAAGACTTCAGATAAATATTTACTATTAAATGCAATTTTAGAATTCTCACCTTCAATGGTAACAGGGATAACAACAGAATTCTCACCTAATTCATCAGTACGTGAAGACATTAATAATTGTTGTTTTGACTTGTCACTTATTTCTATTTTAATAATACCACTTCCATCTTTAGCTAAAACACCCAAACTACGAACCGCAGATTTAAATGCTAATTTAGGAATTGTGCATTGAGTAGTACTATTATCTGGGATCAAAGAATTAAAATCTGGAAAAGTACCTTGTGTTAAGGATGAAGTTAATTGGTAATTATCCATCTTAAATATAACTTGATTAGCAGATGGGGTAAGATAAATATCAACTTCATTCTCAATCATGGGTAAAATCCTAGAAAGTTCAGATAATGATTTTGAAGGAACTATAAAATCTAGATCAGATGCTTCATTTTCTAATTTGTGATGTATTATAGAGAGTCTAAATCCATCAGCAGATGCAAGGGTTAAAATATTGTTATTCAAAGTAAATTTGATTCCTGTTAGTACAGGCCTAGATTGATCTTGTGCTGCAGAAAATGTAACGCAATTAAGTAATTTTAGTAATGATTTAGATGATATTGATATATTTGGGTTTAATTCTATTGATTCCGGTATTGGTGGAAAATCTTCTGAGGATTGAGTTATCAAATTTGAATCGAAGGGTCCACATTTGATATTTATATTATTAGTTTCATTATCATGTACAAGACTTATATTGTCATTTGGAAATGTTTTGATTAAATCTGTAAATAATCGTGCGGGAATAGTTGTTTCGCCTTCTTGAGATATATCAGCACCAATCCAAGTGTTTAACGCCATTTCCAAATTTGTTGATGATAATTGTAATTTACCGTCATTAGCTTTCAATAATACATTCTGTGTTATTGGTAATGTAGTACGAGTTGATACAGCTCTTGATATATTACTTAAAGCTTTGTCTAGATTTTCTTGTGTACATTGTAATTTCATAATCTTCTCACCAATAAATTATAAGTTTTATAACTATTGTAGTCAATATTATTATATGGACTGAATAAAAGTTTTGTATAAATCTTCATTCGATTTATTTAGTAATGAAATATTAATTCGTATATCTACAAAATTATTATTGTTAATTATTCCGTAATTTTCAGAATTCAAATCAGGTAAAAAGATATTATTGTTAATTAATTTATTTCTAAAATCACTGTATTCAGTTGCATTATTATATTGTAATTCAAAAACATTACTATGGTTTTCGTTTACAATAATATTGAATTTTTCTGAATTATTTAATTTTGTAATTAACTCTATTCCTTGGTCATAAGCTTTATTCATTTTTGATTCAAAACCATCGAGATTGTTTAATATTAACGCAGCATTTAGACTACTGTTTGGAATGCTGCCACCAAACATTCTTCTTGTGTTAAACATATTCTCAATAAGTTTATTTGGGCCTGACAAAATAGCGCCCCAAGGTGCCCCAAAATATTTCCAAAGAGAGCAGTAGACGGTATCAAAATATTGAGTGTACTCATGAATAGGTATTTTTGTAGCGGAACTCATCATATAAAGTCTAGCAGCATCTAAATGTAATTTGATGTTATGTGATTTCGCGAAATCATATAACATCTTAATATTTTCTAAGGGTATTATTTGTCCTTTTTGCCTTCTAACAGGAGACTCTATAGATATACAGCCAATTTTTTTGGGAACACGTGCAATAGAATTTTTAAATATTACTTCTTCCAATTCATCAATATTAAAGTAAGGTTTATTTAACCCTAGAGGTACGAGAGATATACCACTTAATGTTTGTAATGTATCTCCAGAGTCTTGGTATATATGGCTTTGTTCTTGAACAATAGTTTTAGAATTTTGCCCAGACAATTCTCTTATAGCAAAATGATTAGCCATAGTACCTGTAGGTAAAAATATAGATTTGTCTTTATTTAGAATATTAGAGAATTTTGTTTCTAATTTTTCTACTATTCCGCCAACAGAATATACATCCGGTTCAATTTTATCTAAATCTGTTAATTGATTAATTTGTTCTGCGATTATTTTCGTGGAATTTGGTAATCCATCTCCTGAAAAGGATACTGATAATTGATTTGGAATCATATCAGATTTTCTTTTTCAAATACATCAGCTAGTAATTTTATTCCTTCATGTATTTCCTCAGGTGAATTATAACTATAGGTTAATCTAAGATAGTTATTTCTCTTTCTATCAGCTCTAAATAGACCTCCAGGGTTATACTTCACGCCTCTATCCGCAGCTGTTTGCAATATGTCCCATGAATTTGTTCCTTCTGGTAATTTCATCCAAAGCATCATGCCACCATTAGGTTTAGTCCATTCGCAAGTATCAGGAAAATTTTCACTTAAGGCTGATAACATTGCGTCTCGTTTTTTAAGCAATGATTTTTCAACTTCTATACCATGTTCATAGCCGTGTTTTTCTAAATAATTAAAAGTGGCCATTGTTGCTAATTGGCTTGGACTATCACCAAATCTAATTTTTTGTAATGCTTCTTTTACACTTGGAGGAACAACACAATACCCTATACGCAAACCGCATCCTAAAAATTTTGTATATGCAGACATATATGTTACAGATTCTTGATCATCTAGTTCAAACATTGTCGGAGGTAATGGATCTCCATCTATTCTAAAATCTGCATAACTTTCATTTTCAAAAATAGGTACATTATATTTTTGAGCGATTTGAATAATTGATTTTCTTCTTTCTAGGGGAATTGTTATACCTGTCGGATTTTGGTATACAGATATAAGGTACATAAATTTGGGAGTTATATTTTGTTTTTTTAAATTGGCTAAATTTTCTTCTAAACTTTCTGGAATAATCCCTTCTTCGTCACAATCTATATGCACTATATTAGCAGATCTTCCCATTAACATTGCTAGTGTTCCAAGGTAACTAAATTCTTCAATCAGAACAGTATCACCAGGTTCTAAAAATACATTTAGCAAACTTGATATCGCACCTCCAGCTCCTGCAGTTAAGACAATTGAGTCGGGATCTGTATTTAATCCACGTAATGTTGACAATCTTTCAGATATTAAATTTCTTAGATCAGGATATCCTTGCGGATCTGGATATGGGGCAAGTGAATTTCCATCTTTTAAAATGATATCTTTAGTAGTTTCAGCAAATTGTTTATAATCCATACTGTGTTGATCAGTATAGGTAATAGAAAATGTATATTTTGTTTCATCTTGTAATCCATCAGGCCAGGTAATTTCTGGAATCTTATGGGTTGTGAATTTATTATTATAATCCATTGATTTGCCTCCAAATTTTTTGATCGAATTTATGATAACATATATTTTGTTTTTACTAATATTCAATTTTAACAAATTAATTTAAATAGATTCTAGATTATGGATAAGATATTTATCACAAGGAATTGGCATGTTGATGTAGTGAAGTTATTAGAAAATCACTTTGAAGTGATTGTATGGAATAACACAAATATACCAACTGAAGATGACATTATTAAATATTCTAAAGGCTGTTTTGGAATATTTTCAGAATTCGATGATAAAATTACCAAAAAAATTATAGATTCTTCTGATCAGCTCAGAATAATATCTAACAGAGCTGTTGGGTATGAAAATATAGATATTAATAATGCAAAACTAAATAAAATCAGAGTAGGAAACACTCCTGGAGTTTTAGTTGAAACATGCGCTGATTTTACTATGGGACTCTTGTTAGATTTAGCTAGAAATATAACCTATTCCAATCGAGCAGTTTTAAAAGGAAATTGGAAATCTTTTAATCAAACTCCTTATTTAGGTACTGACGTTTTTAAAAAGAAACTAGCTATTATTGGGTTAGGACAAATTGCAACTGCAGTTTCAAGACGAGCTATACATGGATTTCAGATGGATGTTTCTTATTGGTCTAGAAATAGAAAACCCGATTTGGAAAATGAATTAGATTTAAAGTACATTGATAATATAAATGATTTGATTAGTTCTTGTGATTATTTATCTATACATTGCGCTTTAACTCCAGACACTTACAGAATAATTGATAAAGAACAATTCATGTTAATGAAGAATGTAAAATTAATAAATACGTCAAGAGGACCAACTATCAATCAAGACGAATTATTAATTGCTCTTAATAACGGAAATGTTGAATCAGCGGCTCTTGACGTTACTGATCCAGAACCACCAGATTATAATTCGGAACTTGTAAATCACCCTAAAGTAGTTATTACACCTCATTTAGGTAGTGGTAGTAGAGAAACATTTAATAAAATGGCTTTAATGGCAGCTCAAAATATAATTAATGTTCATAAAAATCATGAAATGGTTTCTGAAGTAATTATTGATTAATAGTTTAACCGACAACTTCCTCAAATACTCTCAAATAATTCAACCCTAACATTTTTTTTATTTCGACATCATTGAACCCTCTTTCAGCCAATTTAATAGTTAAGTTAGGCCAATCTGCAAAATCATTATACCCTTCTAATTTAATATGTTGAGCAGAAGGTCCATTTACCCTATGTTTATCTTGCCAACCTTGCCATGAGAATTCAGCTTTTTTATAAAAAGGCATTTCAGTAGGATATTCAAATAATGATTCAGTACCGGGGCCAGGGCCCATTTTATCCGTACCTATACATACATGATCAATGCCCATTACATTTACTAAATGTTCAATATGTTCAGCCCAATGGTCAAGATTCCCTGTGTTGGTACTTTGAATAAATCCTGGAATTATAACGACTCCAAAAAAGCCTCCATTATCTGCGATAGCTTTTGCTAATTGATCGGATTTTCCTCTGTCATGTTCAAATACAGATGAGCTAGCTGAATGAGTTATAACGACAGGTGATTTTGAAGTTTCTATAGCATCCCATCCTACTTGTTCACTACAATGACTAACATCAACTAATATATTTGAATCATTCAGTTTTGAAACCAATTCTCTTCCAAAGTATGTTAAACCACTTTGATGATATTCAGTACATCCATCACCTACTAAGTTCCTTAGGTTATAAGTTAATTGTACTACTCTAAGTCCTAAATTATAGAAAAAATCAACTTTTGACAAATCAGTCCCGAATGATAGAGTGTCTTGAAAATCAAATATAACTCCATGTTTATTACTTTCATGAGTTTCTTTTATATGTTCACCTTTGGTAACTAACATTAATTTTTCTGGTATCGCATTAATTATTGCTAATGCATTGGATATACCGTTAACAGATATTTCGTATGCTTCTTCGATTTTTGAAGGACCAGCATAAGTACCACTCGCTACATTTACACCGGATTTTTCCCATAGTTCTATATATTCATTTCTGGCATCCTGGCTATTTTGAATTTCATCAGCCATCATGTTAGATAATAAACCCCTAGCTTCACCTCTTGTAACTCCTTCTTTGAACCATTCATCCAATGCTTTTCTCATATTTTCGGTAAATAATCCTCCAGATGTTATCGGCGGTTGTTGAGCATCAATAACTAAAGATGAATTATGTAATTCTATTGCTTCTTCTTTATTTAGTACTGGTTTTGATCTATATGGCATAATATTCCCTTTATTTTTGTCTTTTAATAATTGGCAATGTTATAAACGATTGATATTCATTTGATAAATGGATAGTGTTTTTGGCAATTTGTTCTGTTATATTTAGACCAATAGGTTCACCAGTGTTTGGGTTGTAATCAAATTTAGGAAAATTCGAACTGGATAAATCCACTCTTATTCTGTGTCCTTTCTTAAATACATTACTTGTAGGATATAATACTATTTCTATTTCATATATTTCATTTTGCTTCATAAATTTTTCTTCAGTGAAACTTTCTCTGAATCTCATTCTCAATATACCATCAGATAAATTGAATGCAAATCCATTTGGAAAATCCTTTGAAGCTGGATATACATCAATTAATTTTGCAGTAAAATCAGTATCAGGAGAATCAGAAGAAACAAATAAGTTTGCAGTAATAGGGCCAGTTACTTCAGTGTCAATATTTAAAATTTCTGATTGGAATGAAAGTATATCGTTTCTTGCAGATAAAGGTGCGTATGGCTCCCTAGTTCCATAAAACCGTTTTTCTTGTACTTGATTAAAACCACCTGGTTCTACAATATTATATCTTCTACTTTGAACAGGAACATCAGAAGGTGATTTGATAGTTGTTGGAACAGGTTTCAAGCCTGACAATGATGATATATTTGCGCCAATAGTTGGAACAGGATTGGATGGGTCATAAATATAAGTAAGTGAAAAATTATCATTTAATTTTTTCTTATTTGAATCATCTAGCAATTGATTATCAGAAGAAAAATAATAATTTGTAAATTTTGTATCTTTTAATGGCCAAGTATCTTCCTCTCTCCAATAGCCTCCATGAAAAAGTTTTCCATCTTTTGTTTTGGAACCATCTCCTGTTCCCATAACAAAAATTTTAATTGGAGATTCGTATAAGTAATTATCAGATTTTTGGTTTTTGAACCATTTATTATACCAAGCCAAATGAAAGTCACTAAAACTACCTATCGTAGCATCAGAGCCAAATTCCAAATCACCAGAGTAAGTTAATTCTGGTTGCGAAGTTCCATGAGTCCATGGGCCAATTAGCAATTTAACTTCTGATTTTTTTAATCTAGATAAATTGTCAAAATTTTCAATAGTGGCTCTTGTATATGAATCATACCAACCACCAACATAAATCATAGGTATATCAGGATGATCATCATAATATTCATCAATGGCAAATCCTGGATGCTTCCAATATTCATCGTATTTAGAATTGGTCAATATATCGAACGCCCATTGTTCATAATTAGGAACTAAACTTAATGGGGTTAATCCTTTTTTGATTGGCCAATTACTTAATGTTTTTTCAAAACTAAAATTATTTAAAACAAAATCTGAATCCAAATCCTTTAAATCTGAATTAGTATTAACAGAGGAATGCCAATATGCCCAAGCAATAAATCTTAATTCCATTGCACCACCCTGTCTTACTGAAGAAGTAAAAGCATTACTTCCTCCCATATTAACGATCATAGCACTTAAAGATTTTGGGTTTTGTGTTGCAGCAGCACTCTGCGTCCAGGCTTGATAAGATGTTCCAAATGTACCAATATTACCAGAGTACCAATCTTGATTTTCTATCCATTGTAATGTGTCAAAACCATCTTCTGCTTCTTGGGTAAGAAAATATATTTCACCTTCTGATGCGTAACAACCTCTGCAATCTTGAGCTACAACTATGTAACCTCTTTCGCAAAAATAATTATATCTTTGAGTTAAATTTAATGCTTTTTTATCATACGGTGTTCTTTCTAATAGTATTGGCAAATCTTTTATGGATTGATATTTATCATCTGAAGGAAAGTAAATATCTGTATATAAATTAATTCCGTCTCTAGTTTTAATTTTAATATTTTTTTGTATTGATACGTTATAAATGTTCATATTATATTTTTTGATAAATAAATATGATAATAACGTATCAAATCAACATCATCAATCAGTTTTCATTCTTTACAGATTAGTTATGTTTAATATAGAATTTCTTTTATGACTTACAATAATCAATTTGTTAATAATCTTTCTAATTTAAATTCTAATTCAACTTCCGAATTTGGTGGAAAAGCCGCAAATTTAGGTGAATTAATCCAATCTGGAATTAATGTTCCACCAGGTTTTGCATTAAGCACTAATTTATACTTTGATTTTATAAATAACGCAAATATAAAAGATACAATATTAAACCTTTTAGAAAATTCAGACAAAATGGGAATATCTGAATTACAAAAAGTATCAATTAAAATCAAAAATTTAATTGATAAAGCAGATATTGATATTTCAGTCATTCAAGATATATCAACAAATTACAAAGAATTAGGATCACCTAGGGTTGCTGTTAGATCTTCAGCAACATCTGAAGATTCAATGGAAGCTTCTTTTGCCGGGCAACAGAATACGTATTTAAATATAATAGGACTATCTTCCTTACTAGAAGCTGTTAAATCCTGCTGGGCATCGGTATTTGAAGCTAGAGCAATCTTTTATAGAAACAGTCAAAAACTTCCTCATTTTGATTCTGGAATGTCTGTAGTCATACAAACAATGGTTCAACCAGATGTGAGTGGTGTTATGTTTACTTTAGAACCGACCACATTAGATGCAGAAAAAATTGTAATCGAGGCAGCTTTTGGTCTTGGTGAAGCTGTTGTTTCTGGAATAGTTACTCCTGATTATTATGTAATTGATAAATCTACGCAAACTGTATTAAGACAAAAAAATGTCCAACAAGTATTTAAAATTGCTCTTAATGAGGAAACTAATGATGAAGGAATATTCCCAACTGACATTGAAAATCAAAATATTAATATCCCACTCACACCAGAAGAAAGTATTAGACCTAAACTTAACATTGATGATTTAAAAAAATTAACAGAACAAGGCTTACTGATTGAAGAACATTATGATTATCCTCAAGATATAGAATTTGCTATAAAAGACGGAAATATATATTTATTACAAAGTAGACCTGTAACAAATTATTCACGAGGAATTTTAGATACTAACCAAGTAAACCTTGATATTTCAAATGCAACAATGATAATAAAAGGATCAGGCGCTAGTCCAGGATTTGGATCTGGTAATGCAATAGTAATTAAAGATCTTAATGATTTAGATAAAGTTAAAGAAGGCGATATTCTAATTACAGAAATGACAACACCAGATTTTGTTCCAATCATGAGAATTGTGTCTGGTATTATTACAGATAAAGGTGGGCGAACGTGCCATGCTGCAATAGTAAGTAGAGAATTAGGAGTCCCATGCGTTGTCGGAGCTTATGATGCTAAAAGTGGTAAATCAGCAACAACGGAAATTATTTCAAATGATGAAGTAACAATAGATGGAACTAGTGGGCATGTGTATGAAGGCATAATTGAAATCCCCAAAAAGCCTATAGAAGAAGAATCACAATTTTCAACAAATACTAAAGTGTATGTAAACCTTGCTGATCCAATCTCAGCGCCAAAAGTATCTCAAAGAAATGTAGATGGAATTGGATTATTAAGAGCTGAATTTATCATTGCTAACATTGGCGAACACCCAAAACATGCTCTTAAAAATAATACCTCTGATGAATGGTCTAAACAATTATCAGATAATATTTCTATTTTTTGCGAAAGTTTTACAGACAGACCTGTAGTCTACAGATTAACAGACTTTAAAACTAACGAATACAAAAATTTGAGAGGTGGTGAAGAATTTGAAGATGTTGAAAATAATCCGATGATGGGTTACCGAGGAGCTATAAGATACATAAATGATCCTGAAGTATTTGAAATGGAAATTAATGCAATTAAAAATGTTTTGAAAAAATATGACAATCTAGTCATTATGGTACCTTTTGTTAGAACTCCTCATGAATTAAGAAAAGTTATGAATATACTTGAAAGTTATGAAATATCAGCAACAAATGGACACAAAATTTGGATGATGGTGGAAATTCCTTCAAATGTTATTTTAATTAATCAATTTATTAATGAAGGAATAACTGGAGTCTCTATTGGTTCAAATGATTTAACAGAATTGACCTTAGGTGTTGACAGAGATAATGAAAGATTAGAATCTTCTTTTGATGAACGTGACCCATCAATATTATGGGCTTTAGAAAGAGTGATTACAGCAGCTAAAAAACAAGGCATTACATCTTCAATATGTGGCCAAGCTCCTTCATTTTTTCCTGATCTTACTGAAAAACTTGTTAAATGGGGTATTACATCAGTATCAGTTAGTCCTGACAGTATAGATTCAACAAGAAATTTAGTTTATAGAATTGAGAAATCATTATAATAATAAATTTTTAGAAATTTAGAGGTAACAATATGTCTGTCACAAAAGGTATTATCACCTGCCCTCAAACAATTGCCGGAGAAGCTGGAGCAAGAATATTCGAAGAAGGTGGAAATGCGTTTGATGCAGCGTTGGCTGTTGCTTTTATGCAATGGATTGTAGATCCTTTTATGACAGGATTGGGAGGAATGGGCATAGCTCAAATTTATGATAAAAAATTAAACAAAACTATTGCAATTAATTTTGCTGGGACCGCCGGTAGTAAATGTACTGAAGAAATGTGGGCTAATGATAAAGTTACAAGAAGTGATGTGTCAAATTTATTTCAATTTGATGATTACAGAAGTGAGATCGGTTATAAATCAATCATGACTCCAAATACTTTGTCTGCATTTAATGAAATTCATAAAAGATATTGTAGTATGCCTTGGGCAGAATTAATTCTACCAAGTATAGAACATGCAAAAAAAGGATTAACTGTAGATTCTCGTTTAGGCGAATATTTCAAAACTGGATACGCGTTAAGATCTAATATTAATCCACTTCAGCCGAATACTTATCAAAGAATTTCTGCATCTGCTGGTTGTAAAGAAAAATACCTAAAATCTGATGGATCAGTTTATGATACTGATGAAATAATTAATATGAAAGATTACGCAGATACTCTAGAAATAATTGCAAAAAACGGTGCGAAAGAATTCTATGAAGGTGATTTGTCTAAAATTATTATAAATGATATTCAAAATAATGGTGGATTTTTAACACAAGATGATTTGAAAAATTCTAAACCTGATTTTGTAGAACCATTAATAACAAATTATTTAAATTATCAAATTTCTTCTCCTCCTCCTCCAAATACTGGTATGTCTGTTTTACAAATGTTTAAATTAATTGAACCTTTTCAGAACGAAATTAAAAATCATTCTTCTTATGAATATTTAAAGATTATTGCAAATGTTATGTCAATATCACACCAAGACAGATTAGATTATAATGCTGATCCCAAATTTGTGGATATTCCCGTTGATGAAATTGTGTTAAATGAGGATCATATTAATAATAAAATTAATGACATTAGAAATAATATCATACCTCAAATTGGTAATTCAGCACCAGGCCATACAACACATGTGAATTCAGTAGATACTGAAGGTAATTGGATTGGGATCACACATACATTGGGTTGGGCGTCAGGTGTGATTACTCCTGGTTTAGGTTTTATTTATAATAATGGAATGAATTTAGCTGATCCTAGACCTGGGAATTTGAATTCTATAGCTCCAGGTAAAGCCAGAGGATCAAATATGGTACCCACTATTGTCTTAAAAGAAGGTAAACCGATCATTATATGTGGTGCACCAGGAGGCGCTGTAATAGTAAGTGCAGTGTTTCAATCTTTATTAAATATGATTAACTATGATATGAGCCCAACTGAGGCAGTATCTGCTCCAAGAATACATACAGAAAGTGGAAAAGTTTATTTGGAATCTAGAATCAGAACCGATTTTAAAAATAAACTAATTGATTTGGGCTTTGATGTAGTACAAGAAGATTATCCTTATAATCCTATGATGGCTAGAGCACAAGTTGTTTCATATAACCCTGAAAACAATACTTTAGACGGCGGGAGTGATCCTAGAGGTGGTGGTTCGGTATATAAAGTTTAATATGAAATTATTTCAGATTATAAATTACAACAGCTTAATAATTTGTGTTTTACTAGTTTTAATCTCAATATTTTTATTCTCATTTCTATATAGAAGTAAATTTCTTATATTCATCTCATTATCGTTATTAATAGTGACTATAGCTTTTGTATCTTACACAAAATTAAACAAAGTAACTGATTCACCATATGATTATATTTCAGTAGAACTAAATAAATACGACAATACAATTGTATATCTATATAGTAATTACTGAGCGGCATGCACTGCATATAAACCGCTCGTGAAGCAGTTAAGTATATCGATTAATAATTATCCTATTAATTTCATACAATATGAAATTAGTACCTATGAAGGAAATGACTTTATAGAAAGATATAATTATAAATCTGTACCTAGTATGTTCTTATTAAATAATAAGGGTACAATAATAAATCGTTGGAACAGAGTTCCACAACTTAATGAATTATTAAAATTTATTAATAATTAATTTTAATTATAAGCTTTTTAGCCCCGGAATATTATTTTTTGAAACTAAATCTTGAAAGTCGACTAAATCAGATTCTTGCATAGATTTTAGTTTATCTAGTTGTTGATCGATTTCTTCGCTAACTTCAGTATATACACCATAAGATTGATCTGTAGGTTTAAAGTCTGCGCTGTCAATTACTGGAATAAGACTAGCAAGTTTGACATTTAATACAACTGGATTATTTAATCTATCTCTAGCACCTTTATAATCTGTGAATACAAGTAGTTTCTCAATTTCATTTAATTTAGTAATTAATTTTGTACCAATTTCATTAATTTCATCATAATTACTTGAATTATCAGATCTAGATATCCAATCAGAAATTTCGGTTTGGTTTTTCCGTATTGTTTCTACAGACTTATGTAATTCTGAAATCTTATCATTAACTTTTTGTAATAATGAATATTGAGCATCAAAATCATTCTCTGTAGCTGAAACTCTTGGATCTTTCAAAAGCTTTACAGAAGTATTAAGTGTTGTAGTTTTAGATTTATTAGTTATTTGTAATTCAACATCATAATTACCAGGTACAACCATTGGTCCGGATAATCCTGCTGTGAGTTTATCACCTTCTAATTTATAAGGTGATTCACTATACATATCCCACAAGAATTTATTGTATCCTTTGGTAACTTTTAATACAGAAGTCGATTTTGATGGAAGAGAAGATTTAACTACATTTGTTTCTTTTGCTTCAATTTCTTCAGTATTAAATGTTCTAATAATTTTGCCTTCTGTATCTTTAATAATTAATTCAGCGTTATCAGGTTCATTATCAAGATAGAAATTAATTGTTACTCCCATAGGAGGATTTTCACCTGAATCTAGATATTCTGTCTTGATTTCTCCAGAAGGATCTTTTGATTTTTCAATTAAAACAGGAGATCCTAATGATGCCATATATGTTTTGCCATTATCAGGGCCAGTTCCAAACAATCTAAATCCAAAAGGAGGTAGTATTCTGAAAGTTGGTGCAGGGTCTAATATGAAACTTTTATCCGGCATATCATTGTTTAATTGTGATATGGCTGAAACATCATCTAGAATCCAAAATGCTCTTCCATGTGTTGCTAAAATCATATTACTATCTTTAATATCAATGTCGTAAACAGGCACTACTGGTAAATTCGAATTGATTTTAGTCCAATTTGAACCATCATCAAATGAAACAAACAAACCTGTTTCAGTTCCAACGTACAAGATATTCGGATCATTTTTATCTACTCTAATTGCCCTTGTAATTTCATCAGTTGGGAAAGATTTATCTATTCTTGTCCACGAATTACCATTATCGGTAGTTTTATACAAAATTGGCCTGTAATCATCTAACATATTTTTGGTCGCAGCAATATAAGCTGTTGATTTATCATGTGGTGAAAGTTCAATCATATGAACTCTAGCCCATTCAGGAAAATCTTTAGGAGTAACATTTGACCAATTTGCTGCATTATCTGTAGATATATGAATTAGTCCATCATCACTACCAGCCCACATTAATCCTTTTACGTGAGTAGACTCTAAAAATGAATATATAGTACAATAAGTTTCTGCCGCAGAAGTATCTTTAGTAATTTTACCACCCGAAACAGTTTGCTTTGTTTTGTCATTTCTAGTTAAATCCGGGCTGATTTCTTCCCATGTTTGTCCTTCGTTTGTTGATTTGAACACAACGTTACCAGCAACATACAAAGTCTTAGAATCATGAGGTGAAAATTGAATTGGATATGTCCATTGAAATCTATATTTCATTGAATCAGCCCCTTTTCCAGTATTAGCAACAGGCCATACTGTTACTATTCTAACTTGCCCCGTAGAATGGTCATATCTCAACATATTTCCGCCACCACCTGGAGAACTTCCTATAGCGCCAGAATAAACAATATTAGGATCATTAGGATCAGTTACAATATATCCACTTTCTGATGTCCCTGTAATATAACAATCAGCCCAAGTTATTGCCCCTTTTTCAGTTCTGTATGGGACACTTATGGCTGAGTTATCTTGTTGTGTACCATAGACTCTATATGGGAATTGATTGTCTGTATGTACATGATAAAATTGCGCAGTTTTTTGATTATATATTGATGACCATGTATTCCCACCGTTTAAGGATACGTTTGCACCCCCGTCATTACCTTGGATTAAACGATTACTATCATTAGGATCTATCCATATATCATGATTATCACCATGTGGTGTATTTACTAATTCAAAAGTTTTACCACCATCAGTAGATTTAAAACAACTATAATTCATAATCCATACAGTATTTTCATCAGAAGGATCGGCAAAAATGTGTTGATAATACCAAGGTCTCCCTTGTAAATCTTGATTATCAGAAACTAGATTCCAAGTTTTACCGTAGTCTTCAGTTCTATAAACTCCAGTATCTATTTCAGATTCTAAAGTTGCCCACATCCTTCCTTCTTTGGCAGGTGAAATAGATACTCCCATTCTACCCTTCAATCCAGCAGGTAATCCTGGGTTTTTGGTAATGTTTTCCCAATTTTCACCACCGTCAAACGTGATATAAATTCCTGAATCAGGGCCACCACTTTCTAAATTCCAAAAAGTTCTTTGTGCTTCCCAAATTGTAGCAATTAATATTCTTGGATTTCCAGTATCCATAGATAAGTCAGCAGCTCCAGCTCCGTTACTAACAAATAAAACTTGTTCCCAGTTTTCACCGCCATCAATCGACTTATAAATTCCACGTTCGGCATTTGGACCAAATGCATGTCCAAGTGCTGCAACATAAACAATATTGTGGTCTGTAGGATCAATTCTAACTCTTGATATATGTTTAGTTTCTGTTAATCCAACATGGCTCCATGTTCTACCAGCATCAGTTGATTTATATACTCCATCTCCCGGAGATACGTTTCCACGAATACATGCTTCTCCTGTTCCAACATAAATAACATTTGGATCTGATTCAGATATTGCTATAGCTCCAATAGAAGATGTATTCAAAAATCCATCTGATACATTTTTCCAACTCAATCCTGTATCTTCAGTTTTCCAAACACCACCTGCACATGCTCCAAAATAATATTCGTTAATATTTGTTGGATGCCCAGCAACAGCTACAGTTCTGCCACCTCTTGGAGGACCGATATTTCTCCAATTAAGATTATTTACAATTTGTTCTTTTATTTGATTTTGCATAAATTTCTCCTATCGCATATGAATATTATAACCCTACAGCCTGTCCATCTTTTCTAGGCTCAGACCCAGCTATCATTATCTTACCATTTATTTCGATAACTTGGCCACCTCCAAACATTGGCGATGGGTCATTTATGATTATGTTATGTCCATAATTTTTAATTTGAGAAAGAACTTTACTATCAAAAATACTTTCTAATAATACAGAGTCTTTCTTTTGATCTTTTTCATCATCATCCCATGGTACAACACTAAATCTTGGTTCATTTAAAGCGTCTTGTGGTGTTAAATTTTTATCTATGAGATTAGATAGAACCTGAAAGTGTCCCTGTGCTTGTTGCATGCCGCCCATAACTCCATATGAATATTTTAATTCACCATCTTTTGTTACCATTCCAGGAATTAATGTATGGAATGGTCGTTTGTTAGGAGCTAAGTAATTCGGATGATTTTTATCTAAACTAAAACCGGCACCTCTATTTTGTAATGCAATTCCGGTTTCTGGAACCACGATTCCAGATCCAAATCCCATGTACAAACTATTTATAAATGAACAAGCATTGCCGTATTTATCTGCCGTTGTTATATATACAGTGTTATTAGAATCAACTCTGATTGTTGGTTCGTAACTTATAGCTTTATTATGGTTGATTTGTTCACGTTTGTTTTTAGCATAGTCATCAGATAATAGATTTGGTAAAACATTTTTAGTAATATCAAAATCAGTAATATTAAATAATCCATCTGAAAATGCTGCTTTGATTGTTTCGATTTTCAAATGTAATTCTTTTGTAGGATCATTAATTTCAGATTTTGAAAATCCTTCATAAATATTTAAAGCCATTAGTACCACTAATCCCCAAGTATTTGGAGGGCATTGCCACACAGTATGTCCCCTATAATTTGTTTTTATAGGTTCTACCCAATCTGCTTTATGATTCTCGATATCGCTTTTTTCTATCCAACCACCTAGTTTTTGAATATGATTAGAAATCTTATTTGCAATATCACTCTTGTAAAATCCATCTACGCCATTATCCATTATTAATTTCAAAGAATTTGCTAAATAGGGTAATTTTTTTATTGAGCCGAATTTAGGAGCATCAGGATTTAAAAATTCAGGGTAATTGGGGTCTTCTTTAATTTTCGGTGTAGAAGATTTCCAACCATCAGCAATTATCTCACTAACAGGAAAGCCATTCAAAGCATAATCATATGCAGGTTCAATTATTGTTTTTAAATCCAATTTTCCAAACTTGTTTACAATTTCATCCCAACCCATTACTGCACCCGGAATGGATACAGAATACGGAGATGTAGGAGGAATTTGGTCATATCCCATGTTTATCAATTGTTCAGGATCTGCTTTTTGTGGAGCGCGTCCACTAGAATTTAATGCATATACTTTTTTATCTGATGCCTGGTAATATAATGCGAATACATCCCCTCCTATCCCTGTTGACATTGGTTCAACAACATTCAAAACAGCTGCAGCTGCTACGGCAGCATCCGCTGCTGTACCTCCTTTACGTAATATATTTGCTCCAGCTTCTGCTGCTAAAGGTTGACTAGTTGCTACCGTTCCACGTGTAGATAATACATTTGATCTTCTAGAATTAAATTTCAAGTTTGTTTTCCTCACTTTTAGATAAATTTTTAATAATTGAAATTATTGACTTTACAATATTGTCTTCTTTTAATACAGGTAAATTATTATTTGATATTTCTTTCTCTAAATCAATATATTTATCAGTGAATGGGATATGAATAAATATATATTTAGTATTTATTTTGTCTGAGTTAAGTTTATATTGATTCCAAAAAAAATTTGCATTACACATAAATTTACCTGCATTCTTAGAAACAATAGAATCAACATATTTTTCTGACAAAATTTGTAATTTTTCCAAATCTAATGTACTGATTAAATTTTCACTAGAATTTATTATCTTATTTCCGCTTAATGTTATTCCATCATTGTCTGGAGTAATCGAGCTATACTCATTTTGCGCAATGGATTCCAAATTTAAATAAGAAGTATTAGCACGTAATCCTAAGCTAATAATAATATCAGGATTTTCCTTATATATATCATATACTTCATTCTTAATAGTTGAATATTTACATTGTAATATATGAGTTGTTATTTTAATATTTAGGGAGGTTTCAAAAAATGATTGAACATTATTCATTACTGAAATTGTTGGATTGTATTTGTATTTTCCAAATGGTTCAAAACTAGTTAAAGTCACTTTTATTGTATTATTCATTTTGTATCTTATAAATTTAATATTTTATAAACTTGTTCTTGAATAGAATTGCTATCAATTCCATAATATTCATACAAATCTTTTTGATCTCCAGATTGCCCAAATTCAGAAATACCAATGGAATTAGATGTATTACCTAAAGCTGAACCAAGCCAACTGATTGAGTGTGGATGTCCATCGATTATACCAAGAGATGGTAGGTCATGATAATTATGTAAAATTGAATGTAAATGGCTATTAGAGCCATTGATTTGAAAATCTCTATACAAAGGCCCTGGTCCAGTTATATTTACCAAATTTGATGAAATACCTTCTTTAAATAATTCTTCTTGAGCAATTAAAACTTCATTGAAAATAGCTCCAAGAGAGAATAAATTAATTTTATGAGTTGAGCTATCAGATATATTTGAATTAAATAAATAAGCTCCCTTTAATACATCTTTTCGTAATTTTGAAGAATCTTTTTTAAAATTATATTTATTAAATATATTTTGATCAAGCTTTGAAGTTGTTAATCTTAAATACATAGAAGATTTTCTAGATATAACATTTTTCATTCCACTAAGAAATATCCATTCTAATTCTTTACCAAAAGCTGGTTCGAAATAATCTAATTCTGGCATTTCCATCCCAATTGATGGAGTGATCATGCTTTGGTGTAATCCGCCTTCAGGGCTCAGTGACACTCCTGAAGGTGTTCCAATCATTATAAATTTTGCACCAGAATAAATTCCGAAAAACAAAGCGTCTAAACCTCTTCTAATAAACGGATCATATAAAGTACCTATAGGGATTAAAGTTTTTCCAAATAATTCTTCAGTTAACCCAAGTTGCCCCAAAGCCATGAATAGATTATTTTCAGAAATACCTAGTTCTATGTGTTGGCCTGCTTTGGAACTTTTCCAATTTAATGCTCTTATCAAGTCTTCTTCGGGCAATTCTGTAGATTGAGTAGATTGCCAAATATTCATTTTATTGATCCAGCCACCTAAATTAGTAGAACTAGCAACATCTGGACTTATTGAAACAAATCTATCCCTTAAATCCTTATCTAATCTGGAGTTTTCAGTCATCATCAATCCAAATATCTGTTGAGTTGACATTGAATTTTTATAATCATAATCAAATGAATCTGGAATATTATCATCTAATAAAAATTTTGAAACATCTCTTTTCAATTTGATTTGTATCTGATTACACTTATCATATTCGGGTGATTCATCAGGAAAACCATTCCATATATTATGTTTGTCAATATTTAAATTCTCTGATAGTTCGTCAATTTGAGAATCCGAAAGTATAACCGAATGATTTTGAGGATCCCCAACTGATGGTAAATTCCATCCTTTTAATGTATATGCAAATATAACTGTTGGTTTATCAGAATTTGTTGCGTTTTTAAAAGCCTTATCTAAAGAATAAAAATCATGTCCCCCCAAGTTACTAAAAATATCATATAATTCATTTTCATCAAAGTCTGATATAAGTTTTTCCATAGCTGAAGAGTTTTTAACACTTTTGGGGAGCCATTCTCTTAAAGCTTCTGATTTTCTTAACAATCTTTGGTACAATTCATTTGGCATATCATCAATAGCATTTTTCATCAATTCACCATTAGGTAAATTGAAAACGTCTTCTAATTTTTTTCCGTATTTTGCATCTACAACATTCCAATCATTGGCTTCAAACATTTGTCTCCAAGTTTTGACTCTAATGTTTGGAATTACTCGATCTAAACTTTGTCTGTTTAAATCAACAATCCAAATTATATTATTAATACCTTGCATAGCTGGATCAGCAATTGCTTCCCAAATTGTACCTTCATCAAGCTCAGCATCGCCTAATAAGCTTATAAATCGTGCATTATTTAGTTCATTGTTATGAAACATGGAATGATCTGACATATACTGATGAGCCATAGCAGCGAAATTTGGAGCTATTGCCCCAATTCCTACTGATCCTCCTGAAAAGTCTACTAAATCAGGATCTTTTGTTCTACTTGGATAGGATTGTAGTCCATGTAATTGCCTTAATGTTGTTAGATATTTTTTATCTAAATTACCTAATAAATATTGAATTGCGTGAAAGACGGGAGATGCATGTGGTTTTATTGATACAAAATCATATTTTTCTAAGAATTCAAAATATAAATAAGTAAGTATTGTTACTACGGAACTGCTAGAAGTTTGGTGGCCACCTACTTTTAAATCGCTTCTATTTGTTCTAACAGAATTTGCATGGTTAACTAATTGGATGGATAACCATAATATTCTATCCTGTATTGATTCTAATAATTTAGCATTCATTATATTAATTATAAATTTGTATAATTAATATAACAAAAAGAAAGAATTTTAGACAGATTCTTTCTGTAAAATAGCGTATCCAAAAGGGCCTTCCGGAAAGTCTGCTGTAATCAATCTATCTAAAGAATAACCAGCATCATCGCCACAATTAAGTAAGTGTTCTAGTTTTTTGTCAAATCTTTCTTCCGAATAGTTATCGTCATCATACATTGGCCCTATAGCAATAACTCTATACTTAGGTCGATCAAATTCAAAATCTAACATATATATCCTTACTTTAATTTTTATAAATGCTAAACTCTAAGCAAATTAAATGCAATATATTTGGAGTTCACAATTGTTATGAGATTTTTAGTAGCAGCAGATACACAACTAGGTCTATATTCCAAATTAAGTGAAACTATAAATGATTCACTTAGTAAAAAGTGGAATTCTAAAATAATTGATAAATTTGATTTTAAAAATATGAAACCAACTACATCATATGAGTATGAGGTGAATAATCTTAAAAAAATAATCACTTCATTTGATAAAAATGAATACACATTTATGACGATCTTAGGAGATTTAATCAACGATTATAATTCAGAAGATCAATTTCTTAAATTCAATAACTTAATTGGTAAAAGTAAATACAAAGATAAAATCAATTTGATTCCAGGTAATCATGATATGAATGAACCACCTGACATTTATTCTAAATCTATTTACAATAAAAGATTCGGGTTAGACTATTATGAAAAAAAATACCAAAATTATAAATTTTTATTTTTAAATTCTACAATTCTACGTAATAATCAAAATCTTTTATCAGATTATAAAAAACATATAGATTTAATAAGAAATTCTTTGAATAATTATGACCACAAATTATTTATATTTATGCATCATTCTTTATTTTATGAAAATTTTGATGAAGATTTGAATAAATGGAATATTGACAAAAAAGTAAGATACACTATTATTCAACTTTTACTTAATCATCAAAATGAAGTATATATATTTTCTGGCCATTTACATAAGAATAAAATCACAAAATATCAAAACATTACTAATATTACAGTTTCCAGTGTTGGGGTCCCATTCGGGAATGATCCATCTGGATATTATGAAGTAGACATTAATAATAATTCAGTTAATTATAAATTCATAAATATAGGAGATTAATATGTTCCAAACTAAATCAGCAGTTCTTTATGAATCTAATGAACCTCTACAAATAGAAACTCTTAATCAAGAAGAACCAAAACATGGTGAAGTGCGAATCAAAGTTTCCGTAGCAGGAATTTGTGCATCAGATTTACATTATATGGTTGGAGATCTTCCTATGCCAATGCCTGTTGTATTAGGTCATGAAGGGTCCGGGTTTGTGGAATCAATTGGTCCAGGAGTAATTGATTTCAAACCAGGTGACAGAGTAATTTGCGCATTTATATCAGGTTGTAATAATTGTACTTATTGCCTTAGTGGTTACATTAATTTATGTACAACAAGTTTAAATTTGGGGACAAAACAATATGATGGAACTTTAAGATTAAATAATAATAAAGAACAAATTCATCAAATGCAAAAATTGGGATTGTTTTCTGAATATCTAATTTGCCCACAGCAGTCATTATATAAAATTCCGGACGATATTCCTTTAGATGTAGCTGCTCTTATTGGCTGTTGTGTTTCTACTGGTGTTGGTGCTGTAATTAATCAGGATATATCTAAACCAGGCCTTGATATCGTTGTTTTTGGATTAGGAGGTGTTGGATTAAGTGCAATAATGGGTGCGAAAATATTAAACAGCAATAAAATTATAGCTGTAGATATAATGGATCACAAATTAGAATTCGCAATGAAATTCGGTGCTACACATTGTATAAATTCATCAAAAGTGGACCCAATAGAAGAAATCAAAAAAATAACAGGTACTGGAGCAGATATGGCACTAGATACATTTGGTAGAGGGACAGTCACTAATCAAGCAATAAATTCAACAAAACGAAAAGGTACAACTGTAATAGTAGGTTTATCCTCAACAGGAGATACTGTAAATGTTGATATGATTGATTTATGTAGGAATCAAAAAACATTAGTAGGAAGTTTTTATAGTTCTATTTCACCACATGAAAGTTTTAATCAAGTAATCAAACATTATCAAAAAGGTGAAATAGATATAAGAGGATTAATAGAAAGAACATATAAATTAGATGAAATCAACAAAGCGTTTGATGATTTAATTAAAGGACAAGATGGAAGAGGAATTATTATATTTCCAAATTAATTTCAATCTACAATTCTTAAAAAAGTATCTTTCAATCTTTCTGTAGATTCAACAAGGTCATCAACAGAAGATTTGCTAAATGCCATTCTTACATGAGTTGTCCATTTTGATTCATCTCTGTCAGCATAAAACAAAGATCCTGTAGGAAACAATACTCCGTCTATAGAAGCTTCTTTTGTTAATTCTTTGTTTGAAACGCCTTTAATTCGTACCCAAAGAAAAAAGCCACCTTTAGGTTTGTAAAACTCAACATATGGTTCACAATTTTTAATTAAATTAGACGTTAGTGTTTCCATTTTCTTTTTATATATATTTCTAACAATATCAACGTGTGGATCTATAAAACCTTCGGACATATATAAACTAAGTGCTCTCTGAATTAATGGACTATTACCCATATCAAATCTTGTGATAGAAAATGCTTTTATTAAATCTTTATGTGCTTGAATCCACCCTACTCTAATCCCAGTTGATATTATCTTACTAAAAGTTCCTAATTTAATAACTCTGTCATTGTTGTCTAAAGAAAAAAGAGGAGTGGGTTGTTTGTCTTCAAAATATATTTCAGAATATGTAGCATCTTCTACTAATAATATGTCTTCTTTTTCGGCAATATTGCATAATTCATTTTTAACTTCATCAGAAGTTAAAAAGCCTGTTGGATTATGAAAATCTGGTATTGTATAAATAAATTTAATATTTTTACCTTTGATTTTCAAATCTTCTATTGTTAGTTTTAATTTATCTATATCAATTCCATTTTCATCCATTTCCACTTCTACAACATCGCAATTAAATCCTCGTATAGCACGAACAGTTCCAGAGTAAGATGGTTGTTCTACAATAACAACATCATCAGGATCTAATAAAGTTCTACAAACATTTTCTAATGCACCAGAACTTCCGTTATGAATTATAAAATTATCAAGGGTTAGATTTTTTTTGTCTAATTTAGATTGCCTTACAGCCAGGTTTTCTCTAAGACCTTCGTATCCAAGCCAACCACCATAGTTGTAACTTCCTGCAGATTGTTCTTTAGAAGCAATATTTAACATATTTGTAAATTCATTGATGGGTAAACTTGGTTCATCTGGAATACCACCTGCGAGTTGTATAGGATTACTATGAGATGAATTCCCTTTAAAACTTAAACCAGCATCCGTTGGAGATCCGGCTCCAATATTTAAAGCTGATTTAGATAATTTGGATTTTATTATAGACTCATTCATGTGAATTATTATACTATAAAATAATTATTAGCGAGGTGTAATTATGAGTAACAAAAAAATAATGAGAATATCTAGTAATGATTTAAAATTTGAAGCAGAATTATTTTGGGATTTAGCACCCAAAACCTGCCAAGCTTTAATTAACATTATGCCTTTAGAAATTAATTTAGTACACGTCAAATGGAGTGGATTTGGAGTGTTCTCAGATTTAGGAGAAGTTGAGGTTGAAGATGTTCCATTTGAAAATAACACAACACATTTTTCAAGAGGTGAATTAATGTTTTATCCAGGTTTTGAATCAATGAAAGAATTATTGATTCCATATGATCATGTAGTATTTGCAAGTAAAGCAGGAATACATCCTGGAAATCATTTTGCAACAATCAAAGATACTACAAATTTACCAGAATTAGGTAGAAGAGCTATAGAAGAAGGTATACAACCTGTAATATTTGAAATTTAAATAAATTAAAGGATTAATAAATGCAAATAATTAGTAATTACATAAATGACTTGAAAAACATTTCTTGGATTTCATACGATGAGATTAACAACAAATTGTTTTATCAACAAAATAGCATTGACGCAAATAAAAATAATAGATTGTCTCATATTTATGAATTAGATATGAATAATAATAAAACATCTTTATCTATAGATGGTGAACATAATTCCATCCCTAAAATATCACCAAATGGTGAAAATTTAGCATACGTTAAAAAAAATAAAATTAATGACAAAATCACTCTTAATTCGTTACACATAAAAAATATAAAAACAAATGAAGATATTCAAATTACATCAAATGATAAAACAATAATAACAGCATATGATTCGACTGGATCTTTTAATTGGAACTCTGATTCAAACAAAATTGCATATACATTTAGATATGTAAAAGAAAGAGACGATGAATCTGAACCATATGTGGTAAATAGGATAAGATATAGACAAGACGTTATAGGTTGGTTGGGTGATGATTTAAATCAAATAGACATTTATTCACTAACAAGCAAAAAATCATTGAATATTGAAAACACTGGTGGGGATGACACGCATCCTGTGTTTTCTAATGACGGAAGTTTTTTGGCATTTGTTTCTGATGAAGGACCTACTAGAGATGATCATTGGAGACAAAACCTCCATCTATATAATATGAATACTAACAATAGATCACATCTATCTACTTCTTTCAATAACGTAGGTTCAATAACATGGTCTCTCTCAGATGAAATAATATATGTGATAGGGACTTCAGACAATAAAGAAGGCGACACTAGAAACTCATCATTGTATTCCGTCAATGTAAGCAATAAATCAATATCAAATTTAAACTCGTCTGGCGCTGCTTACAATGATCAATCTAATCTCAAATTTATAAATGATTCGTTGAGAATTTCTGTTACTTCAAAAGGAGTTTCTTCAATCATTGAATTATCTAATACAAATGAATCTACAATTTACGAAAATCAATCTAAAATTATTCAAATATTTGATTCGAATTCTAAAACATTTTTTATAGAAAACAATAGAAATAGTCATGATGTAATTAAAATGTTAGACAAATCAAATAATAAAACAATTGAATTAGTTGCTCCAAACAAAAAATTTTTCAAGGAAAACTCACCTTCCTTAATGAAAAAAATTACTATAGAACGAAATAAATATGAAATAGAATCTCGAGTGTATTATCCTTCTGATTTCAATGAAAATAATTCCTATCCCTTAATAGTTGATATTCATGGTGGGCCACATGGCAGATTTGAAGATCAGATTGCTGTAAATCAAGAAATTTTTACTAAATCTGGATTTATAGTAATAGCCGTAAATCCACGTGGATCATCATCGTATGGATCTGATTTTGGAATGGAAGTAAATAATGATTGGGGTGGTGAAGATTATTTAGATATATTAGAATCAGTAAACAAATTGTCTGAAGAAAAATATATTGATAATGATAGAATTGGACTTTATGGTTATAGCTATGGCGGATTCATGTCATCTTGGATTATTGGTCATACAAACAAATTTAAAGCAGCTGTTATAGGAGCACCCTGTATAAATTTAAATTCAATGTCAGGTACCTCCGATATAGGAATTAAATTTGGCGAAGAGCAATGGGGAGGCTTAAGATATGATAGTATAGAAAAATACCAATTCAATTCACCGCTTACTTATGTTAAAAATGTCAAAACACCGGCAATTATCTTAGTTGGAGATCGAGATTACAGATGCCCTATAGAACAAGCTGAACAATATTTTGTAACCTTGAAAAGAATGGGGAATGATGTTCAATTAATCAGATATCCCGGTGGTAATCATGGCATGCTAGGAGGTTCTCCTCCAAAATTGGTAATAGATTTTTGGACAAGAGCTGTTAATTTTTTTAATAAACATTTGAACTAAAGGCAGAATAATGGAATATAGAAATTTAGGATCATCAGGAACAAAAGTTTCTGTAATTGGATTAGGCACAAATAATTTTGGAAGAAGATTAAACACCTCTGAAACAAAAAAAGTTATTGACACTGCTCTAGGTGAAGGTATAAATTTTTTAGATACTAGTAATAGTTATGGAGATACTTTATCAGAAGAATATATTGGTAATGCAATAAAAAATAAAAGATCAGATATCATACTTGCAACTAAAGTATATTCAAAAATTGGAGATAGACCAAATGATATGGGAGCAGGTAAAGTTCATATCATAAGAGAGGTAGAAAATAGCCTTAAAAGATTACAGACAGATTATATAGATTTATATCAAATTCATTTTTGGGACAACTCTACACCTATAGAAGAAACTTTAAGAGCTTTGAATTATTTGATTGATAGTGGAAAAGTACGTTATATAGGTTGTTCAAATTTCACTTCATGGCAACTCTCTATGTCTCAAGAAATTGCAAAATCTTTAAATATGGAGAAATTTATTACTGTACAACCTGAATATAGTTTACTTAATAGGGACATTGAAAAAGAATTAATTCCAGCTTGTGAATATTACAATGTTGGAATATTACCTTATTTCCCATTAGCAAGTGGAGTACTTACAGGTAAATACAAACGTGGCGAAAATATGCCAGAAGGAACAAGATTAAGTGAAAATAAAGAAAGAGCGGATGAAATTCTAACTAGCGAAACCTATTCTATACTAGAAAGATTAGAAATTTTTGCTAAAGCTAGAAATAGAACTATTTTAGATTTAGCATTTGCGTGGTTATTAGCAAACCCTCTAGTGAGTTCAGTAATAGCTGGTGCAACAAAGCAAGAGCAAGTTGTTTCTAATGCACGAACTCATAATTGGAAATTGTCAACTTTAGAAGTTAATGAAGTTAATGAAATTCTAGGAAATTAAATATAAACTGATTTACACTTTTTTAATTCACTAAATTTATAACCGCTTATAACATTAATATATTTACCAAAGCGATTATTGGTTTCACTATTTCCTAAGTCTATAAGAATATCAGTTTCTAGTGAATCGAGTTTTGATTTTGTAGCGTAAACAAGAATGTTTTTATTGTCGATTAAATCTAAGATCCTTGTACTTATTTGTTGATTTCCTCTACCAAATAAAAATCCTTGATTACCTATAATTGTAACAACTAAATAAATGTTGTTTTTATAATGGTTTATATATTTAAATATATCATTTTCCGAACAATCATTTTTAATTATTTTATTTTTGTGTATAATATCAAATCCAAGTAATGTACCAGATAAATTTCTAGAAGTTGTAATACTATTGATTGTTGATCCTGGACCCATTAGATACACTGAATCCATATCATATTTTTCGTTAAAATCTTCAATTAAATTTTCTAATTCATCTTTTTCATTAGCTATGCTTCCACCCTTAGATTCTTGTAATATTGAATCTAAATTTGTAATTAATGGTGTTTTCAAATAACCTGAAAATATTGTTCCTGCTTGCCCTTTAGATATTAAGGTGTCATCTAAATCAGATATTTCTCTTAAAATATATTCATGATTTGAAGAATTAATATATTCATTGAAAATATTCGCAGAATGAATAGGACTAAGAGGGAAAATACCTGAGTACATTTTAACACCAATTGGAATAGCAATCACAGGTATAGTATCTTTAATAACATTTTGAACAACAACACTAGTCCCATCACCTCCTGCATATAAGATTAAATCTACATTGTGTTCGATAAATTGATGTAATAAATTTACAGTATCATTTTTGTTTGTTTGATTAAGTTTAGGTGTGTAAACAATATTATAATCAAAATTTTTGTCTTTAATTACATATTCACCTAAATAGCCAGAAGATGTAATTAATGTAAATTTATCGAGTATCTTATTATCAATTCTGTCTAACATATCAGATGTTCGAAGAAAAGATGATAATTCAGAAACAGAATTAATATATGACCATATATTTTCTGAATCAGAACCTTTAAGTCCTAATGGGCCTCCAACTCCAGATACAGGATTTAGAAAAAATCCGATTTTTAATTGTTTCATAAACACCTCTATAATTTGGGATCAAATCTTCCGTCATGTGAAGTCCAACCACCGTCAATTCTTAAATTACTACCCGTAACATAAGAAGACGCATCAGATAAAAGGTAAACTATTCCACCAGCCAATTCATATGGTTCAGCCCATCTTTTCAATGCTGGTTTATTTGTATATGCATTATTCCATCTTTTATCTGATCTTAATTGATTTGTCAGATCAGTTTTCACAGGGCCTGGTGAAATTGTGTTGGCTCTTACATTATATTCACCAATTTCAGAGGCCAGAGTATTAACAATTTTTTCTGTAGCAGCTTTAGATGCTGCATATACTGATTGACCTGGTTCTACAACTGTACCCCTAATACTTGAGAACGCAATAATACTACCTTTATTATTGGGAATCATTTTATTCGCAGCCAATTGTAATACATTGAAAGTAGATTTCAAATTTAAATTCAAAACTTTATCGAAATCAGTTTCTGTATAATCTTTAATTAATTTTCGTACATTTATAGAAGGTGTACATACGATTCCATCTAATGTGTCAACTGAATTTATAAGATCAATTATTTGATTTCTGTCAGTTATATCAATTTGATAAGATATGATATTAGAATCATATAAATCAGACAATTTAGTCGTCAATAATTTTGTTTTATCTAAATTGATATCAGCACAAATTAAATTTGCATTATGTGCGGCTATTGCTTTTGAAGATTCCATTCCAATTCCGTTAGCAGCACCAATTACTATTATAGTTTTACCTGTTAAGTCAAAAAGTTTATTGTAGTCATATTCATCGTTCATCTTGGTCTATCCATTTTGAAAATAGTATTGATCAACGCATAATCGTCGTATCCCATTCTTGAAATTGGTTTCAATTTTGATATGTCTACTTTTCCATCATTCATTATCTCGTCTTTTATATTTATACCCATAATCGAGCCAATAATAATATGATTTGGATGCCCTCTTGAATCTGGTGGTAATTCTACAATTTTATATAGTTTGCATTCAAAGTGAGCAGGAGACAATTTTACACGTGGGATATCAACGTTAATAGAATCTTCTAATTCAACGTTTAATTCGTCAGCCTCACTTTCATCATTTTTATATGAGTATGAAGACAAGTTCATAATGTCACGTAAATCCCAATTTACAAAATTACAAACAAATTCTTTATTTAATTCAATATTGAGTAAGGTATCTTTATTTGAACCTGATTTACTATAACCTCCAGGTCCAATTACAACCATTGGAGGGTTTGTAGAAATTGCATTATAGAAACTATATGGAGCTAAATTAATTATTCCATTTTTGTTTTTTGATGTAATCCAACCAATAGGTCGCGGGACAATTATGCTTTTATAATGTTTTAACCATATATTTTCATCATTTACTTCATAATACATCTACAAATACTCCTCTATCAATTTATATTTTTGAATCTTTCCAACTGAAGTTGTTGGAAATGTATCAACAACCAAAAATTTTTCTGGAATTTTATATGGAATTAAATTTATTCTACAAAATTCTTTAATATCATTTATATCAATATTTGTATCATTTGGAATAATAAAAGCAACTATTGTGTAATCCATAATTTTATCTGGGATTCCCACTACAGAAACATTTTTAACATGTTTACAATTAATTAATACATTTTCAATCTCAACAGTTGAGATATTTTCTCCGCTTCTCTTTATAACATCATTTTTTCTGTCGACAAAATAAATATAATCATCATCATCTTTGTAAACCATATCACCAGTATGTAAATAATTATTTTTAATCACATCATTAGTTGCCTCGTAATCGTCTATATATCCTTTCATAAATGAAATTCCTTTTTCTCCTTTTACTAATAATTCTCCAATTTCATAAGGTTTTGTTGATTTTTTTTGATTATTTAGAATTTTATAATCATACATAGGTAAAACTTTTCCCATGCTCAAATTTCTATTGTTAATAAGAGGATTTGCTGAAATCATTCCAGTAGTTTCACTCATGCCATAAATTTGAATTATATTTATGTTAAATTTACTATTCCATTCATCTAATTCTTGTTGAGAAACAGATTGAGCATACATAATAAGCCTAATGCTATGTTCTTTGTCTAATTTTGATTTTTTATACATAAGTAGCATACGAATAGTAGAAGCAAACAATGTACTTAAAGTAACTTTATGTTTTCTAGCAAGTTTAAAATAATTACTGGTTGAAAATTTAGATGTAATTAAAGCAGACCCACCTACAGACATGATAGCTAACAATGAATATTGGCCATTAGTATGAAAAATTGGTAACGTTAAATAATGCCTATCCTCTGAATTCATTTCCAAATGCGATGTCACATTTGAAATTTTATTTAAGTATGAATATTGAGTGGATATAACACCTTTGGGCAAATTAGTAGTACCAGAAGTGAATAGAATTGATGCGTCATCTTCACCTTTCAATTTAATTTCAGGATAAGTTGAATCAAATCGATCTAAAAGATCGTCTAAATAATTTAGAGAAATATCATTTAGTAAAATATTATTCTTAGTAATTTGAGATTTGTCATCAATCGAAATAATCAAGTCTGATTTTGATTTTCTAAATTGATATTTCAATTCACGGTCAGTTAAATTTGGATTTACTGTAACAGCAATGATTCCAGATCTAAAGCATGCAAACAAAAATATCAAATGTACTAATGAGTTAGGTAAAGAAATCATCAATTTAGATTTTAATTTCAGTTTTTCTGCAATTAAAAAATTAGAAGCTTTAGAGATATATTTATCAAATTCTTTGTAGGTTAATTGCTCTGAATAACCTACATCTATATTTTCATATATTAAACAAATTTTATTCGGGTTTTGTTTAGAATATAGTTTTATTATTTGATCAATGTTGGAAAATCTACTACTATACAAAGTACACCTATTTTAAACACTAATATTATAACATTATGAGTTCATATCTATTCTGTCCTGCCAATGTAAGTAAATACTTAATTAATGGATTAAATAGCAAAGCTTACGCCATAATTCCTGATCTTGAAGATTCAGTCCCTGAAAAAAGTAAATCAGGTGCTCTACAAAATATAATTAATATAATTAATAATAATAATTCCAATAATAAATATATTTACCCTAGAATTCATAATTCTTCTAATTATGAATGGAATAACACACAGGTTGCTGAACTAAGTAAACTAAACATACATGGTCTTATGATCCCATTTACTAATGATTTTAACTATTTTTCAAAGTTAATCCAATATATTAAATCAATTAATGATACTTTAGAAATCATTCCTCTTATTGAATCTATATATGGAATGGATAATATGCAAAAGTTAATTAAACAAAACGATTTGAAATTTATTTCATTTGGTAAATATGATTTTAGTTTGGATTTGAATATTGATCCTGAGGAACAAAATAATCTTATAAATCATATAAAACAAAAATTTGTTCTAAATGCTCTGATTAATAAATGTTATCCAATAGATACTCCTGAATTAAATTTAAACAATTCAAAATTATTTAAAGAATCATGTTTAAATTCAAAATCGATGGGATTTAAAGCTAAACTAGCGGTTCATCCTGATCAATTAGAAATAATAAATGATGTTTTTAATAAAGTTATATACGATGAAAAAGATATAATAAAAATTATTAAAAAATATGAGTCATTATCAAAGAAAGGTATTGGTTCATTTATATTTAATAATAATATAATAGATCTACCAGTTTATTTAAATTTAAAAAAGGTTTTAGAAGACAAATATGAATAAATACATAAATGATAAAGATATAAATATATTATTCGCTCATGGGAGTTATCAATTAGATAAAGGATTTAAAGCTCTTAATCAATTACAAAAATCTAACCAGGTTTATACATATGAAGATTTAAGAAAAAACATTTCCAATATTGATGTGTTGTGTGTTTCGGGGATATGGAATAATGACCTAATCGATTTAGCTACAAATTTGAACTACATTCAATTAACAGGCGTAGGATATGACGGGTTTGATTTAAATAAGTTAAAAGATAGAAATATTAAGTTATGTAATGCAGTTGGGTTAAATAAAATTGTTGTAGCTGAACACACAATGAGCTTAATTCTTTCACTATCAAGATTCCTTCATATCGCTAGAGATAACCAAAGTAAAAAATTTTGGGCCCCTTTCATATCAGAGCCAAAAGAAAGACAAGCTGAAATAAACGGTAAAACTGCAGTAATTTTTGGATTAGGTGATATAGGAAATACGATAGCAAAATTTTGTAAAAGTTTTGATATGAAAGTAATTGGTGTAAAAAGAAACTTGGATGTCAAATCGGAATACACTGATTCATTAGTTCATACAAGTGAGTTGGTAAATGCTGCCAAAGAAGCTGATTATTTAATCATAAGTTCATCTTTAAACAACGAAACTGAAAAAATCATTAATAAAAACATCTTTGATAATATGAAAGATGAATCCTATTTAATTAATGTTGCAAGAGGTGGTTGTGTAAATGAAGAAGATTTAATTCAGGCTTTAGACAACAAACAAATTAAGGGCGCCGCATTAGATCATCTCTCTACAGAACCTTTAGATATTAACAATCCTCTATGGAATTATGAAAATGTAATAATAACTCCACATACTGCTGGTGAAACCCCAAATTATGAGACAGTTGTGCCTGAAATAATTGTTGAAAATATTAAACGTTTGAAAAACAACGATGACAATTTATTACATCAAGTAATTTAATGAAATCACTTGATTTCTATAATAACTGATGTGCCTTTATTTATTTCACTAGTAATATTGATTTTTCCACTATGAGATTCAATAAGATTTTTAACAATAGAAAGTCCCAACCCACTACCTCCTGATTTCCTATCTCTAGAATTATCTACTCTATAAAATCTTTCGAAGATATGTGGTAAATTATCACTTGAAATTCCTTTCCCAGTGTCAGTTATAGTAAGGTAAACCTTATTAGATTTTATATCTGATTCAAAAGAAATACTTCCTTTGTTTTCATCCATTGCTAACAAAGAATTATTCAAAAGATTTGTGATAATTTGTGTGAAACGTTGCAGGTCATATTTTATAGCTACTGTTTTGCCTATCTTATTAATTACCGTAATATCATTATCATAAAATCTTGGTTTAAATAAATTAACAATATTATTGATTTCAAAATATAAATTAAATTCTGAAATATCCATTTTTAACATACCTGATTCAGCCAAAGATAAGGTACTTAAGTCATCAATCAGTGTAGAGAGATTAACTACTTGTAAATTAAGAATCTCTAAAGTTTCATTGTTAGGTTTAATTACTCCATCAGACCATCCTTCAATATAACCTTTAAGGTTTGTCATAGGAGTTCTCAATTCATGAGCAATATCAGCTATCATAATTTTTCTTTGTTTATCAATACTTTCTAATTCATCTGCCATATAATTAAATGCGTCTATAAGTTCGCCAACCTCTCCTTGAGCGTTAACAGTAATTCTATTCGAAAAATCACCTCTACTTAATCTCTTAGATCTATCAATTACACTAATAAGAGGTGTTAAAGTGGTTTTTGATATCATCCAGGTAATAAACACAGATGTTATTAATGCAAGAAGACCAATGACCGTTAAAGATTTAATAATTTGTGTAACAATATTTGTAATTGGGGGATCAATTAGTAATTGGTTAGATTCAGAATCAGTAACTGATAATGATTGTATAGCTAGAACACTATTAGAAGCATTACTAGTAGCTTTCAAATCAATTTCTACTACCATATTTCCATTTCTTGTTGGAATAACTTGAAATATGGGATTAGAAATAGACTTGTTATAATAAAAACCTTTTGAGGAGTCAAATATTTTTTTATTGTTTTGATCATACAAGGTTATGAATGTACCGGATATTTGTGAGTAATCCATTAATTTTCTTTGAACTGCATTCAAATTAGAATTAGGGTCCAACGAGATAGAATTTATCAAATTTTCAATTCTTTTTACTTTAATAGCGTTATATTCATTTTGCAAATTTTGAGATTCGACATTGGCTATATATCGAACATAAAATCCTAGAGATAATAAGCAACCTAATAAAACAATTGTGAAAGAAAATGTAATTTTGAAAATAAGGCTATTAGCTAATTTGACAATATTTTTATGCATCAACCAACCTGTATCCTAAGCCATATACAGATTCCACATATTCATTCTGAGGATCAGCAATTTTAAGTTTTTTTCTTAAATTTGCAATATGAGTATCTATTGTCCTGTCAAAACCATCGAAATCGAATCCAAACACAGTATCTATAATTTCTTGCCGAGAGTATATTTTACCAGGATAAGAACACAAGTTTTGTAAAATTGAAAACTCTTTAGGTGTTAAATTCACGTTCTTATTATCTATCAATACTATTTTAAGATTAACATCGATTTGTAGATTTTTGATGGATAAAATTTTCTTTTCAGCAAAAATATTTTGTTTGTCAATTCTGCGAAAAACAGCTTTAGCTCGTGAAACAAGCTCTTTGGGACTGAAAGGTTTTGTGACATAATCGTCTGCACCCAAATCTAATCCTTGAATTATATCTTGTTCAGTAATTTTAGCTGTTAGCATTATCACAGGAGTATTAAATTCTTTTCTATATTCTTTAATAAATTCTAATCCAGATAATTTTGGGAGCATTAAATCTAAAATTATTAAATCATACGAATTTTCATAGGCGATTTCTAAAGCTTCTTCACCATTGAAAACTTTGGAAACATTCCATTTTTCATTTTTAAAATATGTTGTTACTAAATTAGCAACATTTTCGTCGTCTTCTACTACTAAAATTTTTTTTGACATGATCTAATTATCATAATAAATAATTAAGGAATTATGTAGTTTCCTCTAAATAGTTTTTAATACGGTTAATACCTTCATCAATTTCATCTGAATCTACAGCTCCATAAGCAATTCTAATATACGATTTCCACGTTTCTCCAAATATAGTACCTGGCAATACTAAAACAGATTTATTAACAATTAAGTCTCTAGTAAATTCCCAAGAATTGATTTCTTTTGGTAATTTGATGAATGCATAGAATGCTCCATTAGTTGTGATCCATTCTAGTTGTGGAATGATTTCGATTAATTCAATCAATTTATTACGAGAAAATTCTGCTGATAATTTGTTTTTATTTATAGCCTTAGATTCAGATTGAATTAACTCTAATAATATATTTTGTGAAATCACAGGAGCGCAAATTGAAATAGTATCTTGAATTTTACATAGATTATCGATTAGGTATGGATCAGCACATATGTAACCGATTCTTAAGCCAGTAATGCCGAATGTTTTGGAAAAGCTTCCTACTATAATCAGATTTTCCAAAGATTTGAAATCTTGTAGAGGGTTATAATCTGTTCCATAAATATAATCTTCATAAGTATAATCAAGAATAATTGTAATGTTATTCTTTAAACAAATTTCTGACAAATGTTTAATATCATAAATATCATAAATAGCTCCTGTAGGGTTATTCGGGGAGTTTAAAATGATAACTTTAGTTTTATCATTAATTTGATTGATTATTTCAGGAATATTTAGTTGAAACCCATTTTTTTCAATGGAATCAACTTCAACTGTGATAGCGCCAATCATTTGAATTGCCATAATATGATTAAAATATACAGGGCTAGGAACAATAACTTCATCTCCTTGTTCTAATTTTAAAAACAGTGCTTTAAATAATGCACTGTTCGCACCTGATGTAATAATAAAATTATCCAAGTCAGTTTTGACATTTAATTTCAAATTTAATTTATTTGATATAAATTGACGTAGTTTTTCGTGTCCTCTAATATCACTATATTTATAAGAAGAAGGTTCGAAAATGGGGTTATTATTAAAATCAAAATAATCAATCGGAGTAAATCTGGGAATACCATGCCCAAAAGATATCGGATTATAATTTGAGTTAGAGTTTTTTGAGAGTAAATCATTGAAATAGTCGATAGGAGGAGAGTCAACGTTTAATATATTATTATTTATATTAAACATTTAATTTGTTATTTAAATTATCAATACTTTCTGAGTCAAGGTTGAAATACTTAGCTTCAGGATGATGGAAAACAATCGCACTTACTGAACCTTCTGGATCCATCATATATTCTTCAGTCAAATTAACACCAATATTTTCATCAGGCTTTAATAATTTCCATAATTTAGATTGATCTTCTAATCTAGGGCATGCTGGATATCCAAACGAAAATCTTTTACCAATATATTTTGCTTTAAAGATATCTGTATTTGGAATATTTACAGGATCAGGAATTCCCCACATTTTTCTGATATTTTTATGAATATATTCGGCTGATGATTCTGCAGTTTCTAAAGCTAAAGATAAAATTATATGTGAAGTTAAAAACTCACCTTTATTTGAGTAAAATTCGGATAATTCTCTAATGTTTGGGCCAAATGTCGTTACAAACATAGAAATGTAATCATCTGTTTCAGAATAAATAGGGTTAAGGTAATCTGATAAGCAAAGTTGATCTTTATCCGATTGCCTACCGAAATTAAATCTTTCGATTTCTTTATCAGATTCAAATATAACAATATCATTATTATCAGATTGTGCTTTGAAAAATTTATATACGACATTTGCGCTAAAATCATTAGAATCTAATAGAATTTTTTTAACATTTTTAACACTATCATACAAATTCATAGCTTTTTCATTTTTATCATTCAAATCATTTGTAAAATTGCCTCTGTATCCGAGATGGCGATTAAATAACATGACAGGATTAATAAGGTCCCAAACTTGTTCTAATGGTAATTTTAAAGTATTTATTTTTAAATCTGGAGGTTGTGGGACATTAGATATAGTAGATAATTTAGTTATAGGTTTTGAAGAAGTGGATTTATTAGTTTTTATTTTATTGATAATCATATTATCTTTAAATGATTTAATTTTATTATCAATATTTTCAAATAAGGCATCTTTTTTATCATTATCATTAAAAGAATTAATAATATTTAATCCCGACATTGCATCAGTAGCATAAATTACAGGATTTTTGTATGAAGGGAAAATTTTCAAATATGTAAATTTTTCAGTAAGAGCTGCTCCACCAACTAATATAGGAACAGATATTTGTTCCTGATTAAGGTCTTCTACTGTTTCTACCATCATTTGAGCAGATTTCACTAAAAGGCCAGACAAACCAATGAAATCAGGTTTATGTTCTTTGTATGATTGAATCAATTCTTGAGATGTGATTTTGATACCTAGATTAATAATTTTATATCCATTATTTGAAAGAATTATATCAACAAGATTTTTACCAATGTCATGTACGTCACCTTTTACTGTAGCAAGAATCACAGTTCCTTTGTTATAACTATCTGATTTTTCCATGAATTGTTCAAGATAAGTTACAGAAGCTTTCATTACTTCAGCAGATTGTAAAACTTCAGCAACTATGAGTTCATTATTTCCAAATAGTTCAGATACAACATCCATACCTTTCATTAATGCGCCGTTAATAATTTCTAGAGGTTTGTATTCTTTTAATCCTTTATCTAAATTTTGAATTATTTCATTTTTAGATCCAGTGATTATAGATTCAGTGAGAAATTGATCCCATGGAATATTTTTTTTAGTGATAACTTGTTTAGGTTTAGTTCTAAAGTGATCTACAAATATATCTAAAGAATTTTGTGAGTTTTTATAGATCAGGTTATTTGAGAATTCGACCTCATCTTTAGACAAGCTATTAAATCTCTTTAAACTTTGTGTATTTACAATTGCATAGTCTAATCCGGCATTCAAACAATGATTTAGCATAACAGAGTTTAAAACTTCTCTTCCATTACTTGGTAATCCAAAAGAAACATTTGAAATACCAAGGATAGTTTTTGCTAAGGGTAATTGTTCATTAATTAGCTTAATTCCTTCAATTGTTTCTTCCGCTGATTCCATATAATTCACATCTCCAGTTCCAATTGGAAAAGTTAATGGATCAAAAATAATATGATTCGCAGGGAATTGATATTTATTTACTAATAATTCATAAGATCGTTTTGCAATTTCTAGTTTTCTTTGCTTAGTAATAGCTTGTGCCTGTTCTTTATCTTCATCTATACAGCCTATAACTATTGAAGCTCCAAATTGCTTGGCATATGGAATAATATTTTGAAATTTTTCTTCTCCATCTTCTAAGTTAATACTATTAATTATGATTTTTCCTGGGCATAGTTTTAATGATTCTTTTATAACTTCAGGGTCAGTGGAGTCAATCATTATAGGTGCTTTAATTTTAGATGTTAATTTTTCAAGGAAAATTTTAATATCATCAATCTCATTCCGGTCAGTATTTTGTAAACATACATCAAGTACATTAGCGCCTGAAGTTATTTGTAATTTCCCAATTTCAGATGCTTGATCAAAATCATCATTTTCAATTAATCTTTTAAATTTTCTTGATCCTAATACATTAGTTCTTTCACCAACTAAAATTGGTTTTGAATCTTCATCAACATATAAAGTTTCTAATCCTGTTGTGTAATGAGAGGTTTTCATTTTTTCAATATTGGTATTAACATCAAAAACAGAATTACTGTCTTTAGTAATATTTTTCAACTCGTTTATATGAGCAGGTTCTGTCCCACAACAACCTCCAATGATATTTACCCATCCATAATCTATGTATTCTTTAATTGTTTCAGAAAATTCTTTTGGTAATTCATTATAAGTACCAGTTTCATCAGGTAATCCCGCATTTGGAATTAGAGCTATAGGGTGCGTAGAAATTTGGTTTAAAGTTCTAAGGTGCTCTCGCATAAATTTAGGGCCTGTTGCACAATTCATTCCTACCCATAACATGTCATGATGTCTAATAGTTAAATAAAAAGTTTCAATATCTTGCCCAGACAATGTTGTTCCCATATTTTCTATAGTACATTGAACAGCAAAGGGAATGGACTTATTAGATAAATCAGATTTAGCGTAATTAATACCTTCTATTGCCGCTTTAACATTTAATATGTCTTGAGATGTTTCAATCAATAAAAAGTCAGCGCCTCCATCTATTAATCCCCTAGCCTGAATTCTGTAGTTTTCAACTAAATAATCAAATGTAATATCAGCAGTTTTAATTTGAGTTAAACCTAATAATTTAGTTGTAGGACCCATACTTCCAGCAACTAATATATTTGAAGATTTGTTTGCTACTCGTTTAGCAATTTTGGAAGCCAGGTAATTAATTTCTTCAGCTTTATCAGACAATCCATATTCATCCAAAACCATAGGAGTGCCACCAAATGAATTAGTTTCAATAATATCAGCTCCGACATTAATGAAAGATTGATGAACTAATTCTATGTTTTGAGGACTAGTAATATTAAGGTATTCATTACACCCCTCATATTCATCTCCATTAAAGTCTGCAGATTCTAAATTGAGGTTTTGTATTGATGTCCCCATCGCTCCATCAACAATTGTAATTTTATTATTATCTATCAATATACAAACTATTTAATTAATAAATTGAGGAAGAATAAAAGCAATACCTCTTTGCTATTTAAAGCCACGTACAAAGCACCTTGAAAGGTAAAAGGTTGCCGAGTTTAATTCTACTCTCATTCACGCGTTAATATTTTAACATAAAGAAAATGAATTTAAACTTGTTTTGATATATTAAGTTTAAGAAAAATCAGAGCTAATGCAGATATCAAAATTAAAATACCTGAATAAATAATTGTATAATTCATTCCTATAGTATCAGCAATAAGACCGCCAATGACAGGTGAGAGTAATCCTAATGACATTGCACCCCACATTAATGCAACGATAGTTGATTTCATATCTTCAGATTCTTTTTTGTTGATTTTAGTTAAGTCTAAGCCTAGTGAAACAAAAATAGTTTGCAGAGAAAATTCAAATATCCCCATTAGTAGCAATGTTATTGGAATGAGAGGAATAGAAAATATTGTAATATCATTAGAGAAAGGAATAGTAATACACATAAATCCAAGAAATAATAAGCTTGGTATTAATAATGTTAAAGCTGAATATTTGTCAGTAAATATTCCAAGTAGAGGTTGTGTGATTGTACCGCTAGCTCTCATCAAAGATTTATAAATTGCAATTCTGTTAATGGAATATTTCCAATTCTCAAGAAAAAATACTGGTAAAAATGCTTCTAGTGCAGATTCTCCCATACCTCTTATTGCAGCGGCAGTTATAAGAATCAATAAAGGTTTATTTGTGAATATAATTTGTAATCCAGAATAATATTTAGAAAGGCTAACTTTTGTTGACGTATCATTTCTTAAAAAATAATTTATACCAAATCCTCCAATAACTCCTATCAAAATAGGAATTATAGAAGAGACACGCATAGCTTGCTCCCAACCTACAGCAAGTGTTGCTATCAAAAAAGAGCCGAAAATTAATGGGCCTAAAGTTTCACCTAGGCTACCTCCTGTTCCATGCAATGATAATGCAAAAGCTTGTTTTTCAGGAAATTTTTTGGCTAAAGTAGCTAAAGCTGGGGCGTGATACATAGATGGTCCAATTCCAGTTATTAACATTGAAATTGTTAATAAAAATATAGTATCTGAATAACTTAAGAATAAATAAGAAATACCAGTTATAAGTAAAGATATACCTAATAATGTACCAGATCTTCTTGCATATTTATCTCCTAAAAAACCTGAGAAGAATGTAGTGATAGTACCAGTGATTCTTCCTGCTAAAGATAAACTACCGTAGGTAGTGGAAGATAAATTTAATGATTGTTTGATATTAGGTAATAATATAACTGACAAAGCTGATATGTAGATATGTTTAACTGTGTGTCCAATTAAAATCAATGCAGCTAGAATCCATCTTTCGTTGTTGGGCGTTCGATCTATTTCAGATTGTTTCAAGAGAATTTTATTATTGATGATAATTGAATTAATATATCTTGATAATATAAAAAGATCAATTCATTATTTTATAATTTCATCCAACTCGTTTAAAGAAAAAATTTGTTTGATCAATTTTGGTGTTTTATCAACAGAAATTCGTTTCCTATTTATCCATATACCTAACATACCAGCATCAGAAGATGCTTTAGCATCGACTTCAATTCTATCTCCAATATATATGAGCTTATCAGTATTTACATTGATTTGTTCAGATAGAGTTTGAAAAATTCTAATATCAGGTTTTTTAATTCCTATATCTCCAGAGATAAGAACTTCATCAAAGTATTTATCTATCCCAGTGTTGGTTAATTTCAATCTTTGAAATTCACTGTTACCATTAGAAATTATATGCATTGGTATATCTTCGTATTGAAACAAACACTCTAATACATCAGGATATACTCTCCAAGAAGATTTATAATCTTCAATAAGAGTTTCAGCTAATTTTGTTGAATTAGCAATAATGCCATAATGTGCAAGAAAATTTTCTAATATTACTTTTTGTTGGTCATAAAATCCCATATCATTGGAATCGGGACGATTAGAAATTTCGAATTTTTCTTTATACCAAAGCTCGAACGCGTCTTTAATTAAAGGTTTAGTATTAGATTTCCAAGATAATGATTCCAATAAATTGTTTACTGCTGAATATTGCGCGTAATCGTAATCAATTAATGTTCCATCTATATCAAATATAATTGCATCATAATTCAATATATAATTCCTTTAATAAAAGTTTTTGAGATAATTATTAATTATTTTAGCACATTGCTCTGTTTTTTCTTGAGGAATAAAATGAGTCACTTCTTCTATTAGAATATCTTTAGATTTTAAAAACATTTTATGTAAATCAGGATCAGTAACTGATCTAGAAAATAAATCTTCATTTTTATTAGCTTTTATTCCACCAGATCGGATTATTAACACATCTTTTTGAAAAGAATTAATAATGTCGAATATTCCGTATTCGGCACTTCCATACATCATTCTACCTTCTGCCCACGGTGGACAAGACAAATTAAATACTTTATCAACCGAATTATAATCTAGACCATATTCACAATAATCTGATAGTACCAATTTATCCCAGTATGTGAATGGGTATCTATCTTTGAATCTATTAAACATGTCATTTTTAGATTTCCAAACATTATTTCTTTTACTTATTGGATGGGGTTTAGATTTATCAAATCCTTGTGCACTAATATTTTTACTTATCTTTTTTAAATATTTATCTTTTGTGAAAATAGATGGATCAAATAAAATCAATCCATCATATCTATCATTCAATGTGGCAGTACTATGCGTTATAGCATAAGCACCCAAGGAATGCCCAATACCGATGATATTATTTAAATTTAATTCTGTAATTAATGATTTCAATTCATTTGAAAACTGATTCCATTTATAATCTACATCCGGATTATCACTTAAGCCGTGACCTGAAAAATCTATTGCAACACAATGATATGGCGAAAGGTTACGAATAATTTCATTCCATATCATTGAATGAAATCCAGATGCATGTGCAAAAACCAAGGTTGGTTTTTTAGGATCATATTCATTCCATGTACGATATGCAATCTTATAATTATTATGATGAATAAAATTTGTATTCACTATTATTTACTAAAATATGATTTGATACTATTGGTGAATTTGTCGATGTCATTATCATCAACCCAAACATGAGGAGTAACTCTAACGGCATTTTTACCTCTTACACTTACATGTACATCGTTATCTGATAAATATTTAGTGAAATCTTTTGGTATTTCTCTTGGAAATCTTAATCCCAAATAATGTTTTGCTCTGTATTGATCTTCTATAGGTGTTATTCCTAAGGTTGATACTGTATCAATGATTTTATTATTAACTGAGTTTATATATTCATATATATTATCAACGCCCCATTCGAGTATTTGTTCAAGAGCTTTAATCATAGGAGGTAATAAATGAAAATTTCCTTTATGACCAAAATCGAATTTTGTTGCGCCAGGTAGAAATTCTTGTGGATAATTTGTTAGTGATGTTACATTATCAGAACCTATTCTCCCTGCCCACCAATATTCTAATGGTAAACCATTTTCATGATAATCTGGTGATATATAGCAAAAACCTAAATTATATGGTCCCAATAACCATTTATAGCCAGATACAATCAAGAAATCTGGATTAATATCTTGTATATCTGTAGGAAGAGCGCCAACAGATTGAGTCCCATCAATAAGTAATTTTATATTTTTACCTTTTATATGATTTGAAATTACTTTTAAATCTACCATACTCCCATCAGTCCAATGGTTATTCTCTAATGAAATAACTTTTATGGATTTATCATTATCAATTTGGTTAATAATATTAGTTGTCCAATCATCATCTTCCGGTCGTGGAACAATGGATAATGTAGCTCCAGTATCTTTTGCAACTTCTTCCCATACATAATAATTAGAAGGAAATTGTTCGGATAAAATCATAATAGTATCATTTTTAGATATAGTTAAATTTTTAGCCGCCAAAGCAAATCCGTAGCTAGCAGAAGGTATTAATGCAATATTATTGGGTTCCGTATTAATTAGTTTTGCAAAGAGACCTCTTGCTATATCAGCTTCCTTAAAAAAATCTGGGATTGTAATATCCCATGGATTTGATTTGATTTTAGCACCTTTTATAGCTTCTTCAGTAGTTTTGTTAGTAAAACAACCAAAATAGGCAGTATTCAAATAGGCAATATTGCGTGGTATATTGAACATTGCTCTTTGAGGATTCATAATATTAACCTTTATTTTTAAGTTTGATAACAAATTGCTGAAGTATTATATCTAAAGTATAATCTATAATTAACCCCCTTTTAATTATTTAATAAGGAAAGCATATGGAAATATTATTAACTAACGATGATGGGATTAATTCACCCGCATTAGTCAAATTAGCAAAAGAATTAAACAAATATGGAAATGTAACTGTAGTTGCTCCTGACAGAGATAGTTCAGGCAAAGGGGCAAGTATAACTCTAAGAGATGTTTTGAGATTTAACAAAATTGATTTTGGGAACAATATTGATTTTTATGCTGTAGAAGGAACTCCTGCAGATAGTGTGATTATGGCTAGAAAAGAAATAGCTGACAAACCTTTTGATTTAGTAGTATCTGGAATAAATTATGGTGCAAATATGGGGGCTGATGTATTTGTATCAGGGACAATTGGTGCTGCTATTCATGGTTATTTAGGAGGAACATTGTCTATTGCTCTATCTATAGCATCCTTAGATGCTGTACAAACTGACATAACAGAAGCAGTTAAATATTCTGGCATAATATGTAAATTTATAAGTGATAATAAAATATCAAAACCAGAAGTTATCAATATTAATTTCCCAAATATAGAAAGGTCTAAGTTCAATGGTGCCAAAAATACTTTTATAGGACCAAGAATAGAAGATGAAGTTTTAATTAAAGAAACTCGCACTAGGGGAGATTATTATTTTCTAAGGTTGGATCTTAAAGAAGAAGCTAATTATCCTGAAGAATCAGATATGGAAGCGATTAAAAAAGGTTATATTTCTGTCTCTAAATTAGATACCAATATGAATCCGGGTGGATATGATGTGAAATCAAATCTTAGTGCTCAGATTACAGAGTATATAAATAAAAATATTTGATTTAATTAAAAGTA
>Ga0209403_10000523_pt1 | contig 56413 bp, 43 predicted proteins | sample ArcticOcean_MG_C_8_FD_187440 | JGI IMG/M metagenome (GOLD analysis project Ga0209403, IMG submission 187440) | Marine microbial communities from western Arctic Ocean - ArcticOcean_MG_CB11_86 (SPAdes) (version 2) | ecosystem: Environmental > Aquatic > Marine > Oceanic | place: Arctic Ocean... | reverse complement strand
GGGACGGTCTTCGACAATGCGGCTGGTGGTAACGTAAACTACCTGAAGTTCGTGAACGTGGATCTTTTCGGCACCTCGTACGGCGGCGATCATAAGGGGAGTACTTCCGTCACCCACAACGACGGGGTCGACGGCTGTGCGTACTGCAAGACCCAGGCGATCACCTTTGATATCGAGGATCTGGCCGGCGGCTCCCTGGTGGACGGGACGTACTTCCTGAGGGTCGAATACCGTGCTATCTACATCGATCCCGATGGCGTCCAATCCCTGGGCATACCGGATCCGGAACGGTACATTGCCATCGAGCTCGACAACGCTGTGATGCCTTCCACGCTGGCGGAGTGCGAGTGCGCGCTGGCGGTGTGCGAGGCGAGCGGGACGTCTTCTTGTGTCGAATGCCAGCTTATCGCCGATCAAGTTTTCGAGGCGTCCTGCGACGTCTTGACGGCGTGTAAGATGCCGACGGCATTAGGTGAGTATACGGCCGGTGTCACCGCGCTGGCGAGCCTGGCCCTGGCCAATATTACCGCCTGCCCGGATTCTTTCGACGGCGAGGTGGACTGTCTCGCTTTTGTCCTCAGTCAGGTTGATGCCATAATCAATCAGTGAGCTGGAAGCACGGCAACAACCGTCGCCTTGACCCGAAGCGTGAACCCCAACGCAGCTGACCGTCTGAATTCGACCCGTAGCGTCGGCTTCCAGCCTGCGCTCTTCGCGAATTCACTCTGGTCGAAGTGATGTATAGCCGGGTGCTTGCGAATCGCCCAATGACGTCCATCAATCCCGGTGAAACATCTATGGCGTCGAAAAGTGCGCCTGGAAGAACTGCTACTGCCTGTTGCAGTTAGCCTATCTGCTGATCCAGTTGATGACGAAAACCGATAAGAAGAAAAGTAAATAATCTCCCCTCTGTGCTCTATGTTTTCCGCCATCTGCGGTTGTCCTGAATCTGCGGGGGAGTAATCTTCTTCTATGGTTGTCCCGAATCTCCGGGGCCGCCGGCTTCATACGACCTGAGTCGTTACAAGTAACTTTGAACCAGCCGAGCGCCCCATGACGATCGATATCTCGAAACTCACGCGCGCTGTTTTTATCGACGCCCATTATCCGGAATGGCAGGTGCCGGGCGAAGAACTGTATTATGACTGATCGGCGGCGCAGATCGTCGAGACGGTCGCGAGCGCCGGTGCGCAGATGATGGTATTCTTTGCCAAGGACCATTTCGGCAATTGTTACTATCCGACCGAGGTCGGGCATCGACATCGCGACATCCACGACGACTTCACCGGCCAGGTCGTTGACGAAGCACGCAAGCACGATCTTCCCATCGTCATCTACTACTCCGCTTTCGCCGACGACTATGTCGCGCGGACACACCCGGAATGGCGCAACCAGAATCCCGCCGTCCTGAATCCTGTCAAACCGGCGCCATGGGGCAATGTCGGTTTCCTCAGGCGTACATGGATGCGTACTTCATTCCCCAGATCCGCGAGATCTGCGAGCGCTATCGGCCGGACGGTCTGTTCTTTGACACCATGGGCGATGCGCAGCCGTGCCCGTGCGACGAGTGCCGCGAGCGATTTGAAGCGATCTGCGGAGTCGGCATGGATCTGCTGCTGGCTGCGCTGGAGTTATTCGACCCCAATCCGCTCAGGGTCGACGCGCCCGGCTGGGTCGACGCCAACCTGATGACTCTCGACGGCAAGCTCGTCCTGCATCTCGTTCAGTTCAAAGACTCAACCATGGGGCCGGTTGCGAAGAGACGTTCTGGCACGGCCACCATTATCATTTGATTGAAGACGTCCGGCCGTTGTTCGACATTCCGTTTCGGGTGCGAACTAACAGGCAGCCTGCGGCTGTCACGCTGGTCCCGAGTGGCGGACCGCTTGAATTCGACTATGCCGATGGATGGGGCCGTGCCGTCCTGCCGCGGCTGGACATCCATGCGGCGGTGTGTATGGCGTTCTGAACCGCGCGGCAGGTCCTGCATGCGGGAACCGACTGCCCGCCGAACGGCGGATACGCCGTCGGTGATGGCTACTGGGATGGAAAGAAAGCAGACCCCATGGATGCAAGTGCGTTTACCTGTAATGGATAATCTGGGGACAGACCCCTGACGACGCAAAACCGCAGTCCATGGTCCATGGGTTACGGATACTCAATCTCCGCGGCCTCCCGCAGACTATCGATGAACACCCTTCGGGCCGCCTTCATCTCTCTGTCGACCAAGACGTCTGCCGCGGCTTTCCGGGCATGTTCCTCGCCGTCCTTTTCGCGCGCCTTTTGGAAGTGTTGCGAATTTGTCGCGATGAACGAAGAAAGCTCGTCTTCGGAGATGTCAATAGTCTCGGCTACAAGGCCAATTTGTTGATATAAATAACCTCTCAGCAATTGCCGAATTAGCTGTGCGCGCAAATCTTTGATTTCAGCATGTTCATGAGTTTGCAGGATCATCTCGGTTGCAAGGATGTTCCGCATGGAACTTATGTTGGCGGCGATCGAAAAGCTGTCCCGCAATTTAGCGTGGGCCGGATCGCCGAGGTCGACTTTTTGGCTGCCCACCGTCAACGTGACCGTTTTGAGTCCGGCTTCGACCTTCTCACGTACACCGGTGACGTGAAGCACCGCATCCGGGAATCCAGCGGCAGCGAGCAAAGTACTGTGGAAGCCGCCTTCATCCTTGGTTTGTTTTTCGATTTCCGAGGAGAGTATAGCGGCAGGTATGAGTTTATCGTTGATCGAAACAGGCACATTTTCAAAGATCGTCTGCATCCGTCTTGTCTGCTGCCGTCTGATGTGTTGGACTAAAAGCTGGGTGCGCATGTTCTCTTTTTCTTGAGCTGTCGGGGTTGCGTCGATATTCGTGTAAAACGCATCCAGGGCGCTATCCGTGACACGTCCCTGAGCGCTGTCTTCACGATAGGCATTGGCCCAATAGTCCTTTCCCAGTGTCTCACGGACTTTGTTGGCGATGTATGATTCCTGCTCTTCAATCAACTGTTGAAGCTCGGGGTCTTTATCGTAGCCTCCCTCAACCGCGTGCTGGTGTACCAGCCAGTCATCGATTGTAACTTCGAGTTTTTTGCTTACCGCGGACTTTGGCCAGTAATGGAGCGGGGTGGGATTGCGCTGGACGATAAAGGCTGTGCTGAATTCCACGCCGTTAATGACAGCGTGAACATCATTTTCACCGGCCAGCGACAGTTGCGGCAAGCTGATGGAAATGAGAAAAATGATTGTGAGCAGGTGATTTTTCATAATGGACCTCGCGGTGGAGTAGGATTTAGGTTAGACATCGGGTTTTAATTTTTTTTTCAGTCAAGTGCCGGATTTTTCCTTTGCATCCAGGCGACCCCCTTACTATAGCCTGCCTGACGGCATGATTCGTGCAGGCTTGTACCGTAAAATCCCGCAGCTTGGAACTGACGGATACTGAATGGGCGATAAAGAGCCGAGGCGCTTTTCATTCATATCCCGTGCGCTCCTCGCCTTTGAACACGCACCGCGGGTGCAGCCTTTCCCGAGTGTACGGCGTTTCTGACTGGGTAAGTTGGGCTGCACGGCGGATCCACTTCGAATGTATGTTTGATCAGCAGAGTTGCAACATTGGCGATTGGTCCGCACATTATAGCAATCATTAAGGATGCGATATGCCTACTCTTTCCGAGATCAATCGACTTGAATGCGGGCCTTCGATCGATGTACCGAAGGTCATTGATGACAAACAAGTGGCGGCGTTTGTCGACAACGGTTATCTCGTCGTGCCCGACTTGGTAATGGAGGCCGAGCTCGACGAGTTGTGTGCCGAGCTGGTACATATCGCCCGGGGCGCCTACCCTTGCGAGGGGATAGAACCGTTGCCGGAGGATACACCGGACAAGGAAGTGCTCCGCAACATTCTTTGCATTCACCAGCCGCATTACATCAGTCCCGTGATAGAAAAGTACGTGCGTCATCCGCAGGTTTGCGGCGTGTTGAGCCAAATCACGGCGGCCCACCTGCCTTATTGGGACGGCAGCGTGATGTGCATGCAATCGATGATGTTTGTCAAGCCGCCGGCGTTTCAGGGACAGGCGTGGCACCAGGACGAAATTTACATTCCGACGCGTGACCGTTCTCTGGTGGGCGCATGGATCGCGTTGGACGATGCGACACTCGAGAATGGTTGTCTTTATGTGCTGCCGCAGTCCCATCGTGAAGGGTTGCTGTTTCCGCAACGCGACCACGATAACGATGATGAATTTGACTTCGGAATCGAGTCATACGGCTTCGACGATACCGATGAGGTGCCGGTAGAGGTTAGCCGTGGCTCCGTCGTTTTTTTCAACGGCTATCTGTTGCACCGCTCACGCAAGAATCGCAGCGATGTGTATCGCCGTGTCCTCGTCAATCATTACTGCAATGCATGGTCCCGTCTCCCCTGGCAGTTGAAAGAGGGCGAAGGGGCCAGCAGCAACTATCGCACCGGCTGTGTTCCTGTGGCGGGCGTCGACCCATATCACTGGATGGGCAAAGAGGAGAGCGTCAAGGCCGTTTATCTTCGCACGTGCAAGGCGAACGAGGGGACATAGAACGCCAAACCTCGTGCATTAGCCTTGGCGGGAACAGGGAACCCCTTCTTATCGCCATCCGGCCTGATAGCTTCTAATGCCGGGCTGATGTTGCCAGTGGCTTGTTCATTCAAACGGGTTTCGTTTGAGCCCGTGGTTATTTACATCCTCGCCGCGAACCAGATAATACTCACGATCGAAAGTGCTTCGATCCAGGTAGCTCGTGTAGTGGCGTTGATCCATCTCTGCGGCATCGGCCCGCATAAAATGCACGGTCATGATCCGTCGCCAGTTGTTTGACGAATTCGGCGTCGAACGATGCGCTGAATATGAACTGTGCGTACCGGCCTGGCCGGCCTTGAACCGGTATGTCACTTCCTGTTCCTCGGCATCCTGCGGCAGGGCATCATCATCAATTGCAAACCCGAAGAAATCACCCAGGTCGGTATGGGGTAACAGCCCATTGGTATGTGTCTTCGGCAGAACCGACATGGTGCCATTGGTTTCGTCGACGTCGTCGAATGTAATCCATAGATTGGCGACGGGCGCGAAGACGTGTTGCGGGTCCCAATACACCTGGTCCTGGTGCCACGGGATACTGCGACCTGTTCCCGGTTCCTTGATCAGTAAATCCGTATGCCACAATATGAGATTCGGACCCAGTTGGCGCTCGACATAGTCCAGGACTTGCGGGTCTGTGGCGATGTCCCACATCCATTTTTCTCCCAGCTGGTGGGGCGACATCATTTCCGTGCCGCCCATTCCCTCAGCGAGCTGGGAATACATTCGATCGGCGTGGGCCCGGGCTTCACTCACGGCTTCATCGGTCAGAAAACGGTCGAAGATGACGTAACCTTCTCTCTCGAAAAAACGATGCTCTTCCTCACCGTAATGAAAGTCATCGTGAATGAGCGGCCTCGCCGTGTGCATGACATGTTCCATGAGGTCATTCCTGTTTTGTCAGGAAAAGTAACAAGCCTGAGAGGAGGGGGGTGCCTTCCAGCCGCGGAATATAGCGCAGTCACAGGTGGAGGCAAACGTGAATGGGTGCTACGTGGATAGATGCCGGTACGCTGTGTCTGCCCCGGTGCCGTACCCGCACTCGATCGATGCAGCTTCGTCCAGCAGCGCGCCGTCGGGCGCGGCGATCTCGGGACGGCAGTCCACGAACCTGTTCCCGGCCAGGTACAGGCGGGCAGTGCCTGCGTCGGCGCTCACGCCCGGTCCGGGGCGGGATGGCGTGCCCTGAATGTGATTGGCTGTAATCGCTATGTCGTGCGCCTCCGCGGGCACGACGATCTGAGCGTCCCCGTGCCTCGTTGCGTTCGCTGTCACCGTGCAGTTGCGGACCTCGCAGTCGTGCACGGCGACTGGCTCCGGTGCCTCCCGCAGGAGCACGCCGGGGCCGTGGTTCTGTGTGATTTCGCAGTTTTCGATCAGGTTGTGACAGTCCCGGGTCCCGATCGAGATGCCGATGTCGTTGTTGGTGAACCGGCAGTCGTCGACCGTGATGCGGTTGGCGCGGACACAGAAGAAGAAGCCGCTTTGGCGGTTGTCTGCCGCACTGCAGCCGCGGATCAGGCAGTTCGTACTGCCGGCACCCGGGTGAATGCCGTTGCCGCTGCTGCCGTTGACGACCGAATCGAGCACGCGCACGTCACGGCACATTTGCCAGCCGATACCTTCGCCGTGGTAATCGGACACTTGCACGCCGCTGATTTCGATGTCGCGGCTCCGGGCGAAGTAGACGGCGGCGCCGCGGCATCCATTCATCGGCTTGGGCTGGTCTGCGAGCTGGCCGTCGAGTGTCAGGTCGCGTACTGCTGCGTTTGCAATGCCGTGCCCGAAGATGAGGGGAAACACCGTGGCCAGAACCGGTGCCTGGTCCGCTGTGTAGTCCATCTCGATACCGTGGTCGAGCCCGACCCAAGAGCCGTCGATCCAGGTGATCCGCGCGAAGGTTCCACAGAAGCCACCCCGCAGATTGTCCTCGACCGACACGGTCATGCCCACCTTGAGTCCGTCGACGGTTTCTAGTGGCACGTCGCACATGCCGTAGTTGTGGTAGCCGGAGAGCGGATACATGCGGCCGGGGCCCTTGCGCAGCACGGTCATCTTCCCCTGGCCTGTGAGTTCGACGTCCGAGTGCAGTTCGATACCGCGGTCCAGCGTCACGGTAACTTCCGGCAGGGTCACGCGCCCGCCGCCCAGCGCCGCGACCTGATCGATAGCTGCCTGCACAGCAGCGGCGTCAGTTGCTTCCTCAACAGTGAGTTTCAGGTCTTTCATGGCATTGCCATCCTCTGCAGCATGGTTTCTACGTTGGTCACGGACGTGTTGAAAATCGTGTTGGCAGGCGTGGTTTGCGGCTTTGCTGCCAACGGAATCGAGAATTTCCTTCCCCCCTCAGTACCAGTACACACCGGCATACTGGCCGCTGCCAACTGATACCCTGACACGTGGCCCGGCTTCACGCCTGTTACGCCATTTGGCGTGGCCGTCCGAGAACAGAACATTCAATCCTTCGAACCCGAACTCCAGGTGGTTGGGCATCCCTGTTTCATGGTCGTGTGGTGGTACTCTACCTCCCCAGCCGACACCTCCCTCCCAGGCGTCGTAACCGAACGGCCCGTCAATTACGTCCCATAGATTTGCCGGGTATCTGGCCATGTTCATGTCCGTCGCCATTGGGACTTGGCCAGGGCCATACTCTCCTGTTGCTTGGCCTACTTTATCGGCGATTTCCGGTTTGGAGTCACCGTGGTCGGCTAGGTCCGTAACTGTTTCGTTTGGGCCGAAAAGCAATTGCGGTAGATGGCCAGGCCATTCAACATTGTCGAATGCGACAAAGATGTTATAACCGATTTGGACATACTCTGCTGGATCGCAGTTCCAGCCGACGTGATTGCAGACCGCCGGTGGGCGCCGGTTGCCGGCTGGTGACCACAGTACGTCGCAGTCGTCTGCATTGACCGGATGCGCGTCGCCGTCGGCCGATGGGCAGTAGGCAATGTCCGGCGTGATCCCGGCACTTTGGAAAGCGTCTCGTGCGTCTGAAACGACCCCCGAGTACCCACCGTTTTTGATTACCCAGGCGGTACCCGACATAAAATGTATAAATTGGGTATCATGGGCCGCGGCGTAGTCGAACTCTGCGACCCCGATTTGCTTCAAGTTGGACATGCAGAGTACCCGCTTGGCCTTCTCTCTGGCGCGGCTCAGGCCCGGCATCAGCATCGCGATCAGTATGGCTATGATGGCGGTCACCACGAGCAGTTCGATCAGGGTGAACCAGGACGAGCTTTGTCTTGTTGTTACTCCCGTCCGCCCCACGGGCTTTCGGGCTATTGCGGGCGGCGCCAGCAGTAGTTTGGTGAGCGTGACAGTTTGGCAAGTTTTACCCAACTTTATCTCTTTCTGTGACCGCTTCATTGCACAGAAAATTAGCTTTGATTGGTGACCTTGTCAACGGCCCTTCACTGTGAGAGGGTGTCAGCGGCGTGGGAGATATGACCCGGGTAGAAAGGCGGGTCTGCGGATTGAATAAACCGATTCCCGCGACCATAGTTTCACCATCGAAAAGATCATGCCCGGCAGGGGGCAAAAGCGTTGGCCCACAACCTCTCCCGCTATTTGGATCCGAGCAACTTTCGCTGGCAGACGATGGCATATGTCGCCGAAGTCGCACAGGGCACTTGAAAGAATCCCACATCATGACACCCGCCTCGAGTTCGTCGAGGATATCCCACTACCCCCGGTAGATTGCAAGACTCCAAAATCCGACTGCTCCAGAACGCTACGGTTTACCCTGACACGAAACAACCGGGAGGAGACATACAGATGCACAAGTGCGATCGCATAGCAGGTACCGCCTATTGCATGGACGGGATATTCGGTGACTACCTGGAGGCCGTGTCCGATCAATGGCTCAAGGCCGCGCCGCAGGGCAATCCGGGCATGCTCGAGATGTTCCGTGACCGCGACCGCCGGCCGCTGCGCGATATGGTGGAATGGGCTGGCGAATTTGCCGGCAAATACCTGACCAGTGCGGTACAGACGCTGCGTCTCACGGGCGACCCCGGGCTCAAGGGGCAGATCGAAATGTTTGTCGGCGAGTTGATGACGTTGCAGGCCGATAACGGCTACCTGGGGCCGTGGCCATTGGAATGGGCCATGACGAATCTCGCGCCGAATTTTGTCCACGACACCGCAGAAGAGGACAGAAAAGGGGAGGGGACCTGGGACACATGGGGGCATTACCATATCACTCTGGGATTGCTGATGTGGCATGCCGACACCGGCGATGCTGCCGCACTCGCCTGTGCCTGCCGCATAGGCGATCTGCTTTGCGAAGTATATCTAGGGGACAAATCGCCGCGCCTGGCGGACACCCCCTACACCGAGATGAACCTGGCACCCGCACACTCCCTGGCGCTGCTCCACCAAGTCACGGGTGAACCGCGATACCGGCAACTCGCTGAACAGCTCGTCGAGGAGTTCGCCGCGGTCGACGAGTCCGGTGCGTACCTGACCGGGAATTACCTCGAGGGGCCGCTGGCCGGCGTCGAATTCTTCGAGCTGCCGAAGCCGCGCTGGGAGAGCCTGCACCCGATAATGGCCTTGCCCGAGCTGTACGCAGTCACCGGGAACGAACGGTACCGCGACGCCTTCGAGCGAATGTGGTGGAGCATCGTTGCCACCGACCGGCACAACACCGGCGGCTTCAGCTCCGGCGAACAGGCCACCGGCGACCCGTTTGTTTTCTTTGGGATCGAGACCTGTTGTACCATTGCCTGGATCGCGCTCGGCATCGAAATGCTGCGCATGACCGGTGACTCCCGGGTCGCCGACGAACTCGAATTCAGTACCATGAATTCGGTGATCGGGCTGCACTCGGTCAGCGGCCGCTGGTGTACCTACGACACACCCCCCGACGGTAAACGCTTCGCTTTCCTCCGTGACAATTGGCATGCGCGCCCCGGGTGTTCGGAACTGAACTGCTGTGCAGTCAACGGTCCGCGCGGCATCGGCATGGTGTCGGACTGGGCGTTGATGCGGGTTGAAGAGGACGGCGGGATTGCAGGATTACTGCTGAACTGGTACGGGCCTTCGGAGATGACGGCGCGGCTGGATGATGCAGTCGAGATCACACTGCGCCAGGTCACCGAATACCCCTTCGACGGTCGTGTCGAGCTCGCTGTCGTGCCGTCTGCTCCTGCCGCGTTCTGTTTGAAACTGCGAATTCCGCAATGGTCGACGGACACATGGGTGACCGTCAATGGAGAGGCGATTGCGAACGTCGAACCCGGTGCGTATCTCTCGATCGATCGCGAGTGGCAGGCCGGTGACCTGGTCGTGATCGATTTCGACATGACACTGCATTTTTGGGTCGGCGAAAACGCCTGCGCGGGCCGTACCTCCATCTACCGGGGTCCGATCCTTCTGGCGTATGACCCGCGATACAATGACATCGACGGTATTGACCCGCCGGTACTTGACGCGAGTCAACTCGAATTCCAGGCAGCCCAGTGGGAGCACTGGCTGCCGCCGGGGCTGCTGCTCGAGTTCACGGCGGCGAACGGGCAGGCGGTGCGGCTCTGTGACTTCGGCAGTGCTGGTGAAGCCGGCAGGGAATACAAGTCCTGGCTGCAACTTGAAAACCTCGAGGACAACCATAGATGTTTCTATGCCCCGCCGCTCGAACGCCGTTTGCGGGCGGAGATCGGGCGCTACGCGGCGCTCTATGAATTGTATCCCGGTCGATCGCTGACCGGTGGCAACCCGAAGAGCCGGGTTTTGGCGAGATTGTGCCGGGAATGGCCGGCGTTCGCACAGAACTGTGCGGCGGCGCGCGAGCAGATCGCTGTAGATCCCGATTCCGAAATGTCGAGATCGCTCGCAGATGTGCTGACGCAGTTGGCGGAGACGACCGATATCCTCGAGCCGGATCTGCTCGAGCGCCTGGAGAAGGAGGTCGCGGAATTGGCGCTTCCATCCGTGAGTGAGTTGACGGGCTGGTGGGTCAGCGAGTTGCAGCCCCCGGTTCCGGACATCTGCCAGGCGGTGCTGCCGGATGGCTCAGCCATCACGAACCCGATTCAGCCGCACGGCCTGTGGTTTGATGCCAGCGCTGTCCACCGCGGCCGGTCGGGTGTCCTTTATCTGCGGGTTACCGTGGATATGCCCGAGGCGTCGGATTCCGGCATCAGCTACGGCGCCGATGGCCCCGTCAAGGTCTGGGTCAACAGCACCGAGGTCGACTGTCGGCCCGGAGCAACCACCCCGGCCAGGGTCGACGAATATCAGGCCGCCGCAACGTGGCGGCAGGGCGACAATACCATTGTCTTTGCCTTTGACTCCGATGACGGGGAGGCGTGGGGCGTGCACGTGGGGGCGCCTCGGGTGTAAGTTATATCTTCAATAGTTGCCGACGAAGAACCCGCTGATCATGAACGCCGTGATGATTGTCATTGCGGCATCGCTTGTCGCGTTCGCGGAGTCAACACACATCCGGGAGGACGAGATGAAGCTGGGACTTGTGACCTATGAAATGGCGGCGCAGTGGGACGTCGACACGATCATTGCCAACTGCTGCGAGGCCGGCTTTGAGGGGGTCGAGTTGCGGACTACGCACGCCCACGGTGTCGAGACCAGCCTGAGCACGGCTGAGCGCCGGGAGGTGCGGCAGAAGTTCGAGGGCAGCGGGGTGCGTGCCTACGGACTGGGCACGGCGTTTGAGTTTCACTCCTCGGACCCGGCCGAGGTCCGGGGAAACATCGAAGGCACCAAAGCGTCCCTGCAGCTCGCCGCTGAGCTCGGCATGGAAGGCGTCAAGGTGAGGCCCAACGGCATCCCTGCGGACGTGCCCGAAGAGCAGACCATCGAGCAGATCGGTACCAGCATGCGGGAAGTCGCGCAGGCCGGCGCCGACCTCGGCGTCTACGTCTGGCTCGAAGTGCACGGGGTTGAGTCCTGCCGCGCCGATCGCATGGTCAAGATGATTGACATTGCGGATCACGCAAATGCGCTCCTGACCTTCAACTGCAACGACGGCGAGACCGATGACAGCGGCTCCTGCCGCGGTGCCTATGAAATGCTGAAACACAAGATCGGCTGCGTACACATTCACGAGTTGTGGCTCGCCGACAGCTACCCGTACCAGGAGCTGCTGCAGTATCTGAAAGATGACGGCTACAGCGGCTGGATCAGCTACGAGGGACCGGGCAGCAGCGATGCGGTCCTGGTCATGAAGTGCTACCGGCGCTTGTGGGACCTGCTGTTGGCGGGCGACTGATGAAGTTGAAATTTAGGGGAGGCTCAGTGACAGTACGCTTCCCTCTCCATTGCCCGGCTGACTGACGCTTAAAACTGCTTGATTCAGGCCAAATCGGGCACGCCCCCCCGGGGCAAGATCGAAAAAACACTATATTGATTATTTTATACCCACGGTGCAGATTGGTTGTACAGTATGTGGGGCAGGCCAACCCGGGCCTGTTGCACTGTGAGGTAGAGTAACTGGGAAGATTTTCGCTGTGGCCCATTCCGGGCGGTGCGGTGGCTGGACAAGGCGAGGCATGGGATGCCGAAGCCTCTCCAGGTCAACTTCGAACAGGAGTCAGGATATGTCACTTGCGGACAAGCGACAGAGCGCGCCTGAAGTGGTGCGAGGCGGAGACGTCGATCCATTCTCGCTGATCGAGTTGCTCTCCTTCCACACCCCCTCCTGCAAGGCGGGCAGGGCCTGCGACAGGGCGAGAGCTAAAAACCGTTTTACGCTCATTGAGCTGTTGGTCGTGATCGCCATCATCGCTATCCTGTTTGCGATGCTCCTTCCCGCGTTGGGGCAAGCGAAGGAAAGTGCCAAGCGCATCACGTGCATGTCCAACCTGAAGCAGTGGGGTGTCGGCCTGCACGGTTTCAAGAATGACCATGACCAACGGCTCTTGACGACACCGATACATTATGGCACTGCCCCCTATCCACAGCTAATGTATCTTGCGGAGGGCAATGGGGCGTTGGAAACTCTGACCGGAGAAATGAATGTAGAGTCGATTAATTCCTACATTAGCTACCCGGTCGCAATCGAAAATTGGCCTGCGAATAAGGCGGCAACGACTGTGGACCCGCGGTCCATTTTTTTCTGTCCCAGCGCCAACCCTGGGAACTGGGCGGGGTATTGGGGCAATACTGTCGGTGCCGGGAACTACTGCCCTTCGATGAATTACGGGTACTTTGCGAATTTCGAGGAGCCTGAGTGGGCCGACTTTGCGCCGCGATCGGAGGATCTGACGGGGGCAGCGTTGGAGGGCGATCGTCTCTTGATGTCCGATGTCGTTTACAATGGTTTCGGTGGCAACAAGTTTTGGTACAACCACGGCAACTACGGCTGGTCGGGGAATGGTGATATTAATGGTGTCGACCCTGACTACGAGGACTATGGCCCCCCGGAACTCTCCGGGATGAACCAACTCTACGGGGACGGTCATGTGAGATGGAAGGCAGCGCGCGATCTGGCCATCGCCAACATGATGAGTTTAGGTGTGGTCCAAAGAAGGGTCACAGGCGGCGGCGGCGGGACGGACAGAATTTTCTATTGACCTCGCTTCGCTGCGGGTACCCGGTTCGCACTGTTGGATCTACCCATGCCGAGACCGGATTCCGGAGTCCGTCCCGGGCGGAGTTATGGCGGGACAAGAGATGTGGGGGATTGATTGTCCGCTGTCGTAGTCTTGCTTATCGCCGCGATCTGCGCGGCAACCTGAAGATCTTTGTCGATACCTGTTCTGCAGAAGCGGTGGCCGCCAAAATCAATTTTCCTACCAGTTATTGCCGTTGCGCAACAAATTGGTATTTTACGAGTAACACACACACCGATCAACGAGGCCCTATGCTCAGCAACGAACAATACCAGCACTTCCAGACCTTCGGCTTTGTCATCTTGCGCCAGTTCTTCACCTCCGACGAGGTGAAGAACCTCCGTGAAGAATTCGAGAAAGGCCTTAATCTGGCTTACGCGGACCGCCCCTTCGATGGCTCTGAGCGATACTGGACATCGCAACTGGGGCCTGCTACCCCCTTCTATGCCAGCCTGCCTGAGGACGAGCGTTTCTGGTCGATTGCCGCGCAGCTCTACGGCGAAGATGCCTTCGTTGCCAACACCGACGCCAACCGCTACGTCGGTGATACCCCCTGGCATTTCGATCATTTCGTCGACCCCGCCGAAGACTGTTACGGGGTCAAATTTGTCTTCTACCTTGATCCCGTCGGCCCCGATAGTGGCTCCCTGCGGTTGGTGCCCGGTTCGCACAAGCTTCCCCTGCATGACGAACTGCGCGAGAATATGCCGTTGATGGATTTGAGCGTGGAAGACGTCCCCTCGTATGCCAGCACCTGCGAGCCGGTCGACGTGCTCGCCTTTGACATGCGCTGCTGGCACGCCAGTAGCGGCGGGACCGACGGGCGCCGCATGAGTACCTGCTGCTACTATAAAAACCCCGAGACCCCCGAGGAAGAACAAGGTGCGCGCAAACGCGTTGCGCTAAACTGCAGAACAACGGACGAATACAACCATTCCGAGGTCCCGCTTTTTCATCCCCACTGGGTCGCCAACCCCCAAGGCAGCTCCCTGCGGCAAGGCTGGATCGAACGGCTGAAGGAGTTGGGTTTCTTGCAGTCGGCGGAGTGAGGTGTGGCCAAATCGATTCAGGTGAGCCTGGCGGTCACTTGCGCCAAGAGCGCTTCACCCCGGGCGTAACGGTCGAGGTTGTCGGCGGCGAATTGTGCCCGCTTGCGCGAAGTGCCGTCGGTTGAACCTGCCGTGTGGGGCATGGTGAATACATTGGGCAGTTGGTAAACGTCTAAGCCGGGGTCGGGTGGTTCCTGAGTAAAGACGTCGAGTCCGGCCCCTCCCAGGCGTTTATTCACAAGGGCATTGTAGAGTGCTTGCTCATCGACGAGCTCGCCGCGGGCGACATTTATCAGGCAGGCGGATTTTTTCATCAGCTCGATGCGCCGCGCGTCGATGGTGTGACGGGTTTGGGGTGTCAGGTGGAGGTGCAGCGACAAATAATCGCTTTCGGCCACTACCCGGTCCAGGTCGTCGGGGCCGCCGAGGAAGTCGGGTTCGATTTCCTCGAGGATTTCTTTCTCGATGGGGCGAACGTCAATACTCCAGATTCGCAGGCCAAAGGGTTTGGCTCGTCGGGCCAGCTCCTGGGCGCTGGCGCCGAAGCCGATCAGGCCGAGGGTGCGGCCGATGAGCTCGGTGCCGGTGGGGAAATACATTTTGCCGCGGTCGAAGTTCTGCCGGGCTTCGTTGTAACCGTGTGCGTGCATGAGGATGAACATCATGGCGCTCTGGGCCATGGCCACACTGCTGAGTTGTCCAGGAGCATGGGCGAGCAGCAGCCCGGTTCCGAGAATGCCCTCGACATCGACGTGGTCGAGACCGGTGGTTTGCGCCTGGAGAAATTTGACGCCGGCCTCAACAGCTATCGCCAATAGCTCCGGGCTGATATTGCCCCCCAGGTCGACAATCACTTCGATGCCCTCGAATTGCGGCGCTGCCGGTTGGTCGCGGTCGAAAACTTGCAGGTGGTGGCGGGTGCTTATGGCCTTGATGATATCGGCGCTCCAGGGGGTCGCCAGCTCGGCAACCGGATGGGGAAGGAAAAGGACATTGAGTTTGCGCATGGCGAAGTTCTCCGATGAATGGGTACGTTTCAGGTTATAAGATCAGTGCCGATACTTTCTTGGAACGCCGTCGTTTCTTCGGTCTTGGTAACGGTGAGCGTAACGCTTGCCTTGGAACATAGACTCTCCTATCACTGGATACTAAAACCGTCGTCGGTTAAAAACGATTGCCTGTTGAGGTAGGATGGGGGGGCAGAAATCTTCACCGGCGTCATCGGGTTATGTCTCTTTATCCGGAATCAGGCTTCTTCCGGGTTACCCTTTTGAAATTGCGATTGGCCTTAAAAAAGGATAACTTCCGCTGGTTACAACTAAGGAGTATGTGTCATGGCTTTTAAGTATTCGGTGTCCGGTCTCACCCTCGGCTTTTCTGGGTACGATTTTTCCGAAGAACCTGAAATCATTTTAGAGGCAATCAAAAATGCCGGGTTCGATGGGATCGACGTATTTGACAACCCGCAGAAGCGCAACGCAGAACGGCTGCGAAAAATGGCAAATTCCCTCGACCTGGCTGTTCCCGAAGTATTGGGTAATTGGGGAGGAGAAGGCAGGGACCTGGCGGGAGGGGATGAAAAGACCAGGGAGGAAGCAGTCGAATATGCGAAAGAAGCCATTGATTACTGTGTCGACCTCGGGTCCCCGGTTTTTGGCTTTTGTCTCCCCCAGCCCGGCGCCAGCGAGGCACCTATTTCCGTACTGCCTGTCGAGACGCTGAAAGGCAATATTGTCGACGGACTCAAAAAAATATGCACTTACGCTGCCGAACGAAACGTAACCGTTGCCGTTGAACCGTTAAACTGTTACGAAAGTTATCCCTGTTTGATGAATACCCTGACTGAAACAATGAAGGTGATTGAGCAACTGGATTGCGACAATATCGGTCTTCAACCGGACGTGTTTCATATGAATATAGGAGAACATTCGATTACCGACGCGATAAAGACTTTTAAGGATCACATCGTGACGTTTCACATGAACGAAACCAACCACTTCAAATTCGGCACCGGCCACGCCGACGTCAAGACGATCATGCAAACGCTGAAGGAAATAGGGTTCTCCGGTTACATGACTGTATACATGCCGTTGATGACGAGGGAACTTTTCAACATGGCCTTCCGCGGTATTGTCGACGAAGGCACGGCACCTGAAAAACCTGATTTGGACACGCTCCTGACTGAAACTATTGGGTATATGAGAAGCGTGGAAGCCGAGATCGGGTAAGCAGAAGGTCGCTACCCAGTCTGAGTCCTGGACAAGGCCGGGACTCAGACAAAATCCGGGGCTGGGCGTCGAGCCCAGCCTGGACGCGATCCGGCGGACTCTCGGGGATGTGGAAATCAAGGCCGCGGGACGGCCGATCTATTCAACGGCGGAAGTGTGATCAATCCCAAGAACCGTCCGGAACCCGACCTCGGCACTGGCATTGACCGGTGCGGTGTTATAGCGTGAACCGCTTTGACAATGGACAGGATGGTAACTCCAACAGCCACCCCGAACCACCTTCGTCATCTTGCCGTCGAGCCGCGGCGAGCCGTCCGTCGGCGGTTTGCCGAACCTGTCGACGTGGTCGTGGTCAACGTAGTCGTCTGCCACCCACTCCGCGGCGTTGCCCAGCATGTCGTATAGTCCCCAGGGATTCGGCAGCTTACCGGCTACCGAATGCGTGTTGTACTCCTTGCTGGTGTTGGCCCATCCGTGCTCGGCGAACGCGTCCTGGTCCTCGCCGAAATAATATTTTGTCGTGGTGTTTGCCCGACAGGCGTATTCCCATTGCGACTCGCTGGGCAGGGCCAGGCCCGCCCAGCGGCAAAATGCTGTCGAGTTTTTCCAGCTTACCCAGACCACGGGGTAGTCATCTTCCTGCGACATGATGCTCTTCCCACGCCAGTGCTTCAGATACATGTCATAGAACGGATCCGGGTCTATGTCACCCTTGCCGTCGTAACCGGATGCCTCGACGAACCGGCGGTAGTGCGCGTTGGTTACCTCCGTCTTTCCCATGTAAAACGGCATGCTAATGGTCACGTGATACTGCTTTGTACCCGCCCCCAGAAGCAGCTTGCCCGCCCCCCCCATCTTGAGGCCGCCGGCCGGCACCAGGATCATCTCCATGGCAGTCTTGTCGTGGATGATCTTATCCGCGTAGCCCTCGAAAGATGCCTTTGCGCCCGCCGCTGCGCGGCACCCGGCGGGAACCTTCAACGCCTGTGCCTGAACCATTGTCCCGGCACCGGACAGAACTATCATTGCTGCAATGATGCGCCTCATGGTATCACCTCCAATTTAAGAGCAATCAGACCCCATGACTCGATACTCATGGTTTTTGTCAAGACGCCGCCGGCCCATTCGCCAAGGATCTTTTCGCCGCTCGGGGTCCATAGCGACACCTTCAGTTTCCGGTCGGGGCCAATGCCGACAATCTCATTGAGATCGTGCGTCCAGGTGAACTTGTGCGTCTTCCTGTCGTAGTTCAGAAAGAACAGCCCGACCGTCCCATCTGGTGCCCGCCAGGCGCTGCCTGCGACGGCCGGCACCGGGAAGGCAGCCTGATATTGCCCGCAGTTGCTGCCGGGCAGGATCGGCAGGTTACCCTCGATCTTCGGCGGCCGCAACATTTCGCCGTAACCCAGATAGGGCCTGGCGAACTGGGCGTGACACCACAGGAGTTTTCTGTAGTAGGGCCCCATGTCACCAAACACGTCGGTGGCCAGCCACGGCATGATATTGTTTTCCCCGTTCTGGGTTCCGGTCAGCCACCAACGCCCGAGCGTCTGCGGGGTGGAGCAGTTCTGCACGCCACCGAACACCTGTGTGTACCCATGATACACTGCGAAATAAACCGGGGTGTCAGAGGTGATCCCGCCTGAGTGCACGGTGTCGACGACGTCAATGCACCACTCCGCAGAGTGTTCTGCACTGATCATCATATCAGGGTCCAGTTTCTTGCATTCTCGGCGCACGTCTTCGTACTGTCCATGCACCGCCTTCGCCCAGTAGTCACCGCCGGCGATGGCATGCCCGTGATCGGTGTTGAAACAATCTTCAGTGTGGTTGGTGAAATAGTCAAAGTAGAGGCCGGAAACCCCGTATTTCCCCACCAGGGTCGTCGAGAGTCCAACCATTTTCTTCCGCCACAACTTGGTGGCGGGACAAATCCCTGCAGACAGGTCATGGCTACCCGCATAGGTCTCCGGCACGATCCCCTGTTCCATTAACAAGCCCGCTTTTTTCCCCTCTTCCATCCGGTAGCTTTCAAGAGTGGTGTTCCACAGCCACCCGATGATGTAGTTCACGACCCGGATGTCCTTCGCACGCAAATTTTTCACGAGCTGCGCATAGTTCGCCGAGCCAATTCTCGGGGGCAGGTACTCGGGATTGGAATGGTGGTCGTAACCGGGCATGTAACCGTAATCATGGAGGATGACGTTCGGCAGGTTGAAGAACTCCCGATGCAGGTCCACGAAACCGATTTCCGCCTCGTTGTTCATGCGGTTGTTCGACCAGTACGCCAGGTTGAGCAGCCACTTTGGATAATCGTCCCGCGCATGGATGGGGCCCTTCCTGCACCACGGCGCCGTCAACGCCCACTTCCGGTAAATGCGCGCCGCGTCAAACCAGTCGCCTTGAAACGGGCCCACCACCAGGTCGCCGGGACTGCTGTAGTCGAGCACCATTTTTTCGGCGCCCCAGTTGAGCACCGGGTGGGAAATGGAAAAGGTCAGCGTCTTGCGGTCCGCATCCGGCGTCCAGTCGAAATGTTTCCGATTGGCCTTGCCGTCCTCCTCGGCACAGTAGAGACCCCGTCCATCTCCCAGGAGCGCGGTGAACTGCATCGATCCTTCCGGATACTTGAAGCCGACCGGGGCGCCTTCAAGAAGTGGTGATTCTTTCACGTCTCCCATGCTGACGGTATGGAGTATCTGGTCTTCCGCCGCCCCCTCGGTCATGGGCAGGATCCCCGACACCAAAGGATGCGTCACGGTCATCAGTCCCGTACCTTCACCCGTCACCTTGACCAGTATCCGTGACCGCGCCAGGCTTTCGCCGGCCTTCAACCGTGCCACGACCGTGACCTGCAGGTCCGCCAGAGACCAGGTGAACGAGAGCTTGCCCTCACCATTGTCCGCCTCGGCGGTCACCTCACAGGGCACGCCTGCATTTGTATAAGACAGTCGCTGCCCATCCGTTTTCTTCACGTCCACCTGCCACGCAGTTGCCTTTGACTCGTCGATCCGCAGCAGCGCCTTTTCCGATATCGAATCATGGAGTCTCAACATGCCGCCGCCGTTTTCACCCCGCGCCCACAAAACCGTTACCTGTTCATTGCGCAGGTAGGGATATCCATCCAGCATCCCGGCCTCGACGCCGGCCGACCGCTTTGCGTTCGGGTCTGTTTTGGTCATCAGCGTTGCCAGCCGGGCATCTTCCATCGCCTGGGCTTTGACGATTGCTTCCGCCGCCGCGGATTCGATGGCGGCCGGTGCCGGGTTTAAATCCCACAGGGAAAAGTCATCCACCCGAATGATTCCGCCTTTGCCGCCCTGCCCTTGGGGGGAGAAGCTTATCATCGTGCTGTAGAAATCCTCAGGCGTGGTGGATGCCTGGGCAGTGAACTCACTGGATATGTACGTCCACTTTCCCTCGACCTTCATATTGCAATACAGATCCTCGCGGTCCTGGTTCGTATCGTTTTTCTGTCGCCGGACAATCAGGCTGTCGATCGGGCCGTCCGGCGTGCCGCCCGCGACAATCTTGTACCAGGCTGAAATCCGGTATTTCTTGCCGCCTTCCAGGCCGAACACCTGTACCCGAATGAAGTTGTTGCAGGCAAATGCATCCGTGGTCTCGAACTGCAGCGATCGTTTGCCGGCAGAGCCTGGACGGATGTCGTCGCTGGATGAATAGACGACGCCGACAGGGCCGGCGCCCTTGCAGTGCCACAGTATCCAGTCCGATACGCCCGCCTCGAAGTCGCCCTGCGGGAGCATCTCTATCCCCGGTTCCGCATCCGCCGCCAGGGATGTCAGCAACACCGCGGCAATCACGGCCACGCGGGAAATGCCATTTTTGGTCATACCAAGCTCCTTTTGCATGTCGCCTCGTCCATTCGACAAGTAGCGAATGGCACTGCGTTACGTCCGTTAGCTCTCAATATATCGTTTCTCAACCTTTTTCCCTGAAGATCCCGGGTCACAGCTCGCGGCACGATATTGCGGGCTATGGGGAAGCCTTCGCGATGGAATTGTACGTAAAGGGCTTGCGTCAGCATTCCGATGCTGGCGAGTCCGTCGATATATACGGACAATTATCGGTTTTCCCATCGGCCAGAAACGGTATGGCCCACAGCAGTTGTTCCCCGGATTCGGGGTTGATCAAAGGATGTTTGGTATACTCAATGGTGATGGCACGGCGCATGGCTGGGGTGCGATTGGGGCCGCTGCGGTGGAACACGGTGCTGGAAAACGCCAGAACCGTCCCGGCGGAGACCTCCAGCGGATCGCCGGGGTCATCGCCGAAATACCCTGTCAGGTCATTGGTCTTCGGGTCAAGACGGTGCGGCACCCACTCCCTGGTGCCGGCGCGCGAATAGGGGAGCAGGTAGAGGGTGCCATTCTCCACGCTCATGTCATCCAGGGCGCACCACAAATTGATCGTGGGCGGGTGCGGGAAGCCGACATAGGCAGAGTCCTGATGCCAGGAGAATGCGAGCCCGACATCGCCGCATTTGACGGTATATTGGCCCAGGAACAAGTAGGCGTCCGGGCCCAGCGTCGCCTTTACGATGGTCGCGGCCAAGGAGCCGAAGTACACGTCACGCAACGACGAAAAATCGTCCGGATGCGCCGCCTCGAAATACCGTTTCCCCCGGTGATTGATCCCGGACACATCGGTGCCCGCTGCATCCATTCGCGCTTCAACATTGGACATTGCCGCCGCGCAGCCGCCCTGCAGCGTGTCCAACTCGGTGGCCGAGAGACAGTCCTCGAAAAGAATGAAGCCCTCGTCACGAAAGTGAGCCTGCTGATCAGCGGTCACCTCAAAGTTGTCGTTTCGTTTCGTCACATCCGTGATTCCTTGTTCGCGTTCCGTCATTGGCTGATGAATATAGCTATGGAGCGGTGGAACGGCAACGTTTTTTTTTGGTGTTTCGGGGGTGGTTGCGGATTGCCATGGTCAGATTCGCTGTCCGTCTATCTTTGGGAAGGATCGGGTCGGCCCGAAGGATTAATCCAGTGACCGAAAAACTTGCAGATGCAGGCTGCCAAGGGGTCGCCTGCTGCGATGGCTGCTTCCATCATCCTGTTGCGAAGCTCTTCCACCTTGTCGTTGTGCCTGGGATCGTCGATCAGGTTTACCAGCTCGCCGGGATCCTGATTCAGATCATAACACTCGTCACGGTCGCTCGGGGTGAAGACGTACTTCCAGCCATCACGAGTTACGAGCCCCCGCTGGGACTGCAGAAAGCGGATGCCGTGAAACTCGAGCAACAGGTCGTCCCTGGATTCAGGCGCCCCATAGGCCGCTGGACATAGCGACTGTCCGTCGAGATCCTTGTCGGCGATGCCCAGTAGATCCAGGATGGTGGGGAAGATGTCCATATTGTAGACAAGTGCATCGGATCGCTTCCCTGCCTCGAACTGTCCCGGCCATGATAGAATCAGGGGGACACGGTGGACTTCCTCAAACATATAACCCTTGTCGTTCATGCCGCCATGGCTTCCCGTCATGTCACCGTGGTCGGAGGTGAATATGATCAACGTATTCTCAGCAATACCCAGAGTGTCTAACCGCTCGATCAGCCGTCCGATCTCTGCGTCGATCATAGTTGTGTAGTCGTAGTACAAGCCGACAATCTCGCGCCATCCCTCCCAGTCCTTCGGCAGTGCCCGGTAGAAGTCGGTGGTTGTCCGGCTGTTGGTAGCGGGTTTGTCCTGAAGGGCGTCCCCAAAGTTCACCCACGGCTCTATGGCGCTGCGGTCGTGAAGCCCGGCGTATTCCCGGCTGGGGCGGTACGGTTGGTGGGGCCCCCAAAACTGACAGGTAAGCAGGAAAGGCTTGTCGCGCTGGGCGAGATCTTCCATCATGTCAATGGCACGGTTGGCCAGGTAGTGGGCAGGTGTGGACTCGACGGGGCCGTCCCAGGTCGCGCCGAGCAGGCAGTTTTCACCTGGATTGGCGTATATCGGGTCACGGATCTCATAGGTCAGATCCGCTTCCTCGAGGTATCTCTTGTAATCCGGGTCCTGGAGGATGTTGCCGTACCCGGCGATATTCATGCCCTCGAAGCCGTAGTCCACTGGACCTTTCTCTGTGCCAACGTGCCACTTGCCTGCGAATCCGAGCCCATATCCCAGGCGCGCCAGGCGGGGATGAAGCAGCATGCCGGGGTCCGGCAGCTCCGGGGCAATGGTGTGATAGAATTCACAATTGGTCAGCATGCCGTGGTGGAAGGCGTATTGCCCGGTGAACATAGATGCACGCGCGGGCGTGCAGAGAGTGGTCGGGCAGTAAGCGCGGTCAAAGCAGATTCCCTGCGAGGCGATGCGGTCCAGATTCGGTGTCTTGCAGAGGGCATTGCCGTTACATCCCAGCGTATCGTATCGCATCTGATCCACGCCGATCCATACGATATTGGGGCGTTGACTCGATGTTTTTCCCATAATGGCTTCTTTCCTGTTAACTGCGAATATACATTCATGACCGCAAGGGGGAAAGGCTAAGCCTGACTCCTCAGGTGGAAAATCCCACGGGCGGCGTAGACACTACGGAATCGGCACCGGAATGTTTTTAGCAGTGTCCAGAGTACGAATCGATCACGACGGTCTCGACGACATGGACAACCGCTATCTGGAGGCGCTGCTGCACAAGTTCGACGGCGGCCCGTTTGGTATCAAGAACCTGGCCATCGCGCTCGCTGAAGAAGTCGGGACGCTCGAGGACGTTTGCGAGCCGTTTCCTATTCAGGAAGGTTTCGTGCAGCGCACTCCGCAGGGCAGGGTGGCTTGACCGGTAAAGCCGCCGAACGCTTCGACCTGTCGATGCGCAAGAAGCCGTCGGGCCAGCCTGATCTGCTGTAACTCGCGCCGTCCCGCGATTGCTTTATTTTAGGCTCTCTTATGATTTTTTCCGTTCCTCCTCCTCCTCCCCATTCTGCCGCTCGTCATGCGCCGCCCGATCGGCCTTCAAGTCATCTGAGATCAGCATGCGCTCAAAAAAGCACTTCAGCAACACGCAGAGGTAGCGCCTGCCCATCTCAGTAATTCGCAGCTTTGAACTGCCCCAGGTGCGGCCGTACCACTTGATCGGGATCTGCTTGATCTTGTAGCCCCGGATCAGGGCGCTCAGTGACATTTCGATAGTGATGTTGAAATGACTGGCGTGGAACGGTCCGCAGTGCTCGAGCACCTCGCGCCGGTATGCTTTGAAGGCGTTGCTCAGATCGTTGAAGTGCGTCCAGAACAGTACCTGGATACAGCGGTTGACGATGCGGTTCGCGATCAGTTTAACCTTTGGATAGCCGACGACGGTGCTGCCTTCGACGAAGCGTGAGCCGAAGGCGCAGTCGTAACCCTCGGCGATCGTGTCGTAGTAGCGGATGATGTCCTCGGGGTCATCCGACTGATCGGCCATGACGATGACGACTACGTCGTTGACCGCAGCTTCGACGCCGGCGCGTACGGCTCGTCCGAAGCCAGGCGGCGATTGTCGGTTGACCAGGCGAACTAGTGGCTGGCTGTTCATGAGCTCGCGGATGACGGCTTCGGTGTTGTCCTCGCTGACATCGTTGACGACAATGATTTCACAATCGATCGAACGTGGCGCTACCGCCGCGATGATATCCTCGATCGTCTTGGCGATCAGGTTGGCTTCGTTATGCGCCGGAATGATGATCGATAGAGAGAATTCGTTCATGCTGCTCATTCGGGACGGAGGACGACTTTGCTGAAGCCGGTAAATTTGGAACCGGCAAGTTTGACGGAGGATTCCCGGTGGGGAAATTCGAGGATGAAATAGTTCGGATCGAGTTTGCCCAAATGTACCGGACGACCTGCACCGGTTGCCCGGGCCGGCAGGGTGATCGTCACAATCTCCTGCTGACCGGTGCTCTCGTCAACGATTCGGCTGCCGGTGATGTCAGCCACCCAGTTCACGTTATCGGACAGCATGACGCGAAATTCGTTGATCTCACGTGACGTGAGCCAGCCGTAGCCATCGATGGGGTTGAGGATCTGGTCCGGTGAGAAGTTGGCGAACTCGTACAGCTTGACCGGCGTCCCGTCCACGTCCGCGCTGTACCAATCCCGTTCCGATACGAACGAAAACACTTGTGGCTCTGCGGCCATCGTATGCTTTTGCGATGAGATTGCACCAGCGGCGGTACACAGCAGATACGCGAGCAGCAGGCATACCATCACGCCATGGACGATCTGCCGCACCCGTCGCGGTACGGCATCGTCCCCTTGTTGCGCTACGTAGAACATTGCCGGAGCCAGGACCAAGAGGAAGTACCCTGGAAAGACCCGCAGCGAGTGTGCGAACAGTGTGACAAGCACGGCCATGGCACACATGTGATAGGTGTACTCGCCGAAACCGCCGGCTTTGCTGCGTTTCCAATACAGAACAATGAGGCCGACGTACACCACGAGTTGCAGCAGTTTGCTCGGGAAGTTGTGCCACAACCAGGCGTGATCCGCACCGAGACTTCCCAGCGCAGTCAGAAACGAGTAGGTCGTGACATCGAGACGGGCACGCCACAACCGCTCAGGTACTTCCCGGACATGATAGTAAAGCGTGCCGTCGAAGAACGCCGAAAGATCGCTCAGTGCGAAGGGCACTATAATCACAGCGCATCCCACGCACACCCACCAGAACGTCCGTAGATTTTTCGTTCGGTAGAGATAAATGAACAGCAGCGGCAGCGTGATCGAGACAAACTGTCGGGAGCAATACGCCAGGGCAAGGAATATCACGGCATAAACTGGAAAGCTTCGACGACGGTCCAGGAAGACGAACGCCAGGACAAGCAGCAAGACCGTGACCGCATTGTTTTCCAGCCGGATCGCGGTTTGCAGGAGGATCGGATTCATCGCGACCAGCGTCGCGGCGAGCAGCCGGTATTGCGGCGCAGCGTTAAAGAAAAGAATGACCGCGGCGATGAGATACATCACCATATACGACAGCCGGATGTCGATGCCGAGCGTCGCGAATGGCAGGTTGGCCATCACCATCGTGGGCAGGTACGTATACGTTGCCTCTGAATAGAGACTGCCTCCGGACAGGACTTCGATCGGCTTGAGGATTTGATAATAACACTGGTCTGTCAAGGACGGTGTGTGCGGCATGAACAGCAGAAAGAAGGCCACGCACATCCACAGGACAGTCAGAAAAGAGACGAGGCGATTCCGCAGGAGCAGTGCGAAGATGATCGACCATATCGAAATTCCGATGAACGTCGACGTTGATCCGCTCATGCTTGGATATTTTGACGCGAGCAGGTGGGTAAATACGACGAAGAGCACGACGAACAGAATCGTCTCGGCGTTGCCCATTGCATTCGCCCGGATGGCGGCCATGAGCCGGCTGTCGGTTGCCGGGGACTCTTCGTCGCTGGGTGGGGGAGGGGATTCGGATTCGGTAGTATCTGCCACGGTCGAAAATATACGGTGGCAAGTGGCGAGTGGCGAGTGACATGTCACTTCACCTGATGCCTTGACCCGTACTCTTGAACTCTATTCTGAGACGGAGTCGGAGAAGCAAGAGCCCGGTGTCGCCAAGAATGTCGATCAAGAGCATCGATGCCGAAGCCCTTGTGAAGTAGATTCTCGGTATGGTCAAACGCATTCATCTTATTCCGCGACTCCTTATCGTTCTGATCGTCGTAGCCGCTGCGGGTCGCGCGTCCGATTTCGAGCAGTTGATTGCCGAGCTGGGCCATGCGGAGTCCGCAGTTCGTCGAGCGGCGATTGACAAGGCGCGGCAACTGGACGACGAGACTCGCGATCGGCTGGTCAGGGAATTACACGCCAGCAGCGACTCGGAACTGCGTTTTGCGTCGAGGTTGCTTGGCGTCTTTGCGCGGCCGGGCTTTCTTGCGATGATCGAAAAGAATCCGGCAGCGGTCATTGCCTTGATCAAGAAGCGATTCTTCGATTCTGAAACAGTCCGGACCGAAAGGCTGGGCGTTGCTTCACTACGCAGCATACGTTGGTGATTTACAGATTGTCAAACTGGCCTGCGCCGAGGGGGCAGTTCCGAACTGTATAACTGACGACAGCATGTCGCCTGTAGATATCGCAGCAGCTCGGGGGCATAGCAAGATTGTCGAGCATTTGGTCAAGCATTGCGATGGGAAGTTTTCCAACGCTGGGATTCTGCGGGTCATGCCGCATTTCGTTGACGCAGGTGATAACCTCGAAGACATCGCCGCGATGTACGCAACCTATGTCAACGGGATAATCTGTGTCAATCCGGGAATACGGATGGGTGCGGATCTGACGCAGGGATAGGTTTGCGGCGGATGAACTGTCATAATGATGAAAGATCATGGAACGTCGGCCATGCTGAAAAGTCATATCGAGAAGCTGCGGGACGTATCGCCTGTCCATAGCCAAACAGCTCGCAACAGTTTCACACTCATCGAGCTGCTCGTCGTAATCACGATCATCATGATCCTGGTGTCGATGCTGCTCCCGGCGCTTGGTGAGGCGAAGCTGGCGGCCAAGTACGCACGCTGGCAGGTTTTCCGGAACAACCTTCGGACAGACCCGGGTGTCGTTGCTTACTACGACTTCGAGGAAGGAGACGGCAATGTGCTGCGAAACATCGGTGTAAACCTGGTCTCTGCCGAGGATTACGTCCCGGATTCACTCAACGGCAATATGATCGGCACCCCGACGTGGAGCAGAAGTCGCTGGAATCGCAAAGGCGCGCTTTATTTCAACGGCACTACGTCTTATGTGGAGATTTTGGATCCGCGCAATCATGCCAACCTGCGTGATGGAGTCTCCATCATGACGTGGATCAGGGTCGAAGACTTCTTTACGTCCCCGTTTTTCGTCTGCCGTATCGCCTCGACCTCGGGCGGTTCGACTGGTGAAGTGTATAAGCTCGGCGCCGAGATCACCCCAGACCGCGTCGATTGGCGCGTCAACTCGGCTGCCGCAGTATCCAACGGGGGGTCGCTTCTGAGCACGGCGACGTACCACCATTTAGCGGTTACGTTTGACGGTGATATCCTGAAAACGTACGTCGACGGTCAGCTCATGGAAAGCCTTGCCTACAGCGCCCCGCTCGACGATTCCCAGGACGGCAAATTACTAATCGGTGTCGATCAAGACAGCGGTGGGTTCAACCAGCATATGTTCGGGTTTATCGACGAAGTCGTCATTTTCGACCGTGGCATCACGGCGCTGGAAGTCGTCGACCACTACAGTATGGGTCGGCCGTAAACTGCCTGTTTTGAAGCAACGTTCAGTCCCTGCCGCTACTACGGATCCGACGGGTCTCCCCCGATGGCCTGTACGAGCTGCTCGTTGTCTACGACGTGCCGAATTATATCGAGCTCAGGAATGCCAGGCCGGTCTCCAGCGTTCATATGCTGCGGATGCGGCTGCAAGCTTGCTGCCGGCGAGGAGAAAGGGCAGCATGTCCGGCGCATCATCAACCAATCGCACCTCGAGACACACTGGGGCATACGAGCCTTCCGCCGGACAGTTTGACTCATTCAAAGGCGAAACGACCAGATCACGCCTGTTCTCGACTCGACCAGCACGACCACGCGCCGGCCCTTCAGTCGGTGAACGTCGGCGCCGCGCCAGTGCACTTCGGCGCGGACGTTGTCTTCGTCGATGGGCAGACAGTCATCGAGGCCGAACCCGTCGATCGGCTCTGCGGCTTCGTCGAACAGGGCGGCGCGGGCCGTACCGCCGTGTCCCTCGATGTTCAGTGCCAGCGTGTCGGCGGTTACTGTTACGGGTTGTGTTTGCAACAAGGCCGGCCGGCCGTGCCGCGCCGCCGCCACCTGATCCACTGCCATGCCTGCGAACCCGTCGCGGCGCAGTCGGGCCACGTACATATGCCCTTCGTGAAGTCTGGCGTCGTCATTGGACTCGCGGTGGCCGTTGTAGACGATGAGCATCTCGTCACCGATCAGCAGCGGTGCGTTACGCGTGGCGTTGACGATCATGCTGTCGGCCGTCCCCGACGGTCCGCATTCGATCACCGGCGGACAGCCGTCGACGCGTTGCCAGGGTTCGCCGTCGTGGTGGCTGACCAGCAGGCTCGCCTGCGGCCGGCCCTTGATGGAGAGTTCGAGATAGCCAAGGTCCTGGTCGCCGTAGTTGAATGGGACCATGCCGTGGTGCTCGTAGGCGGCGCCGAAATCTTCGGCTTCGCCCAGCGGAAAAACCTGTTCGACGTGCTCAGGCCAGTTGTCGAGCCCCTCGCTGGTGCAGAGCCCTGCCGTGCGGATGTATGTCGGTCCCCACAGCCCCTGCCGGGCGCGGTCGTTGTACCACCAGCGATTGTTGCGATGATCACGTGTCACGCCGCTGTAGTCGCCGCCGCCGGCGTGTTCCTTGATTCGTTTCACGGGGCCGTGCCAGTGAATGCCGTCCGGGCTCGTCATGACATATTTCGCCGAGGCGTCCCAGAAGCGCTGCAAATCCGCCTCGCTTCGATCCAGGCCGACCTTGCCATCGTGGGAGTGTACGCTTCCCCAAAATGCGAAAAGCTTATACCTCTCTTTCGGTGGTGCGGAGTCGTCGCGAACGACCGATGGGCAACCTATGTCCGTAATGGCACCGTCATACTGCTTCACGGCGATACTGCCGTCCAGGACAATGTTGTTGGCCTTTGACCCTTGCCACTCGATCAGCCCGAGGTCGTCGGGACGTGTCCACGTGATGCCGTCCCCGCTCTCGGCGTAACTGACCATTGCAGTTTGCCATTCAGGCACGGCGCCGGGATGCCGATCAGGGAAGAAGCCGTACTCGTCGCCGCGGCCCCAGACACCGGCCTTCGCCAGGTCGTGGCAATTTTGCGGTACGATGGACTGGTACCACAGCCGGTGCTTCCCCTGATCGGTGAGCACGCAACCCCAAGAGATGCGACGGCCCGGAATGTCGGTCAGTACCGGCTCCGGATTTTTCTTCGCCTTTCCGAAGACGCGCTTCATTGACAACAGGTTGCGGACGTGATGGTCATCGACCAACAGATGCAGAGCCGGATCGTGGGGGTTACTCATTGTCGGTCTTTGATGGGGTAGTGACGGATGCCCCGTCCGCTGCTTTCCCGATCGTCGCGGTGATCAAATGCTTCCGCGCCCATTGGGTTGGCATGGGAGTAACCGTTCATTATATGTTCCATGATACATGATACAGGGAAGCCAAGTATCTGCCTGCAGACTGTTTTTGTCAAACCGAACCGTGGCGGCCGTTGTTGAGTTCCAGCTGTGCGGGCTCTACCTTGGGAGCGCAGGCATCCTGCCGACCTGCGGCTTCCCTTTCACGAGATCGGAAGCCCGTGAAAGCGGAAGTGGACTGTGCCCTCCCCCCAAAAAAAAGCACGTAGTCCGAAGACTCCGTGCTTTCTCTTATAAGGTTAAGGCGTCAACCAGTTTTACTCATTGAGTTTGGCGTCGATGGCAGCCTGAATGCCGGCGCTGACATCGCAGTCGTCCTCGCAGATATTGGCGCTTATCAGGAGCGTATCGACAATGACCTGTGAGGTAGCCTGCAGCTCTGAAACACTGGCTGGCGGGTTCTCGCCCAAAATTTTGCAAGCCAAAGCGACGGCGGCATCGGTGACTGCGGCGCATGGCGTGCACGGGGCAGCGGCACCAGCGGCACCATCGGCACCAGCGGCACCATCGGCACCAGCGGCACCAGCGGCACCAGCGGCACCATCGGCTCCGCCGCCTTCGCTTCCTTCACCGCGCTGGCTGATAACGTAGTGGGCCGTATGGCCGCCAGCATGGAGCGTGGCACAACCCGGTTCGTAATAATCACCAACCTTACTGCCTACGAAACTTTGCGGGTAGACGGTGCCGTCCGTGTTGACACTAAAGAACCAAGGACCACCACCGCCTGGAGTTACCCAGTGATAATCACTCGCAGGGGCGAGATCGCGTGCCCAAGTCCAAGCCCCTCCGTCTCCCGGGTAAGGAGGGTGGGGGTTGTATCCGGGCGACATGTAGAAACCTCCACCTGTCAAGCCAATATGATCCCCGGAATCTGCCCCGCAGACACCGCCAATCGGGGTGGGCTTCGGAGTGCCGTTATCCCGTAGCACTGACAAGTTGATGGTTACTCCGATCGCAAAGCTCTGGATGCCGACGAGCATCGCAACGGCCACGGCGATTCCGCCAATAACGTTTTTGAGATTCGTCATCGTTGTTTCCTCCTTTTCTGATTGTGGCGATTATAGATTGTGACCAACGGGAAAAAAACGCTCACATGGCTGTTTTTCTGCCTCAGTTTCAATCAGTATAGGAAATCTGTTTGACAATTCCAAGAAAAAAAAGACAGATTTACTTGGAAGCAGGATATTTGCCGACCCCTCAGCGGTTGATATCACCGCTGAGGGCGACGGAATAGGCCGCCAGTTGCCGGTTGCTTCGTGACACAGATAGAGCCGTTCAATCGACGTAGCGTTTGATTGTCGCCGCTACCAGCGCGGTCTCCAGGTGCTTGCTGCGCTTCCAGCCGAGCTTGGCCATGAGCAGTTGTGTGCGCAGATCTTTGCTGTCGCCGTCAAGTACAGCGGCGAAAATCGCCTCGTGCCAGGAGGTCAACTCCGACGCTGTGACCTCAGCCTTGACGTGTTCTTTCTTGGCCGCTGCCAGCCAGGTGGGAAAGGCGTCCCCGTCCTGCGCCATCAGGGTTTGAGCGATGGCCCGCGAACAGCCGCGCAGCTCCGCGTCGGTAATCTTTATCGACTGCGTGTCGATGCCGTGATGCTGCCAGTAAATCCTTGCCAATACGGTGTAATCGGGGGTGGATGGTGGCGCCGCCCGGCGGACCATAGCCACAAACTCCGGGTCCTTGTCAATCCCCTCCTTCCTGGCCTCGGCGGCGAGCAGCGTTATGATGAGAGGCCGGAGCAGCGGCATGGAGATCGGGTGGTTTGCGGCAAGGCCAGCGAACACCGGCAGTTCACCGACGACAATCTCCTCGCCCGCCACGGCGATCACTGTGTCTGCGAGCGCGTCGCGACCGCCGATGATATCCGTCACCGCGTCGAGGATAATGGTTCCTTTTGGCTGCTTCCGGGCGGCAGACATTGATTGTTGCCTGGCGGCCATAGCCGCCTTGATCGTTGCTGCGGGTATTTTTTTGCCATTGACCTTGATGCCCCTCTTCAGCAGTAACGCCGTGAGCCATTTCGACTCGGCCGCCGCGAAGCGTTCATTGCCGATCATATTTCTGGCCGTGGCTTGCCGCCGGTCGTCGGGCAAGGTGCCGAAACGGTCGCTGTTTAAGGCCATGTACTTGATGACTTCGACATCTTCGACGTTCGCAGATGCCTGCCTTGCCTCAACCAGCGCCGGTACTTTCTTGCGGTAGAGATCGTCGAGTATCGTGGCCGTCAGCCATTTCGCCCGACGTCCGCGTTCCGCCGAGTTATCCTTGAAGCGGACATATCCCGGATCCTTGTCCAGACCTTCTTTGCGTGCCTGCTGCGCTGCCAGCGCATTGAGGATGGCGGTGTCGATCTGGGTGATGAGCGGTTGTCCGGCTGAAACCGCCACCCGAATATCATCTCTCGAGATCTTCTGTTTGTTGACCTTGGCGATGGTTTCGGGAAGCTCGCTCCAGGCAGACTGGGCGGTGGCGATTGAAGAAAGTAGGAGACCGGCGACGGTGACGATGCGGAAGGGGACTTTATGCATAAGAGGGGATGTGGTAATGAGTTATTTTTGAGAACAATCAATACGATAGGGCAGAGCAGGTAGGTGTCAAGGTCAGGGGGATGGCGGACGAGCGGATGCGGCTGCAAGATTGCTGCCGGCGAGGAGAAATGGCAGCATGTCCGGCCTTATGCAGCTTTTGAAGACTGCTTGCTCTGTTTTCGCCAAGAACTACGCAGGCCGGGTTGACGCGGCAGTGATCGCAGCGGATTGCAAATGGGGAAGAGGAGATAGAAAAACGAGGGGCAGGGACCCGATACTTGCACTTGAATCCTGATATTCGCTACCTAAACTTTCCTGCGGACTTTTCGGCTCCACACACAAATTGATCACATCGACTGCAAAGCAGGAAACACATCACCATGCCCCACATTGTCCTGGAAACAGCTGTAGACCGTTTGACGTTCGATGGTGATACCGGCCGGTTCACGTCGCTTCGGCCCAAGGCGCTGCCCGAACTCGAGCTCATCGCGACGGTGCCGGACTGTCCGGCGTTCGTACTTCAATACCTCACGGACGCCGGCGAGTACCGGCGTGCTGATTCCCATGGTGCGTCGCAGACAGACATTACCTGCGAGGAGACCGACGCGGGGCAGGCGCTGTCGCTTTGCTACCGTGGCGTGGGCGCCATGGACGTCGATGTGGTCATCACCATCCGCACTGCCCCGGAAGACGCCTTCTCCCGCTGGTCCTGCACGGTTAGAAATGGCGCCGGGATCCGTCTGACAGACGTACAGTTTCCGGTTCTCATAGTGCCCGACGAAGGCACCGTCCTGCAGGCCGTTGGAGACAGGAATCACCTGACCGCCGGCAAGGCGCTGCAAGCGCTTCCGGCCGATGAACCGGCGGCCTGGGAGTTCCGTGTCGAAAACAAAGGCGGCTCCACCCACTATCCCGGACACGATTTCGCGCAGTTCCTCGCCTGGTATAACGACGATGCGACAGGCAGCTCTGCCGCCGGCCGGGGCGTTTATGCAGCCTGCGAAGATACCGAAGGCAATATCAAACGTTTCCACGCCCTCCGCAGGGAACCGGGCATCCGCCTCGGCATCGCACATATAGGTGATTGGCCGGCGCCCGGCGAACGCACGCTCGAGTACGATGTCGTTGTGCGAAGCTTCGAGGGGGACTGGTACGATGCGGCGGATATCTACCGGAACTGGACGCTCGCTCAGAAATGGGCAACGACGCTGACTGAGCGGACGGACGTGCCGGAGTCGCTACTGGACTCGCCGCCACACATCACGATCCGGGTTCAGGGATACATTGACGAGGGACCGGCCAGGCCAATCGAAGAATTCCTGCCGTACGAGAAGTCGATCCCGTTACTGGAGGAAATCGCCCGTCGCGTGGAGTCCTCGCTCGTGCCAATCGTCATGTCCTGGGAACGCGCAGGGCCATGGATTTACCCGGACTGTTTCCCGCCAATCGCTGGTGATGAGGCTCTGGCCAGATTCATCGCGATGGCGAAGGAACGCGGTTGGCGTGTCGGGTTGCTGGCCAACGGCACGCGCTGGGTTACAGAGCATTTCGCAATGGACTACGACGGTCGGAAGGACTTTGAAGAGCGTGACGGCGCCGACAGCGTTTGCCGTCTGCCGGACGGCGAGATGTGGTCGACCGACTGGGATACCGACTGGCGCCCGAGCTATCTGGGATGTGCGGCGCAGCCGATGACCAAGGATATCGCCACCGATGCCATGAAACGAATCGTTGGCTGGGGGATGGAGTCGATCCAGTTTTTCGATCAGAACTTCGGTTGCGCGACGTTTCCCTGTTTCGCCCCTGACCACGGACACCCGCCGATGCCGGGGAAGTGGATGGCAACGGCGATGGAGCAGATAATCGGCGCTTTCGGTCGGGTTGCCGAGGAGGCCGGGGCTGCGGATGCATACCAATCCGTCGAATGCGCCTGCAACGAATATTGTCTGCCACTGTTCCCGCAGTGTGACGAGCGCATCAGTCCACCGAGCAGCGGCAGGGACGGGTACATACCGCTCTACCACTACCTGTTCCACGAGTGCATCATCATCAACGGCATGATGAGTACGGGCAGCGAACCATTTAAGGTTCCGATCAGCACGGCCTGGAACTGCGTGTGGGGAGAGATCCCCGGCGCGGTAATGACCGGCGACGGAACACTCCTGAACCGCGAAACATTTAATTGGGCCGAGTGGGAGCCGAAGATCGGCAACAACGATGATGCACTCGAGATGATCCGCACCGTGACGGCGATGCGCCGTGGACCCGGGCGCGACTTCCTCCTTTACGGCCGCATGCAGCGCCCGGGTGAGGTGAATGCGGAAGTCATGTCCTGGGAGCACAATGACCGTACACATGAAGTGCCGTCGGTGGCAGACGCTGCCTGGCAGGCCCCGGACGGACGGTTCGCCATTATCCTGGCCAATTGGACGACCGAGACGCAGAGCGTCGCCATCGTCGATTCGCGACTCGGTGACCGGGTCACCGTAAATTTCTGCGGCCCGGAGCAAGAACAGGCGACCCACAGCGTAACCGATGGCAACCTTACTGTGAGTGTGCCGCGATTGAGTTGTGCGCTGGTGGAAAAGCCGTAGTTCCAATGCGATGATCGCAGGTCGCTATCCATCTATTTCTGGGGAGGGTCGGATCGGCCGGAAGGATGGATCCAGTGACCGAAAAGCTTGCAAATACAGGCTGCCAAGGGGCACCTGCTTCAATTGTCCTGTTGCAAAGCTCTTTCGTCTTGGACCTTGCTGCCAGTGCTGTCGTTGACTGGCCACCCTGCAGGGTGCCGGTCAATTTTATTTCATCCCTTGACGACATCGAAACAAGCCAAGAGTCCGTCGAAACTTGTGACTATAAGCCGTTCCCCTTCGACACAAGGCACCGCCGAAATCGGGGAACCAAACCACCAACGATCCTTCAGCATCCCCGTGCGCCGATCCACAAGGTAGAGATGTCCGTCTCCGGCGCCGATGACGATAAACTTGCCGAGCACAACCGGGCCGACAGTGCCGCTGCGGAAGCCCCGACGGTAAGGCGTTGTATCGAGCAGTTCCCGGCCCAATTCGAAATGCCACTTTAATCGGCTGCAGGTTGGTGAGTACGCCCGACAATCTCCCGAGGGCGTGATCACAAAGACATCGTTCCGGTTGGCGCCCAGTCCTGCTAGGGCTTCGCTGCTGACCGGTTTGTATCCGCAAAGATATTTGTGCTCGCTGAATTTGTGCTCGCTGATTTGCCGCCGCCATAAGATCTGCCCGGTTTTCGGGTCGAGTTTGACTAGCTCGCCGCGGTCGCCACAAGACAGGACCCCGCCATCGAAGGCCACCGGTTGGGGGTACATGTACTCGAAGTCCATTTCACGGCGCCATAGCTCTCGTCCTGAAGCGCGTTCCAGTCCAATCATTCCTGTTCGCTGAACGAAAAGAACGATTGTGTCCTGGATGACTACCGGGCTGGCAGAACAGGGCAGATAATCCGAACGAGTGTCAGTGGGCTCATGGTACCAACGCGGTTTGCCATCCAGCAGGCTCACTCGGTTTTGTAGCACCCGGAGCGATGAGGGCTCATAATACCAAAGCGGTTCGCCATCCGCAAGATTGTAGGCACCGTATCCCGCTTTCGCACCGACGTAGACGACGTTGTCTATCACTACCGGAGATGTATATATCCAGCGGTCGGGGTGTCCGTGGAGATCGGTTGTCCACAAAGTCTGTCCGCTTCGTGTGTCGAATGCACTTAACCGGCCGGTCACGGAAACGGCTACAGCCAGGTCGCCGGAGTTTTCAGTCAAGTTCTGAGAACTGGTGGAGATCGCCACGGCATTCTTGACCGAGCTGTCGGTGCGGCGGCGCCACTGCTGTTGTCCGGTCTCGAGGCTGAGACAGAGAACGCCTTGTCTGCCCTTTCCATCTTCGTCGCTCAAGGCAAGCAGAATTTTTTCGTTGCAGACAACCGGGGCGGCACGGTGGAGCTTCGTGTCGAGGTGCCGGGACCAGAGCAGTCGAAGCGGAGTTTTTTTGACAGCCCCGAAGCGGTGTCCTGGTGCCGGCAGCGCCGGGTTGGACTGGCGACTTCGGATCGGCAGCAGCTCCGAAGTCAGGCGGCCCTGGTGAATTCTGACGCGACGGTAACTCCGGGGGCTCTTGTCGATGCCACCAAAAGCGAATGGCGGTGTGCCAAAAACCTGGATACCCCGATAGCTGTAGGCCTTGGACGAATGCCAGTGTCCGAAGAAAACGCTGTCCACATCGGTGTCGACGATGGTGTCGAGAAAACCATGAGACGGCGGAGCATGAACAAGCAACACCGTTGGCCGTCCCTTGTGGGCTTTCAGATCATTCCAAAGCCAGTGTGCCTTGGCTTCCGCTTCCGGCGGGGTAAACATATGGTCTTCGTTGGCAAACACCACGAAATGCCGACCGCCCCAGTCGAAACTGTAATAGGTCGGACCCAGGATCGATTCATAGTTTCGGGTGCATCCTTCCGCGATCGATTTCCGTGCCCGGTGTTCTTTCTGGCCGTCATGAGCGGCGAACATGTTGAACACGGGGCAGGGGGCAGCACGCATTAACCGCCGATAGGCTTTAAGCGACGCGAGATCGCCGTGTTTGGTCAGGTCGCCGGTAGCGACCACGAAGGCCGGCTCCCACTCCGAAAGTGCTTTCCGCACATCTTTGCCGAGAATGCCTGTACTCGACGCCCAGCCCGTTTCCACCACTGCATGAATGTCGGTGAACTGCGCAAACATGAAGTTGCGCCGCTTGCGCTGGTCAGCCCTGTCGAGCGCAAAGTCGACACCGACATCGGATCCGGGGAGGCTGGCGACTGGCCGGTAGAACGATCCTACGGGAGCCGCCCCGTCTGGCACGATGACAAATACAAAACGGTGACGGGTTGGATCGACGTCAAGCCGGTAGCGGCCGCCGCCATGCGTCCGAACCACGGTCTCACCGTTCGACACCGCCATGCCCGCGCGGCCTCTGCCATTGATCAAAACTCTGCCGTTGACGTGAAAAGGCATCGCTCACCTGTTGCTTCGGTTGTCTTTGCTGCGGCGGATTGTTGAAAGCTAAAGCCCGAATATATGCTGATTGCACCGTGAACCCAATACTACGTACACATACATTCAGGAATCCTTCAGAAATCCAGATCGCCGGGCCTGTTCTTTGAATGAGTATGCTCGAGATGCGGGCGTATTGCGCTGCGTTGGTCGAGTCGTGTCGCCAACAACCGCGAGCGACTTGCCCCTTTTATCGCGGTTCGCTGTGTGGAATCATTGCCGGTCAGCTTCTGGTTTCACGAGAATCGCATCGCGACGATCGTTGAAAAAAGGTCCCGGTAGCGTTGATGTCAAGGTCGAACTTCCACGGGAATGTTCACCTGGCGTATGGGTGTCTGGGTGGACAGATACTCCCATAACTGTATGTTGAACGCCAGATTCCACCAGAACCCGTTGAACATCTGTTGACCACACAGGAAGTCAATTATGAAACTTGGACTCGCAATTCCACAGGACTTCCTGACCCCGGACAACTTCCGGTTCGCCAAGCAGGCGGGCTGCACGCAGGTTTTTGTGGGGTTCGGGAAGATTACCGTTGAAACGTATCCCCCGGAGGTCCCGGGCGGCCTGGAGCGGCGCGTGGCGTATTCCCAGCCGAACGAAGAGCCATGGACCTATGAGGGGATGTGCAAGATGCGGGATATGATCAACGATGCCGGCCTGGAATGGGAGGCCATCCAGAGCTTCGACGTTAAGCACTGGTATGATGTGCTGCTGGACGGTCCCCGCAAGGCCGAACAGATGGACAAGCTAAAGGCGATCATTTGCGACATGGGGCGTGTCGGCATTCCGACCATGGGCTACAACTTCAGTCTGGCTGCGGTATGGGGGCGTCAAGGGCTGCCGGCTGCCAGGGGCGGCGCCGCGGGTCCCGGTTTCCACGAACCCATCGAGCCGCCGATTCCAGAGGGCATGATCCAGGACCGGGTATATGATACGGACCTTTACGACCCGGAAAACCCAAAGGGCGCTGTCGGCCAGATCAGTCACGAGGAACTTTGGCGACGGCTCGGAGAGTTTCTCGATGAGATGCTGCCGGTATGCGAAGACGCCGGCGTCAAGATGGCACTGCATCCGGATGATCCACCGAAGGCCACACTTCGGGGAACCCCGCGGCTGATTTACGGGCCGGATCACTACCAGCAGATGCTCGACTTGAACGCCAGCAAAAACAACACCATGCTGTTTTGCGTTGGCACCTTGGCCGAGATGGCTGAGGGCGATATCTACGAAATCGTCGACCGTTACAGCAAGACGGGGCAGATCTCCTACATCCACATGCGCAATATCCGGGGCCGGATGCCGAACTACGATGAAGTGTTTATCGATGAAGGCGATGTCGACATGATTCGCGTGCTGCGTATCTTAAAGGAAAACGGGTTCGAGGGGACTATCACACCCGACCACACACCGCAGATGAGCTGCGGTGGCTGGCATGCCGGCAAGGCGCATGCATTGGGCTGGATCAGGGCCGCTTTGATGGCGATTGATGCGGTGTAGTCCCTGTTGGACCAGTGGGAGGACTTGCCAAATATGGGTATGAATTTCCAAAAAATCGCGACCGTCCTCATCCTGCTCACCCTCGCAGGCACCACCTGTGTCGTTGCGCGCGACTCTTTCCCGGCCACCCGGACCACCATGCCGCCCGTACTCGACGGCAAACTGACCGAAGCGGGCTGGCAGGCTGCAAGTGAGATCACCGGGTTTCGACAGTACGGCAGCGAAACGATGGCGACATTCCAGTCCATTGGGTATGTCCTGTATGACGACAGCTATCTGTATTTCGGCGTCCGCTGCCTCGAACCGAATCCGGCGAACATCCAATCCGAAGTAAAAGCACACGATGCCAACGTCTGGAGTGACGACGGCATCGAGATCATGCTCAAGCCCGACGGCAACAATTCGCGATATTTTCAGTTCATCGTGAATGCGTCCGGCTCCATCTTCGACGGATTGCGCGATCAGGGCGGCGTCGACCCGGGTTGGAATGGTGACGCAACAGCTGTAACGACAATCGGCGAGGATCACTGGTCGGCCGAAGTGAGGATCCCATTTTATGTGCTTGGCATTTCGCCGAACGTGACTTCGAGGTGGGCCTTCAACATCTGCCGTAACAAGACGCGGCCAGTTGAAATGTCGGCGGTCGCCAGAGAAGGGCAGTACAACGAGCCATGGAAATACAAAAGCCTGACGCACATCAACGCCGACCTGACGAAGTACCGGATTGAGGTCGGCAGCCCGCAGCTGGTTGGTGACATCAAGTCGGGAACGTTATCCGCCTCGGCAGCCATCTCTGTCACCAACAGTACCGGCAAGGAACGCCGGTTGCGGGTCGGGCACTTTGGTGGCAATGCCGCCGCTGATCCGTTGCAGACTGTTCAGCTGCCGCTGGCGTCGGGGCAGTCGACCACCGTCGAACTGGGCACTGTGGTGCTGGGGCCGCAGGCGGACCGGAACGATGTATTCCGTATCACCGCACCGCCGCCGACGCGGCGTCTCGTCGTGTCCGATGCTGATACCGGCGAAAAACTGGTGCTGGCCAACCTGCAGTTCCCCAGCGAATTCAAGGTGTTGGGACTGGAATTGGTCCCGTCGAAGCCCGGCGATATGGCGACATTGCCGGACGGCACACTGCCGTTGACGATCGAGTTGACATCGTCATTGCCTGATCCACGGCAGGCGGGAATCCTGATTCTTGGAGTGATCGAGATGGAGACTGCCGACATGGTGACATCCCGTGTTGTCACCAACCCCGACCGGGTGACCCGCATCACACTGGATCGATCCAGCCTGCCGACCGGCAAGCTTCGCATCACCGCGTCAATCTGCGGTACCGATGGTCGGTGGTCATTGGCGAAAGCCAGCCATACCTACCTTAATTTGCCGGCTCGCGAATCGGCAGGCAAAGTGCTCAACAACCTGGTGACCGAGTTGCTCAGTCTGCAGGGCGATGAATTATTTAGCGATCAATCCAGTCAAGCAACGATCGAGTTCAACAATCCGCGTAACGGCTGGGTGTTTTTTTCTTCCACGATCGACGATCAACCAGGCACCGGCAAGTCGGAGATCGCGCTGCAGGGCGAAACCGAAGACACGATCATCATCCACTCACCCGGGCAGTCAACAACTCAGGAGGCGATGCGATGGCTGAGGCTCGGCACGCATGTGCTGTCGGTGGATGCATCGGTGGAGAAGCTGGTCGTGCGGGCGATCCCGGAGATCTCGTTTTTCCGATACCCTGCGTCAACGCACCTGCCGCAGCAGAAAACTCTCTTCGATTGGAAGACCCTGCAGAAGTATGTCCTGCACAACATGAATTCAATTTCCGTCGCCGGCGTAATGACCCGGGAGCCGTTGAGAAGCAAAAGCCAGTCCGAGCTCGATGCGTGGAAAAAGGAGGGCAAGCGCTGGTACGCAATCGGTCACGTGCCGGCCTACAAGCTCGGTGGGGACATGACGACTCAGCAGGCTTACGAATTCTGGGCAGACAATGCCTGCTACAATGACGACGCCTGGGCCGGGATCATTGTTGACGAGTTCAGCGTCGGCGACTACCCGGTCAAGACGTATGTGCCCATGACCGAGGCGGTGCGCCGGCTGACGGCGGAATTTCCCGATAAAAGCTTTCTCCCTTTCTGCCTGAGTATGTACGGCGCTAAGGAAGTGAAGCCGTTCATCGAGGCGGTCATTGACAACGGTTCGCAGTTCGTGTGGGAATGGTACGAACGGGAGGAACCCAATGAAGAGCGGGCTCGCAACAAACTGACATCGGGGTTGGTGGAGGGGATGAAGGGCTGGCGCAATCTCGTTCCAGAGGCGCAAACCCACGCGATTCTATGTCTTGGCTACTATTCGACCCCGCCGATCTCATTGAATGAGAATCCGGCCGTCGATTACAAAGTGTGGAAGGACATGCAGTATCAGCGCCTCGCGACGGATCCGACGTTCGTCGGGTTGTACGGACTGATGGAATGGAACTCGAAGTATGCCGACGAAGAAACTGTGCGCTGGCAGGCACGGTTGTGCCGACATTACGGTATCGAAGGGAAGACCAACCTGCTTTCAGATGAGTATGGTTTTCGATACAACCTGACGCATCTGCAGAATCCCGACTTTGACGAGGGGACGACCGGATGGACCGTCACGCCGGCGGCGGGTGACAGCGTGAACACTGGAACCTTTACCGGCCTCGGACGGCTGGAGGGGCGCGTGCGCGGCAGCAGCAGGGGTGACAACTTCGTGCGCATGCGACGAAGTGCCAAGGCACCGAATCGGATCGTCCAGGAGATCAAGGATCTCGAACCCGGCCGGCTCTACTCGATCAAGATGTTCACTTGCGACTATCAGGGCCTGATGAAGGGCAAGATTGACAAGCAGACCCACGCGGTTGCGATGGACCTTGAAAACGTCGAGATGATCGAGGGGTTTCAGCAACCTTTTGAGAGTCAACGCGGTCAGGAGGTCCCGCCTTTTTCCGGCAAGAATCAACCGTGGCTGAGCTACCATTGGTATGTCTTCCGCGCGGCCGGCGATTCGGCAAGACTGGTGATCTCTGATTGGCTCAGTGACGAGGAACCCGGTGGTCCGTTGGGGCAGGAATTGACTTTCAATTTCATCGAGGTTCAACTATATTATGCCCCGGAATCAACCCCATAATTGACGTTGATCGAGCGTTGTTAACGTTTCAAAAACGTGTCCCGAGGGAGAAGGAAAATGTTTTCATCAGAGCAATTGTCACATTTCGAAACTTTCGGCTACGTCGTCCGGCGACAGCTGTTTTCGCCGGCGGAGATGGCCGAGATCACCGCTGAATTCGATGCCACGGTCGAGGCGGAACGTCAGGGTGAAGCCTTTGCTGGCGAGATACGGCAAGCGGTCTCCGGCTGGGTCGAGCGCAGTCCGCGAATGCGGCAGCTCGTTGAAGACGACCGGATCTATGAGCCGCTCGCACAGTTGCTCGGCCCCGATTTCATCTGGCGCGCGTCGGATGGGAACCTCTATGTGGGCGACACCGCCTGGCATCGCGATGGCGCCGATGTCGAGGTAGGATTTACTCGAATCAAGGTGGTGTTTTATTTGGATCCCGTAGGCCGGGATACAGGGTGTCTGCGGGTGATCCCCGGTTCCCACCGCCCGCCGTTTCATGATGAGCTCAGGAAATTGAATTACTGGCGCAAGAAACAGGTGATCGAGGAGGGCCGCAGCACGCAGGCCGAGCTTGACCAGTTTATCGAGGAAATGAACATCTCGAAAGATGAGCCGCTTTTCGGCGTCGATTCTCAGGACGTCCCGGCTGTGCCCCTCGAATCAGAACCGGGTGACGTCGTCTTTTTCACCCAGTATCTCTACCACAGCTCCTTTGGCGGACGGTCGGGGCGGCGCATGTTCAGCATGAGCTTTGCCGTTAACCCGTCGACCGACGAGCAGGTCGAACTGCTGTGCAAGCACCAGGAAATCATGGACCGGAGCCGGCTCGTCACGCAGCACACCCAGCGCGACCAATTCTATGACCCCGCGTTTCTGCACAGTGACCGGCCACGCATCCAAGGCATGGTAGCAAAGCTGATCGAGCTGGGATTCGAATAGAAGGTACAACGCGACTCTGTGTGCGTTGAGCCTAAGGAAGCTGTAGCAGACGCTCGGCATTGTCGCGCAGGATCAGTCGTTTCTGCTCGACCGGAATGTCCATGGCGTCGATGCGCGCACGTTGCGACGGTGCGAAATACAGCGGTGTATCGGTGCCGTACAGAACGTGATCCGCGCCAACCTCCGCGACCGCCCACTCGATGAGGCCGGAGCACATACTGCTCGCACTCGACGTGTCCGCGAAGATGTTGCCGTGACGCGACGCCTGTACCGCCCGAACCTGCAGGTCGACTGAGTGGGCGTTCGTCCGGCAACCGATGTGGGCCAGGATAAGCTGGACATTGGAATGGTCGTCGGCGAACGTCACGAACTCGTCAGGTATACTGTTTTCATGACCGCTGTGCGTGAGAACTACCGCGTCCAGCTCCGCCGCCAGTTCGAAAAGCGCCCGCCCATGTTCGCGGATCGGATAACAGTGTTCCTCCGGGTGGATCTTGATGCCGACACACTTCGGATGCTGCAGCCGCTCACGGGCTTGATCGAAAGTCGCCAACTGCAGTGGATGCACGATGACCCACTGGAGCAGGCCCGGGTTCTGTTCGACCACACTGTTGGCCTCTTCATTCCCGGCCACGGCGTCGGCACAACCACGCGGCATCAGGCCAGACAAGGGGGATACGACAGTCCATTCGGTATTTGCCGCTTGGGCACGCCTGATGACGGTGGCGGCGTCGCCGGACATCATCTCTCCAAGCAAGGCAGTTTCCGGCCCCTGGTCCCACTTCCCGTAGTGGGCGTGTACATCGATGGCGGCAAGGTCACGAATGTCCATGAGGGAGGAGGTGAATCGGTGGTTGGTGGATTGATGTTCGTGCTGCTGTGACGGGGCCGCCAGGGCGATTGGGGACAAGCCCGACGCCAACTCCGGCACCCGGAAAAAGGAAGCGTAGAGTACCTCTTCCACGGTTACGTTTCAAGTAAATCTAAACGGCCGTATCCTCATCTTGATTCATGGGAACATTGACCTATAATCAACAGCGTAGGACTTCTGCTTGATCATCAACAGCAGGCTGCCTTAATCGCGACCTGAATTTCCCCGAACTCAACCTCCAAACCTAATCCCCAAAAAACTCAACCTTTCGACCTCAATCCCCAAAACCGTAATCCCACGATTGAGGGCGGAAGGATTCAGAGGAATGGCTAATCATGAAAAAGCTCTATGTTCCTTTGCTCCTGGCCCTGGTCATTTATTCGGCAAGCTCTGTGTTCGGCGGCCCGGCGGTCGAGATCGAAACCTTTCCGGAGCCGGGATGGATCGTGTTCCACGTCAATTACGGTCCACTGCAACCGCTGCCGGACGGTGCCTCGATCGAGGTCCGGATACCGGACGCCCAGGGGGCCGGAGTGCTCGCAAGGAAGGTCGAAACACTGCGACCCGATGAGTCGACGATCGACGTAGTCCTGGACGTCACTGCTTTGCCGCCCGGCGACTATCACACTCGCACCACCGCGCTCTTGCGCGACGGCGAGTCGATCGGCGAGCCCGTCGAAATGTCCGTCTCCTGGCCCGGCCAGGCCGAGGAGTTCAAAGGGGTCAAGATACTGAACAATGTCGTCTGGGAACTTTTGAAGGTCGACGGCGAGACCATCGCTGGAACCAAGACCTATATCTTCAAGACCCCCAAGCGGCGCTGGGTGTACGTGGCGGCTGCCACAAAATCGACCGGCGGCGCACTGGGCATATCCCTCGGCGAGTATGGGGAGATCCTGTCGTTTGAAAAAGGCGAACAGACCGTAAAGGAAGCGATGCGGTATCTGCCGAAAGGCGAGCACAAACTGGTGATCGATGCACCCGCGGGAGGTGAACTGGACAGTCTTCTTGTTCGGTCCATACCCGAGATTCTCCTGCATGAATTGTCCGGGTTGAAAAACTACAATGGCGATCTGGGGATGCCAGTGCTCGAGTTCTACGAAACCTATGTCATGGACAATGTCAATACGTTCATGGCCGACGTCAGAAATCCGCGGCTTCAGCCGCGCCTGAAGAAATGGAGAGAGGATGGCGGTCGAGTGCTTGTCAACGCGCATGCCAAAGGCGTTGCCTCGGGCATAACGTATTGTCCGCCCGAGGAAATTTATGAGTACATTGCCTCGTCCGTTGGCTTCACCAATCCCCTCGCAGACGGTACAATGTTGGACGAGTTCAGCGGCCCCTGCGTCAACTGTCCCTCTTATGCAGAGGCGCTGCGGAAGCTCAAGGCAACGCCGAAGTTCAAGGACAAGCTGCTCTACTTTTATGATACGAACATCGAATTCAACGGCGCGGACGGACAGGTACGCTTGAAAGCTGTTGTCGATACCGACTCGGTGATCATGTGGGAGCGCTACCTGGGGACAGCGTGGGACAAGTTTCTGCCACAGCCCAGCGAGGCCGCGGTGCGCAACTTCTTCAAAACGGAATACGGCCTCGTCGGCATGGCGCGGACCTGTCGCAAGTGGGAACCGACAGCTATTGAGCACCTTGCGGTTTGCTTCGGATTCTTCTCGACACCCGGCGGGCATACCCTGAGCACTACGCCCTTTGTCAATCACAAGGTCTACCTTGACATGCAGTTCAACCTCGTGGTCAACAATCCCGCATTTTGGGGCGCGTATGGGCTCATGGGATATCACAGCAGCTACTCGGATGAGGAGACCCTTCGCTGGATTTGCCGGCTCTTCCGGCACTATGGCATCGAAGGCAACACCGGGCCGGCGACAAATGATCCTTATGAATCGACGCATCTTACCAACGGCGATTTTGCAAATGGGACGGAGGGCTGGACGATCTCTCCGGCCGACCAGGGCGGCATCCAAACCGCTCGCAAGCCGGGGCTCAGCAGCCTCCAAACGCGTTACGGAAGTTCGGAGGGCGATACCGGTTTGGTCACGACCCGAAGCGCGAAAGGCCCGAACACGATCACCCAGGAGATCAAGGACCTTGAGCCCGGCAGGTTATACACTTTCCGCATGATCGCCTGCGACTTCACGGACTTGTCCAAGCGCGAGAAACCGGCGTCGAGTGTCACGCTGGACAACGTTGATCTGCTCCCCGACAAGTCGTTCGCCGTCGTTTTCCCCGACGCTTCCTTTGTGGCCATGGACCAGCACAAGACCTGGCTGACCTATTACTGGTATTTGTTCCGGGCCGAGGGCAAGCGCGCCCGCGTCACTATTACGGATTGGGCGACCGGCGACCAAGCGGGCGGGCCGGTTGGACAGCAATTGATTTTCAACTACATTCAGGTGCATCCGTATTTTGCACCTGAGGACAATGAAATCGTTAATTCACGTTGATTCATGTTAATTGCACGTTTCAATATCACGAGAGGAACGAGAGATGGCAATGAAGCGCGTATTACTCGGTAAAAGCGGGATCGAGGTCAGCGAGTTGTGCCTGGGCACGATGCAGTTCGGTCCATCGTGCGACGATGCGGAAGCGGAGCGGATCACCTTGGCAGCCATCGAACGTGGCGCCAATTTTATCGACACTGCGGCGGCCTACGGTGGCGGCGCAGGCGAGTCATTGCTCGGCCGAATTTTGAAAGGCAAGCGCGATCAGGTGGTTATCGCGACCAAGCTCCCGACCTTCACCGAGACCGAAGACATCGCCCAAAGCCTCGACGAGAGCCTCGAACGCTTGCAGACGGATTGCGTCGACCTTTATATGATGCATTTTCCCAAGGTGGGCATGGAGCCGCGAGGGATCATGTCGGCGTTCAACGACGCGGTCGTGGCCGGCAAAGCGCGGGCCATCGGGTGCTGCAACTGCCCGGCATGGCTGGTCGAGCACTTCAACGGTATCGCCGCAGTCGAGGGCTGGGCGCCGATGACTTGTCATCAGGTGCCTTATAACCCGATCGAGCGCGGGATCGAGGTCGAGATACTGCCCCAGGCGAAGACGACCAACGTTGCGATCACCGTATACCGATCGCTGCTGATGGGGGTTTTATCCGGCAAGTATACCAAGGACGGCCCCGTCCCGGAAGGCTCGCGCGGGGCCCTGGATCACAAGAAGAAACGGCCGCAGGGCCTGATGGAGCGCCATGGCGATGCTCTCGACAAGTTCAAAGCCTTCGCCGCCGACCTGGGGGTGACGCCCGCGCAACTGGCTATTGCCTGGGTTCGCCACTGCCCCGCGGTAACTTCCCCCTTGGTCGGATTCAGCTCGTTGCGGCAGTTGGATTCTACCCTCGGTGCGTTTGATATTGATCTGACCGATGAACAGCACGCCGAAATTGCCGACATTTTCGATGGAGAGGTTAAGGAAGAGACCTGTGGCAAGCTCCCGCTGTTCAGGCGCAACCTGGATCTGGTCGCCTCAGGGGATTGAGTGCGTAGCCACTGTGTGTTTCCGATCAAGAACGGCCAGTGCCTTCAGATCGCTTGCTGCGATCCATTCGAGTGAACTCGGCGGTTTTATTTTTCCCGACGGGTCGCGGCGATTATCAGGCAGCCAGGAAGATGGTCGAGACCGGCAACGCTTCAATTCACCGTAATGCGTTTGCGAACGGCCATGGAAATTGAGGAGAACTCGTGATGATCGAAATTGCCGGCGGCGTCCCTACAATGCAGGTTGAAACGGCGGTGCTTTTCGCCTTTGATGACACCTGCCTGCCCTTTCGCCGCAACCTGCGAATGCACCTGATTCATGGCAAGAGCCGTATCCACGGCGAACCCGGGGCGGAAAAGACCCCGATCGTCCTGGCCAACGGCCCGCCGGGCGCGCACGACGAAGAGGCCCAATACTACGGCACGACAATCCGCATCGACGACGAGTTTCGGATGTGGTATATGGGGCGCGTCCACGGTGAGAGTCTGGCCGTGAACTACGTGGGCGAATCGGGACGACTCTGTTACGCCGTGAGTCGCGACGGTGTGCACTGGGAAAAACCGGCCCTCGGCCTGGTTGATTACAAGGGATCGAAAGCCAACAACCTCGTAGACTTTCCGCAGGACGCGGACATCTCCGCCGGCCCGGTTATTTACGATCCTGAAGACCCTGATCCGAGCCGGCGCTTCAAGATCAATTACGAAGCTGGCTGCCATGGGATGCGAATGTGCGTGGCGTACAGCCCGGACGGTCTGCGATGGACGCCGAGCCCACGCAATCCGGTCGGCCCTCGTCTTGAGCAGTCCGGGCTGATCAGATGGAATGGCTGCTACTATGTAAACGGTCAGGGGGGCGGACATCCTGGCCGCTTTCGGAAAATGCTGACCTACGCCTCCTACGACTTCGAACACTGGAGCGAGGCGACTGTCCTCAGCATGCAGCGCAGCCCCTTGATCGAAGGTCCCAGCCTCGAAGACCGGACGCGTGTCGGCGAGGAGGTCCACTTGGGGGCGGCCCTGCACGCCCGGGGCAATGTCATCCTCGGGATCTACGGTCAGTGGCACGGCGAGCCGGCGGGCGACCGGCGTTATGTCACAATGGATCTGGGACTGTTGATCAGTCACGACGCCATGCATTTCCGTGAGCCGATTCCCGGCTTTCGCTTCATCCCTGCCCGGGAGGAACTGGACTCGACTATCGGCTACGGTCCGGCACTCATGCAGGGGCAGGGCATGGAGAACGTGGGCGACCTGACGCTCTATTGGTATGCTCTCTGGCGGCATGACGGGCAGGTGCGACTGGCCACTTGGGAACGCGACCGGTTCGGTTATGTCACGCCCGATGATCCGAGAGAAGAAGCGCGACTGATCAGCTGTCCAGTGTGTGCTGATAACGGCGAGGCGCAGGTATTCCTCAATGTGTCGGGGCTCGGCGAGTACGCCACGGTACGTGTCGAGCTGCTCGATCTCGAGTTCAGGCCGCTGGCGGGGTATTCCGGCGCCGATGCGGCGCTGGTACGTGAGTCGGGGCTGCGCGTACCGGTGCAGTGGGGTGGCCAGAACGCCCTGCCTGCCACCGGTCAACCGCTGCGCCTGGCCGTTGCCCTCGGCCCCGTCGGGCCAGACTGCCCGCGGCCGGAGGACATCCGGCTCCACGCCTTGTACGTGAATTGATGGCAGTGCGGGAAAGTCTGTTGTAAAGGCCCGCGACCGCTCGCATCGTGCATGCGAACCGCCTCTCCTCGATACCTTGAAAAAAGCGGTCAACCGATGCACTTTTGTCTTTAGCGGTCCATCCACTATGTTATACGCTACGGTGGCAATATCTTATACTGTGACCAATTTTTGGTGGCCAGCTTGATTGAGATTCCACCGCTTGGAGTAGTACAGCCATGACTCAGAGAAAAATATCGGCTCGACGGAGATGTGGCTTCACCCTGACTGAATTTCTGGGGAGCCCTTCGATTGCGCTAAGGCATTTTATCAGGCCTCGAAGCGGCGCGATTCGTTCGCGTTTCACGCTCATCGAACTGCTGGTGGTAATTGCCATCATCGCCATTCTCGCTTCGATGCTGCTGCCCGCGTTGAACCTGGCAAGAGGCAAAGGGCAACAGGCGGTATGTATCAGCAACTTGAAACAGATATATATGGGCTTTTACATGTATTCCGACGACGGAGATGGTGTCGTGCCGCCCTGTTCGGTCAGTGCGCCGACCTGGGACCTTGGCTGTGCTTGCTGTGATAGAGATTGGTTGGCATTTATATCTGGATATTTAGGTGAGGACCAAAACGATGATAATTGTGGGGGGGCGATTAACGGCATTGGCGTATACCTGTGCCCAAGTGACGGTCATGAACACGGGTACATTCCTGGGTCCAACCCCGTTAGTGCCGACCGGGATACAATATCCTATGGCTACAATGCCTCGAACGTGGGGTCCCACCAGTCGACCAACGGTCCTCTTCCGGACACCACTACATGGCGCAAGATGGAAAATATCCCGTCGCCTGGCCTGACTCTTACTTTCGCGGACGGGGCGGGAGCTGGCCGGCAGTTAGGCGCTAGCAGCCCACGGTACAGCGCTTGGATTTTTTCGTATGGCTACGGCGTCGACATCCAGCGACATGGCAATGGCGGTAACGCGGTTTTCATAGACGGTCATGCACAGTTCTGCCCGGATGACGATTTCCTTATTCGTGTACCGAATATTTCGCCGGACGTCCCGTTTCCCGCCTATAATGGATGGATGTCCTATGACGGCACGACCTGCCCGGCAGGGTATCGGTGATTTTTTCTGATTCCCGGCCACCGCAGAACAGTTTCGTGGTTAGGTGAATGTTGCGGGTCATGTGCGAGGCACAGGGATTTGCAATGATGGTCCATTGACTGTCGATTAATTACTTGCACATTGGCTTTCACTCCTCCCTCCGATTGTGCCATGAAACAGCGTTCTCTTCTATTGGAACAACGATCTGGTTTTACGCTCATTGAATTGCTGGTGGTTATCGCCATCATAGCCATCCTCGCTTCGATGCTGCTGCCGGCGCTCAACCTGGCACGAGACAAAGGGCGCCAGGCAGTATGCCTGAGCAACTTGAAACAGATATATCTCGCCTTTGCCATGTATACCGATGAGGCCGACGGGATAGTGCCCCCCTGTTCAGTTGATTCACAGCTGTGGCGACCAGGTTACTGTGTTCCGCCGGGTGCCGCAGATCTGGATTGGCTGCACTTCCTACACAGATATTTCGGTTCGGCGCACGAGATCGGTTGTGGCGCCGACATGTTTGGTGTTGGAGTATATGTCTGTCCGAGTGACGGGCATGAGTCCGGGTACAAAGTAAGTTCTGGTATCGGCGTCAGCAGGGATTCCATTTCCTATGGCTACAATGGCAAAAACGTGGGCTGGCATCAAGCCGGCCCAATTCTGCCGGGGCTCTTCAACGAGAACTGGTATAAAGTGGACAACATCGAAGAACCGGGCAACACGCTCGCTTTTGCTGACGGAGCGGGAAATCTTCGCCAATTCGGTGCCGGCAGCCCCAGGTACAATTCCTGGATTAACTGGCGTGGCTATGGTATTGACATCCAGCGACACAGCTTCGGGGCAAATGCAGCTTTCGTCGATGGCCATGCCAAGTACACCCCAGATGACGACTTCGTGATTTTTACGCCTGGCATAGGACCGGACGTCCCGTCGCCTGTCTACCACGGCAAACTCGAGGACAACTCGGCGGGCTATCGTTAGCGTCTGACAACTCAAAACCAGGCGGTCAGGCATAGAATTTTCTGTTACGTAACACGGGACCGGAGAGGGAAGGGGAAAATAACCGCGCATTACAATCCCGGACTGGTTGAACGAACGCGATCCGATCGGGCCGATCGGGCAGGAACTGACTTGTATCTGTGTCGAAATCGAAACGTATACGATGGGGTGATGCCATGTGCATGACAGGCGGAGAGGATGCTACGTGGAACCACCAATAAAACCCAACATCCTGTACCTGCATTGCCATGATGCGGGCCGCTACGTGCAGCCCTACGGCCACGCGATCCAGACGCCTCATATCCAGAAGCTGGCGGAGCAGGGGGTGATGTTCCGGCAGGCTTTCTCCGCCGCGCCGACCTGCTCGCCGAGCCGCGCCGCGCTGGTAACCGGGCAATGGCCACACTGCAACGGCATGCTGGGCTTGGCGCACCGGGGCTTCGCCCTTTCCGATTACTCGCAGCACATCGTTCACCCGCTGCGCCGGGCAGGATACACCACGGCCATTTCCGGCTTTCAACATGTCGCCCCCTGCGCAACCCGGGAGTGTATCGGCTACGACGAATTTCTGACCGAAGACGAGGACTTTGAAACGATCACGGGCGCTGCCGAACAGTTTATCGGCCGCTCGCATGACAAGCCGTTTTTTCTGTCCGTCGGTTACGTCGCTCCGCACCGACGGGAAGAAGACTTCCACACGCTCTTCGAGCCGGAGGACGACCGGTATCTCAGGCCGCCGAATCCCCTGCCAGATACAGCGGAAACCCGAAAGGATATGGCGATGTACAAGGCCAGCGTGCGCAGCACCGATGCCTGTATGGGCAGGGTGCTCGCTGCCTTGGACCGCAAGGGATTGGCAGACGATACGCTGGTGATCTGTACCACCGATCACGGCATCCCGTTTCCCGGCATGAAGAGCACACTCACGGATCACGGTATTGGGGTGATGCAGATCATGCGCGGCCCCGGTGGGTTCAGCGGCGGCAAGGTTGTCGATGCGATGGTGTCCCAGATCGACCTGTATCCAACCATCTGTGATCTGGCACGGATCGAAACACCGCCCTGGGTGCAGGGCCGTTCGATGATGCCGCTGATCGATGGTAGGGAAACCGAAATCAATGATGCCGTGTTCGCTGAAATTACCTATCATGCGGCCTACGAACCGGCTCGCTGTGTCCGTACTGCGCGCTGGAAATACATCCGACGTTTCGACGGCCGTAACAGGGTCGTGATGTCAAATTTGGACGATGGACCGTCAAAGGAATTCTGGTACCGTAATGGCTGGACAGACCAGACGGCTGCGGAAGAGATGTTATTCGACCTGGTCTTCGATCCTGACGAACGCTGCAATGTCATCGAACGTACCGATCTCCAGGAAACCGCGGCCGAGATGCGAAACCGGCTCGACGCATGGATGCGCGAAACGAACGATCCTCTCCTCGACGGCCCTGTGCCTGCACCCCCTGGTGCGACTATCACCGATCCGGATGACTACAGCCCCCGGTATGGTTGGCCGGAGTATCTTAAAAAAGAGCGTGACGGTTGTTGACAGAACTCGCGAGCATTGAACAGAGGCCTTGAGCGCTGGCTGCCGAAGTGGAGCCACTTCGATAACGAACGACAGCTGGAACGGGCGGTTCAGATTGGGCGGGATTTCGGAAAACCAGCATGCCCGGACCGGTGACGCCGGGATGTGACCTGTCCGCAACGATGTCATCCGAATTTCCCAGCTAATACAGATAGAAAGTGTGAAAAAGCGGCCATACAGATATAAGTTAAACGGGTATACGGGTAATAACTCAACTGAAGTCAGAAGGAGACATCATGACGAAGAAATTCTGTGTTCTGATCACGTCGATGGCACTGTTAAGCATCGGTGGCGCGGAAGAGCCGACAATTCTCAAGGGGTACGGTAAGACCCAATGGGGACAGCCTCTGGCCGAGGTGCAGGAGATTCTGCCCGGTGGAAATGTCGAGGGCGAGGAAGGTTCGCCCCAAGCCTATATATTGGAAGGCAGTGAACCGATGGTCGGGGCGAAGTGCCGCTTTATCAACGACCAGTTGTTTGCCGTGTCTGTGCACTTTCAACTGCCGAACCGGCCTGAGACCGGTCCCGACCCAGAGGGCTACCGGATGATTGAGGAAAAGATCAACGCGAAATACTTCAAAACGAAGGAAAACAAGCATTTACTCAGTGTAGCCGGGGTTGAGATCAGGGTGGTGGGAAAATCCGACAACGACGGAAAAATCACCGTTCATTATACGAACGTCACACGCTATCGGGAGGCCAGGGCGGAGGTAGATGACGCGAAACGAGAGAAGGCGGAAGAGGCGAAAAAGGCAATGTTGGAGAGTGAACGATACAAGGATTTGAATAAGGTAGAGGGTATAAATGAGGCGTTATGAGTTTATTGCTGTCCGGTAAGATGCTGGGTAGGTGAGTGGATCAGATTGAACCGCCTGGCTAGGTTTGACAAGGCGAGATGGTGCAACTCGAAGTTAGTGTATACATTCGCTTTTGGAGTGCGAATAGCAGCTGTAGCGATGACTTAACCCGCTTTGTGAAAGATGGTCATCAGGCGAAAGAAAGCGTGCCCTCGAAACCGAGACGACTTCACCTTGGTTGGGCCTCGCCGAGGCGGGACTGATTGCCTTGATCCCGTTGCGAGGGGATCACTCCCGCAAGCAAGCGGCAGGCAGTCGGGTCTTCGGCCTAGCGCTCGTTTTACGCTTATTGAACTGCTCGTGGTGATCGCCATCATCGCCATCCTGGCGTCGATGCTGTTGCCGTCGCTCAACCTGGCAAGAGAAAAAGGGCGGCAGGCAGTATGTCTGAGCAACTTGAAACAGATATATCTTGGCTTTGCCATGTATACCGACGACGAAGATGGCATTGTACCGGCTTGTTCGGTCAGTGCGCCGAACTGGGTTGGAAGCCCACCCTGCATCTGCTGTGATGTCGACTGGCTGCATTTCATCCACGCATATTTGGGGCCGCAGCAAAACATCGGTTGTGGCTCCGACATGTTTGGTATTGGGGTATATGTCTGCCCGAGTGACGGGCATGAGTCCGGGTATAAAGTAAGCCCTGGTATCGGCGTCAGCAGAGATTCCATCTCCTACGGCTACAATGGCTGGAATGTGGGATACCACCAGGCGACCGGTGGTGCTTTTTCTGACACCCGCCAGTGGCGCAAGCTCGATCGGATCACGCCGCAGGAACTGACCGTTGCTTTCGCGGACGGCGCGGGAAGTTGCAGACAGATAGGGGCTTCTTCAAACCGGTACAGCGATTGGATTGCAGCTTACGGTTACGGCGTTGACATACAGAGACACAGTAATGCCGCCAATATGATTTTCGTGGACGGTCATGGAAAGTTCTGCCCGGATTCGGACTTTATCATAAGTGTGCCGGGGATTTCACCGGACGTCCCGGTTCCCTCGTATAATGGTCGTCTACTGGACAGTCCGGCGGGGTATCGATGATGCGTCGCGGCCGCGCCATTCATCGATTCCAATGCCGAAGGGTTTGTGCCGCACAGTACAAGCCGGACGGACAACATGGTAGAGAGGCGATACGAATCGCGGATAGGAAAGCGGAACTTTCCCGGAGAATTATTTGCCTGACCTGCGCGTTTCCTGATCGACAGTGTCGCGCACGAACTTCCCTTAGCGCCGCTGCCGCCGGTTTGATTGACGACGCGTGACCCAGTTCCGTTGCCGAAAGCTGCGTAGGCGCGGGCATATGCGCCAAGCAATCGCCTGCGAACAAGTGCCGACAATGATGAAAAACCACAACAGAAGGACGACATCTAATGAAAGCTGAACTCGCCCCTGTTCAAATAGAGCACTATCAGAAAGAAGGCTGGTTGATCGTCGACGACTTCCTCGCTCCCGACGAATTAAGCGCCCTCAACGCCGCCGTCGACACCGGTGTCGAGACGATGGGCGGCGACAAAGTTTCCGGAGTTTCCGGCGAGCACAACGACAGCATCAAGGACGACAGCGATATCTATTACAACCGGGTATTCCTGCAACGGGTCAATCTCTGGAGAGTCAACAACGATATCAAGAACTTTTTCCTCAACCCGATTCTCGGCGAAATGCTCTGCCAACTCGCCGACATCGACGGTATCCGCGTCTGGCACGACCAAACCTTGCAGAAACCCGCCTGGGGCAATCCCACCTCGTGGCATATTGACGTGCCCAACTGGTCCTTCTACTCGCCCGACGCCATCTCGATCTGGATCGCGCTCAACGACGCCACGGTGCAAAACGGCTGCATGTATTTCCTGCCCGGCTCGCATCAACAGGCCGACTACGAGCGCAAAGGCGGCTTCAGCGCCGATATTGGCGCCCTCTTCGACCAATACCCGGAATTTAGGGAGATCGAACCGGTTCCCGCCGAGATGAAGGCCGGCTCCGCCGGTTTCCACAATGGTCTCATGGCCCACGCCGCCGGTCCCAACATGACGCCATATGCCCGCCGGGCGATGACCTGCGCCTATATGCCCAATGGCGCGACCTTCAACGGCATCCAGAATATTCTGTCGACAGAGTGTTTTGAAAGCATGAAGATCGGCGACCTGCACGACGACGATGAGCAGACGCCGTTAGTCTGGTCGCAAAAATAGACGTTGGCATTTCCTACAAAAAAGGCCACCATGAATTCATCTACTTTACCGACATCCACCTGTGCGAGGGGCGCGATTCGAGCAAGGGTTTTGAACGTTGTCTGGGCTCGATGCCCAGCTACGGCTCGCAATTACTGATCAACGGCGGCGATCTTGGCATCACGCCTGAAGCCTTAGCTCTCCACGACGAACTGAGCGAAGAAGTGCCAGTGCCCATTCTGCACAGCAACGGTTGCCGGACAGGAATCCCGCCAGGCACTCGTTGGGCATGCGTCACGTTTTTTAGAAACTGCCGGTCATTGTGAAAGTAGGATATGCATGACCTGCCCCCCTATAATGTTCCCAGTCCTAAAGTTAGGATATGGGACGTAGAAAGGGGGCCTTATGGCGAGGAAACGGTACACGGCTGAACAGATTATCGGCCATCTCCGACAGGCGGAGATCCTGATATCTGAGGGCAATCAGTGCACAAAGCGCGACGATCGCCTCAGGCGGCAAGTCCAAGGGAGGGAGGAACGCCGCTTCGGCAGCTGTGTGAATCAGGCATTCTGCCCTCCTTGCCAGTCCGAAGAAATGAACGTACAGTGGTGATGAGGTGGCCGGCACTAGCTTCGCATCGGAGTGAAGAGAGCAATTCCCGGTACGTAACCCCATGGAGTCCTCAATGGATGCAATGACGCGCAAAGAACATGAAACGTCTGATCACTTTGCCATGTCCGACTGGGTAAAATGCAAGGGTGATGCCAGAACAGAAAAGAGATATTGCATCCTCGACGCAGCAACAACACCGGGTGAATGGGGGGATGCGGGTATTTGCACACGGGAGAAGCAGTTCAATCCGGGCCTGAAAGGGAGGA
>Ga0209403_10000521_pt1 | contig 56612 bp, 53 predicted proteins | sample ArcticOcean_MG_C_8_FD_187440 | JGI IMG/M metagenome (GOLD analysis project Ga0209403, IMG submission 187440) | Marine microbial communities from western Arctic Ocean - ArcticOcean_MG_CB11_86 (SPAdes) (version 2) | ecosystem: Environmental > Aquatic > Marine > Oceanic | place: Arctic Ocean... | reverse complement strand
GCACCAGGATTTTCACATTTACAGGCAATGGACTACCTGTTGAAGGGCCACATGCTAGCAGATGTACCTGCCGTACTAGGTTCATTAGATATAGTTTTTGGAGAAGTGGATAGATGAGTATAAAAAAAATCTCTAAGTTTCAGCCTGAATTATTTGAGTTTAATAGTGATAATTTAAAAAAAATAAAAAATGAAATAAAAAAATATCCTAAAGGAAAAAAAAATAGTGCAGTCATGGCTTTACTTTATTTAGCTCAAGAACAAAACCAAAATTGGATACCACTTGCTGCTCTCAAATGTATAGCAAATTTATTAGAGATGTCTTACATAAAAGTTTATGAAGTCGTGACATTTTATTCAATGTTTAATTTATCACCTGTTGGAAAATATTTTATACAAGTTTGTACTACAACTCCATGCATGATTAGAGGATCCAAAAAAATAACAGATATTTGCAAAAAGTATATTTCACAAAATCAAAACGATCTTTCAGAAAATAAATTGTCCTCATGGACAGAAGTTGAGTGTTTGGGGGCGTGTGTTAATGCTCCGATGATGCAAGTAAATAAAGATTATTATGAAGATTTAGACAAAGACAGTGCTGAAAAACTAATTAAGCAGTTATTAAATGATGATTTCCCAACACCAGGCTCTGCAAAAAATAGAAAAAATAATGCACCAGAGGCTGGCAAAACAACTTTACTGGATGTGAAAAATGCTTAAAGACGAAGATAGAATATTTAAAAATTTATATAATGATCTAGGTTGGGAAATAGATTGTGCAATTAGACGCGAAGATTGGTCTAATACAAAAAATATTTTGTCCAAAAGCAGAGATTCTATCATAAAAGAAATCAAAGAATCAGAATTGAGAGGTAGAGGTGGAGCAGGTTTTCCTACTGGATTAAAACTATCCTTTGCTCCTAAAGAAGTTGGTAGTAGACCGCATTATTTAGTTATAAATGCTGATGAGTCTGAACCAGGGACTTGTAAAGATAGAGATATTTTAAGATTTGAGCCACAAAAATTAATAGAAGGGTGTTTAATTGCAAGTTACGCAGTTAACGCACACACTTGCTATATATACATTAGAGGTGAATATTTTAGAGAAGGTGAAAGACTACAAGCAGCAATTGATCAAGCTTATAAAAAAAATTTTATTGGTAAAAATGCATGCGATTCTGGTTGGGATTTTGATATTTATATTCATTATGGCGCAGGTGCATATATATGTGGAGAAGAAACTGCATTATTAGAAAGCCTAGAAGGTAAAAAGGGGCAGCCTAGACTTAAACCTCCCTTTCCTGCTTTAGTAGGACTTTATGGTTGCCCCACTATTGTAAATAATGTTGAAACAATTTCTGTAATACCTACAATTCTCAGAAGAGGAGCTAAATGGTTTTCTTCATTAGGTAAACCAAAGAATACAGGTACAAAAATATTTTGTATTTCAGGAAATGTTAACAATCCATGTAATGTTGAAGAAGAAATGGGAGTACCATTAAAAGATTTAATTGAAAAACATGCTGGTGGCGTTGTTGGTGGATGGAAAAATCTTCAAGCAATTATACCAGGAGGATCTTCTATGCCAATGTTACCAAAAAATATTTGTGAAACAATTACTATGGATTTTGATTCATTAATAAAAGTCAAAAGTGGATTAGGCACAGCGGGAATCGTTGTTATTAATAAAGATCAAGATATTATTAAGTGTATTGCGAGAATAGCTAGATTTTATAAACACGAAAGTTGTGGCCAATGCACACCTTGTAGAGAAGGTTGTGGCTGGATGTGGAGAATGTTGGAAAGAATGGGGAACGGAGATGCAACTTATAAAGAAATAGATTTACTTCATGATGTTACCAAACAAATAGAAGGACATACAATTTGTGCTTTTGGTGAAGGTGCCTCTTGGCCAGTTCAAGGGCTGTTACGTCATTTTAAACAAGAAATTGAGAAGAGATGTACTGAAGAACCTTTAATTAAAAAGAAAACCAATATTCCTTATCTTATTGACCAACATCTTTTGGAAAAAGATAATGCCTAAAATTATAATAAATAATAAAGAGATTGAATTTGAAGATGGAATGACAGTTCTTCAAGCTTGCGAATTAGCTGGTGCTGAAATTCCTAGATTTTGTTACCACGAAAGACTTTCCATAGCAGGAAACTGCAGAATGTGTTTAGTTGAAATGGAAAAATCTGCCAAACCTATAGCATCTTGCGCAATGCCTGCAGCTGATGGAATGATAATTAAAACTAATACTGCTTTTGTTGAAAAAACTAGAAAGGGTGTGATGGAGTTCTTATTAGCAAACCATCCTTTAGATTGTCCAGTATGTGATCAAGGTGGTGAATGTGATTTACAAGATCAATCGTTATTTTATGGATTAGATAATTCAAGATTCAAAGAAAACAAAAGACAAGTTAATGAGAAATATATGGGTCCTTTAATTAAAACTCAAATGACGAGATGTATACATTGCACTAGATGTATAAGATTTGCAACAGAAGTTGCTGGTATAGATGAACTGGGCGCTATCGGTAGAGGTGAGGATATGGAGATTACTACTTATCTAGAAAAATCAATGGAGTCTGAATTATCAGCTAATGTAATAGATTTATGTCCAGTTGGAGCCCTTACTTCAAAACCTTACGCATTTGAAGCTCGTCCATGGGAACTTAAAAAAACAGAATCAATTGATGTTATGGATGCTGTGGGATCTAACATTAGAGTTGACACTTATGGTTGGGAAGTAAAAAGAATTTTACCTAGAATAAATGAAGATATTAACGAAGAGTGGATATCTAACAAAACAAGATATGCTTGCGACGGTCTCATGAAACAAAGATTAGATTCACCATACATTAGAGAAAATGGAAAATTAATTAAGACATCATGGGAAAAAGCATACAAAACTTTAATAAATAAAATAAAAACATTTAAACCAGAGGAAGTTGCTGGATTAGTTGGTGATTTAGCAGACCTAGAGATGATTTATAGTTTTAAGTGTTTTTTTGAGACATGCGTCGGTTCAAAAAATTATGAATGTAGACAAGACAAAATTTATATAAATCCTCACGAAAGAATGAATTATATTTTCAACACAACGATTAATGGAATTGAAGAATCTGATTTAATTATTTTAATAGGAACCAACCCAAGAATGGAAGCAACAATACTTAATGCAAGAATTAGAAAAGCATATATAAAAAATAACGTGCCAATTTATTCAATAGGTGAGCTTAATGATCTGACTTATCCACACAAGAATATAGGTAATGATACTTTGACTATCAGAGACATAATTGAGGGTAAGCATGAAATTTCGCAAACGATTCAAAAGTCCAAAAAACCAATTTTTATATTTGGAGAATCTTCTTTAATGGGTGATGTAGGTCAATATGTTTTTGAATCTTTAAAAAATTTTTTAAAAAAAAATAATTTTATAAGAAATGATTGGAATGCACTAAACATTTTAAGCCAACAAGCTTCAAGGGTAGGTGCGATTGATCTTGGCATGTATTCGATAAATCAAAATAGCAACTTTTCTTTTTTTGATAAACTTAACAATAATGACTTTAAACTTATCTATCTATTAGGTGTTGATAATTTTAATTTTGATAAAAAAGATAAATTTATTGTTTACCAAGGTACCCATGGAGATAAGGGTGCTGAAATCGCTGATATTATTTTACCAGGGGCCGCTTATACTGAAAAAAATGGTTTGTTTATTAACCTGGAAGGAAAAATGCAAAATGCTTACAAAGCTTCATATCCGCCAGGAGAATCAAAAGAAGATTGGGAAATTTTTGTAAATATCGCAAAATTAATGAAAAAAAATCTTAATTTTGAAAACCTAAGTGATCTTAGAAAAGAAATGAATAATTTTTTAGAAGAAAAAAATCTTAATAATTTTTATAAAAATATAAAAAACAATTTCGTAGAAAAAAATATTATTATTAATCCTTTGGATTATTATTACACAAATCCAATAGCTAGATCATCTAAAACTATGAATGACTGTAGGGAAGCTGCTAGACTAAAATCTTCTACTAATGGTGATAAAAAAATCTAATGATTTATATAAATATTTTTTTTAACGAAACTTATAAGATACTGTTTTTATTAATTCCCGTATTAGTGTCGGTTGCTTTAATTGTTTGGCTAGACAGGAGAATTTGGGCATTTGTGCAAAAAAGAAAAGGCCCTAATGTTGTTGGGCCATTTGGCCTTCTGCAAACTTTTGCAGATGCGCTGAAATATATGTTTAAGGAAATTATTATTCCATCTAGCGCCCATAAAATTATATTTATATTAGCCCCAATAGTTACTTTAACATTATCGCTAGTAGCATGGGCAGTTATTCCATTTAGTGAGCAGTTAGTTTTATCTGATATTAATGTTGGAATATTATATTTATTTGCTATTTCATCTTTAAGTGTTTACGGAATCATAATGGGTGGATGGGCCTCAAATTCAAAATACCCTTTTTTAGGAGCTATAAGATCAGCTGCTCAAATGATCTCATATGAAGTATCAATTGGAATAATTATTATAAATGTACTTTTGTGTGTTGGCTCTCTTAATCTTAACAAAATAGTATTGGCTCAATCAAATGTTTGGTTTGTCCTTCCACTATTTCCTATGTTTGTTATATTTTTTATATCCGCTCTAGCTGAAACGAATAGACCACCTTTTGACTTACCAGAAGCAGAGTCTGAATTAGTCGCAGGTTACCAAACCGAATATTCTGGAATGATGTATGCAATGTTTTGGTTGGGAGAATATGCAAATATTTTACTTTTATGTGCTTTAGGCTCTATACTTTTTCTAGGTGGGTGGCTCAGCCCAATTGACATTTCACCATTTAATCTTTTGCCTGGACCTTTTTGGATGATATTTAAAATTTTGTTTCTTTTTATTTTATTTTCATTAGTAAAAGCCATTGTTCCAAGATACCGGTTTGATCAATTAATGAGACTAGGTTGGAAAATTTTTCTACCACTTTCTTTATTTTGGGTTGTTTTGACAGCAAGTTTTTTATTTTTTACAGAAACGTTACCTTTGATAGGATGATTTATATATGAAAATTAATAGAATTGTTAAAACAATATTTATGGCAGACTTTGTTAGCGCTTTATTACTAGCTATAAAAATTTCTTTTAAAACTAAGAAGACAATAAATTACCCATTTGAAAAAGGAAAGCTAAGCCCAAGGTTTAGAGGAGAACATGCGTTGAGAAGATACCCCAATGGAGAAGAAAGATGTATAGCTTGTAAACTTTGCGAAGCTGTATGCCCAGCTCAGGCAATAACAATAGAGTCTGAAATTAAACCTGATGGAAGTCGAAAAACATCTAGATATGATATTGATATGTTGAAATGTATTTATTGTGGATTATGCGAAGAATCCTGTCCTGTTGATGCAATTGTACAAGGACCTAATTTTGAATTTGCAACAGAAACTAGAGAAGAACTTTATTATAATAAAAAAAAACTTTTAGAGAATGGAGATAAATGGGAGACTGCTTTAGCTGCAAATATTAAGTCAGATTCTGCTTTTAGATAAATGTTAGTACATTCCTTATTTTTTTACTTTTTTTCTTTAATCACAGTTTTTTCTGCACTCATGGTAACTATTTCCCGAAGTACTATAAATTCCGTTTTTTTCTTAATATTGGTATTTGTTAGTGTTTCAATATTATTTATTTTTATAGGTGCTGAATTTTTAGGAATGATAATGCTTATTGTTTACGTCGGAGCAGTTGCGGTCTTATTTCTTTTTGTTGTTATGATGCTAAATATTTCAAGCCAAACAACCAAAAAAAATAAAAGGAAGGGTTTGATAAACAATATCCCTGTTGGATTAATTTTTGGTACAATTATTTTTCTTGAATTAATAATTGCTCTCGGTGGCTGGAAGTATAAAAGTGATTTTGTGAACTTGTCAAACGCAAGTTTAAATGCAGGAATTACTAACACTCATGCGTTAGGAAATGTCTTATATACTGATTATATTCATCTTTTCCAAATATCGGGAATAATATTACTTGTTGCTATGATCGGAGCTATTATTCTTACTTTTAGTAAAAAGGAAAATGTAAAAAGACAAAAATATCTAACACAAATACAAAGAGAAAAAATTACAGCCATCTCATTAGTAGATGTAAAAATTGGCGATGGAGTGAAACTTAATGATTGAAATAAGTTTAGGGCATTATTTGACACTAGGAGCAATCATTTTTTCAATTGGTGTCCTTGGAATATTTTTAAATAGAAAAAATGTTATTATAATACTTATGTCAATTGAGTTAATACTTTTAGCAGTAAATATTAACTTAGTATCTTTCTCTATTTATTTACAAGATATTGTAGGCCAAGTATTCGTAATTTTTATTTTAACTGTAGCTGCAGCTGAAGCTGCAATAGGTTTGGCGATAATTGTGGCTTATTATAAAAACAAAGGGTCTATTAATGTTGAAACAATTAATACATTAAAAGGTTAAATGGAGTATTTAATTATTTTTTTACCTCTAATAGCCTCAATTACATCGGGTTTTTTTGGAAAATATTTAAGATTTAATGATTTTATAGTTAGTTTTTTAATATTAACTTCGGCAATTTTATCAATTTTTATTTTTTATGAAGTAATTATTAATAATTATTCAAGTAATAAATTAATATTTAATTGGATAACCTCTGGAAATTTTATCATTAATTGGTCGATAAATGTTGACGCATTAACATCTGTTATGTTGGTTGTGGTAAGTTTAATTTCCTCCATCATTCATTTTTATTCAATTGGATACATGAGTAAAGATCAACATAAACCACGATTTATGGCATACTTGTCATTATTTACTTTTTCAATGCTTGTTTTGATCACTGCTGACAACTTTTTACAATTATTTTTTGGTTGGGAAGGGGTAGGCTTGTGTTCTTATTTGTTAATTGGTTTTTGGTATCAAAAACCAGCAGCAAATTCAGCTGCAATTAAAGCTTTTATAGTAAATAGAGTAGGAGATTTTGGATTTGCAATAGGAATATTTTTAATTTTTATTTTTTGTAAAACACTTAATTTTAATGAAGTTTTCGATTTAATTCCTTCGCTGTCAGATAAAGAGATATTTTTCTTTGGTCTTGAGTTTAATTTAATTACTTTAATATGTTTTATGCTTTTTTTTGGCGCCATGGGGAAATCTGCACAAATATTTCTTCACACTTGGTTGCCAGATGCAATGGAAGGTCCAACACCAGTATCTGCTTTAATTCATGCCGCAACTATGGTTACGGCAGGTGTTTTTTTAATCGTGCGATGTTCACCAATTTTTGAGTATTCTGAGACTGCACTAAATTTTATTACATTGGTTGGTATGTTAACTGCATTTTTTGCTGCAACAGTAGCCTTAGTGCAGAATGATATTAAAAAAATCATAGCTTACTCAACATGCAGTCAGCTAGGTTACATGTTTTTTGCTGTAGGTGTTGGAGCATATCATGTTGCCATTTTTCATTTGTTTACACATGCATTTTTTAAAGCTCTTTTATTTCTTGGGTCAGGATGTGTAATACATTCATTTAATAATGAACAAGATATTAGATTAATGGGAGGTGTGTGGAAAAAAATTCCTTATACTTATCTTTTAATGATAATTGGAACTTTAGCTTTAACAGGCTTCCCTTTTTTATCTGGTTACTATTCTAAAGATGCTATTATTGAATCTGCTTATTTTAAAGGTAGTACCATTGGATATTATGCTGCATTTATTGGAATAGGAGTGGCTTTTTTAACATCTATATATTCATGGAGATTAATATTTAAAACTTTTCACGGAAAATATAAAAATAAAAAAAATAGTTTTAATAAAATACATGAATCTCCAATAATCATGTTGTTGCCTGCAAGCATTCTTGGCATTGGTTCAATTTTAACAGGAATTTTATTTAAAGATTTATTTATAGGTGAAGATAATTATAATTTTTGGGGAGATTCAATATTATTTTTAAAAAATATTTTGCACACCCATCCACCAGATTGGCTACCAATAACAATAATATTTTTAGTTACCGTGGCAATACCAATTTCTTATTATTTATATATTATGAATGAAAAAATTTTGATAAATTTTACAATAAGAAATAAAAAGTTTTATAACTTTTTTCTGAACAAATGGTACTTTGATGAAATTTATGATTTTATTTTTATAAAACCAATTAAGAAATTAGGAGTATTTTTTTGGTATAAAGGTGATATCAAAACAATCGATAGATTTGGACCGGATGGATTTGCAAAGCTAGTTAAAAAAATATCTGATAGATCTGTTAATTTTCAAAGTGGCTATATATATCATTACGCTTTTATAATGCTTATTGGTTTATCCATATTATTAACTTATTTGATAGTGTATTAAATGCAATTTCCTATACTTTCTGCAATCATTTTTGTTCCACTTATAGGTGCTTTTTTTATTTTTGCTACACAAGGACCAATAAAAAATATTGAGGATAATTCAAAATATATAGCAATTTTTTCTTCATTAGTTAATTTTCTACTTTCCCTTTTTCTTTGGTATTCTTTTGATTCAACTTCAGTAGATTTTCAATTTATTGAAAAGAAAAACTGGATTGAAGGTTTTATCAGTTTTCAGTTAGGCGTTGATGGAATTTCAATCCTATTTATAGTGTTAACTACATTTATATCCTCATTATCTATTTTTTCAGCGATTTTAAGCGTTAAGTCTAAAATTAAAGAATTCCTTATTGCAATCTTAGTCCTTGAAACTTTTATGCTGGGTGTCTTCTGCTCTTTAGATCTTGTTTTATTTTATTTATTTTTTGAAGGAGGTCTTATACCTATGTTTTTAATTATTGGTATCTGGGGAGGAGAGAGACGAGTTTATGCAGCTTTTAAATTTTTTCTTTTTACATTATTGGGCTCAGTTTTTATGCTCATTGCAATCATTTCTATATACTGGATTACTGGAACCACCAATATAGTAGATTTATTAAACATTCGTATCCCAAAAGATTATCAATATTTACTTTGGTTAGCTTTTTTCAGCTCATTTGCTGTAAAAATGCCTATGTGGCCCTTCCATACTTGGCTACCAGATGCTCATGTAGAGGCTCCCACCGCAGGATCAGTAATTTTAGCCGCTGTACTTTTAAAAATGGCAGGTTATGGTTTTATTCGTTTTTCTATAGGATTATTTCCAGCCGCTACAGATTTTTTTACACCTCTTATTTTTGGATTAAGTGTAGTAGCTATAATTTACACTTCATTAGTAGCACTAGCGCAAGATGATATGAAAAAGCTAATAGCCTATTCATCTGTTGCTCATATGGGGTTTGTTACAATAGGTATATTTTCTATTACAAAACAAGGTTTAGAAGGAAGTATCGTTCAAATGATAAGCCATGGATTAATATCTGCAGGTTTGTTTTTATCGGTCGGAGTCCTCTACGACAGATTAAATACGCGCATGATTTCTTCTTACGGTGGCCTAGTAAATATTATGCCCAAATATGCTTTTGTTTTAATGATTTTTACTTTGGGAGCTTTGGGATTACCAGGTACCAGTGGGTTTGTTGGTGAATTTCTAGTTTTAGTAGGTGTTTTTCAAAAAAATATACTTGTAGCTGTTTTGGCAAGTTTAGGTATTATTTTGGCAGCCACCTACATGTTATCATTATATAGAAGAGTTATATTTGGTCGCTTAGTTAGCTCAGAAGTTAAAAAAATGTCAGATTTAAGTAAAGTAGAAATTTATATATTTGCTACATTAGTTTTCCTAACTTTATTTTTTGGTTTTTACCCAGAACCTTTATTTACTACATTAGATCTTTCTATTAATAATTTATTAGAAAAATACCAATTAAATTTAACATATCATTTAATCGAAAATAATTAATGGAAACAATTTTATATATATTACCAGAAGTTTTTTTATCACTATCAATGATGATACTTTTAATGATAGGAGTTTTTGTAAATAAAAGTTATAGATTAGTAAATTTATTGGCGATCTTAACTATGATTTTTGCTATCGCTTTAGTTTTCAATCAATCAACTCAAACAATTAAAGTTTTTAACAATAGTTACATAATTGACCACCTATCGATTTACATGAAAATCTTAACTTTGTTATTTTGTTTGCTTGTTCTAGTCATCTCTGAAAATTATATAAAAATAAATAAAATTAATAAAATAGAATATCCAGTAATTATTCTAGGATCTACACTAGGTATGTTATTAATGATTAGCTCTTATGATTTAATTGTTTTTTATCTTGGATTAGAACTAAATTCATTGTGTTTATATATTTTAGCTTCTTTTAAAAGAGATGATGAACGCTCAACAGAAGCTGGATTAAAATATTTTGTTTTAAGCGCATTAGCATCTGGAATTTTGCTTTATGGATGTTCTTTAATTTATGGTTTCACTGGATCTACCAATTTCGAAATTATTTCAAAAAATTTATATATGTCAAATATGGGTGCTGTGTTTGGTTTAGTCTTTATATTAGTAGGTTTAGCTTTTAAAATTTCAGCAGTACCATTTCATATGTGGACACCTGATGTTTATGAAGGTTCACCAACCTCAGTAACAAGTTTTTTTGCCCTAGTTCCTAAAATTGCTGCATTGTGTGTTTTTATTAGATTTATGTACGTTCCATTTATTAATGCAATTGATCAGTGGCAAACAATTATAGTTTTTTTAGCTATAGGATCTATGATTCTAGGCGCTGTAGCTGCTATAGGTCAAAATAATATTAAAAGATTAATGGCATACAGCGCAATAGGACATATGGGTTATGCCCTAGCAGGTGTAGCTACAGGAACTAACTCTGGTATTCAGAGCTCAATAATTTATTTGACTATTTATTTAGTTATGAGTCTTGGAGCTTTTGGATGTATTTTCATGTTTAAAAGGGAAAGTATTTTCTATGAAAACATTAATGAATTATCTGGCATGTCCAAAAACCATCCAAAGTTAGCTTTCAGTTTCTTAATTATACTTTTCTCATTAGCAGGTATTCCACCCTTGGCAGGTTTTTTTGCAAAATTTTATATTTTTGTTTCAGTAATAGAAGCCAAGATGTATGTGCTCGCTGTAATAGGTCTACTTACGACAGTAGTTTCAGCATTTTACTATCTAAGAATTATAAAAATTATTTATTTTGATAAACCAAAAAAACGATTTGATGAAATTTATGATTGGGGGTTAAAAATATCATTAATAGTTTCAACAATCTTAATTTTAGTTTTTTTTATTAAACCCTCATCATTAACTAATGTAATTTCAAAAATTACTCTATATTGATGAAATTTAAATTATTTAATTATAAAAGAGTAAAAAGTACAAATGAAAAGGCAATAAAACTAATAAAATTTAATAAAAGAAATTTTGGGTGCGTTCGTGCGGATGTCCAAACAAAAGGAAGAGGTACCTATGGAAAAAAATGGGTTTCTAAAAAAGGAAATTTTTTTGGATCAGTTTTTTTTCCTTTGAAGAAAAATTATCCTTCTTTTGATCAATTTTCTCTTATTAATCCAGTTATTGTCTCTAACATTCTACAAATTTTTTGCGATAAAAGAAAATTAAAAATAAAATTCCCGAATGATATTTTTTTAAATGGGAAAAAGATTTGCGGTATATTACAGGAGATTATTACTATAGATAAAAAAAATTTTTTAATTATAGGGGTAGGATTAAATGTAAATTCAAATCCTTCAATTAAAAAAAAATATAAAGCTACAAATATTTTTCGTGAAACACAAATTAGAACAACTACTAATGAAATTGCAACTTTATTAATAAAATCATATGAAATTTTCTTTTTAAACTTAAAATCTTTTAACTACTCACATTTTAAAAAAAAAACTGACTTAATGGCTTTTAATATAAAATGAATATTATATTTGGTGATATTGGTAACACACTTACTAAGATTTGCTTAGTTAACAATAAAAAATTTAAAATTAAAAAAACGTTTTATTTTAAAAGTTCTGAAATTTTAATAAAAAAACTTCTTTCTAAAAATATTAAGGAAATATTTAAAAATAAATCACTTTATAATGTAGCTATATTTTCTTCTGTAGCCCCAAAATATGAAATAATAATGAGAGAATTTTTTAAAAAAAATTATAAAATTAAAGTTATGGAAATTAAGAAAAGCCCAATTACCAATTTAATTAAAATAAATATTAAAAATAGTAAACAAGTTGGATCAGATAGAATCGCCAATGCAATAGGTGCGTTAAAAAAATATAAAGCTAATTGTATTATTTTAGATTTTGGAACGGCTACTACCTTTGATGTTGTGACAAAGGAAGGCTCTTACAATGGTGGCGTTATCGCCCCAGGAGTATCTTTATCTCTTACAAGCCTAGTCAACTCAGCTGATCAAATTCCAAAATTTGCCTTAACTAAACAAAATAAAGTAGTAGGCAAAAATACTTTAGAAGCTCTTCGTTCGGGCTTTTACTGGGGATACTCAGGTTTAATTAATAATATTATTTTAAAAATTGAAAAAGAAACCAAAAGAAATTACAAAGTTATTTTTACTGGTGGTTATGCTGATTTATTTAAAACTTCTATTACAAGACCTTTTAAGATAGATAAGAATATAACTATTAACGGAATTATTGAAATTTTTAAAACTAATAAAGACTATTTTAATTAAATGAAAAAAGAAGAATTTATTTTTTGTCCCTTGGGTGGCTCTGGTGAAATTGGAATGAATATGAATTTGTTTGCCTATGGAGACTCTGGAAACAAAAAATGGTTAATAGTTGATGTTGGAGTTACCTTTGCTGACGATACAATTCCTGGAATTGATTTAATATATCCTGATCCAGGTTTTATTATTGATAAAAAAAATGATTTAGTCGGAATTGTTTTAACTCACGCACACGAAGACCACATAGGTGCTATTGTGCATGTTTGGCCCAAACTTTTGTGCGATATCTATGCTACCCCATTTACAAGTGTTTTAGTTAAAGAAAAATTTAAAGAAAAAAAAATTGATATAGGAAATAGATTAAAAATAGTTGAGCTTAATGGTAATATTAAACTTGGACCTTTTAATATTGAATTTGTTACATTAACTCACTCCATATTAGAGCCGAATGGCTTAAGCATAGAAACTCCTGCTGGAACTATTTTACACACAGGAGACTGGAAAATTGATCCCAATCCACTTATCGGTGATAAAATTAATGAAAAAAAATTAAAAGATATTGGCAAAAAGGGAGTTATTGCAATGATTTGCGATTCAACAAATGTTTTTAATCCAGGTCGTGCCGGCTCAGAGTCTGACGTAAGGGATAGTATATTAAAAATCATGGAAACTAAAAATAAAAGAATAATTGTTACATCCTTTGCATCAAATGTTGCAAGAATGGAGAGCATTTTTTATTGTGCAAAAAAAGTAGGAAGACAAATTTCATTAGTTGGTAGATCTATGCACAGAATTTATAAGGCAGCAAGGCAGTGTGGTTATTTAAATGGTTTATTAGAACCCTTAGATTTGAAGGATGCTAAAAAATTGGCTAGAGAAAAAATAGTTTATTTATGTACCGGCAGTCAAGGAGAACCTAATGGCGCAATGATGAGAGTTGCTAATTATGTCCACCCAGAAGTTATGATAGAATCTGCAGACACAGTAATATTTTCATCAAAAATAATCCCAGGTAACGAAAAAAAACTTTATAAACTACATAACCAACTAGTTAAAAATGGTATTGATGTAGTTTCAGAAGAAAATGAATTCGTGCATGTGTCAGGACATCCAAATAGAGATGATTTAAAAGATATGTACAAATGGGTGACGCCTAAATCGGTTATTCCAGTGCATGGCGAACATAGACATATGATTGAACATATTAATTTTGCAAAAGAAATGCAGGTTCCGTACCCTGTTCAAGTTGAGAATGGTGATATAGTTAAATTATATCCTGGTGATAAACCTGAAGTTATTGATAAGGCTCCCGTTGGAAGAATGTATGTTGACGGAAACATTAGTGTGGGTGAAGAATCTCAATCTTTAAAAGATAGAAAAAACATGTCATTTAATGGATTTCTTGAAGTCACAATTATTGTTAATAATTCAGGTTCAATAGTTAAAGCGCCTATTATTTCATTTAAAGGCATTCCTAATGATGGAGAAGGTAGTAATTTTGTTTTTGATTTGCAAGATAAAATAAAAAAATTATGTAAGTCATATTCTTTGAAAAGCTCTAGGCAAGAATATAATTTGATAGAAGCGGTAAAAACAAATTGTAAAAAAACAGTTAAAGAAAAGACTGGAAAGAGACCTTATACAAACGTAAATTTAGTAAGAATTTAGAAATAGAATTATATGTATTTATCTAAACTATTCATTCCTCTATTAAAAGATAACCCCACAGAAGCAAAGATTAAATCTCACCAACTCATGTTAAGAACTGGAATGATAAAACAATCTTCAGCAGGAATTTATTCATGGCTACCACTTGGTTATAAAGTAATGAAAAAAATAGAACAAGTTGTTAGAGAAGAACAAAATAAAATTGGAGCCCAAGAGTTATTAATGCCAACAATACAATCTTCAGAAATATGGAAGGAGAGTGGAAGGTATAATGACTATGGAGATGAAATGTTGAGAATAAAGGATAGACAAGGCAAAGAGATGCTTTATGGACCCACAAATGAAGAATTAATAACAGAAATTTTTAGAACAAGCATTAAATCGTATAAATCGTTACCTCAAATTCTATACCATATTCAATGGAAGTTTCGGGATGAGTTGCGACCAAGATTCGGCGTTATGAGATGTAAAGAGTTTTTTATGAAAGATGCTTATTCTTTTGATTTAAGTGACGATGATGCAGAAAAATCTTACAATAAAATGTTTTTCGCGTACTTAAACACATTTAAAAGATTAGAATTAACAGCAATACCAATGTCTGCTGACGCTGGACCGATTGGTGGAGATTTATCCCATGAATTTATAATATTAGCTGACACTGGAGAAAGTCAAATTTATTCTGATAAGAGGATTTTTGATTTAGACATAAGTGAACATAAAAATAATAATGATTCGATTAAAATTCTAAGAAATAAATATGACCAATTTTATGCTGTCACCGATGATAAATATAAAAAAGATGATTTTGAAAAAAAGGTAAAAAAAGAAAATCAATTAATTACAAAAGGTATTGAGGTGGGGCATATTTTTTACTTTGGAGATAAATATTCCAAACCTCTGAAGTGTTCTGTAGATTTAAAAAGTGGTAAAAAAATTAATGTCAAAATGGGATCATATGGAATAGGTGTTTCGAGGTTAGTTGGAGCTGTTATCGAAGCAAAGTTTAATAATAATATAATGAAGTGGCCACAATCAATTTCGCCATTTGAAGTCGTTATAATACCAAGTCTTCAAAAAAACGATGAGTCAAATTATTTAAAAGCAGTTAAGATATATGAATATTTAATAAAAAATAATATTGATGTTTTGCTTGATGATACGAATGAACATTTATCTGCTAAATTTAAGAAATTTGATTTAATAGGCATTCCTTATCAAATTATACTTGGCTCCAAATCTACAGTTGATAAATTTGAATTCAAGGAAATCAACAGTCAAGTTGAAATACTGTCTTTAGAAAATATTAAAAAAAAATTAATCAACAACAGAAACCTCAATTGATTTCAAAAACTGAAAGAAAAATAGCTTTTAGATATTTAAAACCTAAAAAAAAGGAAGGTTTTTTAAAAGTAATTTCTATTTTCTCTTTTATGGGCATATCGCTCGGAGTCGCTATATTAATTATAGTAATGTCTGTAATGAATGGATTTAGAACTGAGTTAATAACAAAAATTTTAGGATTTAATCCACATATTATAGTCAAACCTTATTCTAAGGAAATTTCGGATATAGATTTAAAAAAAATAAATACTTTTAACGATTACATTTCTAGAACGGCTTTTACATTTAATGGACACAGTATTTTAATTAATCGAGATAATACAACTGGAGTATTAGTTAGATCCTATATTGACGACGATATTAGTAAAATTAGTTTAATAAAAGATGGTATTATAGATGGCAGCTTAGATTCTTTTGTTAAAAATACCGTTTCTATTGGAAAAGAATTAGCGGTAGGTTTAAATTTAGTAGCAGGTGATCAAATTACACTAATGTCTACTTCTAACATTCAGTCACCTTTTGGAAATATACCTCTTCAAGAAAAGTTTACAATATCATCAATATTTACCACTGGTCTCGCTGAATTTGATCAAAACGTTATTTTTATGCCATATGAAAATGCAAACTCAATGTTTGAGCTAACAAGTATGGATATTAACTTAGAAATATATTTAAAAAAACCTGACAATGCTGATTTAATTAAAGATCAAATACAAGAAATTTATCCTACACACTATGTTTATTCTTGGTCGGATTTAAATAAATCTTTTTTTGGAGCATTAAAAGTTGAAAGAAATGTTATGTTTATTATCTTAACTTTAATTATTATAGTTGCTGCTTTTAATATCATTTCAGGACTAACTATTTTGGTTAAAAACAAAACAAAAGAAATAGCAATTTTAAGAACTTTAGGAATTAGCAAAAGTTCTATAGCAAAAATTTTCTTTATAATTGGTTTCACAATTGGACTGTTAGCGACAATCACTGGAGTTACTTTTGGAGTTTTATTTTCGTACTACATAGAAAATATAAGAATGATAATTACATCAGTCTTTGATATTCAATTGTTTCCTGAAGAAATATATTTTTTAAGTCAATTGCCAGCTGAAATTAATTTTGATTATATACTTATAATTTCCTTATTTTCCTTGTTAATTACTTTTTTAGCTACTATTTTTCCATCTTTATCAGCAGCAAAGTTAGATCCTATAGAAGCCCTTAAATATGAATAGAGAAATAATAAAACTCTTAAAGATATCAAAAAAATATCAAGATACAGGAAAAAAAGTTTCTGTGCTAAATGAAATTAATTTAACAATTAAAAGTGGTGAGTTGATATCATTAACTGGACCTTCTGGTTCTGGAAAATCTACTTTACTTCATATTATTGCTTTATTAGACAAACCTAGCTCTGGTGAGGTTTTTTTTAAAAAAAAGAGTTTTACAAAATCTAATGAAAAAGAAAAAGATTTGGTAAGAAAGAAAGGAATTTCAATTATTTATCAACAAAACAATTTGCTTAGTGATTTTACTTCTTTGGAAAATGTGGCTATCCCACTGCTTAATAACGGTTATTCGTGGAATGAATCAAAAAAAAAAGCTGCTAAAATGCTATCATTAGTAAATTTACATAAAAGGCTTAATCATTTCCCCAGTGAATTATCTGGAGGAGAACAACAGAGAGTTGCTGTTGGAAGAGCTCTAGTTACAGAGCCTGATCTCATATTAGCTGACGAACCTACTGGCAGTTTAGACAGAGAAACTGCTAATGATATATTTTCATTATTTACCAAACTAAGATCAAAAAATAGAACAATATTATATGCAACTCATAATAGAGAACTGTCAAATAAAGCAGACTATAAGTTAAATATAATTGATGGTAATATATTAAGAGATAATGAATTCAGTTTCTAACAAAACATTTAATCATTTAAAAATACATACACAGTATTCAATCTGCGAAGGCGCATTAAGAACTTCTGATCTTGCAAAATATTGCAAGTTAAATAAAATTCCTGCAATCGGTTTATGTGACACAAACAATTTGTGTGGAGCTCTCGAATTTTCCGAACTATTAGCGAAGTCAAAAACTCAACCTATTATTGGAACACAAATTAATATTAAATATAAAGATAAATTTGGGAAACTTCCATTTTTTGCAAAAGATTTGGAAGGGTACAAAAATCTAATTAAACTTTCTTCAAAATCGTATCTAGACATTGAGCACAATGACGAACCTCACTGTAAATTCGATGAAATTGAAAGAAATTCTAAAGGATTAATTTTACTTAGTGGAACATTCGAAGGTTTAATCGGTAATCTTTTTTTCAAGAATCTCACAGACCATGCATCAGATTTGTTGAAAAAATTTAAAGCTATTTTTAAAGATAATTTTTATTTAGAAATTCAAAGACATGGCGATAGAGGTGAAAATTTATTTGAAAAATTTATATTAAATTTATCAGAAAAATTTGATCTACCAATAATTGCATCTCATGAAGTTTTTTATTTAGATAAAGAAATGTATGAGGCGCACGATGCCTATTTGTGTGTTGGGGAAAAAACTTATGTGAATGTAAAAGATAGAAGAAAATATTCCAAGGAACATTATCTTAAATCTTCTGAAGAAATGCACGATCTTTTTTCTGACTTACCTGATGCTTTAGAAAATAATGTTAATTTTCCATTTAGAATTTCTTACAGACCTCAAAATTCGATGCCAGTACTACCTAATATTGAAACTGAAAAAGTTAAAAATGTTAATGAACTTTTATTAACCGAATCTAAAGACGGGTTAAAAGGAAAATTAAACGAATATGTTATTCCATTGCACAAACCGGAAGAACAAAAAACTGTCATAAATAACTATAATAAACGGCTTGAACATGAGATTGGGATCATATCTAAAATGAAGTATGCAAGTTATTTTTTAATTGTTTCAGATTATATTAAATGGGCTAAAAACAATGATATTCCAGTTGGTCCAGGACGTGGATCTGGTGCAGGCTCATTGGTTGCGTGGGCTCTTTCTATAACTGAAATAGATCCAATTAAGTTTGATTTAATTTTTGAAAGATTTTTAAATCCAGACAGGATTTCTATGCCTGACTTTGACATAGATTTTTGTGAAGAAAAAAGAGATAAGGTATTTGAATATTTAAAAAAAAAATATGGCAAAGGAGTTGCCCACATAATTACTTTTGGAAAGCTGAAAGCAAGGATGGCCTTTCGTGATATTGGAAGAGTTTTAGGCCTGCCTTATGGATATGTGGATTCACTTTGTAAAATGATTCCATTTGACCCCTCTCGACCTCTATCACTTGAGCAAGCTATAGCTCAGGAACCAAGACTTAAAAAAGAAGAAAACAGAGATCCCAGAGTTAAAAAACTTATAGAAATATCTAAAAAATTAGAAGGGCTAAACAGAAATATGGCAACCCATGCAGCTGGTGTGGTCATACCAGAAGAAAACTTATCAGAATTTATCCCGTTATATAAAGACCCTTCATCAAATTCTCTTTTACCATCAACACAATTTGATATGTACACATCAGAAAATGCTGGTCTTGTAAAATTTGATTTACTTGGTTTAAAAACTTTAACAGTAATAAATAAAACTTTATCGTTTTTAAAAAAAAAAAATATAGTTATTGATATAAATAAAATTAAGTTAGACGATCCTAAAATTTTTAACTTATTGAGCCTTGGTCATACTGTTGGTTTATTTCAGCTAGAAAGCGCAGGAATGAGAGATGCTTTGATTAATATGAAACCCAACAAATTCGATGATATCATAGCATTGGTAGCATTATATAGACCTGGTCCTATGAGTAATATACCCACTTATAACCAATGTAAGCATGGAGAAAAACAACCTGATTATCTTCATCCAAAGTTAGAAAAAATACTGAAACCAACGTATGGTGTAATTATATATCAGGAACAAGTGATGCAGATAGCACAAACACTTTCAGGGTTTACACCAGGAGAAGCCGATATTTTAAGAAAAGCGATGGGAAAAAAGAAAAGGGCTGAACTAGAAAAACAAAAAGAGAGATTTGTAAGTGGTGCTTTAAAAAATAGTATAACAAAAGATACAGCTAATTTTATCTTTAAAAAAATTGAACCTTTTGCAGAGTATGGATTTAACAAAAGTCATGCAGCAGCATATGCTATGATTGCCTATCAAACTGCTTATTTAAAAACTTACTATCCTAATGAGTTTATTGCAGCATCTATGTCAAATGAACTTTCTAATACTGATAAATTAAGTGAATTTTATGAAGAATTGAAAAGATTAAATATAAAAATTTACAGACCTTGTATAAACAAATGTTACGCTGAATTCATACCTAAAGAAAATTCTTTATATTATGCATTAGGTGCAATTAAAAATGTTGGATTTGAAGCTATTTCCCAAGTTGTAAAAGAAAGAGAGAAAAATGGTGAATACATATCAATAAGTGATTTTATCAACAGAGTTGACCCAAAAAGTATTAATAAACTTCAATTAGAAGGCTTAGTAAAAGCAGGAGCTTTTGATTTAATTTTTAAAAATAGAAAAGTTTTATTTGATAATATTCCTAATATTATACAAAATTCTAAAACCATTTTTGAAAATAAAATTAACAATCAAACTAGCCTTTTTTCTGATGATGCTGATAAAATTTCTTATTTAATGAATGATAAGAAATTAGACACCTGGTCATACAATGAAAATTTATCGAAGGAATTTGAGGCAATTGGATTCTTTGTTTCAGATCATCCTTTAAAATATTATAAAGATATTATAGATCAGCATAAAGCTAAATCCTTTGCAGATTTTGAAAAAAATAATATCAAAGATTGTATTTTATCTGGAACTATAATGTCAGTAAAAGAAAAAAAAACCGCTAAAGGTAATTCTTTTGCAATCATAAAATTTAGCGATTTAACTAAAGTTTTTGAATTATTTCTTTTTTCTGAAATTTTAGAGAACAATAGAAATAATTTAATTGCAGGTAAATCATTTTTAATTACAGTAATTAAAAACCTTGGAGATCAAGACAATAGATTTAAAAGAATAAATGTAAGAAAAATTGTTAATCTTGATGATGTTATCAATTTAAATTATACCAATGTACATATTGAAATTAATGATTCTCTTAATTTAGAAAAGTTATATCAAAGCATTTACGAAAGAGGCGATTCCAAGATTAAAATCTCTATAAATGAGAAAAACAAAAATTATTTTTTTGAGCTAAAAGATAAGAGAAAATTTGATTATAAAAAGCTAAAAGATTTAAATAAAGAGCACTATATAAAGAAAATAAATGTTTAGTTTTTATATTGATTTCCCCTTTTTAAAATTGTAGAACATCATATTAAATACGCACACAATTGTTGGTTGTGAAACCTCCGGTCCTTAAATGGAAAAGATTGTGGTGGAATAACCGGAAACTATGAATTTACCAAGTGTTACTATAAAACAGTTATTAGAAGCAGGAGTTCATTTAGGACATAAAACTCTTAGATGGAATCCAAAAATGAGTAAGTTTATCTTTGGGTCTAAAAATTCAATTCATATTATAGATCTAGTGCAAACTTTAGAAATGATAAACTCTGCGCTTGTTCAAATACATAAATGCATTTCAGCAGGCGGAAAAATACTATTTGTATCTACAAAAAAACAAGCTACTGATACAGTTTCTGCTCTGGCTATAGAGACTTCACAATATTATGTTAATCATAGATGGTTAGGTGGAATGCTTACTAATTGGAATACAATTTCAAATTCAATAAAACGTTACAAAAAACTTACAGAAGACCTAAAAGGTGAGTCAGCAGGATTTACAAAAAAAGAAGTTTTAAAAATGGGCATCCAAAGAGATAAGCTTGAAAGATCGCTTGGTGGCATTTCTGAAATGAAAAAAATACCAGATATGATTTTTATAATTGATACTAATGTTGAAGAGCTTGCTGTAAAAGAAGCTTTAAAATTACACATACCAATAGTTGCTATTATTGATACGAATTCAGATCCTACTGGTATAAATTACCCAATACCCGGTAATGATGATGCTAGAAGAGCAATAAATTTATACTGCGATTTAGTAAAACAAACTGTTAACGACGCCAAGGGATATATTAAAGAAAACACATCAAAAAACGATGAAGCTGAAAATTTTAAAGATATTAAATCAGAAACGGCAAAAATTAAAAAAAAAACAAGCGTTATTGAAAAGTCTGCTAAACCAGAAACAGTCAAAAAAATATCTCCCAAAAAAACAATGTCTATATTAGACAAAATAAAAAATCTAGCATCAAAAAAATAAAATCAAGATATAATTTATGACGTCAGACAATGTTCTAGAAAAAGTAAAACAATTGAGAGAAGCTACGGGAGTTGGTTTTAAGGACTGCAAAAATGCAATAGAAGAATCCAATGGTGATATTGAAAAATCAATTGAAATATTAAGAAAAAAGGGAATTGCAAAAGCAACCAAGAAAATGGGAAGAGTTGCATCAGAAGGTTTGATTAGCATCTTTGAAAAAGATAATAAATTATCAATAGTAGAAATAAATTGCGAAACAGATTTTGTTGCAAAAAATGAAGAATTTATTAAATTCATCGAAGAGGTCTCAAAAATAGTTTTACTGGAAAAAAGAAATATTAAAAATGTCAATTCTGCAGAAATGCAAAACAAAAAGAGTATTGAAAATAATTTAATTGATTTAATTTCAAAAATTGGAGAAAAAATTACATTACGAAGAGTTGATTCATATTCTGATAATGAAACTAAAAAATTTTCATATGTGCATTCTGCTATTAAAAAAAATATTGGAAAACTAGGTGTAATTTTAAGCTTGGATACTAAAAAGCCAATGAATGAAATACAAGAGTTTGGAAAACAATTGACAATGCATATAGCAGCAACATCACCACTTGCATTAGATAAAGGAGACTTAAATCAAGAACTTTTAAAAAAAGAAAATGAAATAATTATTGAGGAGTTAAAAAATAGTGGAAAAGATTCTAAAATTATTGACAAAATATCAATAGGTAAATTAAATAAATTCATAAATGATAATACTTTACTAAATCAAGATTGGATAATGGACCCAAAGAAAAAAGTTAAGGATATTTTGAATGAAGTTGCTGGATCTGAAAAAATTACAATAAAAAAATTTACTAGATTTAAAGTAGGTGAAGGAGTTTAAATATAATGTCCTCAGATGAAGTTTTAAAAAATTGCGAAATTAAAATGAAAAAAGCGTTTGACGTTTTTTTACAAGATTTATCTTCACTAAGAACTGGTAGAGCAAATGTTTCCATGCTTGATATAATAAAAATTGAGATTTATGGTCAAAAAATGTTAATAAATCAACTCGCAACAATTTCTTCACCTGAGCCACGAACATTAAGTGTTCAAGTGTGGGATTCTAATAACGTTTCCGCAATAGATTCAGCTCTTCAACAATCTAGTTTAGGAATAAATCCACAAATTGATGGTCAATTAATAAGAATACCAATACCAAGTTTAACCGAAGAGAGAAGAATTGAGTTAAAAAAAATTATGGGTGGATTAGCTGAAAAAGCAAAAATATCAATAAGGAATATTCGTAGAGACGCTAACGACACATTGAAAAAGGACCTAAAGGAGAAAAATATAGGTCAGGATGAGTGTGAAAATTTTGAAAAGAAAATTCAAAATTCTACTGACAAAAATATTTTAGAACTAGAAAAAAAATTAGATGATAAAGAAAAAGAAATAATGAAAGTATGAACACATTAAATCATGTCGCAATAATAATGGACGGTAATGGGCGATGGGGTTTAAACAAAGGTAGATCAAGAAATTATGGACATTTACAGGGCATCAAAACAGTTGAAGAAATTATTAAATTCTCTGTCCAAAAAAAAATTCCATTTTTAACTCTTTATACTTTCTCAACAGAAAACTGGAATAGACCGGAAAATGAAGTAAACTTTCTTTTTGACTTAATTAGAAAATCTCTAAAAACAAAGCTTAAAAAAATAATCAAGCGCGGTGTAAAAATTAACATCATTGGTAAGAAGCGCAGATTACCAAGCGATATTAAAAAAACACTTAAAAATATAGAAAAAAAAACACTTCACAATAAAACAATTACTATAAATCTAGCATTAAATTATGGCTCTAAAGAAGAAATAGTTAATGCATGTAGAGTGATTTCAAAAATGAAGAAAGCTCCTATTAATGAAAGTTTTTTTTCAAAAAAACTTTATACAAATGGTATACCTGACCCTGAAATTTTAATTAGAACTGGTGGAAAAAGAAGACTAAGTAATTTTTTGTTATGGCAGTTAGCTTATACAGAAATTTTTTTCATCAAAAAATTATGGCCAGATTTTCAACAAGAAGATTTTAATAATATTATAAATAAATTTTATAAAATAAAAAGAAACTTTGGTAGTATATGACCAATTTACAAAAAAGAATTTTGACATCAGTAGTTATTTTACCTCTTTCATTTTTTTTTATAATAAAAGGTGGTTTTTTTCTTTTATCCTTTTTATTATTTATTTTTTTTATAGCCAATTATGAATTGTTTTCTATATTTAATAAAAAATTTACTATTCTATTTTTAAATTTAGTATTAATTTCATCTCTTTTCACTATATTTTATCTAGCTGAAAATAATGAACTAACTTTTTTACTTTTAATCTGGGTTATAATACTTTCAATATGCTCCGACGTTGGTGGTTATATTTTTGGAAAAATATTTAAATGGAAGAAGTTAACAAAGATTTCTCCTAAAAAAACATTTTCAGGTGCGCTTGGTTCATTTATATTTTCAATATTCTCACTATTTATTATTTCAAATTTAGATATTGAAGGATCAGAAAGTATTAATTTTATTGAGGTTAAATTTTTTTTTATATCTATAATTTTTTCACTAGTAGCTCAGCTTGGGGACATCACAATTTCATACTTTAAAAGATTAGAAAAGATCAAAGATGCTGGAAATATTTTACCTGGGCATGGTGGAATTTTTGATAGAATTGATGGTTTAATGTTCGTCCTAATTATAACTATTATTTTTTACAAAGTTAATATTCTACCCTAATGAAAAAAAAAATTGCAATTTTAGGATCTACTGGTTCGATTGGAAAATCTACACTTGAAGTTATTAAAAAAAATAAAAAAGATTTTAATATAGTTTTATTATCAGCTAATAATAATTATCTAGAACTTATTAAACAAGCTAAATATTTTAATGCCGAAAATGTTATTATTAGAAATGAAAAATTTTATAAGAAGGTTAAATATTCCTTAAAGAGAAATAAAACAAAAGTTTATTCTGGTAATGTTTCGTTAGATAAAATTATAAAAAAAAAGTTAGATTATACAATGTCAGCCATTGTTGGGATAGCGGGCTTGAAACCCACAATGGACTCTATTAAACTTAGCAAAGTTGTGGCCTTAGCTAACAAAGAGTCAATTATTTGTGGTTGGGATGTTTTGTTAAAATCTATTAAGAAATATAAGACCACCATACTTCCAGTTGATTCTGAACATTTTTCAATTAGAGAGCTTACCAAAGATATTAAAGACGAAGATATAGATGAAATAATAATTACTGCTTCTGGTGGTCCTTTTTTATATAAACCAAAAAGCATGTTTCGTAATATAACTCCAAAAGAAGCTATTCGTCATCCGAATTGGCAAATGGGTAAAAAAATATCTGTAGATTCCTCAAATTTGATGAACAAAGTTTTTGAAGTTGTTGAGGCATGTAAGCTTTTCAATTTTAATAAAAATAAGTATAAAATTATTATTCATCCACAATCATATGTTCATTCAATAATTCGTTTTAAAAATGGTTTAGTTAAAATGGTTATGCATAACACAGATATGAAAATCCCCATATCAAACACAATATATCCAGAAAAAAATAAATTTTTAACTCAAAATAAAATTGATACTAAAATTTTAAATCAATTAACTTTTTATAAGGTTGATTTGAAAAGATTTCCTTCCGTAAAATTAATAAATAAATGTTTAAATTTTGGTTATTTAGCACCAACAATCATAAATGCATCCAATGAAGTTCTTGTTAAGCTTTTTTTAGCTAAAAAGATTGGTTTTTTAGACATAGTAAACAATATAAACAAAATTATTAAAGATAAAGATTTCAAAAAATATGCTAGAAGAAAGCCAAAGACCATAAATGATATAAAAATAGCCGATAATTGGGCTAGATTGAAAATATCATCTATGTGTGTAAGGTAAGAATTTATGCTTAATTTTATTAAAAATCTTTTTATAAGTATTCCTATTTTTTTAATTTTGCAGTCTATTTCTGTTGCTGAAGTAATTAATAAACTTAATTTTGTTGGAAATGAAAGAATTGCGAATGAAACAATGGTTGTATTTGGAGATATTGTTTTAGGTAAAAATTATGAAGCTTCAGATGTCAGCTCATTAATTAAAAAGCTTTACGAAACTAATTTTTTTTCGAACATAAAAGCCGAAATTGTAAATGGAGAGTTAACTCTAATTGTTACAGAAAATCCAATTATACAATCAGTAGAGTTTGATGGAGAAAATACAAAAAAATATAAAAAAAAAATTAATGAACTTATCTTATTAAAAGAAAAGAATGCATTTGTAAAAAATTATCTAAAATCTGACATTAATATTATTAAAGAATTTTATAGAAGCTTAGGGTACTACTTCGTTAAAATTGAAGTTGATATGGAAAAATTAAACAAAAATAGAGTTAACTTAATTTTTAATATTAACAAAGGTAAAAAAGCTCAAATTTCTAAAATACATTTCTTGGGTGATAAAAAAGTTAGAGATCTAAAATTAAGAGATATAATAACTTCTCAAGTTGCAAAACCTTGGAAATTTATTTCACAAAATATTTATTTAAATAAAGATAGAGTTGAATTAGATAAAAGATTATTAACAAGATATTATAGAAACATTGGTTATTATGAAATTGAGATTGCTTCAAGTAATGTTGAATATTCTGAAGGGCAAGGTTTTGTTTTAACTTTTAGTATAAATGCTGGAAAAAGATATAAGTTTAAAAAAATCTATGCAGATATCGCACCATCTTTGGACAAAGAAGCTTTTCTTTCACTAGAAAAAGAGTTTAATAAAGTTATTGGTGAATTCTATTCGCAAAGTAAACTAACCAGTATTTTGGAAAAAATTGATACTTTGAGTGAGCAGAAAGAACTTCAATTTATAAATCATGGTATATTTGAAACCTTAGTAGGTGATGGTGTGGAAGTTAAAATTAATATCTATGAGGATGAAAAATTTACAATAGAAAGAATTGATATAGTTGGAAATGCTGTAACAAATGATGATGTAATTAGAGGTGAGCTTCTTGTTGATGAGGGAGATCCTTACAGTGTACTTCTTTTAAATAAATCAATTAATGAACTTAGAGCAAGAAATCTTTTTGGCAATATTAGCAAGACGGTTTATGAAGGTTCAGCACCGTCTCAAAAAATAGTAAAAATAGATGTGCAAGAAAAAGCTACTGGCGAAATATCAGCTGGAGCAGGCGTTGGTTCAGACGGAACTACTTTTATGTTTGCTGTTAAAGAAAATAATTGGCTTGGTCGTGGAGTTTCTGTTGATGCATCAGTATCCGTATCGGCTGAGAAGTTTTATGGAAGTCTTGCTTTGATAGATCCAAATTACAATTTTTCTGGCAATAAAGTTTTTACAAATCTTAGCTTAGGATCTACTGATACTGAGGCCACTACTGGTTTTAAAAGTACAAAAACTGGAGTTGCTTTAGGTACTCAATTTGAACAATACGAAAATATATTTTTTGCACCTTCTTTTGATCTTTCTTATGAAGAAATAACAACTAGCTCAACTGCTTCAACCAGTGTTAAAAATATGGCCGGCACATTTACAAACCTAGATTTTAATTATTCAATTGTTTCGGATCAAAGAAATCAATCTTATGGTACTACAGACGGTTACAGAATGCAGTTTGCGCAAGGTTTACCATTAATATTAGATTCCGCGGCTCTATCAAATGTATTTAAAATCAATTCTTATCATGCTTTATCTGACAATATTGTTGGCCAACTTAAATTTCAAGCACGCTCTATTCATGGCTTGAATGATGAAGATGTTCGTTTAAGTAAAAGATTATATATACCAAAAGCTAGATTACGTGGTTTTGAAACTCTTAAAACTGGACCAAAAGATGGAAAACAATATGTTGGTGGTAACTATCAAACAGCATTAGGATTCGAAGTTCAGCTACCAAACTTATTACCAGAAGCTACCAAAACTGATATTAGCATGTTTGTAGACACCGCAAATGTTTGGAGCGTTGATTATAACAGTTTGCTAGGAGATTCTAATAAACTTAGATCTTCAGTGGGGATTGCGGCAAATGTAACTACAGTTGTAGGGCCCTTGAATTTTACAATCGCTAAAGATATAACAAAGGCTGATACTGACACTACACAATTTTTTAACTTTGGCTTAGGGACATCATTTTAGTGAAATATATTGTAAAATTTTTTGTAATTACTTTCTTGTTATTAAATAGTACATATGCCTTTGCAGAGCAAAATGTAGCTTTTATGAATATGACAAAAGTGTTAAACGAGAGCAAAGCTGGAAAAGGAGCGCAAGATTATTTGCAAAGCCAGTTTAAAAAAGATCAAAAAAAATATACTGATTTGGAAGATAAACTAAAAAAAGACGAAAGTGATTTACTAGCGAAAAAAACTATCCTTACTAAAGAAGAGTATAAAATAAAATCTGACACTTTAAGAGATAATGTTCTTAAATATCAAAAAGACAGAAGAAAATCTTTAGATACTATTGCTCAAAAAAGAGCTCAAGCAAGAGAAGATTTACTTAAAAAATTAACTCCTATAATTGAAGCCTATACTAAAGAACAAAATATTTTAATTGTTCTTGATGCTAAAAATATTATAGCTGGTAACCCTGAACTCGACATTACTAAAACAATAATAGAAAAATTAAATAAAGACCTTCCGACGTTAAATTTAAAATAAAATGGTATCAAACCAGTTTTTTGTTAACAAAGGGCCATTTCCATTAAAAAAAATAGTAAGTTTAATTAAGTGTAATACTGATCCTGTTAAAATTGTTAGTGTGAATATTAGTGATATTAAAAACTTATATAGTGCTAAAAAAAATGATATTACCTTTTTGAACTCAAATAAGTATAAAGAAAATTCACTAAAAACTAAAGCTACTGCGTGCGTAACATTACCTAATTTTTCCAATCTACTTCCCAAACGATGTATTAAGCTTTATCCAAATAATGTTTTATTTGCTGCCACACAAATTTCAAAATTGTTTTATCCTACGGCTGATATTGATTATCCTGATCAAAATCTTACTAATAATAAAAATTTAAAAAAAAAATATCCAAAAGTATTTTTTGGAGAGAATGTGTTGATTGGAAAAAATGTATTAATTGGAAAAAATTCTTTTGTTGGCAGCAATACTATAATCGAAAGTAATGTTAAAATTGGACAAGGTTGTTTTATAGGTTCGTTCGTTGTTATAAAAAATTCAATAATTTTTGATGAAGTTTTAATTCAGGATGGTTCTAAGATTGGAGTTAAGGGGTTTGGTTTTATTCCGTCACCAAAAAAGAATATAAGAACCCCACATATTGGTAGGGTGATTTTATATAATGGAGTTGAGATTGGCGCTAACTGCACTATAGATAGAGGTTCATTAAGTGATACAATTATTGGTGAAAATTCTTTTTTAGACAACCAGGTTCATTTAGCTCATAATGTTAAGATTGGAAAAAATTGTATGATAGCTGGCCAGGTTGGATTTGCTGGCAGTTCGACTTTAGGTGATAATGTTGTAATTGGTGGACAAGCTGGTATTTCAGGGCATCTTAAAATAGGTAATAACGTTAAAATTGGTGGAGGCAGTGGAGTTGTAAATGATCTTCCCGACAATTCTCAAGTTATGGGTTACCCTGCTATTCCATTGCGTGCATTTGTTAAATTTAGAAAAAAAATATGAACAAAGATACAATTGATAAAAAAATAATTGAAAAGTTACTTCCACATCGCGAACCTATGCTTTTAATTGATAAATTAACCAATATAGTTCATTTAAAATCAGCTACTGCTATAGTACACGTAAAGAAAACATCTTTTTTTGTACAAGGTCATTTCCCAGGCCAACCTGTTATGCCTGGAGTTTTAATTGTTGAAGCTTTTGGTCAAGCTGCCGCAGCATTAACTGCTTATGGCATTGATCCTGAGGTGTATAAAAATAAACTGGTGTATTTAATGGGTGTAGATAAAGCAAGATTTAGAAGTCCTGTTCTTCCTGATTGTGAACTTAACTTAGATATTGAAGCTATAAGATCTCATGGCCGTGTTTGGAAATACAAAGGTACTGCAAAAGTAAATAGTAAAAAAATGGCTGAGGCTGAGTGGACAGCAACAATTGTTGATAGAAAAGAATAAATCATGATACATCCAACAAGTATAATTGATAAAAAAGCTAAGATTCCTAAATCAGCAAAAGTTGGAGCATATTCGGTAATTGGAGAAAATGTCGAAATTGGGGAAAATGTAGAAATTTTCTCACATGTAAATATTGCTGGCAACACAAAGATAGGTGAGGGAACTAAAATATTTCCATTTGCTAGCATTGGAACTCAACCACAAGATTTAAAATTTAAAGGTGAAAAAAATAGTTTAGTAATTGGAAAAAAAAATACAATTAGAGAATATGTTACGATCAACCCAGGAACAGAGAGTGGAGGAGGGTCAACAACAATTGGAAGTAATTGTTTATTCATGATTTCTTCACACGTAGCACATGATTGCAAGGTAGGTAACGATGTAATTATAGCAAATAATGTTCCACTTGGTGGCCATTCAATTATAGAAGATTCTGTAATTATAGGTGGCAATTCTGCAGTACAACAATTTACCAGAATAGGAAGGATGGCAATGATTGGTGGTATGACTGGAGTATTAAAAGATGTAATTCCTTTTGCACTATCTTTTGGAAATAGAAATTATTTAAAAGGTTTAAATTTAATCGGACTAAGAAGAAATAAATACGAAAACAAAGAAATTTTAGAATTAGGGCATGCATATAAAAAGATTTTTTCTTCAGGGAATTTATTTGAAAATGTAAACAATGTTAATAGAGAAAATAAAAATAATAATTTAGTTAAAGAAGTAACAAGTTTTATTTTAAAAGATAAAAAAAGACCTATTTGCTCACCTATTGATAAAGAATAAAATGATTGGTTTAATTTTTGGTGATACAGATTTTCCTAAGAAAATTCTGAATAAAGTTAAAAAAAATAAAATTAAGTATATAATTATCGATTTAAGTAAAAAAAAAATTTTTAAAAATGATAAATATTCTTACCAAACTTCATTAGGTCAATTTGGAAAAATTATAAGTATAATAAAAAATAACAAATGTAATAAAATTTTATTTTCTGGAAAAGTTAGCAGACCAAATTTTTCTAAGATTAAGTTAGATTTAAAAGGAATTTATTACATTCCAAGAATTATTAAAAGCTCTAGGTTAGGTGACGCTGCAATTCTAAAAGAAATTATAAAAATTTTTAAAGATGAAAAAATTAATACCATTAGTTCATTAACTTTTACTCCTGAATTAACTTTAAAAAAGGGTAACTATTCAAAAACGAAACCTAATTACCAAGATAAAATTGATATAAATAAAGCAATTAAAAAATTAAATAACTTGGGAGATTATAATTTTAGCCAAGGCGTGGTCGTAAGAAATAAAAAAATTATTGCAATTGAAAATAAGGGTGGCACTCATAAAATGCTTGCCAAGTGTAAAAGTAAAAAATTTAAAGACAACGGTGTTTTAGTTAAATTTCCTAAAAAAAAACAAGATTTAAGAGTAGATTTACCTACGGTAGGCTTAAAAACTTTAATTCAATGTAAAAATGCTGGACTAAGAGGGATAGTTTTAAAAAGTAGACAAAATATTTTTTTAGAAAAAAATAAATGTATAAACTTTGCTAATAAAAATAATATGTTTATTACAGTGATATGAAAAAGATATTTATATTAACAGGAGAACCCTCGGGCGATAAGCTAGCTTCAAAAGTGATTTCTCAGTTTAAAAATTCAAATTTAGATACGGAATACTTATCCGTTGGTGGAGAAAATCTTAAAAAATTAGGCATTAAGTCAATCTTTAATTTAAGTGATATTACTTATTTGGGTTTTACCAAAGTTCTCCTGAATATACTTAATATTAAGAAAAAAATTAATTTTACTATAAAGGAAATTGTAAAGTTTAATCCTGATATTTTATTTTCTGTAGATAGCCCTGACTTTACTCTAAGGGTTGCAAAAAAAGTTAAAATATTAAAACCTAATATAAAAACAATACATTATGTTGCTCCTCAAGTTTGGATTTGGAGAGAAAGCAGGGTTAAAAAATTAAAATTTTTTATTGATCATTTGTTATTATTGTTCAAATTTGAAAAGTCATACTTTGACAAAGAAAATGTTAAATCAACATTTGTAGGTCACCCCCTTTTAGATATTGACCGTGATAAAGGAACTGACTTAAATCAAATAATTAGTTCAAAGAAAAAAATAATATCTATTTTTCCAGGCAGTCGTTTGTCTGAAATTAATATTTTAATGCCAATACTATTAAGATTTATTTCAATATCGCAAAGTAAAAAAAATAATTACCTTTTTGTTTTTCACACAAATAAAGAATTTAAGCACTTAGTAAATAATTATCTGGTAAAAATGAATTTTAAGAACTGTGAAACAATATGTGATGATAGAATTAAAAAAGACCTATTATCAAAGTCAAATTTCGCCATAGCTAAATCTGGAACAATATCTCTTGAAATTTGCAATGCAAAAGTACCATCATTAATTATATATAAATTAAACTTAATTAATTATTTTATTATTAAACTCCTTGTTAAAGTTAAGTATGTAAATATTTTAAATATAATTGCTAAATCTGAAATCATACCTGAGTTATTACAATCTAATTGTAATGAGGATAAAATATATGAAATTTTCAATTCTTTTATGTTAAATCCAGAGTTAGGTAAAAATCAATTGTTAAAGAGTAATAAAATTTTAGATGATATGAAAATTAATTCATCTTCATCTAGCATGGTAGCCAATATATTAAAAGATGCTTTAAGTAACTCTGATTCAAGAAAGATTATTTAATCTTTTGAGAACTACCTCTTTATCTAATGATAAAATGATATCATAAATTCCAGGACCATATTTAGATCCTGTTAATGCAATCCGCATAGGTTGACCGACTCCTTTAAAATTAGTTTTATGAATATCAATTAATTCTTTCAAATCTTTTTCTAAACTTTCTTTACTTAATTTTTTTCCATTCTCAATTCTCTTCGAAAAGTCAGAAATAATTTTTTTTGCTTTTTCGTCAATAACTTTAAGCACTTCCTCTTTAATAATTAGGTTTTCTGTAATTATATATTGAGCATTATTATATATATCTTCTAAAGACTTTGCTTTATTTTTTAAAAAATGAATTGATTTAATTAAATTTTTTTCGGATTCTTTATTAATATTTTTCTTATATTCTTTTGCGTAGTTGTTAAGTCTTATATACAACTCTTTTTCATCAATATTTTTTATATAATGTTCATTAATTGAAAGTATTCGTTCCATATCTAATTTCGAGGGAGATTTGCCAACACCTGATAAATTAAAATGCTTTATACTTTCATCTAAAGTGAATATTTCTTTTTCTTTATATGACCATCCTAATCTTAATAAATAATTTCTTAATGCTTCCGGCAGTATACCAATTTTAGTGTAGTCATTTATTGTTGAAGCATTATCACGTTTCGAAAGTTTTTTCCCTTCTGTACTATGTATTAATGGAATATGTGCAAACTCAGGAACGTTCCATCCCATAGCTTCATAAATCTGTTTTTGTTTAAACGTATTTATCTTATGATCATCCCCTCTTATAACGTGTGTAATATGCATTTCATTATCATCAACAACTACTGAAAGTTGGTAAGTCGGTGAACCATCATTTCTAAGTATTACAAAATCTTCTATTGTAGAGTTTGAAATATTTATTTCACCTTGAACCAAATCTTTAATTATTGTGTTGCCACTAATCTTGCTTTTAAATCTTATTACCGGCTTAATGTTATTTGGAATTTCTAAGTTTTTAGATTCCCTCCATTTTCTATTATAGATAAATGGCATTTTAGCTTTTTTAGCTTTTTCCTTTTGTTCTTTAATTTCTTCTTCTGAACAATAACACTTGTAAGCCAAACCTCTTTTTAAGAGATTGTTTGCTATATCTTTATGTTTTTTTATATTTTTAGATTGAATATATTCATTACCATCATGTTTTAAACCAATCCATTCTAAAGATTGTATAATTTGATTTTTATACTCATCTTTTGATCTTTCTTTATCAGTATCTTCAATTCTTAAGTAAAATTTACCTTTATTATTTTTTGAATATAGCCAGTTAAACAGTGCTGTTCTAACACCACCTATGTGCAAAGGACCAGTCGGAGATGGAGCAAATCTTGTTGCTACAGAACTCATGATTTATTATTAGACTATTTTATTGAAAGTTTCTATACAAAGATACTAAGACGCCTTGAACTTTAACTCTGTCTGGGCCAAAAATTTTAGTTTCGTATCTTTTATTTGCACTTTCTAGCGCAACAATTTTACCTTTTTTACGAATTCTTTTTAACATCGCCTCTTGATCGTCGATTAAAGCTACAACAATTTCGCCATTATTTGCTGTATCAGCTTTTTTAACTATTACTGTATCACCATCATTTATGCCAGCTTCAATCATTGAATCTCCAGAAACTTTTAAACCAAAATGCTCTCCATTTTTACTTAATTCTTCTGGCAAAGTAATTTTACTGACTTCATTTTGAATTGCTTCTATTGGCGTACCAGCCGCAATTTTACCCAATATAGAGATTTCATTTGCACTATTTTTTTTAATATCAGCATCTAAACCCCCCTTTATCACACTAGGTGAAAAAGAATTGTAGATATCATTTACACTAGCTGTTTCTGGTAACTTAATAACTTCTAGAGCCCTTGCTTTATGTGCAAGTCTTCTTATAAAGCCTCTTTCTTCTAAAGCTGAAATCAACCTATGTATCCCTGACTTTGATTTTAAATTTAATGCATTTTTCATTTCTTCATACGAAGGGGACACACCAGTAGATCGAATTTTTTTATTTATAAAAAGAAGCAGGTTTTTTTGTTTTTTTGTAAGCATAGAACAAATATCGTACATTTACTGTTCTACAAGTGTTCTTATTTTAAATCAATGGTAAAAAAGTCTTATTTTTAGAGGCTTATTTGAGTAAACTCTTTCAATTTAGCCCCAATATCATCTTGAACCAAAAGTGATTCACCAATAAGAAAATTATAAATTTTAGTTTTTTCAATAATAAATTTTAACTCTTCTTGATTGTGTATACCACTTTCGCAAATTAGTGGATTTTTGTGATTATTTAATATTTTAGAAAGAACAATAGATGTGTTTAAAGAAGTTTCCAGTGTTTTTAAATTTCTATTATTTATCCCTATAATAGATTCGTCAAAGTTAAGAGCAAATTCAGCTTCCTTTTCTGTATGCACTTCTATCAGAGCAGTTATATTTAAATCTTTAGCAGCTTGATATATATCTTTAACTAGTTCTTTATCAATAGCTGATAAAATTATTAAAATACAGTCAGCACCATAATATTTAGCTAGAGCTACTTGATAAGTATCAATAAAAAAATCTTTACATAGTATAGGTATTGAATAAAATTTTTTAATTTCTTTTATAAAATCATGTTTGCCTAAAAAAAAATTCTCCTCAGTAAGAACAGATAGACAAGTAGCTCCATTTTCAATGTATGTTTTTGCAATATTTAAATGATTAAAGTTTTTAACCAGAATACCAGCAGAAGGGCTAGACTGTTTAATTTCTGTTATTATTGAAATTTTTTTTTCAAGTGTTCTTTTTTTAATTTTATTTTTAAAACTAGAATAGGTAGTAATTTGTTTAATTTCACTTAATATATTATTTATAGGAAATTCTTTTTTATACTTTAAAACACTTTCTTTTTTTTTATTTATAATTTTCTTTAATATATTTTCCATTTAGAATGTTTGAATTTTTCTTAAGTGTGATAACGCTTTTCCTGATTTTAGATGCTCTTTAGAATATTCATAAGCTTCATTAAATTTATCAATTTTACTACTAACCACCAAAGCTGCTGCTGAATTCAAACATACGGCTTCTGAAAATTCATTAGCAACACCACTAAAAATATCTATAATCTTACTAGCATTATAATCAGCATCCTTTCCTTTTAAATTTTCAGGATTTCTAAATTTGATATCCATTTTACTAGGATCGATTTTAATCTCATTAATAATACCATTTTTTAATTCTATCACATTTGTTTGGGCAAATGGTGAAATTTCATCCATCCCATCAGCACTATGTACTATCCAAGCGTGTTCAGATTTTAAGTTTTTCAAAGCGTTAGCAAATGGAATCAACCATTTTTTATCAAACACCCCAACAACTTGTCTCTTGACATTAGCTGGGCTGCTTAAAGGACCTAATAAATTAAATATAGTTCTGGTACCAATTTTTTTTCTTATTGGAGCCACGAATCTCATTGTTAAATGATAATTTGGAGCAAACATAAAACCAAAATTATTTTTTATTATACTATCTGCTACTCCATCAGGCTTTAGGTTAATATTAATTTTTAATCTTTCCAAAACATCTGCAGACCCACATTTTGATGAAAGAGCTTTGTTGCCGTGCTTTGCAACTTTTATTCCCATGCTTGCTAATAAAAGCGAAGATGCGGTAGACACATTAAGTGTATTTTTTCCATCACCTCCAGTTCCGCAAGTATCTATAATATTCTTAGGTGCTTTAACTTTTAAAGATTTTTGTCTAAGAACGTAAACTCCTCCTGCTATTTCCTCAGCTGTCTCTCCTTTTTTTGATAGATTGCTTAAAAATGTGAATATTTTTTTTTCACTTAAATTTCCACTCATTATATCAAGAAATATTAATTTACTTTCTTCAAAGCTTAAATTTTTACCTTGCGAAATATTTTCAATTAATTTTTCAGTTGTAATCATAGATAAATCAATGATCTATAAAATTTTTTAATAATTTTATACCAATAGGAGTTTTAATGCTTTCCGGATGGAATTGCACACCATGAACATCATATTTTTTATGCATCACTCCCATTATAACTTTATCTTTAGTTTTTGCTGTAATTATGAGATCTTTTCCTACATTATTACTATCAATTATTAAGCTGTGGTATCTTGTTGCTGATATAATTTTACGAAGTCCTCTAAAAACACCCATACCGTTATTTTCTATTAAACTAGTTTTTCCATGCATTAGTTTTTTTGCGAGTATTATTTTTGAATTAAACACCTGGCCGATAATTTGGTGTCCCAAACAAACCCCCAAAATTGGAATTGTTTTATAAAATTTTTTTACTATTTTTAAACAAGACCCTGCTTGATTTGGATTTCCGGGGCCTGGGGAAATTACTATTTTCTTATATTTTTTTTTTTTAATTTCATCAATTTTAATTTTATCATTTCTATAAACATCAACATTGCACTTTAAAGCAGATAAGTAATGATAAAGGTTGAAAGTAAAACTGTCATAATTATCAATTAATAATATCTTCATATAATCAATTTAATGAATTTATAAGCGCTTTAGCTTTATTCACTGTTTCAATATATTCTTTTTCAGGAACACTATCAGCAACAATTCCTGCTCCCGATTGAATAAAAAATTTATTATCTTTAATAAGTGCAGTTCGTAGAGCGATACAAGTATCAAAACTTTTGTTAGCAGAAAAATAACCTATAGACCCAGCATACATTTTTCTTTTACTTTTTTCTAACTCATCAATGATTTCCATTGCTCGAATTTTAGGGGCACCCGAAACTGTACCAGCTGGAAAACCCGCAAGCATCGTGTCAAGTAAACTGTGTTTCTTATCAAATTTTCCCTCAACATTAGAAACAAGATGCATAACGTGAGAATATTTTTCAACTTTAAATTTTTCACTAACTTTAACTGAATTAATTTTTGAAACTTTTCCAACATCATTTCTTCCTAAATCAAGCAACATAAGGTGTTCAGATAGTTCTTTCTTATCATTTAATAATTGTGTTTTATAAAATTTATCTTGCTTTTTAGTTAAACCCCGTGGTCGAGTTCCCGCAATAGGTCTAATGGTAATTTTATCATTCCTTAATCTAACTAAAATTTCTGGGCTACTTCCAATTATTTGGAAGTCATTAAAATTAAAAAAATACATGAATGGTGATGGATTAGAAACTCTTAGTTTTTTGTAAATATCAAGTGGCGTTTTCGTTAATTTTGTTTCGAATCTCTGACTTAAAACTACCTGAAAGATATCACCTTTTTTGATATAATTTTTTGCTTTAACTACATTCCTTTTAAATATTTCTTTTGTAATGTTTGATTTAACATAAATTTTTTTATTTTTATAAGTGTTAATTCTTTTTTTATTAGGAGTAAAAAGACTTAATTCTTTAATTTTTTTAATATATTCAATTTGATTTAGATAAAATTTTTCGTAGTCATTAATCTTTTGATCTGCGAAACAATTAATAATAAAATAAACTTTTTTAAGTAAGTTGTCATGTATAATTATTGTTTTGGGTCTCAACAACCTAACATCAGGTATTAAAATATCTTCCTTACATTTGTTTGGTACCTTTTCTATATATCTTATTATATCATATGAAAAATATCCTACTAACAGTGAACATATCGATGGAAGTTCTTTTGGAATTGGGAAATTAAAATTTTCAATTAGCTTCTTTAAATATTCGTAGGGAGACCCTTTTATATTAATTTTTTTACTATTATTATAAAGTGTAATTCTTTTTTTGTTAAATTCCCAAATTTTATCCGGGTCAGCACCAATAATAGTGTAGCGTCCTCTTATTCTTCTTTTTTCTACTGATTCAAAAATAAAACTATTTTTCTTTACTAGAAAATTATTAATAATATTTTCAATAGTCTTATTGTTTTTACATTTGGTTTGATGAAAAATTACTTGATTTTGTTTTTTTTTATGTTTTTTTTTAAATTGTGAAAAATTGGTGTTTAATTTCATTCAGTGTAATTATTAATACTCTTCAATGCCTTATAATTTATATCTATTTTATATTTATTTTTTAAGTATAAATCATATGTGTTATAAATACTGCTAGTTAATTTTACCTTAGCTAAATTTAAGTATTTATCATAATTTTCATCATCTTTTTTAATATAGGAATTTTTGATACTTTTTATATATACTAAGTAATTTTCTGTCAGATTTTGATTTGTTATCACCATCATACTAGATTCTGGTAATTTATAGATTTGAGCTACAAAATCTTTATTAAGTTTTTTGTCATCATTTAAACTTCCAAAAGTTAAATTATTAATTTCAGAGTTCTCTTTTTTTGAAAAATCGTAAAAGTCTTTCTTTAAAAAAGTTTTATTATTAACTCTAGTAGCTATGTCAGAAAGGGTTTTAATTTTATTTTGCTTCTCTAAAACTGTCAGAATATCCTCTCTTATAATTGGATCGTTTGATGTATTAATAATTTCATCAGTTTTAATAAGTTCAATAATAAAATACTCATTATCTCTTTCCTCAAGAATAGTAGTTTGAGATTCATCTATTTTAAAAATTATATCAACCAACTCATTAGGAAAATCTTCTCCATAATTATCTTTTTCTTGAAAATTTGACTGGGAAAATATTTTTTCTTCTGGATTGTTTAAATTGTATTTCTTAGAAATATCTACCACATTTCCCCCCCCCACAACCAAATCTTCAATTTCATCAATTTTTTCAAAAAATAAACTATCGAACCCATCGCTACCTATAAGATTTTTTGGATTTATTTTATTAAATTTAATTGTTTTTTTAATTATTTTATATTTCTGTTTGTTAAATTCGTAATATTTTTTAATTTCTTCATCTGTAATTTTTATTTTATTATTAAGGAAATTATTTAGTTTGATTAAATCAACACTTCTTTTTTGATTTATTTCGTTGTATTTTAAATTAACCATAGATAATGATGGTTTAATACCTCCACTAATTAAATCAAGCAATTGTTTTCTTTTGTAACTTTTTGCTACATTGCTTTCATATAAAACTGCACTAGAATTATTTTTAATTAAATATTTTTCATATTCAGTTCTGGAAAACTTATTTTCCTTTTTAAATTCATTTGTATTTATAATTATCTTTTTAAGAGATTCGTTTGATAATTTAATATCAAAGCTCTCAATTTCTTTTTCAATTACTTTTTCTGAAATAAAAGCTGTGAACAAGCGATCTATCAAATCTTTATCAAGCTGTGCATTTATAGGTGTATTTATATTAATAAAAGCTCCAAATTCTTGAATAGAAATTTTATCATTTCCAATTTCAACAATTACATTTTTGCTTCCACTATTAAATACTGGTCCCATACCCCAAAATACGAATGGTATTGCAATGATAATTAAAAAAATCTTTGCATAAATTGATTTCGAAAATTTTCTTATACTAGATAACATTTTATATTTTTTTTTATTTAATTGTTATATAATTAATACTCTATAAATTAAACTTTATACCATGACAAATAAATTAAAATATTTTGTTGGAAATTGGAAAATGTTTGGGAACCTTAATTCATTTAGAATTATCCGCCAAATTGATGCATTTTGTAAAAAACATAGCAAATACCAAAAAAATTATAAAGTTATCTTATGTGTTCCGACTACTTTAATTTATTTTTTTTCAACAAAAATTAAATCTAAGATGCTTTCTTTAGGTGGGCAAAACTGTCATGAAAATAATACATTTGGACCATTTACAGGATCTTTAACAGCGGGAATGTTAAAAAATGCTGGAGCAAAATACATAATTCTGGGTCACTCAGAAAATAGGAACCAAGGTGAAACAAACTTTGAAATAAAAAAAAAAATTGAATCTGCCATTAAAGAAAAATTAAATATAATTTTTTGTATAGGAGAAACAAAAGAAGAGAAAAAAAATGGAAAAACTTTTTCAGTACTTAAGAAGCAGTTAATTGATTCAATTTCTAAAACAAAAAAAATCTCCAAAATTATTATTGCTTACGAGCCACGCTGGTCCATTGGAACAGGAATAATTCCTAAAACCACGGAGCTTACTAAAATATTTACTTTTATTAAGAATGAGCTAAAAAAAAATTTTAAAAGTAACAAATCTAATTTAATTTTATACGGAGGGTCAGTAAATGACAGAAATATTAATATATTCTCAACTATTAATGAGTTAGATGGTTTTTTAATTGGAGCTGCCTCTCAATCGTCAAAAAAATTCATTGATATAATAAAAAATTACTATAAATAACCCATATGGAAACTTTTATTTTATCTCTTAATATAATTTTAGCGATTTTACTAATTATAGTCATAATAGTGCAAAAATCCGAAGGCGGAGCTTTAGGTATTGGGGTTTCTCAAGATAGTTTTATTTCATCTAGATCAGCTGGAAATTTATTAACTAAAGCTACAGCGATTATCGCTACATTATTTATTGCCACAAGTATTTTTTTAACAGTTTTATCTCGCGAAAACATGCCAACAACATCAGTTTTAGAAATAGTTGATGATAAGGAAGATTCTTCTGAGCCTCAAATTCCTAAATCAGAGTAAATATTTAGCTTTATTAATCTATAAAAATTTACTATAAGTTACTTCCATGGCGCGATATGTATTTGTTACTGGCGGCGTGGTTTCATCTCTTGGAAAAGGTCTCACTTCAGCTTCCTTAGCTTCACTACTTCAGTTAAGAGGTTTTAACGTAAGAATAAGAAAATTAGACCCTTATTTGAATGTTGATCCCGGAACAATGAATCCATTCCAACATGGAGAGGTGTTTGTAACTGATGATGGCGCAGAAACTGATTTAGACATTGGTCATTACGAGAGATTTACAGGAATCTCAGCTACAAAATCAGACAACATTACAACAGGAGCTATCTATAGTGATATTATAAAAAAAGAGAGAAAAGGTGATTACCTAGGAGGAACAGTTCAAGTGGTTCCTCATGTTACAGATCGAATAAAAAAATTTATATCTTCTAATGTTAAAAATGAAGATTTTATAATATGCGAAATTGGCGGTACAGTTGGAGATATAGAAAGCTTACCTTTTCTTGAAGCTATAAGACAATTTTCAAATGATGTTGGTAAAAAAAATAGTTTATTTATACATTTAACTTTGGTTCCTTATTTAAGAGCGTCAGAAGAATTAAAAACAAAACCAACGCAACATTCTGTTAAAGAATTAAGAAGTTTGGGAATTCAACCCGACATTATTATTTGCAGGTCAGAAAAAAATATTCCAAAGGATCAAAGAAAAAAAATATCTTTGTTTTGTAATGTTGAGTATAAAAATGTTATTGAGACTGTTGATGTCAGAACCATTTATGAAGCACCAATTACATTTCACAAGGAGAAACTTGATGAAAGAGTTTTATCATACTTTAATATTAAAAATAAAAAATCACCAAATCTTGCAAAATGGAAAAATATTACATCAAATGTTTTAGGTGCTAAAAAAGATGTAAATATAGCTATTATAGGTAAGTACGTTAATCTTAAGGATGCTTATAAATCTTTAGATGAAGCTTTAACTCATGGAGGAATATCTAATAATTTAAAAGTTAATCTTACTAGAATCGATTCAGAAAACTTAAAAATCAAAAATTTAAAACAATTATTAAGTAATGTCTCAGGCATTTTAGTTCCTGGTGGTTTTGGAAAAAGAGGCAGTGAAGGTAAAATTGCTGCCATAAAATACGCAAGATTGAATAGTATACCTTTCTTTGGTATTTGTTTTGGAATGCAAATGGCAATAATTGAAGCTGCTAGAAACTTATTGAATATAAACAATGCATCTACAACTGAATTTGGTAAAAATTGCACACCAGTTGTTGGTTTATTAGAAGAATGGCAAAAAGGAAAAAAAATATTTAAAGGTAGTGAAAAAAATTTAGGTGGAACAATGCGTTTAGGTTCATATGATGCAGTATTAAAAAATAATTCATTAATATCTAAAATATATTCAACTAAAAAAATTCAAGAAAGGCATAGACATAGATATGAGGTAAATATTAAATATAAAAATAATTTTGAAAAAAAAGGTTTAATTTTTTCTGCTTTATCACCAGATGGCACATTACCTGAAATTATAGAATTAAAAGATCACCCTTGGTTTATTGGTGTGCAATTTCATCCTGAATTTAAGTCGAGACCTTTTATACCGCATCCATTATTTTCATCATTTATAAGAGCAGCTTTTAAACATAAAGGAAAAAACTAATGGAACAAAAAATAATAAAATGTGGGAACTTAAGTATATCAAATTTAAGTAAATTTACATTAATTGCAGGACCATGTCAGCTAGAGAGCGAAAAGCATGCCATGGACGTTGCTGAAAAGCTAAAAACTATAACTCAAAAACTTGATATTGGGTTAATTTACAAGACATCTTTTGATAAAGCTAACAGAACAAGTCTGAAAGGAAAACGTGGTTCAGGATTAGAAAAATCTTTACCAATTTTTGATAAAATTAGAAATGAATTAAAAATACCAGTTTTAACTGACATACATACTATAGATCATTGCGAAGTTGTAGCTAGTCATGTTGACATTTTACAAATTCCAGCATTTCTATGTAGGCAAACAGATTTATTAGTTGCTGCTGCAAAAACTGGAAAAATTATAAATGTTAAAAAAGGTCAATTTTTAGCTCCATGGGATATGGTTAATGTTACTAAAAAAATAGAAGACTCTGGTAATAAAAATATTTTAGTGACCGAAAGAGGAGCAAGTTTTGGTTATAACACTTTAGTTTCAGATATGCGATCTTTACCTATAATGGCGAAAAATGGTTACCCAGTTATTTTTGACGCAACACATTCAGTCCAGCAACCTGGTGGCATGGGTGATAAAAGTGGAGGCCAAAGGGAATTTGTTGAATATCTGGCGCGCGCAGCAGTAGCAGTAGGTGTTGCAGGAGTATTTATAGAAACTCACCCTGATCCAGATAACGCACCATCTGATGGCCCAAATATGGTTCCATTATCCAAAATTGAAAACTTACTAAAGCAATTAATTGAGATTGATAAATTAATAAAAAATGTCAAAAATAATTAGTGTTAAAGGTCGTCAAGTTTTTGACAGCAGAGGCAACCCAACAGTTGAGGCTGAAGTTTTTTTGGATAACGGAATTGCAGCATCTTCTATATGTCCATCTGGAGCTTCGACAGGCGCATTTGAAGCTCACGAATTACGTGACAAAGATAAAAATTTTTTTTTAGGCAAAAGTGTTAATCAAGCAGTACAAAATATTAATTTAAAAATTTCTTCTGCAATTAAAAATTTAAACCCTAGTGAACAAAAAAAAATTGATACAATTTTATTGGAGTTAGATGGCACAAAGGATAAAAGAAATTTAGGAGCTAATGCAATACTTCCTGTATCTTTAGCTATTTCAAAAGTTTCTGCTCTATCAAAAAAAATTCCTCTTTATAAAAATTTGGGCAAAGAATTTTCACTTCCATTTCCATTAATGAACATAATAAATGGTGGCGCACATGCAGATAACGATTTAAATATACAAGAGTTTATGATTAGACCAGATTTATCAAAAAATTTTATGAATGCTGTTGAAAAATGTTTTTTGGTAATCCAAAATTTAAAGAAAATATTAAAATCAAAAAAAATGCTTACCAATGTTGGTGATGAAGGAGGTTTTGCTCCTTCTATAAATTCAAATGAGGAAGCTTTAGAACTTATTGTAGATTCTATTGAAAGTTCAAAGCTAATCCCTGGCAAAGATGTAAGTATATGCTTAGATGTGGCTGCTAATGAACTTAAAAATGAAGAAGGTCAGTATTCAGTTCAATCTAAATCTTTTTATTCTGTTGAAAACACCCTTAAATATTATAAAAAATTAGTTGCTGATTACCCAATAAAATCGATTGAAGACCCATTTGCTGAAGACGATTGGAGTTCCTGGGGAAGAATAACTTCTGATCTTGGAACAAATATCCAGATAGTTGGTGATGATTTGTTTGTTACTAATAAAGAAAGACTTATCAAAGGCATAAAGGGTAAATCAGCAAATAGTATCTTGATCAAACCTAATCAAATAGGATCCTTAACAGAAACTTTAGAAGTTATTGATTTAGCAAAAAAAAATAACATTAAAACAATAGTTTCACATAGGTCTGGAGACACTGAAGACACTTTTATAGCCGATTTGTGCGTAGCTACCCAATCATCACAAATAAAAACGGGATCATTAGCAAGATCTGAAAGAGTAGCAAAATATAACCGTTTATTACGCATTGAAGAAGAGCTTGGCAGTTCTGCAAAAATGAGTAAAGTTTAATATATGGGACTTATAAAAATTATAAATGCAAAGAAATTTATACTAATATCTTTATTTCTTTTACTTTATGTTATGCTTAATTTATTTGATGGCGAAAGAGGTCTTATCTCTTATCATGACAAACAAAAAAAATTAGAAAATCTTATATTAGAAAAACAAATAATTATTAGCAAATTAAAAGATATAAGAAAAAAAAATGATTTATTAACAAACAACATTGATTTAGACTATATAGAAATACTTTATAGAAATAAATTTATGTTAGGTAAACCAACTGAAAAAATTTTTTATAAATGAACATACCTATAGTTAGACATCCAGAAAAAATTAATAAACCGGCCACACCTTTAAAAAAAAAACCAACGTGGATTAGATCAAAAATTTTTGATAGTAAAAATTTTTTATCAACCAAAGCAATTGTAAATAAAAAAAAACTTCACACCGTTTGTCAGGAAGCTAATTGTCCTAATATTTCAGAATGTTGGAGCAAAAAACATGCAACGTTTATGATTATGGGCGATATATGCACAAGAGCCTGTAGCTTTTGTAATGTTAAAACTGGTAAGCCTTTCATACTAGACGATCTTGAGCCACTAAAGATTGCCCAAGCCACAAAAGAATTAAACCTGAAGCATGTAGTGATAACTTCAGTTGATAGAGATGACCTTGAGGACGGTGGAGCTTACCATTTCGCAAAAGTTATACTTGAAACTAGAAAAATTAACAAAAATACGACTATAGAAATTTTGACTCCTGATTTTTTAAGAAAAGGTACCGCTTATAAAAAAGTTGCTTATGCAAACCCAGATGTCTTTAATCATAATATAGAAACAGTTCCTAGTTTATATAAACAAGTCAGGCCAGGCTCAAGATATCAAGAATCATTGAGTTTACTAAAAAATGTAAAACAAATTAATAATAGAATATTTACAAAGTCTGGAATCATGTTGGGGCTTGGAGAAACTATTAATGAAGTTTATTCTGTTATGGATGACCTATTGGATGCTAATGTTGATTTTCTTACTATTGGTCAGTATTTACAACCCACAGTCAGGCACCATCCCCTTGTACGGTACGTTCATCCCGATGAATTTGAGAAATTAAAAAAAATAGCTCTATCAAAAGGTTTTCTTATTGTTGCATCCTCTCCACTTACAAGATCATCTTACCATGCAGATGAAGATTTTTCTAAAATGAAAAAGTTGAGAGACAAACAATCTCAATGCCAAAAACTTCAATAATAAAAAAAATTCCCTGTTCTAAAGATAACCTTATCAAAATGGTACTTGATATTGAAAAATATCCAGAATTTGTACCTTGGTGTATTAATGGAAAAATTCATAGTATAAAAAAAAATAAAGATATTATTGAAATTATTGCAGACTTAACTATCGGAAAAAGTTTTTTTAGAGAAACTTACAAAAGTCATGTAATTTATAAAAAAAAATTAGATCAAATTGTAGTTAAAAATATTGACGGTCCATTAAAATATTTAGAAAATAAATGGTCTTTTAAGGAGATTGGAAAAGAAAGTGAGATAGATTTTTCTATTGATTTTGAGCTAAAAAATAAAATACTAAATCTCTTAATGATTAAATCATTTGAAATTGGACTCAAGAAAATAGCAGAATCATTTGAAAAACGTGCTGTTGAATTATTTAAGTGAATCTAGAATTATTTTTAGGGACTTTTTTACAGCAGCTTTTTGAATATTTATACGTCCTTTATTTTTAAATAGACATTTAAATACATTAATTTTACTACCTTTTTTGAGACCTATATAAACTAAACCTACGGGTTTTTTTTTTGATCCACCATTGGGCCCTGCAATACCCGTAACAGCTATGGCGATATAACTTTTACTCATTTTACCTATATTTTTTATCATCGATTCGCAACATTGTTGACTAACAGCACCATATTTTTTTATTATTATCCTAGGAACTTTTAAAATTTTAATTTTACTCTCATTAGAATAAGTGATTACTCCTAGATGAAAAACTTTAGACGCGCCGTTTATTGATAAAATAGAAGAAGATAATAAACCGCCGGTGCAGGATTCAGCAAAAGATATTTTTATTTTTTTTTTTTTTAAAATTTTTACTAATTTATTACTCATCTGTTGCATAAATTTATCCACCCAAAGCAAAGAGAGCTATTGTCATAATAATAATTGTAAATATTCCTGCCACTACATCATCAAGCATAATACCGAAAGCACCTTGAGTATTTTTATCTATATAACTAATTGGAAAGGGTTTTAAAATATCAAAGAACCTAAATAATAAAAAAGCCATAATACAATAAAATATTTTTGATGCTGGGTATAAGGTTTCATAAATTGGTATAGCTAATAAAGGTAGCATTTGTCCGACAAATTCATCTATTACTATTTCTTGTGGGTCTTTTGAATCAAAAGCACTATAGAAATTATTGATAGCTATTATTGAATAAGTAAATATTATTAATGATAAAAAAAATAAAAATATAACACTAAAATAATTTATTAAAAATAGAAACACTATACAAGTTGCAAACGATGCAAACGAACCAGGTGCGTATTTTATTTTTCCAATTTGAAAAAGTGTTAAAAATAATAAATTAAATTTTTTCATTTTATTGATTTACAGAGATAATAACTTCGCATGCTACTGCTTTTTCTTTCCCGATAACTCCTAATTTTTCAGTTGTTTTTGCTTTAATATTAACTTGATCTTCAGGAATCTCACATAGTCTAGAAATACTTTTTATCATATTTTTTTTATAGATTTGTATTTTGGGTTTTTGGCAAATAATATTTATATCGATATTATTAATATTAAATCCTTTAACCTTTGATTGATTGATAATATTTTTTAATAGTATAGTTGATCTTATATTCTTAAATTTTTTCATTTGATTAGAAAATTTTTCCCCTATATCACCCATTCTACACGCTCCAAGAATCCCGTCTATTATAGCATGCAAAACAGGATCTCCATCAGAATGTCCTAGAGTTCCTAATTTAGATCTAATTTTTATCCCAGCTAAGAAAAGTTTTCTTTTGGGTATGAGTTTATGAACGTCAAAACCAATCCCCACATAAGTTTTTTTCTTTTTTAATGATTTAAAAATATCCAAATCTTCTTTATCAGTAATTTTTAAATTTTTTTTAGAACCTTCAATTGTAATAACTTTTTCATTATCATTAGTAAAGAGCGAAACATCATCATCAAAAGATTTTTTCATGTTTTTTAAATGCTTCTCATAAATTTTTTTATAGGTAAAACCTTGTGGAGTTTGTGATAATCTTAAGGTGCTTCTTTTTATGTTTTTAAAAATTTTATTTTTCTCAACACGCTTTGTTGCATCTGTAATTTTTATAACTGGTACAACTGCATGATTTTTTTTAACTAAAGAAATTATATTTGCAATAATTTTATTAGAGGGATTTGGTCTTGCGGCATCGTGAATTATCACTTTTGAGCATCTCATTTTTTTTAATTTTTTCAACGCAATAAATGTTGATTCTTGCCTTGATTTCCCACCAATAATTTTCAATTTTTGATTTAAAGATATCTTATCTAAAAATTTTCTATGCTTTTTATTATATACAATAATAGTTTTTTTAATTTCGGGAAAACTTTTAAAAGCGTCTATAGTGTGTTCAAGCAAGGTTTTTTTATAAATAGCAAAATAGGGCTTGGGAACCTGTGATTTAAGTCTCTTTCCTTCTCCACCGGCAAGTATTATAAGAAATATACTCATTTTTTAAGTTTTACTACATTTATTAAAAATAATAACTATTATTAAATAAATTAAAATTATTAATAAACAAATGATTCATACCATTAAAAATAGTAAATGGGTAATAACAACATCATTAATTTGCATATTGTTTGGTCTATTAACTTTTTTTACGTTTATAGATAAAAGCTTCATCTCTTTAAATAAAGAAAATTTTCAATTACTTCTGATATTTGATTTTTTAATATTATTTTTTTTTTTTATTTTAATAATTAAAGAAACTTACAGTATTTTAAGAGCAAAAAGAAAAGGTCATCTCGGAGCAGAAACAAGAATTAAGTATATAACTTTTTTTTCTATGACCACCTTACTTCCATCAGTGTTGATTTCAATATTTTCATTAACTCTTTTTTACGCTGGCCTTGATAAATATTTTAATTCAAAAATTAAATCTGCTGTAAACAACTCCTATAATGTAGCTAAAAATTATGTTGAAGATACCAAACAATCTATAACTTCAGACATTGTATTGATATATCTTGATATCAATAACCAGTTTGGTTTGTTTTATGATAATCCAAAGAAATTCCAATCCCTGTTAGCTTCTCAAAGATTATTGAGAAGATTAGACGAGATTCATTTATTAGACAGTTCTGGAAATATTGTAATGTCCAATATAATAGATCCAACAACCAACTTTATTCCTCCACCTGAAGAGGCCTTTATTAAATCGTTAGATGGTAAGCCTGTCCGAATAACGGATTCGATTTTTAATAGAACATCATCTTTAGTTAAACTTGATAATTTTATTGATACATATTTGTATATTGTAAAATTTATGGATCCAAGAATTATGAACTATCTTAAAGACACTGAACAAGCTGTTAATTTTTATTATAGTGTAGAAAATGAACAAACAGGTATCAAAATAACATTTGCTATTATTTATTTATTAATTGTTTCTTTGCTACTTTTTTTATCAATTATTATTTCAATAAATTTTGCATCAAAATTAACTTTACCAATTATTAATTTGATTAAAGCATCTGAAAAAGTCAGCTCAGGTGATCTTGATACAAAAGTTCCTAAAATCGACACTTATAAAGATTTTGAGCAATTAAATGAGAACTTTAACTCAATGTTAAATAAACTTAAAACTCAACAAGAAAAACTTCTTTTGACAGAAAGGCACGCAGCATGGGAAAGTGTTGCAAGAAAATTAGCGCATGAAATTAAAAACCCACTTACCCCAATTCAATTATCCATCGATAGGATTAGAGAAAAATATTTAAATAAAATTGATGATCAAAAAAATTTTTCAAGCTATTTAAACACAATAAGCAAGCAAATAAAAGATATCGAACATCTCTTAAATGAATTTTCTGATTTTGCAAGAATGCCTAAACCAATATTTAAAAAAATAAATGTGGTAAAAATTATCTCTGGCACTGTTAATTTACTTGAGCTGTCTGAGCCAAAAATTAAAATAATTTTTTCCCAAATTAAAACTTCTTACTTTATACATGCTGACGATGAGCAGCTTAGTAGAGTTTTTTTAAATTTAATTAAAAATTCAATTGAATCTATCAATGAAATAAAAACTAAAAATGTTGATTTTAAAGGAAAAATTAATATAGATATTGCAGAAGATAAAGATTATATATACATCAATGTTTTAGACAATGGTGTAGGATTTAACCCAGTAAATGTTTTAAAAATGTTAACACCATATTACACTACAAAAAAAAATGGTACTGGATTAGGCTTAGCTGTTGTCACAAAAATTATACATGATCATAATAGTTTAATTAGTTTTAACTCATTGAATAACGGAGCAAAAGTAAAGATTACAATTCCTAAATACTATGGCTAATGAAATTTTAGTTGTTGATGACAATTCAGATATTCGAGCATTAATAGCAGGCATTTTAAAGGATGAAGGTCTCAATGTAAGAGAGGCTGCAAATTTTGATCAAGCGATTGATGAAATTAACAAAAAGTTACCCGATACTGCTGTCATTGACGTTAAACTAGACAAGGGTGACAATGATGGTATTGAGCTACTATCTCATATTAAATCTAAAGATGATGATATTCCTGTAATAATGATTTCTGGTCATGCAAATGTACAAATGGCTGTAGATTCTCTGAAATTAGGAGCTTTTGAATTTATGCAAAAACCTTTTTCATCTGAAAGATTATTAAACTTTGTAAAGAGGGCTTTAGAAAATGTGAATCTTAAAAAAGATAAAGGTGCTCTAGAAAATAAACTTTTTAATTCATTTGACATTATTGGGGAAAGCCAACCCATGCAAAAAATAAAAAGTTTAATTTTAAAACTTGCAAGCACAGAAAGTAGAGTTTTTATTTCAGGACCAACTGGATCAGGAAAAGAGTTGGTTGCACGTCAAATTCATAAAAAATCGTCTAGAGCAAAAAAACCATTTGAAGTTGTTAATGGCGCTCTTTTGGACCCAGAAAAGTATGAGCTTGAACTTTTTGGATCAGAAAACACAAGTAATTTTATTAATTATGGCTTTTTAGAAAAAGCAAAAGATGGAACATTATTAATTGATGAGATAACTGAAATTCCTCTAGATACACAGGCAAAAATTTTAAGAGTTTTAATAGATCAAAAATTCAAGAGAGTTAATGGGACTCGACAAATTAATACTAATGTTAGAATTATTAGCACCTCAAGTAAAATTATAAGAGAGGAAGTTGATAAAGGTAATTTTAGAGAAGATCTTTATCACAGACTTAGCGTTGTACCTATTACCATTCCACCTTTAAAAGATAGAATTGATGACATTCCCCTTTTAATAAAATATTTTTCAAAAAAAATTTCTGAAATAAATGGAATAAATGAAGCAAAAATTAATACTGAATTAGATTTCTTTTATAAATATAAATGGCCTGGTAACGTTAGGGAGCTAAGAAATTTAGTAGAAAGAATAACTATACTTTCAGTAAACGATAGCGCTATCGACACAAATACTTTAATTCAAGATTCAATTACGCAAAAAAGTAAAAAATCAACTGTTGATGAAAGTGATAATGTGCTTTCTTATCCTTTAAAAGAAGCAAGAGAAAAATTTGAAAAAGATTACTTAACTTCACAAATAAGAAAACATAGAGGTAACATTTCCAAAACAGCTGAGTTTGTTGGAATGGAAAGATCAGCTCTACATCGTAAACTTAAAACCTTAGGCATTAAAGATTTAAATTAAATGAATATTATTATTTGTGGAGCAGGAAGAGTAGGTTTTTCTATTTCAAAGCAATTATCAGCTCAAGGTCATTCCATTACTATCATAGACCAGTCCAGTGAGTTTATTCAAAAAATTAATGAAACTCAAGATGTGAAAGGTATTGTTGGTCGAGCCACTTTTCCTTCTGTCTTAGAAAAAGCAGGAGCTGAAGAAGCAGATATGATTATTGCTGTTACTCAAAATGATGAAACTAATATGGTTATATGTCAGGTAGCTTATTCAATTTTTAAAATAAATAAAAAAATTGCTCGTGTTCGTAGCCAGGAGTTTTTGGGTGGAAAATGGGGAAAGTTATATGGCGAAGCCAATCTACCAATTGATGTAATAATCTCTCCCGAGCTTGAGGTTGCAAAATCACTACAAAGAAAATTAGAAGCGCCAGGAGCCTTAGACAGTGTTCCCTTCGCTAATGGTAAAATTAAAGTTTTAGAAATTAATATTGGAAAGAATTGCCCGTTAGTAAATACAGAATTGAGTAAACTTACAGAAAGATTTCCTGATTTAAGAGCAAATATTCTTGGGGTAATCAGGGAAGATAAATTTGAATTTTTAAAAAAAAAAGACAAAATCCTTGTTAATGACAAAGCTTTTGTTGTAATTAACGCTTCACAAATTAATAAAACTCTTTCAGCTTTCGGTCATGAAGAAAAAAGATCAAAAAAAATATTAATAATAGGAGGGGGTAACATTGGTTACAATTTGGCCAAGAACTTAGAAAGTGAATCTGAAGGTGTTAGAGTAAAAATAATAGAAAAGAACAAAGAAAGAGCAGAATTTATTGCTAACGAACTGAATAATACGATAGTTATTCATGGGGATGGTTTAGAAGACGAAGTTTTAAAAGAGGCAAACATAATGGAATCTGAAACGATATTATCTCTTACAAATGATGATGAGGATAATATTATGGTAAGTGTATTGGCTAAAAAAAATAATTTAAATAAAAGAACCATCGCCATAGTTAATAAACAAAATTATAGCTTGCTACAAAATTCATTAAAAATTGACGATTTGGTTGATCCAAGATTAGCAACAATTTCTACAATATTAAAACATGTCCACAAAGGAACTATAGAAACAGTGTACACTTTATTAGATGGTGAGTTTGAATTTATTGAAGCGGAAGTGCTTGAAACTTCAGAATTAATAGGTAAACCAATAAAAAATGCAAATCTTCCCAAAGAAATCAGAATAGGGGCTGTTTTGAGAGGTAAGGAAGTTATTATTCCAAAGTCTGATTTTAAATTAGAAAAAAAAGACTTAGTTGTTTTTTTAACTAAAAGAGAACATTTGGAAAAAGTAGAAAGTTTATTTAGAATAAGTTCATTAGTTTAATGAATTACAAAAGTATATTATTTTTTCTTGGTGTATTTTCATCCATAGTTTCGCTTTTTTCTATTTTCAATATTCTTTATGCAGTTTATTTTGATTTTATTATAGATCTTAATTCTTACATTATAACATTTTTTATATCTATAATAATTGGTTCATCATTTTGCTTTATAGGAAAAAATCATAGTAAAAATATTTCACTGTCAGAGCAAATTATTTTTATAGTTTTGGCTTTTATTTTAATCCCAATGTTAATTAGTATCCCTTACTACTTTAGCATTTATAATATAAACTTTTTAAACTCTTATTTTGAATCTGTTTCAGGATTTACTACAACAGGTTTTTCAATTATTAATAATGTCAAAATTATTGATGAGCCATTATTATTATGGAGATCAAGCTCTCAATGGTTGGGAGGCTTATTATTTTTATTAGCCACAATAGGAACAATCGGGTCAAAACAAATGAAAATAAAACCATCCTACTTAATATCTGGTGGTGCCTCAGGACGAAATTTTTATAATAATTTTAATATTAATTTCATTAAAATTTCTGTTATTTATTTTTTTTCTTCAATAGGTATTATTTTTCTTTTAACTGTTGTTGATATTAGACTCTTTGATGCGTTTAACTTAGCGTTCACGATCGTTTCATCTGGAGGATTTATCCCAACAAATAGTTTATCAAATATTATAAAAAGTGAATTTCAAATATTTATTTTATCCGTTTGTTTACTATTACCTATATTTAATTTCTTCATTTTATTTAATTTAATAACAAAAAAATTTAAATCTATAAATCATCAAGAAGATTTACATTTGCTTATTCTAATTCTCTTATCAACCTCCCTTTTTTACTTTTTTTTAAATTCAAATAGTAGCTTTTCAAATATATTTTTTGCAATAACCTCATCAATATCTACATCTGGTATTACAATCTATAAGTCTAATGAAAATTCAGCTTTTTTCTTTATTTTATTAACTATTGTTGGTGGCTCTTTAATATCAACTTCATCAGGGCTTAAATATACTCGAATTTACATTTTGCTAAAAATTTCTTATCAAGAGATTATTAAAACCGTTAAACCAATAAATATTATTGATAAAAACTTATTTAATCGTGAGGCAAAGATTGATGATCAAGATGTTAAAATTGCTTTTTTTGTTTTTATCTCCTTTATTTTATCTATTTTTATTTTATCTAGCATTTTATCATTTGATGTGTTGAGCTATGAATCGTCTTTTAAATTATCAATACTTACACTTACTAATACATTAAGTTCAGCATTATACGGCCTTGAAAATGTAGTTTTTTTTGATTTAAATAACTTCAGCAAAATGTCATTAATATGCTTTATGTTTCTTGGAAAAGTTGAAGTAATTACAATTTTATTTTTAATTAGTAAGTTTATTTTTAGAGAGTAGATAATGGCAAATATATTAATTTTAGGAGCTGGCTCAATGGGAACTGCTTTTGCTATTCCTTGTTCTGACAATAATCATAATATAACTATTATAGGAACTCACCTTGAAAATGAATTTGTAGATAAAATAAATTCCTTAAAAAAACACCCTTCTTTAGAGTGCAAAATTCCTAAAAACGTCTCTTTTAAAAAATATGAAAATTTTAAAGAATCAATTAATAAAAGTATTGATTTAATTGTTGTTGCTGTAAGTTCCAAAGGAATTGAATGGGCTTCCCATTCTATTGGTGGAACATCACACGCCCAGATTCCGATTTTAATTTTAACAAAAGGTTTGGCAATTAATAATAATAATTATGAAGTATTAGTTCATAAAATGGAAAGATTGTTTAAAAAAAATGGCATTTACGAAACAAATATTTCCGCTGCTGGAGGACCTTGCTTGGCCAAAGGTTTAGCGAACCGTGCTCATACTTCAGTAATTTTTGCTAACAGAGATATTAAAACGGTAAAAAAAATTGCAAAGATAGTAGAAACCGATTATTACCATATAACTACATCTAATGATGTTGTTGGTGTTGAAGTTTGCGCCGCAATAAAAAATATTTTTTCAATGGTTATCGGTGCCGCTGAAGGCTTGTGTCTTCCGTCAAACCTAAAAGATATAAGTAAAAAAAATTTTCTAAATACTGCAGCAGCTTTGTTACAACAATCAATATACGAAATGATAATTTTTACTGAAAAAATGGGTGGTAAAAAAGAAACTGTTATAGGATTAGCAGGCATTGGAGATTTATATGTAAGTGCTGATGGCGGAAGGAATAGTAAGATGGGTGAATTTTTAGGTCAAGGTATGACTTTTAAAAAGGCTAAAAGTGAAAAAATGCTAAATGACACTGTTGAAGGTGCAGATTTAATTATGGAAATAGGGTTAAAAGTTAAAAATGATTACAATTCTCATGAATTACCTTTGATGATAAGTATGATTAATACAATCCTTGTTGAAAAAAAATTAATAGTTGAGTGGAAGAATTTTAAATCTTAAAGATTGAATAGTTTTTTATTAAAGAAATTTATTTTGCCACCACCATTATTAGACCTACACTTTATTAATACTTAATTAATTAATGCAAATGGTGATATAGCTTTTAAATGCCAGTTTTAGGCGTATCTTTTATTAAAGTATTATGTGTTTAAATATTTAAGTCATTAAGTGATTTCTCAAAAAATGCGGCTAAATAGAGTAATTTTTAAAACTAAGATTAACAAAAGAGAAGAAAAATATTGGTTAAACGTTGATTCTAGTTTTTAAAATTTTCTATGATTCGTTGAAAATACGATGTTTTTTAACAAATATTAAGTAAACTTAGCTTATATTTTAAAGTTAACTATTATTTTATGTTATGTTGTAAAAAAGCAACATACAAAAACCTATATAAATCAACAATTCTAGGCGATCTATGGAAAAAATGTTGCTAAAAAAAAACAGAATAAATTAATCCCTATCCAAAGTGCGAGAATGTGTTTAAAAAGAGGGAGTTATAATTTTAAAAATATAATAGATAAACACACAACATGGAGACAAAGATGAATAAACTAAACAAACTGATAGCAACTGTT
>Ga0209403_10000519_pt1 | contig 56782 bp, 44 predicted proteins | sample ArcticOcean_MG_C_8_FD_187440 | JGI IMG/M metagenome (GOLD analysis project Ga0209403, IMG submission 187440) | Marine microbial communities from western Arctic Ocean - ArcticOcean_MG_CB11_86 (SPAdes) (version 2) | ecosystem: Environmental > Aquatic > Marine > Oceanic | place: Arctic Ocean... | reverse complement strand
GGGAGCATTGTTGACAGTAATAGGTATTCCACTTGTGTCCGCCTTTTCAGTGAAATATGGTTCTAGAAAATTGAACTGCTGCGAGCCTAGTTTGAAGCATTTAATTCCAGTAACATACCTTACTTTCCTAATACCGGTATTAAGTGTCTCTTTTGGGGCACCGAATAGTAACTTAGACACATTGGCAACTATCGTCATGTTAGGCGCGATTGGAGGGCTTTTTTGGAGTACTCCGTTTGCTGCTTGGAGTTATTTTAAGGGCCCTAGAAACGATACCAACCATCCAACAACATCTCCAGCAACACCAGGAAGCATAGTGATAAAAAACACCACAATCAAAGATTCAGTGGTAATGGGTAATATTAGTGATGATGAGGAATAATTGGTAGCGCCGCCATGACTTACCACTCACTTTCGTGTGGTGACCTTGCGACCGATGAACCAGACACCGATTATCCAAACAACGGCGATGAAGGCCTGCCCGTAGCCGGGGTCACCTGCAACAGTGGTCAGCCAGATGGAAACTGCTGACATTATCGTGATGAAGACCATGATCCAGTTCTTGACATGTTTCGGTAGTGTTTTTCCAGTCGCATAGTAGTCGAATAGTGTGGTGCCGAAATATCGGTTGGTCAGAGTCCAGCGGAACAGTTTTTCATTCGAGATACTGAATAGATAGGCGGCCGGGACCGCCCAGGAAACAGTGGGCCAGCCAGGTACCCAAATCCCAATGATTGCGAAGACCAAGAAGAGCAGTCCAATTGCGACATAGATTCTGCGTCGTATTGGAGTTGACCTTCGAGCATAGCGTTCGACCACTGCGTCGATGTCCGCCAACTGTTCAGCCAACTCTTCACCCCACTCCCCATGGCCAACCGTTCTGCATAAAAAGAGGCCGATTTACTCAATAGCGGCGGCCTTGACCCCCAAACAGGAATGAGGCAACCACCTCAACCTCGCGAGGCTTTCCGAAAATGTCTGACGATTACTCCCTCCCTCGTACTGGGCATTCCCACGACCCACTTCGCCTAGGTGTTCTAGTATCGGGTTCTGGAAGTGGATTGGAGGCACTTCTCTACCATCAGGAGGCCAACGCTTGCTGCCACGAGACAGTGGTTGTGATTTCTGATCAGCCAGGAGTGAAAGGGCTCAACCGGGCGACCTCACATGGAGTAATGGCGGTGACAGTCCCACTACCGGAAAGAGAGGATTTCGCCTCTGGAGATGAGGGGGTGCGGGCGCGGCGGCGTCAGCACGAGGAGTCTGTTTCGGCGGTGCTCGACGAGTATGGTGTCGAGTTGGTGGTGTGCAGCGGCTACATGCGAATTTTGACAGCAGATTTTTTGGCGCCTCGACTAGGAAGAGTGGTCAACATCCATCCAAGTCCATGGGGGGACGAAGGAGCGCTCTACCCGGGGGCTCACGGGGTGAGAGATACCTTGGCTTCGGGGGCCAGTACAGCGGGTGCATCAGTTCACTTCGTCAGTGCGGGTGTTGATGACGGGCCGCTGATTGCGAGTGAGACCACCGCAATTATGCCCGACGAGGATGAGAATTCGCTGGGCGAGAGAATCCGAGTGGAAATTGAGCATCATCTCTATCCAGCGGTGATTGATGCGCTTTCTGAAGGTCGAGTGGAAGCGGATGGAAATCGATTCAAAATCAGTTGATGACATTCAAATCGTCTTTTGAGTTCACATTGGTGAAACAACGGTCTGTGATTCCTATACTACCCCACTCTTCATAGCTCACTTCGACGGTTTTCATTTTGGCAATCACCTCATGCGCAGCAAGGCTAGCATCATTCAATGCAATGTTTAGGGGTTTGGTATTGGCACAGATAAGGAGCGGCTCAAGACCGGAGTTGGAGAGTGGTGCGGCGCAATCCTTTCGCCCGGACAACTTGCTGTAGAGTAATGGTGGTAACCGCGCATCGAGGAAAGGAACATCACAAGGGGCCATCTGAATAGTCTGCCATCCAAGTTGGTCTGCCAAGAATACCGGCCCCGACATTCCACGCACCGCAGAGTTCCCACCTTGACTCAACTCATCATCGAAAATGGTTTTCGACAGCAAATTTGAGCCCTTAATTCGGAGCAGTCCTTCTTCCGACCGACTCGACCCGAGGGAATTGAGAACTGAGTTGGCCTGTTCAGAGTTCTTGAAGGAAATAATCGCCTTCTTAATACCAGATTCATAGAGCGCTTCCATCACTCTAACAATCATCGGCACCCCTTCGATTTCGACAAGAGCCTTTGGCTCTCCCATCCGGCTTGAGGGGCCACCCGCGAGGATGATTGCCCCTTCAGCGACAATCCGCTTCGCCATTCACTCGACCTCGGCAATTCGCTCGATGGCGTGTTCCAACTCTCGCATCAGAGCGCATGCCCGCTCAAGAATCGCCTTTCTGTCCCTGACACTACGCGCTTCGGGCAGCCATTCCAACAATTTTCGCACATCAGCAGCATCCCTCTCAAGCACATATTCGAGTGCGGCAAGAGCGATTGGGTCCTCTGCCTCTAGGAATCGCATGGCTGCCGGTTGGTGGTGCGCCTCATTTTGATTGTGGAACTTTCATTGACAGGCAGCCCGGAAAAAGAGGCAATAATTCTAGCGGGGTGACTAACGAATTATGGATTCAAACATGTTGCCTACCTTGTCGAGGACACCAGACAGGTCTTCCTTCACCTTGTCGAAGAGTTTCGGCTCGACGCTCTCCTCCAAATTCTTCTCGACAACCTCGATGAGAAGTTCATACTCACTATCATCGATATCTAACGCAGAGCGCAACATTGCAATTGCCGACAATTCATCCTGACTCAAAGAGGAATTGACGAAAGCCGTCTCAAACATGTCTCTGAAAATCTGTAACCTCTCACCCCGCCCGATGATTCGCCCCCCCTCTACATCTCCTCCTTCGACTACGGTTTGGTAGATTAGACTGGGCTGTTCTTTCAACTCCTTCTCCTGTTTGAAAAGCAGCGTTCCCAACTTGATGGCGAGCCTCCTCTCCTCGTGGGTCAACTCGCCATCAGCGAGCATAACTTGGATGACTGCTTGGAAGACGGGCCGGGTGCGCAGAGGCTCAGACCCGTCGGGCATAACAGAAGCAGCACCGCTCCCACTTTTCACCTTGTTTGATGCATCCGGTGGGTTCATAGCGGTGGGGTAAGTCCGCCGAATCACAGGTTCTCCTGTCCCACTCACCGGGCGCATCGGCGCTCGTCCAAGACAAGACCGGCCTCCGAAGGGAGGGTTCAGGAAGGCCCAAAGGAGGAAAAAGTATGGCAGATTCAAGCAATGCAAAATACATGATTAGAGTAAATGTTCGTCTCGACGGACAGGCTCAACGAAAGGACATAATTGGGGCCATTTTTGGCCAGACTGAGGGGTTAATGCCCGAGGCGCTGGACCTGCGCAAGTTGCAGCGTTCCGGGCGAATCGGACACATCGATGTGACACTGGATAGCAAGAAAGGCAAAGTCAGTGGATTAATCGAAATACCCTCGTCTCTCGAGAATGTGGAAAGTGCCATCATTGGTGCTGCCCTAGAGACAATCGAAAGAATAGGACCGACACAGGCGACACTCAAGGTATCGGACATTACCAACATTCGCTCGTCGAAGAGAGAATCGATGGTAGACCGTGCAAAGGACTTGTTGTTGGACATCGTTCAACAGCGTGACACTGATGCAAGTGGCTTAATCGACGAGGTTCGCAGCGTGCTTACAACTAGCGAAGTTACGACATTCAAAGAAACAGGCATGACCTGTGGCCCCAACGCCGAGAGTTCAGATGCTCTCATCATCGTCGAAGGACGAAATGATGTGCTCAACTTGGCTAAGTCAGGCATCAAGAATTCAATCGCAGTAATGGGAGCTGGAGTTGACGAAGCACTCGTCGAACTAGCGATGTCGAAATCGACGGTAACCGCCTTTTTGGATGGCGACCGAGGTGGCAAGATGATTGCTCTCGAGTTGGCCGGCGCATTGGAAGGAAAGTTGACGAAAGTCGCTTTTGCACCAGCCGGCCGAGAAGTCGAGCATTTGGAAAAGAAATTGGTCGGAAAGCATCTTGGTCAAGCAGAGTCAACTGACCGAGTAGTCAGCCGAATTCAAGCAGAAGATGGTGGAGGCAAAAGTGCGGCTAAGGCAGCAGTCGAAATTCCAGACGAAGTGAAGGGCTGGGCTGAACAGATGCCGAGCAAGCGTAATCAAGCGGTGTTCATCCTTGAGGATGGCAGCGTATCGGAGGCAATCGGTGCTAGCAAGATGGCAGATTTCGCAGGAGAAAACACAGGAATTCAGGCGATTGTCATCAACAGCGCAGCAACAGACAGAGTTCTCGAAATAGCTTCAACCAATGAAATAGGTTCAGTCGTCGCCAAGAAGGTGAACAGCAAGGCGCCAGCAGGCGTTGAAGCGTATTCAACAGCCGACATCAAATGAGAAACCACCCAACCAACAAGCGATTGCTCACCCAGCAATCGGTCAAAGTTCACGCTACGCGTGACTGATAAGCGAGAGAAGCCCTCGTCAGCGTGATGCAACCCCCACCCCCCCCCACCTCAACTTCAGGGGCAGAGGAATCTGAACAGTCAGTTCAGTTGGCCGACTCGGTAGTAGCAGGAGGTGTGGTCGTTCAAACTATCACCCACAACACCACGGTCATCAACAATCAAAACAACCGCACTGCGCTTCCGAACATCTCGCTTCTAGTCATTGCAATAATTCTCTCATTGACTGCCCTGTTGTCAGATGGCTGGTTGGTAGACGAAACAACGGTTTTCGGCACCTCATACGAAATTGAAATGGGCCTTGATGATATTGAAATGACTATTTGTGATGATGGCGAGTGCGAATCTGAAGAAATTGATTTGAGCGATAGTTACGATGAGTGCAGCGCCTCTTTCGAAAAATTGGAAATCGATAGTGGTGATGGATTTGACAGTTGTGCTGAATTAGGAAAACAGGCAACTGCGGGCCTTCTCGGCATGGTATTCCTCGTATTGGCGATGGTTGCTATGCTCGCTTCGGTGGCCATGCATGGATTCGGAATGGTCCGTTCACCGATCCCATTCACCCAGTTTTCCCCGTTCGTTGGTTCCGCACTTTCCGGGCTGGGCATTCTACTCTGGTGGTTCCTATTTCCCGATGTTACCGGGGCTGAGTTGGGTATCGCGGCGTACCTCGCAATAACCGCAGTCGCACTCTCAGCAATTGCTGGTTTTACTCCTCTGTTGATGAAGTATTTTTTCCCGAGTGGGCGGGAGGCAGGACTTGGAGTTAGATCTCTTGGAGGCGACGATGGTGGCCGAGAATTTGTTTTGAAAGAGTCCTATTTGGGTGACCGAACACTCTCTATCATCGAAGATGAGGATTTAGTCCGGATTTCACAGTCCAAGAGAGATGAGGGCAGCGTAGTCGTCGAAGAGCGATTCATGACTAAGAAGGAGGCACTCGCCGGATTTTCCCATCATCGATATGATTGGTTGGATAGCGGCAAACAGGGCTGGTGGGCAGCCACCGGATTAGGGCTGGTACTACTCTTCTTTTATCCAGCAGCGGGAGCAGTTTTATTCCTCACCGGATTACTACTTTCCCTCGCCCAATTCACTGACCCAGAAGTTTTAATTTTCGAAACTAACGCAGGGCAACACAGGATTCTACTCTACAGAATCGGCTCTAACAGGGAGTTGACCAATGCGAGCATGGACTTAATCGACGGGGCTATGGAAGGGTTGCTTTTAGGCAATCCACTCGATTGTGATGCACTCAACGAAAGGGCGAATCAAATTGAGTCCGATTATTCCAAGGCTATTGCGGCAAGTGAAGAAATTGAAGCGGCAGCAGCCCCGGTCCCATTGCCAACACCCTCACCACCCTCGCCGGCAGCTGCACCGACAGCAGCAGCCCCGGTCCCATTGCCAACACCCTCACCACCCCCGCCGGCAGCCACTCCCATGCCAGTTGAGCCAGCCCCACCACAGGCGCCTCAACAATCACTGGCTCCAGAACCAACACCAGAGGTTGTATCGGAACAGGAACCTGTGCCAGAGCCAGAGCCGGAGCCGGAGCCGGAGCCCGAGCCCGAGCCCGAGCCCGAGCCCGAGCCTGAGCCTGAGCCTGAGCCTGAGCCAGAGCCAGAGCCAGAGCCAGAACCCACACCCGAGGTCGTGCCAGAGCCGGCACCAGAACCTGAGTCCGAGCCAGAACCGGAAGCCACACCCGAGGTCGTGCCAGCGCCTGTGCCGGAGCCGACACCGGTGCCAATTGAACTACCTCCACCACCCCAACCCCCTGCTTCTCCGGCGCCTTCCCCTACTCCACCACCACCACCACCCACTGCCTCATTACCCCCGCCGCCACCCCGCCCGCCAGTTTCTCCTATGTCTTCAGGAGCCCCACCACCTGGATTGGGTGCACCACCTCCAGCAACTGGGATGGCTAGTTCGCGTCCTCCCCCTCCTGCTGGCATGGGCGGTGGATTGCCTCCACCTCCACCACCAGCAGGTACCTCACCGTTTGCGCCACAAAAAACTGTAGAACCATCAGAACTGCATGTGAAGGCGGCACCACGAGAGGATTTGATTAGCGATGATGAGGCGTTGGACCTTCTGTCTGAACTCAATGATTGAGTCGGTAATGTTCTCACAATCAACTGACTACGGCTAGTTCAGGTTTACCGCCAGCGTATGGAATCTTAGTGGATGTTTCCAATGATAAGACTGACACCTCTATTCCCTTGAGGTCATTATTATCCGGGAGGTTTTCTTCATCGATTTTGACCGGGAGTTCAATACCTGGCCCCGGTATGTCGTCCAGTCTGCTCGCCAGCCGTGCCGAGATTTTCAACAGACTACCATCGGTTGCCGAATTTCTGTTAGCAAGCCTCAGTTTGGTCCATTTTTCAAGTCCATCAGCAGTTTTCTCAAGCCGATATATCAGTTCACCCTTTATTTTCAATTGAGAGTTAGAATCGCTTTCAAGAGGCTCGAGGAGCATCATCAATCGAGCAAGCCTTTGCACCCTTATGTCACGCGGTTGCAAGTCTACTTTACCACCGATTTTTAGCATCACGGAATCCCAGTTCAATTCATCCAAGTTGACGGTTACCTCCCTTTCCGATTTGAGTTTTTCAAGTTCGTCCCCCTCAAACTCCTTTTTATCAGGAAGTGGAATAAGTTCCCTCAATTCATCTCCAATTTCTGTTTCGGATGCAGAATCATCATCTTTGACGAAAAGTGTAGGCCGCTTGACTGATTTGAGTATATCAACCGTTTCGAACGCCCTAGAGGGGGGTTTTTCCGGCTCTCCAGCCCAAACCAATCGACCACCATCAGGAGGCCCACTACTAACGGAATCATCCACATCAGTTGACCCGGGGAAGTCGAAGAAGGCACCACCACGCTGCTCTGTTTGAAGTTTATCTTCATCGATATCGGCCGTTTTCTCGTCCACACCACTCATCTTATCCATCCATTTAGACCGTGCGGATTCGACATAATCTGAGTCACCATCCGGTTTCTCTAGTCGGGTTGGCTCTACACTGATTTCAGGGGCAGGCTTAGTGAGTTCTAACACCACCTCCGGTTTAGGTTTCAAAGGCATAAGAGTGGGAACAACAGAGTGTAATTTTGCGACCGGTTTGAGAATCGTCGGCTCAAAGAGTTTGAACTCATTTTCGTTAGCATTTTCGGGGAAAGCGGCTAATTCTGCAGCGAGTGAAGGAAGCGAATCCGCTAGTCCTTGCAGCATTTCCGGGCGCCTAAGTTCGGTGTCGACTCTGTCTAGAAGTTCCACGCTTCTTGCGAGCGGCAATCGGGACAACCGTTCTCTCAGATGGTCGAAGTCATCCATCGTGTTTCGAATTTGAGTGATAGATGCCCAAAGTTCAGTCGGAGTACGCTCGTACATTTTGTCTAAACCAGTGATATCCCAACCACCAGTTCTCCACAGGTCGAGTTCTGCCCTCGCCGTAGCCAAGAGTCGCACTTTCCTTGCACTGCTCAGTCGTTGTTCGATATGTCCGGGAATTTCCTCCCCCACCTGAAGTGCTGTGACTGCCGCTTCGTACTCGGATAATGAGAGAGATGTGGCTGAGAGCCCAGAAGGCCAACTACCAGACAACCCAATGCGGACTTTGTCGAGTTGAGCTCGATGCCTTCCATTGCGCTTCATCCGTTTTTGAAGAGACTCTTTCACACTGGAAACATCGTCGGAGTCAACTCCAGCAGCGTGTAGTTTGTCACTCCATTCTGCGGATTCCTCAGCACCAGCGTATGATATATCGAGTAAATCGATGTTTGATAGAATCTGTTTGCAAACTTTGACTCGCTCAGCGTGTTCTTCGACAGCCAACCAGCCAACCCGGGGCCGCTGGTCTAACAATACCTCAAACGGTTCGACCTCAAACCCGGATTTTGCCCACGATTGCAACCTTCCGCGAGCCCGAGAGTCGTTCTCATCTCTTCTCGCCTGAAGCGTGTCGACCAATTCTTCGACAATAGTCACCATATCGACTTGACCTTGGAGTGCCGCGGCGCCCCCCGATTCCTCTGGAAAAAGGTCGAGCAAACCATCGAGTCGAAGCCAAGCAGCATTTAGGCGAGTGATCGCAGCTTCAAACCCATCAACCCCTGCTTCCAAGATTAGCAAGTCGGCTGGAGTAGGGGGTCTAGGTGCATTGAGGTGGAGTTGTCGACCATCCAAATCTTTGAGCCATTCATCGATTTTAATCAGTCGATTTTCGAAGTCTGAAGCGATAAGTTCTGCCTGTTCTAGCAACTCGGTAAGACGCCCCTCATCCTCCATCTTCTGGGCCAGTTCTGCCCGTTGCAAAAGTTCGGCAGCAGCCCCTCGGTCATACATTGAGATGACATCATCAGCGTATTCTTCAATCGTCATCAAAATAGAATCTAAATCTTGTATTCGGCCGACTTCAGCATATCTTTCTTGGAGGTTTCCTGACAGCGCAGATAGAGTCCAACCCCGCCCATCTCTGAGGTGAAAAACCGTTTCTTCCAAGGCTTGCACTCGCCGGTTCTGACGCCCCTCAAGGCTGGAAACAATGGCTTCCATCTCTTCCCGAAAGGCGGCGCTTTCCAACGCAGCGAGAAGCTCACCCGCCTGTGGAATCATCGATGGGTCGACCCGGTCTAACCTGTCGAGCCAATTACCCAATTCCTGACTACGCCCTTCCCTCGTCCAGCGAAAACCAAACTTTTCAGCGACAGCGTGCCAAGGGCGGCGACTGTGAATCAATTCACGCCAGCGCCGCTCATTGAGTTCAATCGTCGAAGGGTCACAAAGGGAGTCCAGTATTTCGGAGCGCTCCGGCCAAGCGAGGGGGAATTTTTTGACCTCTTTAATCAACCATTCAGAGCGCTCGATTTTCTTCTCCAAATGTAGCACTGCTTCGCTGATGTTCCCACTTTTACCGACAAGATGGGCGGCCATTTTGGGGCCATCAAAGCCCCGCTTAGACCAGTCTTCGACCCGCTCGTCGAGCCAACCCGTTGTTTCGGCCAAAACCGTGCACCTCGAATCGCCATAGCGGCTTCTTGTTCACAATTCTACCGACAGTCCACTTGGCTGTGGTATTGGTCGCGTTTACACTTTGGTGGCATCGGAGAACTCGCGCGGGTTGTGAAATGCGCCCCCGTGCGCAAGGGGGAGGGTCAATATCAAGTAGGCAACCAACGGGCTGAGGGGAATATGACGCCCCTTGAAATCGGACTGACGCTGTTCGTAACGCTGCTTGGTGGAGGAATCATCTTCTGGATGATACAAGTTGATACGCACTTCCGGCGGTATAGCCGGGATGCTGCCACCGAGAGAGAATCCCAGGCTGAAAGGCTTGGATTGCTTGTTGATGAGACGGCCCGCCTATCGGCCGACTGCAATGCATTGATTCACACTCAACCCAAGTTGAAAGGGCTCATCGAAGCACACAATTCCATCAGTAGTCTTGAGGCGTCACTCGACTCTGATTTCGGCTCACCAAGCGTTAGGGAGTCTGCAGAGGGACTTCTCTCGGCGATTCGAGGAATGTTGTCCACACACTCGACGGACGGCGATTTCACCTCAGGTCACGCAGAAGTTGATGCAGGGGTCACAGCCCTTGCCGGTCGCCTTTTCGACCTGTTCACCGACCTCGACCTCTCCGGCCCCAAAAACCTCGGTCTAAGTGCTCTAGAAGCGCGCCGACTTGGTGAATTGGCCCACCTGATTGGTGAAGATGGTTGGGCTCGGGCTTGCTACAAGGAGGTGGCAATTTCACTCGCTCCAGGAAATATCGCTTCGATGCGCTGTCTAGCAGCACTGGCAAGAGATGGCGGAGATGTAGAGGCAGAAGCGCATTGGATTACCGAACAACTCTCACAAGCCCCCGATGATGAGGTTCTGCTGCGCAGACTCTCGTTGCTCGACCCCGGAACTGCCGAGCGCAATGTCAAGCGGTTGGAAGCGCTCGGAAAAGCGACGCCAGCCGACCACAGTTTCCTCACAGGAATCAAGGAGCGGATTACAGGCGACTCCAGCGACCAATCTCTCGCCGCAGTCGAGGCTGCTCTTGAGCAGGACCCATCGGTTGAGCAATATCTGCTGAAGGCGCGACTCCATCGTCGCAGAGACGAGATTCCACTCGCAGTCGATTCAGTCCGTTCAGCACTCGACTTAGCAGGCGGCCGTCAACACGGAGAGTCATGGGCGTTACTCGCCCAATTACTTGAGCCCAATCCCAAAGAAATCGCTGACGCGCTGAAGGCAGCGGTGCACGGATGTGCGCTTGGTGCTGGTGGCACGGAACTCATTCTATTGAAGGCAGATTTGTTGGAACGGAGTGGGCGCAAGGAGGATGCTATGGAGGCACTCGAGGCAGCATTGGAGTCAAACCCAACCAACGCCACGGTTCGCTCAAACATATCCCAAACCCATCTTTTCCATGGGCGCCGAGAGGAGGCGTGGAATATTTTGGAAGGTGCACCCAACTGGAGTGAGCCCGAACTACACATCCAGAAGGGCAGGCTTCTGCTCGCTGACTATGACGCCAACCGCGATGCCGGACATGCGGACGGGGTGATTCTAGAGAAGGCGGAGAAGGCCTTCCGCGGCGCCTTGGAGGTCGACCGGGAGAACGGACTTGCTTGGCTTTGTGTCGGACGCTGCCAGAGGTTGGCAGACGACCTTTCCGAGGCGACCATATCACTCAACAGAGCAAAGCGACTCATCGACGACCCACTGGTCTGCGCTGAAGAGAGCCTCATCGCATTGGATGAGGGCCGAGTTGAGGATGCCGCTCGGCTGATAGACGAGGCGGATGTAAAGGAACGGTCCTCCCTCGTAATCCCCTATGTGAAAGGGCTGGTTGCAGCACGGCGAGGTAGCCTAGCAGAAGCATTCGACCGATTCAACGAGGTTTTGATGGCCAACCCGCACCATGTACGCGCCCGGCTCAACAGAATCACCCTCTCAATGCTCTCAGAAGATGTCCAGTCAGCACTCGACGACTGCGACTGGTTGTTGATGACATACCCCGCTCTATTGCTAGCCCGACTACGCAGAGGAGAGGCACTCATTCAGCACGGAATATTCGACGAAGCGGAGAGTGAAATCCGAGCGGTTCTTGAAACTCAACCCGAGAACGAGGTTGCGCTAACACGGCTCGCCGCTTGCCTGCTCGCGCAGGGACGCGCAGAGGAGGCGTTCATTCCTCTCAACAGTGCGATGAATTTGAGGCCAAACTTCCCCGAAGCGTACTACCAGAGAGCGATGCTCTACCTTGAATTGGGTGAGGCTGACAGCGCACTAACCGACTTTGAAGCTACTGTTAGATACGATGGAAAACACCTCGACGCACTGCTCAGGATTGCCGCAATCCACCACGAGAGTGAAAATTACGAGAAGGCAGAAGCGGCGTGGCGAAGTGTACTCAATGCTGAGCCGGACAACAAATTGGCTCGCCGAAGGATGGATGAAGTGAGCATTGCCTTGGCGAAGCAGTAGTGGGAACACCCAGAACAGGGGGAGGAATTGGCCCCCCAACTTTGATGGCGAACGCCGGAATGGCTGAGCATGCCTTTTGAGATAGGTAACTCCGCACCCGACTTCCGACTGCCTAACGCCCACCCGAGTCTTGGGCCTCCCGAGATGGGGCTTGGGGATGTGCTGACGGACAAGGGAGCTGTTGTGGTATTCTCCTGCCTCCACTGCCCCTATGTTGTTGGAAATATCGGCCGCATAGATGACCTCGCAAACCGGGCTTCCCAAAATGGGCTGGGCTTTGTTGCAATCAATTCCAATGCTGCAAATCCGCAATACGAATCGGATTCTGCTGCGAACACCGCTGCGAAATGCGCTGAAGGGGTTCCATATCCATTCCTTATTGATGGCGACCAGTCTGCGGCGGCAGCGTGGGATGCTGAGAGGACTCCAGAGTTCTATCTGCTCGATGGGGCAGGGGCTCTTCTCTATCGGGGTAGGTTGGATGATTCTCCGCTGAATCCGAATGAAGCGAGGACTTCTGAGATGGCTGATGCGGTTGACCAGTATCTTGCAGGTGGGCAGGTCACTAATGCGCGGACCGATTCGATTGGGTGCTCAATCAAATGGGTATTATGAGTGAGATTCCGAGAGCCTCATCAAAAGTTTGCTTAATTATTGGTTTACTTGAAAGAATAACCCAACAAAAAGATTGAACACCGTGTTATATGGTGCTCAGCGCTTCAGTCTAGCCTTTGATATTTCTTTTTGGCGAACATAATTTGAGTAATTACCCGGCCAAACATTCAGCGTCCCATCTCCTGGCAACTCCCAAATCGTGTCACAGACCTGGTCAAGGAACCAACGGTCGTGACTGACCGACATTATCGCGCCATCGTATGATTTCAGCGCCACTTCAACAGCCTCCCGCGCATCCGCGTCGAGGTGGTTGGTTGGCTCATCTAACAACAGGAGATTGTTCTCACCCAACAGAAGTTGGAGCATCGCAACCCGCGCCCGCTCCCCTCCACTAAGTTTCTCCATCTTTGTCTTCACCATCGTTGGCGTGAATTGGAACTGACCCAAAAGAGCGCGCAAATCACCATACTCCATTTTCGGTTTCAACTTCTGGATTTGTTGCTCTGGAGTCAGCGAGAAATCGATGGTTCGATGGTCTTGGTGAAAATATCCGATTTGAACGCCGGGCAGAACATTAACCTCACCAGAATCCGCTTCAAGATCACCAATAATAAGTCTCAACAGACTGGTTTTCCCAGCCCCGTTCGGACCTACCAACCCTATTTTTTGGCCCCTCCCTACACTCGCTCTAACATCTAACAGAATTGGTCTTACCAAACCCGGGAATGTGAGTTTCGTATTAATCAGGTCGAGCACTTCAAGGCTGCTCTTTTCAGTGGATGTTAGGTCAAATCGGAGCGCTTTTCGCTCCTTTGGTTTGACGGATTGGAGCCATTTCAACTCTTTTCTGGAACGCATTATCATGAAGTGTTTTTGAGAAATTGACTTATCATATTTGTTTGCTCTTTTCATCGACTTCATGGCTCCAGTAAGCCGTTTAATCTCTTTTTGCATCTTTTCGATTCGATCATCAAGCGTCCGGAGAAACAGTTCTTTTTGTTTGATATGAGCGGAATAGTTCCCCGGATATCCGCGCACGGAACCATCTTGAATTTCCAGAATATTGTTGCAGACTCGGTCGAGGAAATATCGGTCGTGACTAACCAGCAGAAGGGCTCCATCAAATTTGAGCAGGAAATTTTCCAACCATTCTAGAGTGTGCAAATCGAGGTGATTCGTTGGTTCATCGAGGAAGAAAACATCAATCTCACCTAGACCGACCAGCTGCCGCGCCAACGCCACCTTCGCTTTCTCCCCTCCCGAAAGTTTCGAAATGAGAACATCCATTGGGTGATGAGAGAGGTCGAGTGCTTTCAGAATCTGCTGAGCATGGCCCGCCGCATCACCTCCTCCCGAGCGGGCCATAACAGACTGCAATTCTTGATATCGGTCCATGGCAGACTGCCATTCACCGTCGTAGAAAGCGGGGTCAGCCATCTTCAGTTCAATGGCTGCAATTTCTTCTTCAATTTCGAGGAATTGCCGGCCGCGCCGGCTGAGTTCTTCCTTTAATGTAGCATCTTCTTCAATGTCGCGTACCTGGGTGAGAAAGGCGATGCGCAGAGCAGGAGCGAAGGTAATGTCACCAATATCTTGGTCTTGGTTGGAGATAATTCGGAGCAGCGTGGTCTTACCCGCACCGTTGTGACCGACTACACCAATCCGGTCACCATCTTCTATTCTGAGGTCAATCCCATCGAATACATTCAGAGCGCCAAACGATTTGTGAATGTCATCAAGACGAATTAATTCACGAGCCAATTACAACTCCTCCGAACCAACCCGAGAGCCGCCTCCTTACAACCTTGACCTAACGAGAAGTGGCTAACACAACTAGAGGCGACGAACCCTCTGAATAATATTTCAAACCTCAACTTTCTTACTTTTGGATTCGGCCCCCTCCCGGAGGGTTCAGTCGAGCGTGAACGATTGTATTCGATTTATCAATGAGAAATAATTCTCATGAGCGACCGGACTCATATCGATTTGAAGCAAAGCATCTGAGCGCTATGGCGCTCAGTATTGCTCGATGATTAGGGTGGTGTGTGTTTCGACCACGGCTCCGTCGGGGGCGGTTAACCAGATTTTGTCGAGGAGGGTGCGCAAGGCGTGAGTGTCGTCTACTGATACGATTAGTAGCAGGTCAGCGTCCAATCCACCTCCAACCTCGTAGCAGGTGAGAACTCCTTTCCAAGTGGAAAATTCGCCTGCAAGGGTTCCAACCTCAGTTCCCGGTCCGAGTTTGCAGCGGACTAAAGCGGAGAGTCCGACCCCTCGCTCGATGATTGTGTAGCGCTGGATGGTTTCCTCCTCCAATTTGCGCATGCGGGTTCGCACGGTTCGCTCGGAGACTCCTACATCTCTAGCCAATTCTACATAGGATGTGCGGGCATTGTCTCTCAGTTTGTTCAGCAGGGCGCGGTCAGTTGCATCAACTGTCATGAAGCGTCGCTTCCTAATATCGTATATGAATGCTAGTATTCATCGCTCAAATCCCATGATTCCACTAACAAATTTCCGGAAACAGGTAAATCCGGGAAACAAGGATTCCTACGCAAGCGGGCGCTGGAAAGGAAAAAACCCCACCGCTCACGAAAAATTCTGCACGGATTAGGCGCCTAATTACTCACTTGATATTTGCTTTTTACAGCTTTTTTTTCAGGGAAACAAAAACATCCGAAAAAACTCCCGCCGGGTTCAAATGGGCTGGGCGGGTCCGATGTTCAATGCACAAAGCCCCCGAGTCGGCATTAAGTCAACTGAGGGTGCAGGAATTCCTTGATGAAGTCAGTAACCAGAAAGAGTGCAAAGAGCACCTTCAATGGTACAATGTCGATGTGGCAACGATGCTTGAAGGGTGTGCAATCAAAGGCCACAGTGTCAGTCCAGTGGATGGTTCAGCGGTGGTTTTTCTTGGAGAGAGTGTGGTAGTTTGCGATGCCAAGAAAGGGCGGATGCAACATTATCCCAGAGGAATGGTTCACTGCTTCGTTGACGATAATCGCAGGAAGGTGGAACCAACTGCTGATTCTCTATTTTCTGTTGAACTATTTTCGATTTCACCACGAGAGGAGGAACTATGTTTTCTCTTGAATTGTGAGCATGAACATGAGATTCCCGACGCCCAGCAACAAGTATCCCGTTGGCTCGGTTGGCTCAACGGTTGAGTGACAATGTTCACAACCCGCCCCAAATGACGCTCCATTCGGTGAGAGAGTAATGGCTGATTCAATCTCAGACATAGTCGGCAGGATGGTCATCGACAGTCGAGGTAATCCCACGGTGGAAGTCGACTGCCATGTTGACGGCAAGATGACTGGCAGGGCAATCGTACCAAGCGGCGCATCTACTGGAGCCTACGAAGCACTCGAATTGCGGGATGGAGACGACTCTCGCTGGGTTGGAAAGGGGGTCAGCAAGGCGGTCGCCAATGTCAACGGGCCGATTCGCACGGCACTTCTCGGTTTGCCTGTGGGCGACCAACTAAAACTCGATACAGCGATGATTGAGGCCGATGGAACTGCGAACAAATCTCAGTTTGGAGCAAATGCGATTCTCGGTGCTAGCATGGCGAGTCTGCGCGCTTCAGCAAATTTGGCTGGCGTCCCCCTTTGGAAACACTTGGCGGATTCCGGTGCTGGAAATGGCCGAAGAGCAACTCTTCCAGTTCCGATGATGAACATCCTCAATGGCGGTTCACACGCGGTCAGTAATGTCGATGTCCAGGAATTCATGGTGGTTCCTCACGGTTTTGCCGATTTTCCCACTGCACTTCGGGCGGGTGTGGAATGCTACCACGCTTTGAGGGGGGCACTCAAGGAAGACGGGCTCCTTGGAGGGGTCGGTGACGAGGGTGGTTTCGCACCCAATCTTCCCGCTAACGAGGAGGGGTTATCTTACATGGTTCGGGCCATCGAAGGGGCAGGCTATTCGACTGACCAGATTGGAATTGCACTCGATTGTGCAGCGGCTGAATTCTATGGTGACGGGGCCTACCAAATAGATGGAAAGGCGATTTCTGGCGAACAGTTGGGCGACCTTTACTCAGAGTGGCTCGACAACTATCCAATCCTCTCTATTGAAGATGGATTCGACGAGGATGACTGGGCGGCGTGGGATATTTTCAGCAAGCGAGAAGGCCATCGCTGTCAGGTGGTAGGTGATGACCTATTCGTAACCCAAAAGGCGCGTCTTGAGCGAGGCATCGAGGCAGGTTCAGCAAACTCCATTCTCATCAAACTCAACCAAATCGGCTCGGTCACAGAGACTCTTGAAACGATGTCAACTGCATGGGGTGCCGGCTTTACAACGGTGGTTAGCCACCGCTCGGGCGAGACCGAGGATACCACGATTGCTGATTTGGCGGTCGGGACCGGCGCGGGTCAAATCAAGACCGGAGCACCCTGCAGAACTGACCGGGTCGCAAAATACAACCAACTGCTGCGAATATCAGAACAACTCGACGGTTACGCATCTCCATTCTAATTGCCGGGTGTAGGGTTATACCCAAGTTTGAGTGGTCTCTTGCTTGTGGAACTCCTCTACATCGTCGCCGGCTCGCTCGTGATTCTGTCTGGTGCAGTGATGCACTTCCTTGAAAATCGTAAGCCGCTGCACGAAGTTGACCGGAAAAAACAGTTCAGATTCGATTTGGCAGTCATTTTTGCGACCGCATTCGTCGTCGCTGCCATCATGCAGTTTCTGGTTACCGATTCAGTTACTTCAGCCCTCCATTCCTCAATTGGTTTGGGCTCTTCCATACTCGCTCTGCCGTTTTGGGCTCGGCTTACCTTGGCGTTGATTGTGGGGGATTTGGGCTACTATGTGGTCCACCGGGCGATGCATCTCAACTGGCTTTGGCCAATGCACAGGTTCCACCATTCGACCATCGAGCTTTACTGGTTTTCTGGGCTTCGCACCTCAATGGCTAACTCTCTCGTAATTCGAATACCGTACCTGTTCGCTCTACACGCGTTTGAGATTCCAGCGGAGGGAATTTTAGTTACGGGAATCATGTTGCTCATCGTCAATTTTTGGGTGCACGCTAACTTCGAGGTTAGGCTTGGGCCGCTTGAATGGTTGGTAATTACACCGAGTTTTCATCGGGTTCACCATGTGACGGCCGAGGAGTTAGAAGGGCATAATTTCGGCAATATATTGTCGGTTTGGGACCACATCTTTGGGTCGGCGGTTTTCCCTAATGAGATTGAAAACAAGTTGGAGAAAGGGTTTGAAGTTCCAGCCGATGAAGTCGCTCGTCAACTGATTGGCGTCTGATTAGGGTTGTTTTGCTTGCTGAATCCCTCTCGATACGACTTCACAGATTGAGTGAAGATAGCCACTCAGTGAGCCGTTTCAAACCTTCGTCGATGGATTCTTCGTCACAAGCGTAGGATATCCGGATGAACCCTTCACCTTCAGGAAGAAGTCCACCTGGAATCAGTTGAACCCGCGCTTCATCGAGCGCTCTCGTAGCGAAGGTCCGAGAATCCATTCCGGTCCCAGTAATATCCACAAATCCGTAGAAGGCACCCTCCGGTTCGGCCATTTCCACCCCCGGAATTGCTTCAATCCCGGCCATCAACATGGCCCGTCTAGCAATATATGCCTCATTGAATCGAGCCACCTCATCACCTATTTCCGGCTCGAGTGCAGCGAGCCCCGCTTCCATCAGGAAGGTTGGAACATGACTGCAAGCATTCGCTTGCAACTTCCCCATCGCTTCAGCTACAGCAGGAGGGCCCCACACCACGCCGAGCCGCCAACCGGTCATCGCGAAGGATTTCGACCACCCGGTCACCACGATTGTCCGCTCGGCTCCACCGGGAAGACTTGCAGGAGAGATGTGGGCCCAGTCCGTCCAGTTCAGCCGTGCGTAGATTTCGTCGGAGACCAGCCACAGGTCATGGCGGGTTGCGAAGTCGAGAAGTTTCTCAATTTCCAGAGGTGTGTAGACCGCCCCGGTCGGGTTGTTCGGGGAGTTGATGAGCAATACACGTGTATTCTCAGTCACCGCTGCCTCAAGGGCTTCAAAATCGGGGTGGAAGGCGTTTGATTTTACCGGCACATGTACGGGTACTAGCCCGAGTAATCTGCATTGAATGTCGTACGAGGGCCATGCTGGCGCAAGGAGAATAACTTCGTCGCCCGGGCTTGCAGTCACCATCATGGAGTAGAGAAGCGCCTGTTTTGCACCAGGTGTGATGATGACGGTTTCAGGCGTTGCAGGGATTCCATAACGGGTTGCTAGCAAGTTTGCAGAAGCGGTACACAACTCGAGTGAACCTTCGACGCGCGTGTACTTAGTTTGGCCCGAATTTAGGGCGTCTATTGCAGCATCGACGATGGGTCTAGGAGTGTCGAATCCCGGCTCACCCACAGTCCACCTAACCACACCTTCTGGGGCGGGTGCAAGAAATGGTTTGAAGCCGGCAGGCAGCGTTTTGAAACGGTCGGGAACTTCAGGCATCCGATTCACTCCAAGAGGGTTCCACTACTAAGGGGAGAGTGTTAGGGCATCCGGCCGGCTTGAAAGAACCTGCCGCTCATGGCGTTGCCTCCCAACAGCGCCCAATCTCGGACTACTGCAATGTCCTCCAAAGGATTACTCGCGTTGAAATAGTGGGCCTTTGTGCGACGGCTCACCGAAGCACAGGTAGCAAAGCCCGGTTACGCGATGGACTGCAAATCCATTTTACAGGGGTTCAAATCCCCTCCTGTGCTCTTTTACGAAAACTCGTCATTGAAAATGGGACGAAGTCTACCAAACGTAATTCATTCGCCCTCATCCCAGGCGACGGTTTCTTCGGTTGTCGCGGTCTTCGGTTTGAGGTCATCATCCGTCACTCTAACCACATTCATGCCAAGCGCAATAATTCCGTCTGTGGTCATCGGTTCTTCCTGTTGTTCTGGAGGTCCGTCGGTCCTTGTGAAGAGATGATATTCCCCCAAATTACCGATCTGTCCCTTCGCCTTCTTTCGGTCGCGGGTGAGCATCGTAATCGTCCGAACAACCCTCTCCCGAGCCAGTGCAAATTGAACTCTTAGCGAGAGGTTTGCCGAGGCGCTTCGGAAAAGGAAGAGTCTGCTCCACCGGCGCCGAGCGGGTTGAATCTCAAAGCCCGCTTTGGTCAGCGTTCGAGCGAGTGCGGCGGAGCGGGTGAAGGCGAAGACGAGTGGCGGCTCTTGTCTGTCGAGTGGTTGGCCCGAGACGATTGGGTCTTGTGCGGCGCGTGAAAGAGCGAGCCTGACCAATTCATGTGATAGCCCAATTCCTCGTTTTGGTGCATCGACTACCACCGAGCAGAGTTCCAACTGGCCACCACAGCGGCGCAATTCGCAGTATGCTGCGGGACTCTTTTCACCATAGAGAACAACCTTCGCGCATCTCTCAATATACTTTTTTTCTAGTTCGGAATTTCTCTTTGGGGGCCGAACATCGACCTCTTCGGCCAATACCCGCTGGAGCCAATCTTCGAGACTTTCTGACTCCATTATTTCACCATCCAATTTCATTTTTCCATTACTAATTCAATTGGATTGTTTGACTGGTAATCGCTTCCACATCGAGCGATGAGGGCCGATTCCTTCGACCAAATACTCATCGCCAAAGCAGACCCAATCTTGACTTTCGTAGAATTTAATGGCTCCGTTTCTCGCCTGCAAGAAACCGGTACATTCGCCCCACTGAGTGGCAGCACCATCCTCTATTGCAGACAAAACTTTCGCTGCATGCCCACACCTTTTGTGGCCTTCAACTGTTCCCATTTGGCGTACTTGAACCGCTGGGCGAATTGAGTTGAGTTTAGGTAACGCCCCACCCCTCTCATCGAGCCAACCTTGTTCGGAAAGTGGCTGAAAATCGGGGCAATGGGCGGCGTTTTCTTCTGTCGTGTCAGCACCGCCGCCACAAGAGTCGGAAGGAATCAGATGGATTCTACCGACCGCTACAATATCATCGCCAACAACAACCCAAGCGTGAATCGCATCGTCATCATCGGGTAGGTTGGCGGCACTTGGCGGGAAGCCGAGCGGTTTGCGGAGGGTTACAAAGCGGGTGGCGAGGTAGCCGGTAGAAAGTGATGCGCCGGGCCCTTCACAGTAGAGGTTGGCGCCTTTCATGAGGTGACCGAGGTGAACTCTCAGCCATCATTCTTCTTCGTCGATGGCCAGCGCAAGAGCGACTTCTGCGGAGACAGTATCGTCTTCCATGACAGCGACTAGAGAGCCGTGATATCGCTCCATCGTTCCGAGATTGGTGTAGAGTGCATTGCGGATGAGTTTCTCAGAGGGGGGGACATCTTGCAGGTCCAAAGCGGTTCGAAACATCGTCTCACCATCTCGCATATCCATCTCAAAAGAGCCGAAAACAGTTCGGCTGTTCAGCCGGTTGAGAAATTCACACATCTCACGCCTGCGGTGTTCCGGGGTTGCCCCCTGTGCCACATGTGAGTAGAAAATTGCCTGCTCTTGCTCCTCTCGTGCAATGATGATGAGGTCCCACTCTCCGGTAGCTCCCGAGAATCGGGCTCGTAAAACGCCGTCATCTTCGAAGGATTCGAAGTTCCAGCCGTCGTCATCGAGGAATTCGCTGATTGATTCAAGAATGGCTCCCATACTTACACACCCAATTCAATATCGCCGACGGCATTTTCCTTTTAACATGAAAGGAATACAATACTGTACATCATTTGCCCGATGTTCTTCTTACATGTTCCGTCGATTTGGGTGGATGCAATCAATCGTTTAAGAAGAGTCAATCGAATGTAATCTAATGTTAGGGCGACAGACATGAGGAGAGGAACAGAAAGATGAGTGGAAGCATGAGAATATTGATTGTAGGCGCAGGTGGCATCGGAAGCCAACTGGTGGACCTGCTTGTCCCTGCGCTAACTGCGGGTGATTTGGCAGAGAGAATGGGTGGAGTTCAAATCCACATAATGGATGATGACCGCGTAGAATTGGCAAATCTCTGCCACCAGAGGCATGAGCCACGGACGATTGGCAAACTAAAGGTGACTTCGATTGCTGAGCGGTTGGCATCTCATCTCTCACCGGCACTCACACTGACTCCTCACGCGGAGAAATTACTCAACGCCTCTCAACTGACTGGCTACGACATGGTTGTGGTCGCTGTTGACAGGCCCGCCGCTCGACTGCTCGTGCATGATAATGCTGAGCAATGGCTTGATTTACGATGTGGCGGCGATGGTATGTTGGCGCTCGATGATGAATCAGAATCGGAACTTATCACAATGATGACACCGACCGACCAAGAGCCTGCTTCTTGTCAGTATGTCGGTGCAATTGAATCGGGTAATGTCCAGATGGGATACGCGCTTGCGGCCGCGCATGGTGCACAATGGGTAATCCAGAGAATGAGGAGTTCTATCGGAGAACCATCTAGGCCAACTCCGGCTCGAATGTTTTCACTTACCTTCGGAGAATTGGAATTTCCAAAACTTGCTAAGATAACTGTCGGAGGTGAACTCTGATGGCTGATGCAAGGCCACCAGTCGAGCCCTTACTCCATCCTATTGAGGATGTCGAGGCGGCGCTTGAGAGGGGAGATGTCAATTCTGATGCGGTGAGGCAGACTCTTGCATACCTCGGTAGTAACGAGCAGTGGTCGTGGTTCTATGCGATAAGCGACCTTGCAGAAATGGAGGTCAGCCTCCTTATCGACGGAGAGGACCAATGCTTTGTTGACTGGGGAACCATTTCTCGAGTCGGGTTGAATCCTCCAGAGGGTGGAGTAATTCCATTCCGAGTATGGATTCACACCCACCCGAGCGGAAACTCATACTGGAGCGCTACAGACAAGCACACCCTAGCCATTGCCAGCGCTGCGAGGATTATGCAGAGCGCCATCGTGCTCGGCCACGGTGAGATGAAGTGTGCTCAGTGGACTGCGGAGCCAGCCGAGTCACCAATTGCCTACGAAGGACCACTATCAAACTGGACAGAAGAGGCGGTCATATCCTATGAGGAAGGGCCGTCACCTTGGCTTGAGGGGGCGATACAATGAGTGGATTTGTTCGCAACCCATCTGATGACGATGAGCGAAGGCGGATCGAGCAAGCGGTTGACGCGGGCGCAGGAATGAGTATTGCAAATTTTATCGAAACTATAGTCGGAGAAGTTCCAGACGGCGAGTTCGTGCAAATTGTTCGCTCAAGACTTGAACGAGCGAGCCAAAATGACGAAGCGTTTGAATTGAAGGCAGAAATTGAGCAATTGTGGAATTGGCGGCAAGAGATGGCTTGATGTGCTCCTTCTATGGAACATGAGCATTTCATATCACATTCGCTCTACTTTCATATAGGCTGAGATACTACAATAATACAACTGAGAGGAAAACTGATGTCCGGTGGGAAGCAATTTAGTAAAACAAAAAAGGTTGAAAAATTGAGAATTGACGCTCTTTCCAACGCCTTTGCCTCTTGGGCTAGAGATGATCCCGAATCTTTCAGGGAAGTTGCCCCGGACCTCCTACGCCAGGGCGTTGACAGGGCTATGGGTAATGACCCACGTGCCAGTAGACGATTGGAAGCGTGGCTCTCAAAGGAGTGGATAGTTCAGGAATTTGATGGACTTCTTGAGTTTTCAAAGAAACAAGAATTGTCTACAGATATTACTCCATTGAACATTAATAGATTCAAAGGGAAAAAGAAAGAATGGTTGTTAGCATTACAAGATAAATTCAATTCCGAATCCTCAGAACATTCCGGCGATTTCCGTCGCTGGGACAGACATGTCCGTGACCAATTCATCATCATTGCAATGATTGCCAATGAGAAAGATGGTGTCGCTCAAGGAAGCTTGGCTAGTGCACTTGGAATCAAATTTGAAGATGAAGCGAGTAAAAGATACGCTGGGAATGTTGTGCGTGCAGCAAAAATCGCACTCACTCGAATGGCAAGAAATAAGGATGCAAAAAAGAATATTTTCGCTAAAGGAATTTTTGAGAAAGCGCGTGGGCACGGCTTGAATCGAATTCACGCGTTTGAAGATAATTCAATTCGAAAGTTGACTCTCAGATGGGTCAACAGCCATCCGGCCAAAGTTCTGATTCCAAATCTTGAGTCTTGACGTTCACGAACATCCGGTAGTTGAGCCACACTCATTGCACTTGAGGCAGGTTCCATTTCTTACCATTTGACTTCCACCGCAGTTTCCACAGATGTCACCAGTGAATCCTCTTTCCCTAGCGAGCCTCATTCTCTTTCGGTCATCTGAATCATGTTCCACATCCAAGGTCAATTGTATGTCTCGCTTTTCACCCTCGTATCTAACTACACCATCGGGTGTGTGTTCGGGTCTGCTGATTGAGGTGGTAACCATATCTTCTTCAGATACTTGAGCGAGGTCATCTCGGCCGAGGTATTTGATAGCAAGTTCACGGAAGATGTAGTCAACGATACTTGTCGACATCTTGACTCGGTTGCTTCCACCTTGAACCATTCCACTCGGCTCAAACTTCTGGAAGGTGAACGACTTCACGAATGCCTCGAGTGGAATACCGTACTGTAAACCGATTGAGACAGAGATGGCGAATTGATTCAGCATCGAGCGCCATGCTGCACCCTCCTTTGATGTGGTAATCATGATCTCACCCAACTTACCATCATGGTAAGTACTGGAGGTGAGGTAGACGGTGTGGCCACCAACTCTCGCCTTCATTGTGTTTGAATTTCGAGTGTCGGGAAGTGATCTTCGAGATGCCACATAGCCCTGAACAATCGCTTCTGCAACGGCTTCAGCTTGTGGTGCAGGCATTGGTAATCGCTCGACGACTTGCTCAGCCATCATCGCCATCACCTCGACCTCTTCATCAACTTCTTCGTCATCTACGATCAAGGTTGGTGAGACAAGAGAAGACATTAGTGGCTGGGATAGTTTGCTGCCATCTCGGTAGAGTGCGCACGCCTTGTTTCCAGTCTTCCAACTACGCATGTAGGCGCCTTGGACATCTTTGAGCGTGACATCTGCAGTCATGTTGATTGTCTTTGAAATTGCTCCGGAGATAAATGGCTGGGCTGATGCCATCATGTCGACATGTGCTTCCCAGCGAATCGAGCGGACCCCTTTTGCCCCACATGGTTGAGCACAATCGAAAACGGGGAGGTGCTCATCTTTCAGATGTGGTGCCCCCTCAATCATACTGTGGCCGAACATATGTTCATTGGCGAGTTGGATCTCTTTTGCAGAGTATCCCATCTTTTCGAGAACATCGAAGAATGGCTCAGCGATTTCTTCGTCTGTCATACCGAGTGTTTCCTTGCAGAAATCTTCACCAATAATTCCTGGTGAAAAGAGCCCGCGAATATCGAGTGACTTGTCCATCTCCGAATCCATTCTGGCGAACTGCTCTTCTGTCAATCCAAGTTCCTTCAGTGAACCGGTGGTGATTGATGGGCAGTGTGAGAACGAACCAGTTCCTGTGACATAATCGATGATATCGTCGACTTCTGCGTTTGAGTAACCTAAGTTTGTCAATCCACTACGAAGTCCATTCGCCGGAATGATGAGGCTTCCGCCTCCAGCCAATTTCTTGTATTGAATAATTGAGAAGAGTGGCTCAACGCCTGTAGTGTCAGCACCCATAACAAGCCCAATCGTGCCTGTTGGTGCGATGACGGTAGTCTGAGCATTTCGGTAACCATATTCTTCACCCTGCATAACCGCCTGGTCCCATGCTGAACGGGCAGCCTCAAGGAGGTCCTTCGGGCATTTCATCGAATCGATTCCCATCGGGGGAACTGACAATCCCTCATACTCCTCATCTGGAGTATTGTATGCTGCTCGGCGGTGATTTCGCATTACTCGCAGCATGTGGTCCTTGTTTTCCTCATACAGTTTGAAAGGACCGAGTATCGATGACAATTCTGCTGAAGTTTTGTAGGATTCTCCAGTCATTATGGAAGTGAGAGCACCACAGATGGCGTAGCCGCGTGGGTCGTCGTATGGAATACCCATGTGCATCAAGACCGAGCCGAGGTTGCAGTAGCCAAGCCCGAGTGTGCGTGTCTCGTAAGAGAGCCGGGAGATTTCCTTTGAGGGGAATTGTGCCATTAGAACTGAAATTTCCAATGCGATGGTCCACAACCGAATGCTGTGAACATAGTCGTCGATTTCGAAAGAGCCGCGCTTCTTGTCGAAGCAGTGGAGCAGATTGAGGCTCGCTAGATTGCATGCGGTGTCATCCAAGAACATGTATTCGCTGCACGGGTTTGAGCCGTTGATTCGGCCACTTTCCGGGCAGGTGTGCCAGTCGTTGATGGTGGTGTCGAACTGAACGCCGGGGTCTGCACACGACCAAGCAGCGTTGGAGATGTCACCCCAAAGTTCGGCTGCCGGCATGGTTTCGCAAGGTACTGGCTCGCGCCCTTCCAGTTCCGCCTCTGCCTTCTCGGTCCTCCAGTAAAGATTCCAATCATCCCCACTTTCTACCGCTTCCATGAACTTGTTAGGCACCCTTACTGAATTGTTACTGTTCTGCCCAGATACGGTGAGGTACCCCTCACCCTGCCAGTCAGCATCGAACTGTTCGAATTTCATGCTGGAGAATCCCTGTCTTGCGAGGTCGAGGATTCGCTTGATGTGGGGCTCAGCGATGTTCGCGTTCATCGCCCGCTTGATTGACTTGGCCAACTCGATGTTTACCGAAGTATCCAACTTTGATTCATCGTCGCCCTGATACTCGGCGATTGCTTCAAAGATTGCGTTCGCATTTTTTTGAAGGCTCGCTGCACCTGCGATAAGGGCGCTTACTTTCTCTTCTTCCCGCATCTTCCAGTTGACATATTGTTTGATGTCTGGATGGTCGAGGTCGAGAGTGATCATCTTGGCGGCTCGGCGTGTGGTGCCACCCGATTTGATTGCGCCAGCCGCTTTGTCGAGAATCATTAGGAAGGAGAGCAATCCACTACTTTCACCGCCACCAGAAAGCGGCTCACCATCACCCCTGAGATTGCTGAAGTTGCTACCTGTTCCGGAGCCGAACTTGAAGAGAAGCGCTTCGCGTGCGACAAGGTCTGTGATGGACCCCTCTCCACACAGTTTGTCCTCAACGCTTTGGATGAAGCAGGCGTGTGGTTGTGGTCTCTCATAGGAGTTGACTGATTTACGGTCTTTGCCGGTTATTGGATTGACATACCAGTGTCCTTGGGCTGGACCTTCAATTCCATACGCCCAATGCAATCCTGTGTTGAACCATTGTGGACTGTTTGGTGCGGAGCGCTGGCTGGCGAGGAGGAAATACATCTCGTCGTAGTAAGCCAGAGCATCATTTTCACTGGCGAAGTAGCCATGCTTCCATCCCCAGTAAGTCCAGCATCCAGAGAGGCGATGGAAGAGTTGTTTACCACTAGTTTCCTTTCCGACCCAGTCATTGACCTTGCCCTTCATCGACTTGTCTGGGGTTGAGCGCCAGAGGAATTCGGGAACACCCTCCTCTTCGATTTTCGTCATGTAGTTCAGGCCCGGGACCACTCTTCGGAAGTATTTGTCAGCGGCAACGGTGGCAGGTACACCCGAAAATCCAGTAGGAAATTCAGCTCCCTTGATTTCCCGAGCGATGGTCCGGTCGAAGTTCTTGATTTGGATATCGGCGGTCACCCAGTCAAACTGTTCGTGAACTGGAGTATTCGGTGAAGTAAACCGTCGTTCGATGATTAGCCCACTTTCGACATCACCATTGACTTGATTGGTGCGTCTTGAGGTTTGCATTTTCCATCCCTACCGTGCTTGTTCTACCCGCTTCATGTGCTGTCCGCTTGGTTGGCGTGCATATCGTGCGAGCGGGATTTTCTTCGCCCCTTAGAGGGTTCTTAATGGTTCTCGACTATGCCTCGGAATTGTAGTGCGATGGAAGCCTTTTTTTCCATTTACGAAGATGGCTTGCGAGAACGAAAATAAAGTTTCGGACCTTATTGTTAAACAGATAAATCGGTAAATTATCAACACCTGTTTACTTTGAAACCGACCATCATAGACTAAAATTGGACTTTCAAATCATTGTGCTCATCGGAAACAATTGACGGGAACGCATTTGAACAAGCGGCGCGGACGTGGCTCCGTCGCAGAAGTCCGCGCCACAACTCCCGGAGGCTTTGATTTGCTAGCACCTGAACAGATTTTACACGCTTGTATGATATTGAGCGTTGAGTCAGAAGACGGCTTGGATGCCGGGTTGATTTCTAGTATACAGAAATCATTGGGATGTGACGACGAAGACCACGGCGCAGCCCTTGAACACATCGAAGAGCACCGAGATGGTGGCAACTGGGGCGGCCGGCGAGATGCTGTACTGAAGCGCTCTTCCGACCGTGCTAACGAAGCGCTTACCAACGGTCAACTACCAGATTCAGGCCAAGTCGCTGACGGTATTTCAGCGCTGCTTGGAGATGATGATGATGGTGAAATTGACCCGTTTGCTGAACTTGGAGTCGAAGCGGGAGTAGCGGTATCCGGCGGCGCTTCGGATCAAGGCGCAGACCTACTCGCCGCCTTCATGGAAGACGACGAAGAAGAAGAGGAGGTAGTCGACTCCGCCGGATTTTTAACCGACTCCTCCGCAATTAGCGGCGACCCTGATGAATCTGAATCTGAGTTAGCGGATGATTTAGACGATTCAAACGATACAGACGATTCCGATGAGCCCGAAGATGAAGTGGCCGAACCCGAACCTGCCGAAGAGGAAGAAGAGGTAGAATCTACCCCAGCAGTATCACCACTCGCGGCCTATGATATGCTGATGTCGACCTGTTGGGTCGACGGCATTCTAGACCCGGCCGAAGCGAAATTACTGGCTCGTAAGAGAGACGAGTTGTCGATTAGTTTCGAAGACCACCTCAGCCTCCTCCGAAAAATGTTGGAGCGAGAGGAATGATGGAGGAACACACCCCGTTTTGGCACGCCCTTGAACTGGCGTGGTGTGGTGATGGTGCCCTTTCACTCCACAGTGTGAGGCTGCTCGATGCGATGCAACAGATGCTCGACCTCCCCGATTCTGAAAGAGCAGCCATAGAAAGTCGCTTTGAAGCTACGATTGTCTCCGATTTGACACGCGCAGGATTTGGTTGTGGCGACCAACCTCTAGCAGCACTTGTAGGAACTCTCACATTTTTGGATGACCCAGCAGCAGCAGAGGTATCCCGCGCCCTTGGCAAGTCAGCACTATTGGCTGGACTTTCGAAAGAGCGATGGCAGGCGAGTTGTGCCTGGATGGACCAACTTGGCCTCAGCACTCCATTCATGGAAGGCGTCTGGCTTGAGGGTGATGAAGCGGGAGAGTTAGCCCGTGTACCGGCGATTTTGGTTCCAGTAGCTCGCGAAATTGGTTTGATTACAGAAGAATAACGGTTTTTTTTTCAACCGTCCATCATTACTTCACAAGTGATTTCAGCGGTGTGTTTCAACATGTTTGAGACGGTGCAATATTTTGCATGGCTCTGCTCGACCAATCTACTAACCAATTTTTCGGGCAGGTCTACACCTTGCACTCGATAGACCATGTGGAGTTTTGTGAATACTCGCGGGTGGGACTCTGCTCTTTCAGAGTAAATTTCGACAAAGGCTCTTGTCACCTCTCGATTTTTCAAACCCTCAATCACATCGATTAGACTACACCCACCACAGGCATGGAGGGTCGCCATCACTGGATTTACTCCTTCTCCACCCCAAGCGAGTTCCATCACGGCACCATCTTTTCCTGTACAGGTCAACTGCTTGCCGCCACCCCATTCTACTAGAGAATCCATGAGCAGGGCCTCAAGATGACTCACCGATGGAGTTTGCGCAGTCGAATTCTCTTCATCCCGATACTCAACACAGCGCCTCCCACACTACGCCAACGCATTGATGAGGGGGCCGCTGGTCGGCGAAAATGATGACGAGCGGCTCACCTATCACCTTGGCAGACGGGAGTCTTGTAGTTCCCAACGAACCGATAATTCACTTCATCGAAGGTGATTGCATAGGTACGGACATTACTCCTGTAATGCAGAAGGTCGTTGACACCGCTGTCGAAAAGGCGTACGATGGAGAGCGAAAAATCCACTGGAGTGAGGTGCTCGCCGGCCAGAAGGCATTCGATAATACCGGCGAGTGGTTACCTGATGCAACTCTCGATGCGATTCGCTCGGGACTTGTTTCCATCAAGGGGCCATTAACTACCCCGGTGGGTGGAGGCATTAGAAGTCTCAATGTCGCTCTACGACAGAAGTTGGATTTGTTCGCATGCGTCCGTCCAATCAGATGGTACGAAGGCACACCGAGCCCAGTGAAGGACCCCGGCGCAGTCGACATGATTATTTTTCGAGAAAACAGCGAAGATGTCTATGCTGGTATTGAGTGGGAGGCAGGTAGCGCCGAGGTTCGCAAGTTGATTGATTTTCTTCAAAATGAGATGGGAGTCAATAAAATTCGCTTTCCAGATACATCAGGAATAGGCATCAAACCAATTAGCAGTGAAGGGACCAACCGAATCGTGCGGGCGGCCATCAACTACGCCATTTCACAAGACCTCCCAAGTGTGACCCTCGTACACAAGGGGAACATCATGAAGTTCACAGAAGGGGGTTTCCGCGATTGGGGCTACCAACTAGCGAAGGAGGAGTTCGGCGCCACAGAACTCGACGGAGGTCCGTGGTGTACTTTTGCAAATCCAAATACCGGTAGTGAGATTCTCATCAAGGATGTGATTGCAGATGCAATGCTTCAACAGATTCTGACGCGCCCACGCGAGTACGGCGTTTTGACGACGATGAATCTCAATGGTGACTACATTTCTGACGCTCTTGCAGCGCAGGTTGGGGGAATTGGAATTGCGCCAGGTGCCAACATCAACTACGATACCGGAATTGCCATCTTTGAGGCGACCCATGGAACCGCCCCCAAATACACCGGTCTTGACAAGGTAAACCCGGGTAGTCTGATTCTTTCTGCTGAGATGATGTTGAGATACATGGGCTGGGATGAGGCGGCGGATTTGATTGTGAAAGGGATGGGTAGCGCTATTCTTTCGAAGCGGGTCACCTACGACTTCGATAGGCTTCTAGAGGGTGCGACCCTGCTGAAGTGCAGCGAGTTTGGTGATGAAATCATTTCTCACATGTGATTTTTTCCTGTTGGGTAAAAATTCGTAAATCCTGTTACCCCTGGGGTGGAACTTCAACCGGACTTCTATGTTTAATGAGGGATATACTAAATCATTGTCGAAGCAATCTTGTCCCGTTCAATCATATTAATCCGGTAAAAAGCGGAAAATGTGAAAATTTATTCCACTCAGAACAATTGGATTAAGCCAATCTTCAGCGAGTCCAATTCGCTAGAGTATGTGCGTTGTCAACTACCGCAAAGCCGAATCTCTCTTGGAAAGCACGGGCTGGTACTATGAAGTCTGAATCTCGTGAAGCGACCAATATAGAACCGAAACCGGGTAACGCCTCACTTGAGAGATAGGCGGCAAAGAGCATGATTTCGATATCTCCTGCCTCTGGATAGATGTTCTCTCCCTTCAATTCGGTTCGCTTCGATTCATCATGACCCCGCAGGCTCTTCGCCTCGTTGATGTCGGAATAGACGCTTTGATGAGCCATAAAAAATAATTCAAGATTTGGTCGGTTTTCTTGGAATTGGTCGTCCACTCCCTCATCTTTTGGAGGTGCCCAAGTGTTATGCTCCTCGATGAGTTCTTCGACCAACCCTGAAAGGGCCTTCTTGTCAATCCGTTGATTCCATTGCTCTTGGTCAATTAATCGGTCACCGCATAACTCTCTGACGCGTTTGGGAACCGCTGCAAAGTTTCTCAATTCATTTCGAACAGCGTCCGGGACATAGATGTCAATCCGGCCCTGTGTGGCTCTAAAGAGCAGGGTTCGATGGAATTCCCTGCGCCCATCAAGGTGCATGGGAACTTCCCTTTCCACTTCTAGGAGTCTGAGAACTCTGTCGGCAAGAGCGTCGATGAGGAGGTTCGTGTCAAGAACAACGAGTGGTTTGAGGGCGAGGTTAGTGAGGTGCATCCGGCGGCGAACGGGAATTTCCTTCTCGCTATTTGCGAACATCGCTTTCTGCATATCTGAGAGTCGCTTCAAACCGATTGGCTCGAATTTTCCACTATTCATCGCCCTTTCGTAGATTAGCAGCCCGTGCTCAGCCCCTCTCGTTAGTGACGCCCTATTTGCAACTTCGAAAATATCAGGGATTCCCTTCGATTGGAGTGCTCTTTGGAATAATCCTTCCAGTTCAGTGCTCTTTCGTTCGCGGCCGGTTTTCAGCCCGTTGATAGCTGCTAGAACTCGACCTCGGAATGGCTCACCGGGGAGTTGTAAAAGAGCCGGGTAAGTCAGTAGCAAGTTCAAGTCTTCAAGAGAGTGTTTGGTTTGGATTTTAGTTTCCAGTTCTCCCTCATCGTTCTCAAATTCAATTTTCTCTACGGTCCTGACACTCTCCAAAATTAGAGTTCTGGCTTCATCGAGCCGTCGCCTAACCGCCTCGTCGTTGACTTTCAGATAGAGGCGAAATCGGCCCGTGATGTTGGCTGAAAGTCCCGATTCTGATTCAAGAAGTTCAATCGCTTCTGGCCAATTTCCAGCGTGAGCGAATGAGATTAGCGACTGCTTGTTGAGCTTCTGTCGCAACTCGTAATCATCACATCTCATAGCGGCGGAACGATAGGAGCGCGCAGCCTCAAGATTTGCTCCAGCCCGTTCAGAAATTCTCGCTGCAGCAACTGCCGCCCACATAGACTGAGGCTCATTTTCCCGTTGCCATTCGAGTAGAGCAGGACTTGCCACCCCATGTTCGATGACCTGTTCACGAATATTTGCAAGTAGACGCTGAGTTGGCTTTGTTGAGGTGAGAACTTCTTCTATGATATCCTCAGCTTCTCTCCAACTATCACTCTCATCATGCTGGAGAAGACTGTCGGCCCGATTTAGTTTCAAATGAAGAATCAGTTGCTCAAACAGTGCTTTTTCAAGAGTGTTCAAATCAGCCTCTTCGACACTCTCTTTCACTCGGGCCAAGTGTTGGTCAGGAACTAACCCGTCGCCACCCTCCATCAACGCTCGTCTACATTGACGGAATCCGAGAATGCCGTCTGCGGAGAGTTTTGATTGAACTTGCTCAAGGTCTGCAATACCCCCATCGAGTAGAGCCGTTAGAGCAACGGTGAGTGGAGACAGAAGTTTAGTTTCGCCATTCGAAGGTGCAGAGAGAGCGGTACGGCGGGCTGGCGTTGCCCAAACTAGGAGGTCTTGAGAGGCGTCTGCCGGAAGAAGTCGGCAAGCGAGAAGTGTGAACCGAGGCCACTTTCCCGGTTCTTTTTCACTCAAAAGCCGGGCTAGTCGAGTGATTTCACCAGCCTCGGCATAGAGGCAGAGCATCGTCTCTTGGTCAGACTCATCGTGGTCATGAACCTCAGTTCGGAGAGAGTCTGCTTGCAATCTAAGTTCAATCGGGGCGAATTCTGATTTGACCAGAGGGGTGAAGTTGAGATTAGCAGAATCTGCAACCGCTTTTTCAAGCATCGGAATAACAACATCATGTTCACCTTTGGAAAGCAGGTGAAGTGCTAAATCGAGATGTGAATCATCTTGAATCGTTAGTGGGGCCGCTGATTTTGCTGCCTCTTTGTCTTCGCCTTCATCAATTTTCGCAGCAACAAGCCGCCATGAAATTCCACTTAAATCCAATTCCACATCGTTGGCCGCCGACCAATCGCTCAGGGTTGAAATGCCATTCTTGAGTGTCTTCGAATCGAGTGAGCCCGCATCTTCAGGGATGTTCATCCACGCTTCGCTTTTGCAGGCGGACGAGAGTAGGTCATCAGAAGCCAATTCGATGCATTCAGCCCACGCAGCGGTGTCCCTACCTCGCAATCGGATCAATTTGAGTTGTAGCGAAGCGATTTCATTGATTGAAGAGTCAGCAGCGCCATCATTTCCATTGCCCTCCACTTCCAAGTCAGCGAAAATCTGCTCTGCTTCTCGCATACCTGCGGCGGCGGCAAGAATGCCCCCCAGCAGAGAATATCCCCCTCCCATTGAGGCGAGAGTAGAATCGAGGCGATGGTCGGTTAGCCATTTTCGTCGGACAGAATTGCGGCCAGATATTTGGACATGGAGTCGGTTGAGTTCACTTTGAATCTTGGCGCTGAGAGGCAATCCAATAGGAGGTGCCAACATTTTCTGTACGGATTTAGAGTCAAGTGGGTCAATCCAACAAGACTCCAACCAATCGGAGTCCATCTCTTCCTCAATCACTTCTGCCTCGGGGTGTAGTCTCATCTCTCCGAGAGTTGCTTCAAAGGTCCTCCCGAGCAGATTGTAAACAGGATGAACGCCGCTCGCCTCACAATCAGTGCGCAGACCAACAATCGTCGAATTCCAGTCGACATCCCATTCATCCCCCATCTGGCTTTTGTGAATGAGGAGTACAGAGAGCCTGTAAGCCGGAGAGCCTTGTCCATCGAGTACACTCTCAACCGATACAAGTTCAGGTCCAGCCATTAGGTCCCGTTGAGCCCGGCCACCTCTCCGGCCGATCCTGCGTTTACCCTTGCCAGCGCCAGCATTGTTCTCGACATCTTGCTTGAGTATTGAGAAGAGAAAACCTTTCCATTGACTACCCATGAGGTCCCAAGCGTCGCTTCTCATCGCTATCTGGAGCCTTCTTTCAGGGTTATCCTTCGCCTGCTCAAGAGCCCCATTTAGGCACTCCAAAAGTAGCCGCTCCGTAATCTCACATCCCTCCGGCGGCTGCCTCCGCTCGCCCCGCTCTAAATAACCCAACGATAGAGTTCCCTTAGGGGAACTCAAGCCAAGTCATCAAGTGTTGACCACCTCTCAGACTCTTCAATGGCCTCTACAGCGCTAGGAATTTTCATCTTAGCCGCTCATCCGATTGCAGCCCTGGGTGTTATCGCATTGATGATTCACCAATACCGATATCGCAAGCGACGAAAGGAGATGAGAGGTGAGGAGGCGAAGGATGAGAGAACGGCACACGAAGAGGCCGGCGAGAAGGCGTATATCCTTGCAATTTTTGTAGTTGCACTAGGATTGGCAATCAATATGGCTACCGATTTCAGTGAGCAGGGGGTCATTGCGGTGTTACCCAGTCATGTGCACGGTTGGTTCGGAATCATGGGGCTCATCCTTTTCACTATCCTTGTTCGGAAAGGAAGACTTGCCAAGGCGCAGCGTGAGGCGGGGGATTCATTCTCACTCGAGGTGCAGCGCCACGGTAGAGCGGCGGACATCATCGTCATCTTGATGGTAGTTCACGCCTTTCTTGGATTCCTCTACCTGTTCCAACTTCTACGGTGATTCAAACTAGAAAGTAGGGCAGACGTAGTTTCCGCACATTTAGCAGAGAATCCTCAGTCACTTTTCCGTTGCGCCCAAATAGCCATCCAAGCGTCGATATTTCGCTGCACATCAGCCGGTTCAACCGCTCTTTCAACTTGATTGCCTTCATCATCGAGCGGAACCAAACGGCAGCCACAGGCATTTCGATGGCCCCCGCCACTTGAGTCCAACAGTGTCGCCAACCGCGTCAAGTCGAATATTCCACCCTCAGAATGGAGGAATGAATTGGTGTAGAAGGAGGCAGAAAGCGGCCACCTATCGGACTCACCAATCTTCCCATTCACATTGCCGTGAATTATCATGCAGGCATCACAATCCACACCAAAATGAGCCGTCACCAAGAATCCATTAGTCCGGAATCCGGTTTCATCAAGTCGGGCGATTGCCAACCGGTCAATCACCTGAGAGTCAACTTCGAGCAACGCTCGAACCCCCTCCTGCTCAACCCTCTTGGCAGCGATTCTCACAGCAACTGACGCATCTTCCATAATCGATTCCAAGTCATCCCCGGCAACCAACTTCTCGAGAAGTCCGTGGGTGTATTCCGGGTAGGATGCCGAAACTGTCCGGGAGAGCCAAATTACCGGGTGGTCCGAAAGGAATTCTTCATGGCTGATTTTTCCGCTGTCCAATCGGTCTACCATGTCCATCAACGGGGCCAACGCTCCGAGGTCGAAAATGGGTTGAAACAACTCAAACGCTACCCTTGCAGCCGAATCCGCCTCCATCCAATGCACGTGCCCCCCACGAGCCTCGAAAACTTGCCTTTGCTCGGCAGTCGGCTTGTTGGTAGCGTGGTGGTCGATGTATAGACCACACGCGGAATGGAACGGAAGGTCGCAAATCGCGGTATGCTCGTCGATGACAGCATCGAGATATCCGCTACGGATTTCGGCGGGATGAGAGAAGATGACCTCAGCATCAGGCCAGCCGTGACGGAGCACCGCAGCGGCCATCAAGCCGTCCATGTCACCATCGGTGACGATTCGCCGGATGTCGAGTTTGGCGAGCAAGTCCCGTGCCGGCATAGAGAGCGCGTCAAAGCATACGCCTCATAGCCGTAGCGATTGTGATGCCCCCAAATTTTTTTGATGGATGTCTAACAATTTCCGCGATAGAAAGACAAATTATTCGCGCAATCGATATGGCGGCAACCCCCCTCACCGGGTACATGGAGACCTCTTGCGGGCTGGTATTGTTGAATTACGACACCATTCTGCTGTTGCAATACCCTCAAGGACACTGGGATTTCGTGAAAGGCCATCTCGAGGAGTCAGATGGCTCACACGAGGCGACAGCGTTGAGGGAGTTGGAGGAAGAGACCGGAATATCCAACGCCGCCATCGCGCCGGGATTCAAGATGAGGACAAAATACGAATTCACCCACAAAGGTAAATTGATCAAGAAACAAGTCCACTGGTTCCTCGCAGAAACCGATGAACTGACCATCAAACTCTCACACGAGCATATCGGTTATCTATGGCTGTCATGGGAAGATGCGGCTTCGCAACTCACCTTCGAAAACTCTCGCTCGGTACTCGCCGCAGCAAGGGAATTTCATTCATCCTAGGATTTATTCAAGGCCCGACCCACTCACTCCGGCAAGTTCTACTCGGTCTACCAGGGGGCGCACTTTGGTCAGTCAGTTTGGCTCACGCCGGCCAATCGGTTCCCAGAGTGTTTCATCCTCACCGAGTTGGCCGGTAATCCAGCGTGAAAGCACGAAGAACCAGTCAGAAATCCTGTTGATGTAAGAGAGGGCGACACCTCGCACTGCAGAGTCACCGTCGTTGTCTCTCAATGTTGCAAGCCTTCGCTCCGCCCTGCGCGCCACCACTCTCGCGAGGTGGAGGTTGGCCACCGATGCACTTCCGGTTGGTAGAATGAAAGAGGTGAGAGGTTCACACTCCTCAAGCCATTCATCCATCTCTGTCACCAGCCGCTCTGCGGCTGCTTCTGGAATCAGTTGCATTCCTTCTGGAATCGCATCTGGCACGGTTGAACATTCTGCTCCAAGGTCGAATAACTCCTGCTGAATTCTCGCCAGTTTTTTCCCTGTCACAGTCTGAACCTTGATGACAGTCGCTCGAGGTCCACCATCTGCGGTTGCAATCGGTAATCTCTCAATTTCCATGCGAACAATGCCGACCACCGAATTGAGTTCATCGATGGCGCCAATCACTTCTAGCCGAGCATCCCCTTTGGACACCTCAGTGCCATCGAGGTGTCGGGTTTTCCCCCCATCACCAATACCGGTGTGAACCTTAGTGATGCGTACCATCAAATCCCCAACAGGTGGGCTGTGGTTTTTCGTATTAAGCGCGGGGGTCGAGGCAGGGCGTTATCTTTGGAGAGATAATTGGGGTTTTGGGGGTCGGTTCAAAGAGTGTTTCAAGCCGCGGTTGAATCGGTGGTTCTGACACTTTGGTATTTGTTGAGAAGTAGTTTTCCGACCATCAACCAGATGATTCCTTCTAGGGCTATCAAAATCCAAGACCATGGGCCGAGGGATTCGATCAGCATCGTACCATCGTAGGGCAGCCCATGAGTTCCGATGTAGGCTGCTTGCGAGAGTAGGCTGGCGCTGAACCATGCGAGCACAATGCTCCATGACCACCTCATTACGCCAACTTTACTTCTCAGAATCATATCTTTCTCAGTACAATATAGGCTCTCGGCTTATTTGAACCCCCGCGTGATTAACCCGGGAAACCCCCACTTTACGAGGTTGGGGCATCATTCTTCCGAACTGCTTACTGCGACTCTTCTCAGCGTTTTATCGACTGCTTTCAACCATGTATCATCAACACCAGTTTCCCCACCGAGACGCTGTAACCTCTCATGATGAAAATTGGCGGCTTTTTGGTTATCCAATGCGCGGTGAATTCGCACCAATGCTGAATGGCTCATCGCGTTGATGTATTTCTCATCCATATCCCACGCCCGCTCAAAACAGGAAATCGCTCCTCGTGGACCTTCGAATAATTCTCTCTCACACTGGCGAAGGCCGGCAGCCGACCACATTCTAGCGGTTGTTCCAACTATCATACCGCGGAAGAAGAGATAGATTTCGACCATGACTAACAATGAGGCGAGTGCGAATGCAGCGACCTGTTCTGCACCGCTGTAAGCCAACCATTCGTTGACGAGCATCGATACTGCACCAAAACAGAGTATAATTCCGGCTAGAGGAGCAACGATGACATCTCTGCGTGTGTTAGCCATGTGACGGACTCCAGCCATCACTTGGAGGCCACCTAGCACGGTCACGAAAAGAGCCCCAATAGCCGCGTTGTCAAATTGCCGAGGTGAGTTCATTGCAATCGCCATCAAGCCGGCAAGAGTGAGTTGTAACCAGCCGTGCAGGCTGGAGATTTCAGGAAATGGTTGGTCTTTACTCAAGTAGAGGAGGGAGCCGCCGGTTGATGCAAGCAGCAGAATCCAACCAAGCATGAGCGCCGCCTAAAGCCGCGCGGCAATGAACCCGACTGTCAAGACTCGTCGTCGTGAACGCGTGGTTCAAGTCGCCAACCCGGCTTCCAAAAATCCTCATTGTCCAACCAGCCCAACCACTCTTTTTGGTTCGCTCTGAGTAGGTGAAACGCTCGTTTATCGAGCCCTTCTAACAAATCGTCAGCCAGTTCATCCAACCGGTGTGCTTCACCCCATTCAATCTGCATCTGTCGGATGGCACGCTGTCCTTCGCCGACATTATCGAAATTTTTCTCACACGCCTCCTGCAGGTCTTGCAGCCAATGTCGAGTCCCTCGAATATGTGGGTCATCGGTAATGGCCGCTCGCTTCTTACTAAACGGCCACCAACCCATGCCCACTCTACTGCCGCCCCTTCCCTTGAGTCTTAGGGCGAAGTGTGATGACGGCGGCACATCTCGAACGGCTATGGCGCGTATCGTGGTCCACACGCATGGGCGGGCGCGTGAGCGAGGTTACGCTGACCTTGTCGCGCTCTACGCTGAGCGCCTATCTCCAAGAGGAGTGAAGTTAGTTCAGCACTCAGAAAAGCTCAGCCATGATGCATATATCGGAAAATTGCAAGATGCAGCAAGTGGTGGCGAGTTGATTCTGCTCGATGAGAACGGGGAGTCTGGCACTACCGATTGGATGGTTGACAACTGGCGCAGATGGCGCATTTCTGGAGGCAATGTGCATTTGGCCATAGGTCCGGTGGATGGCTTTGAGGAGGAGGCGGTGTCCGACCACAGAACGATTGGATTAGGGCCTTTGACGATGACCTATGAAATGGCCGCAGTAGTCCTTTTAGAACAACTATATCGGGCTAGCGAAATCGAGCGCGGTTCGCCATATCACAGGGCGTGAAATCAGATACTCAATTCATTTCCAAGTTCAACGATTTCTTCCAATAACGATTCAAGGACCGACTCGTCAACGAGTGGATTAGCAATTACAGGACGAAGAATTGGCCGACCTTCAAGCATCGCTTTGGTGACCATGAATCGGCCGCGGTTAAGCATCTCGTCGCGGATTTTGTCAGTCACAGTATCGGCAGCAGAATCCGATAACCCGAATCCAGTGAATCTCATACAGATATTCGCAAATTCCCTGTGCGAAGCCATCTCGAGTTGTGGGTGGTCAATCACCTTTGACTCCAAGAAATCAGATAGTTCGAGGTATCTCTCGATTCTCTTCGCCCACCCTTCATGGCCAACCGCCCGCCAAGCGAGCCAAAGTTTGACCGCATCGACTCGACGGCCGCACTGCAGACTCATCCTTCCAAGGTCGAAGTCTTTGGTATTCTCATGCAGCAGGTAATGGCCAGATTCTCCATGCTTGCAGACTCTTCGAAGTGTCCCTTTGTCTTTCACCAAAAAGACGGAACAGATGATTTGCAATCCCATCATTTTGTGTGGGTCCCAAGTGATTGAATCGGCTCTCTCAATCCCTCTCAACAGACCTCTCGTCTTTGGGGAAAGGAGTGCAGCACCACCCCAAGCGGCATCGACATGGAGCCAGAGGTGTTCGGCGTGGCAGATGTCAGCAATTTCACTAATCGGGTCGAACGCACCACGCACCGTTGTGCCAGCAGTTGCCATGACGCAGAAGGGAAGGTTGCCGGCGCGCTTCTCAGCACCAATCGCTTCAGCCAGGTCCGATGGCAACATACGGCCTTTGTCATCACACGGAATTGAAATCAAATTATTCAGCCCGATACCAAGCACATTCGCAGCCATCTCAACAGAATAGTGAGACTCATTTGAGACGAATGCAACTAACTTCTTTCCGCCAATTCCTTGGCGTCGAGCATCGGGTATTTTCCTATCACGGGCGCAGAGTAAGCCCAACAGATTGCCGTTTGAGCCGCCGGTTGTGAATGTCCCTTCACCCGCTTCGAATCCAGCTAAAGTAGACATAGTGTCAATGATTTCATCTTCTATCAAAGAGGCGACCGGAGCCATCTCAAAAGTGTACATCGAGGTGTTCGTCAAACCCGTGATTATCTCGCCGGCGAGCCCAGGCACAGAAGTTCCACCCCAAAGTGGCTGCATGAAATGGGGGTGGCTGGTTTTCACAGAATGGTCAAGATAGTCATCGATATCAGACAGCATCGTTTCTACATCGACTCCCTCTCGACCGATAGCGAGGTCCAATTTGGCTCGAAGTTGTTCTGGTGCCAGTGAGTTAAGAATGGGTTGTGAGCCATCCTCAAGCTGACCTAAGTATCTCCAAACTCGTGCAAATACACCCTGCAAAAGGCGCTCATCGAAGGTGCTGAGCCCCCCGGTATCCTCTGTCATGTGTGTTCTCCGGCATCGCGGCTGACAGGAGAGGTCATCAAGGATTGCGCCGCTAGTTGTTCAACACGCCCGCTATGACCCAAAGATTGTCTAGCCATGACTACCCGAACTTTCCCTTGCTAACTATCACTGAAACCGCACTTCGCATCGCTGAAACAGTACTTCGCAAAGCCGAATCTGAACTCGCATTCCCGAAACTGAACTTTGGGTTGTTGAATTAGAACTCGGCCTAGAACTCGCACCACCAGAACGGAACTTGGCGACTCAGAGTCAACAAAACTTGGTGGTCCTAAAACGGTTCAAAGTCGCTCAAGAGTATGGCGCTGCGCTTCAACAGCACATATTGCAGCCATGTGGACAACCTCTCGAACTCCGTCACCCTGTTGAAGAATCTGCACCGGCTTTGCCATCCCTTCAAGAATCGGGCCGGTCATCTCAGCATCACCCAAGTGGTCAAGCAACTTGTAGGCAATGTTAGCGGCTGCCAAGTTAGGGCAGATGAGAACATTCGCTGGGCCAGTGAATTTCATGAACGGAAATTGTTCTTGGATATCAGAAATTAGCGCGGTATCAGCCTGCATCGGTCCATCAATGATGAGATTCGGGTCGAGTTCCCTCGCTGCATCGACCGCATCCTCCAGCCTGCTGCTACGCAACTCTCGGCTTGAGCCGAAGTTGGAGAAGGAGAGCAGTGCCACCTTTGGAAGAATACCGAACCTTCGTGCCACCCGAGCGGTTTGTACCGCAATTTCTGCGAGTGTCCTTGCGTCTGGGTAGACATTGACGGTAGCATCACCGATGAAGAGTAATCTGCCTTGCACCGCCATCATGTACATCCCAACCACCCTGTGCGCTTCAGCGTCGGTTCCGATGATTTCCAAGCATGGTTTGAGGAAGGTAGGATAGGCTCGAGTAATCCCACCTACAAAGCCGTCAGCGTCACCACTTTCGACCATCGCGGTGCCGAAGTAGGTCCTCGACTTCAACATCCGTTGGGCGTCAACTCTAGTCAGACCTTTCCGGGCTCGTTTTTCGAACAGAACATCGGCATAATTCCCTTTGCGTCTTTCATCGGTTAGTGGGTTGATGACCTCACATTCAAACTCGATGCTTAGCTCCTGTTTTACTGCCTCAATGGCTTCCTCCCGCCCGAGTAGAATAGGGGTGCAAATCCCCTCCTGAATGATATCGTATGCCGCTCTGACAATAGTCGGGTCATCACCCTCAGGGAAGACGATTATCTTCGTGTCCCGCTTCGCTCGATTGATTACTGAACGCATCACTGAGTGGGTGAGGCCAAGACGCGCCTCCAACTCTTCGCGGTAGTGCTCCACGCTAAATTCACTGGCTGGAATTCCAGCGATTCCTTCCTTCACTGCCGCCTCGGCGACCGCTGAAGCGACATACACCAAAACTCGTCTGTCAAACGGTTTTGGAATGATATAATCTTCTCCGAAGGTAATCAAATCGACATCATACGCTTGAGAAACCGAATCTGGAACAGGCTCCTTCGCAAGGTCAGCAAGAGCGCAAGTGGCAGCCATTTTCATACTTGGAGAAATTGTTTTCGCCATGCAATCAAGAGCCCCGCGGAAGATGTAGGGAAATCCGAGAACATTGTTCACTTGATTGGCAAAATCTGATCTACCACTCGCTACGATTGCATCAGGCCGGGCCGCCTTCGCGACATCAGGCATGATTTCTGGTGTTGGATTTGCCAACGCGAAGATAATCGGTTTTTCTCTCATTTCTCGCAACATTGAGGGGTTGACGATATCGCCTTTGGAAAGACCGAGGAAGACATCTGCGCCAACCATTGCAGAAGCCAAATCACCATCCGGGCACTCCTGAGCGAAAAGTTCCTTCTGTGCAGAGAGACCTCCCGCCGCCACCCGATTTTGAGTGATGATTCCTTTTGAATCACACATCGTGATGTTATCTCGCTTCACTCCGAGTAGAATCCAATGTTCAGCGCATGAAATCGCCGAAGCACCAGCACCAGACACGACCACCTTCACTTCCGAGATTTCCTTGTCGAGGATTTCGAGCGAGTTCAACAATGCAGCGCCAGAAATGATGGCGGTTCCGTGCTGGTCATCATGCATCACCGGAATATCCAATTCCTCGACCAATCGACGCTCAATCTCGAAGCATTCGGGCGCCTTGATATCCTCTAGATTGATGCCGCCGAATGTAGGCGCAATCCGTTTGACAGTCTCCACAAATTCGTCGACATCTTTGGTATCAACTTCGATGTCAAACACATCGATGTCGGCGAACGCCTTGAACAGCAGTCCTTTGCCTTCCATCACCGGCTTGCTTGCAAGCGCACCAATGTCGCCTAAACCAAGCACTGCTGTACCATTTGTAATGACTGCTACAAGGTTACCTTTAGCAGTGTATCTGTAGGCATTTTCCGGCCATTTCTCTATCTCTAGACAGGGGTAAGCAACACCGGGCGAATATGCGAGTGAGAGGTCTCTTTGAGTGGCGTGTGGTTTGGTAGGAACCGAACGCATTTTCCCGGCTGGATGGGATGCGTGGTAGTCTAGTGAATCTCTCTTGAGTTTCTCATCGTCGGACATCGAAGCGTCACCGGCGCAAGACAAAGGGGCTAACCTCTCCGATATGTGCATTCCCCCCACTTAAGAACCTCCAAAACCAGTTCATTTTGTGGTTTGTGGACTTCGATGTATACGAAGTATACAGAAAGAATCGGGAACCCAACTCCTTGATAAGTGAATGAGAGAGCGTTGTGGGCATGACTCAACGCAGGGTTGCATTCAGCCCCCTGTTTCTTGTTGCACTTATGTTGCTATCATCTTGGGGGCCGTTGGCGACACTTCAGTCCGAGGGCACAAAGAGTGGAGTGGCAGAGTGGGGTTCAGGCGGTTCCAACGATACTGGTTGGATGACTATTGATGCGATTAATGCCGACCCAGACAATGGAATTCTCGCTGAAGGAGATTTGCATCTTACTTTGGCACCTGGTGCAATAGTCGACAATCTCACCTTTGAGGTGCGAGTGAATGGCTCAAACGGCACATGGGTTGAACAGCCACAACTCAACTTTGTAGATACTCAATCACCAATCATGGATTGGCGAGGTTACGGTGGCTTTGGTCAGCAGAACGATTTCATCGGACCAGAACCGCACACATCGCGATTGAATCCCAATGTAGACACCGGTGCATCTTGGCTTGTTCCCGGCGATGCTGAAGTTACTGACTTAGTCGTCGAAGCACTTCGTCCTGCAGACACCTATGTCTCCTTCTCGCCACTGGTCGCTGATGTTCTTGCCACGGCAGTTCATCCTGAAGATGGCCGCCTCTACATGTTGTTTGGAGATGTATTGCTCCAACTCGACGCGACCAACACTCCTCCGGTAATCGAGATAGCCGACGAAATCACAGGCGCGCAGACACTGGTTGTCGATGTTGCCAACGACATGGTTTTGGTGTCAGTTGACGACAACTCGACACGCTTCCGTGCGTGGTCGCTTTCCGACTCGAGCGAGTTGGCCGGCCCTTTCTCCATAGAGTCCAATGTACCGAGCAGTGGTGGCCAGTCATCCAGTCCACCACAGGTTGTCACCGCGTTGATGGCCGACTCGATGGGTATGGTTTGGGGGGCCACCGACGAGGCAGACTTGTTCGCCGCTAGTATCGGCGTCACCTCGAATCCCAATTCCGGCTCGGATGCAGTTACTGACCTCATCGAACTGAATGGTGTGATCTACCTCGCCACAGATGGTGGTGGTGTGATGCGCTACGACCTTTCGACCTCATCTTGGCTATCCCCTTGGGATACCCAAAACACCCTGCCAAGCGATGACATCGTGCAGTTGGAAGAGGTGAATGGTGTGCTCATGATTGCGATGGCTGATGCGGGAATCGTTCGCTACAACTTGGCAACTTCCTCTTGGCTCGCTACTTGGACTGATGCAAACTGGCTCGCCTCCAACGATATTCACGGTTTGGCGATGGGCGGTGAATGGCTGAACATTCTTGCTGGTGAAACGCTACACCATTACAACACCACGATGGGCGCCTTCGCGAGCAGCAAGACACTCGATTCCCTCGGCCTTATTCGAGAAGGCCTCGACCTTCTCTCATGGCCTGCGGGCGGTTCACGCGCACCGGCGCAGGATTGGGTTCTTGTCGGCGATGGCGGTGGCTCGTTTGCAACAATCCTACCCGGCTCAACTCCTTGGCACCAAAGTACGATGCAACTTGCGAGTGGTCCCAACAGTGCCACGATGTACGACACCCTCGAATTGAATGGAGTCGTTTGGGTCGCCGGCGATGGATTAGTCGACCGCTTCGACAGGAACATCAACCGTTGGGTCGAGCCTTTACTAACCGGTTCGACCAATCAGGCGCTTGGAACTGATGGCACCTCAATCTTCGTCGCTACTTCTGATGATGGCCTCTACGAATTTGCCCAAAACGGAAGCCAACTGAACCACTGGACAACCGCCCAGAATCTCAATTCAAACGATGTCGACTCGCTCGCTTACGACAGTACCAACGATGTATTGGTGGTCGGTCATTCGGAGTCGGGTGTTACGCTCATCAATGTCTCGAATAGTCAAGTGTCATCCTCCTGGTCGACCGGTCGCTCCGACGCATTCGCCAACCATATCCGAGCCGTCGCAGTCCGTTCGGGAATAGCCTACATGGCCTCTGACCGAGGAGTTCTGCGCCTCGACATCGGCAACGACACTCTACTCTCATCATGGCGTTCGACCGGAATGGATGATGTCGCCTACATGCCGGTCGAGACAGATGGCAGCATGATGTATCTCGGAATGTTTGGATACGGAGTTCTTGTCTTTGACAGGACAACAGGTGATTTGACCGATACATGGTTCGTATCGAGAAATGGAAACGGCATCTCATCGAACGAAGTCTACTCGCTTCACATTGACTCTCAGAATGACATTTGGGTCGGCACCTCGGACGGCGCAGACCGTTACGACGGTAGCCATTGGAGTCACATCAACGCTCAGGGCGGCTTCAATCCCCGGGATTTCTTTTCACTGACTTCGGATTCAACCCACCTTTACGCCGGCACCAACGCGGGTGCTTGCCAATACAGTCTATCCACCCTCACGCGGGTTGACTGCTGGAACTACTACTCCGCCCCCACCGGACTTCCCTCCTCATGGGTCTATTCCGTGGAAATGCTCACTCCGGGCTACCTCTATGCTGGCACCAACTATGGTGCGGGCGTCATCGATGTTGCGAACGACACAATCATCGAAGTTTGGGAGGCAGGTGAACAGACTTGGAACGGTCCGACATATGAGTGGGATGATGTCATCTATGTCGGTCTCAACGGCGAAGGTGTTGCTCGCTACGATAGAATCAACGATGAGTGGTTGACCACTTGGGACTCCTCCTCGTCGAACGGTTTGGTGCCGTCGAATGATGTCACCACGCTGATTCCAGACCGTCAGCAGCACCGAATTTGGATTGGGGGTGACTTCGGTGTCCGTCTTATCGACTTGAACAATCAAACGATGGAAGCGAGTTTCGCCCAGACTGGCGGGCAGGACGACCCCGGAGAATTGGTAATCATAGGGGATGTGCTCTACTACTCAGAGGTGAGGGCTGGAACCTCATCAAACGACAATGTCTACCGCTATGACATCAACAACTTTACCACTTTGAGCAGCCTTGACGCGGGCTCTCGAATCAATCAGAATGGATTGGTTTACGGCATCGGTGAAGGGCCCGACGGAATGCTTTGGATTGGGGTTACCCCATCTGGGTGGTTCGGTCTAGATGCAGGCAGCATCGCTCGCTGGGACCATGCCAACGACTCTTGGGCGAGTAACCTCGATGCGACAGGAACGATTCTCCGAGTCAATTCCGTATACGCGGGCGAGTGCGAGCCGCTGAATGTTTCTGCCTGCCATCTCTTTGCATCGTATGGTGAAAAGGTGCATCGTCAATTCGACTACAACGGCAATCTGCTCAATGAGTGGGATGACAATGTAATGGTCGGCCCAATCCGTTCGATTGACTTGTGGCAGGGTGTCATCCACTTTGCAACAATGGAGGGAATCGTCCGCTATGACATGTACAACGACACCTTCCTCACAACTTGGACTCCCGGAAATGGCCTACAATCAAATTCGGAAGATACAATATTCGACATTGAAATCGTTGGTGACGACCTTTGGTACACAACGATGGCGGACAGCGGCTGGCAGCGCAACAGTCGTATTTTCGTTAAGAACGGAACGACTGGACAATGGTCGGATTGGCAGGCGGGAAGCGGAAACATCCCCCAAGGCTTCGGATTTTCAATGGAAGTTTGTCAAGGTGTTCTCCATGTTGCGATGGCGCGCTACCTCGGCTTTGGAACTCAGGGTGGTGTGGCCCGTTACGACCTCTCAACCCTCCAGTGGCTCAGCCAGTGGAATCAGGGTAGTGGTGGTGCAGGCAACACAGGATTGGCAGATGATGATGCGCTTGCAATCGCTTGCGATGAACAAGGCGGAATCGTCTACATCGGATTCGATGCGAACGATGTTGGAATTAGCCGCTATTCGTATGGCAGAGGGCAGTTTATCTCGACCATATCCGAATCTGCGAACGGGATTTTACCCGACCAAATATTCCCAGACGGATTACGCTGGCATGATGGTGTATTGATGGCATCTCACACCGATGAAAATAGCGGCACAGGAGGAATTTCCAGGATTTCAGCGAATGGTGGCCAACTCGGAACAGGAGTCAAATTAGATATCGGCACTCAAGCGTCGAGCATGGAAATAGTTCCCAATGGCGGTACTTCGACTGAATGGCTAATCGGCAGGCCGGGTGGTGATTCGGGTTACAACCGAGTGGATGTTCTCAACTCAACCGGCTTGCAGAAGGGAATCGATGTATTGGCAGGATTATCGAGTGGTAGAATGTTGGATATCGCCTTCCAAAACAACGAGGTCTACATCACTTCTGCAGCAAGTTCAAACCAAAATTTCGGCTCATCAATTCTTCACGGCGAACTACTCTCCAACGGCAGCATAAGTTGGATAGAAGCGTATCCTTTCACTTGGGACATAGTCAACGAGATGTTGCCTATCAACAACGACCTGTGGGTGACAACCTCGGGTGGTGGCCTTTGGAAGGTTGACACAACCACTGGCCAAGCGAGCAGCACACCAGCGCCACTACACTACCAGATGCACGGTATCAGCCAGAAGGGCAGCGACCTCGTAATTGGGTTGATGGGAACCACCTACACTGCGGCAGGAGTACAGGTCTACAACATGACCACGCAAAGTTGGACTGACGGCGCTCTACTCGCAGGATTACCAAGCAATCTCGTGCGTGATTTCGCTCTCTATGACAACAGAGTGTGGATAGCCACATACGGCGGCATTGGTGTTTGGAATCTCAGCTCTCAGGCGTGGGATGATTCCATCACCACACAGAACGGACTCACCAGCACAGTAGTTGAACACATTTGGGTCGAGAGTGGGGAACTCATGTTTGGCACCCCTTCGGGATTGATTCGTTGGGATGTCAGCAGCGCCTCCGTCACAGCAACCTACGACCGAAACAGCGGCCTCTTGGGCACCCATGTGTCAGGTATGGCGTACGCCCCTCAAACCACAGTAACAGTGGGTGGAAATGTGGTGACTCACCCGCGCACCCTCTTCCTTTCACACAATGGCCAAGGCCAAACTCGCCCGGGCGCCACTGCCTTCTCCCTAGCCTCGATGCAGCCGACCCAACAGTATCAGGTGGACATGCTTCCTTCCAACAATGTAGTAGCGGTCGCGGCAGATTGGTGGGGCGTCCATATCGCGACGGACATCAGCCCGCTCGTTCACTGGAACGCCTCTTCAGGTCAGATGGAGTCTGGTGCACCATCGTGGTCATTCGCAGCATGGCCGGTCAGGGAATTAGTCAGTGATGGAACTACTCTACTCGTCCTCAATCAAGGTGGTATCGACTTTGTTGATGTCACTAGCCCACTGCATGCAGTTGTCAGGCAGGAGAACATTCTGCGATTGACAGGCGCCTCCATCTCTGCGACTGGAATTTGGGTAGCGACAAATGGTGATGGATTGTATGGATTTGGGCCTGCCCCCAACCACCTCGAGATAGAGCGTGAATCGATGCGCCGTGCCGACCCACTCACCGCGACTTTCTCTGGAAACGCGTGGGATATTACCGACAGCACACATCCCGGACAGAGGACCGCTCTAATCGATCCAATGAACTCAATCTGGACATCAGAAACTTCGAACAGTGCTGCGCCGGGTGGAATTCCTACTCATCAAATTCCATTGACATTGTCCAGTCCGGTCAGTGGTGCAGCGGTTTGGGTTGATTCTCACAACTTGAATTACACAGGAACCTGGAATCTTACCGCCCTCAATTCAAATCTTGCATCAGCCTTCGAACTCGCCGCGCGGAGAGGTACTCTCTCACCAGATGGTAGAGATTTACACATTCAACTTTTGAGTCCCCTAAACGGCTCTCTTGAGGTACGAATCACCTACGATTGGATTCGCTCAGAATCCCCAGTCGAACTACTCGACCTCTACGACAGGCCAGACGACGGCGGCGGAGTTGTGATTGCAGAATGGACTCCAAGTGCTGATTCTAGTTGGGCGGCTTACCGAATTTATCTCCAAGAGGGTAACTGGAGCACCCCTCCGACCGCCTTTGAACTGGATTCACGACCCTACGATGTGCGTGTCCCAGTTTGGTCAGTGACCTTGACAGAAATCAACACCGTCAACGGCCAACCTATAGTGGATGGAATCGACTTGTATGGTGTGGCGGTTATCGAATACGCTGACGGAACACTAGGCGAGCCTTCTCCAATCTTAGGTCCGGCAGCAGCGACAGATGAGGTACCCAATCCACCAGAATGGGCGATTGCCGGGCCGTCGGAAGGTGGCGAAGATGGCGACCTCTATGTCGAGTGGAAGAAGTGCACCGCAATCGACCACGCGGGAACTAGAGTTTGGGCGGTCACTCAGGAAATCACAGATGCAGTAGGTTTGAATCAACAGAATCCCGACATCCACCCACTCTCCAACAGCACAGTTCTCAATCTTGAGAGAGGTCGAGTCTACTGGGTTGCACTCACCTGTGTCGACGAGAGTGGCCAGCACGATCCAGCCAATGCCACCATCATCGGACCGGTTGTACCAACCGGCGGCGTCGATGACGGCACTGCTCCTGTTCCCATTGAGAACATCTCAGCGTGGGATACTCCAGATGACGAGGGTGGCAGAATCACAGTATCTTGGTCTCCAAACGGCGAAGAAGACTGCGGTTGGCATGTAATTCTCGTTCGCCCTAGGATGGTGGACGAAGACGCACCCACAGACGCATTTGACTTCTCCAATGCGACCATTGTTCCCGACTGCACGACAAACTCAACCATCATTTCTGATTGGGGTGGACAGCCGATTGAGGACAACTTCCTCTACTGGGTAACTGTCGTCGCCTGTGACTTCTGGGGCAATTGTGACCTCGGCAATGTCACCTCTGTCGAGGTGATGTCGGAGCGGAATCTACGCGGCTCAGACCCACCACCAAGAGTTGAGAATCTCTCAGCGTGGGACCATGCTGATGACATGGGTGAAGCAATAGATGTCTCTTGGTCGCCGAGCACTGTTGGCGATTTCTCATTCTACATCATTTGGGCGAGCAACCAGCCGGTAGACGACCTCGCGGCCGCGTGGGCGCGCTGTCAAGATGATTTGAACTCGTGTGGACTCACTAGAATCGATTTCCAGTATCCAATGGATTCTGGCTCTGAGAAGGTAGAGGTTACGGTAGGTACCGCTCTCTATGATGGCGATTCCGTCGAGACTTCCAATCCGTCAGTAATTCGGCCGAACATCCCACTTTCGGTCACGGTCACAATTCACGACCTCACCACCTCCGCCTTCCTAACTAGACTTCCCACGGTCGTCGTCACTCCGATTGACAACCGCGACGACATTATCGCACCTGACAGACTTGAGGCACCGTTCATTCGTGATGTCCCTGGTGACAATGGTAGTGCTGTCTATGTAGAGTTCATCCCGAGTACAGCCAGTGACATCGCCTTCTACGAAGTCTATGCTGATGTAGTCGCATTCACCAGCGTAGGTCATCGAGAACCTGTCATGATTGTTGATAGGGATGCAATTCAACCTCTGCTCATTGAGAGCATCGATGGTGGCGCTCCGGTGATGGCGGGTATTCCTATTCATATTGCGGTGGTGCCTGTTGATTCGTCTGGAAACTCCCACCGCGACCAGTTGAATGTAGGCTCAGGAAAGGCGTACGACAACTCGGGAGAAGACCCGGGCGGTCACCTACCGGATGTTGACTTCACGGTCGGCTGGAATGATGATGGCACTGCGATTGAAGTCGAGTGGGAAATTCTCAACCGCACCGATGTGCGCAACTACAGAATCTATGTCAGTCAGCAGCGCTTCGAAAACAGCGACGAGGCGGAGATGGCGAAGGGCGGAATTATTGGCAGCTTCTGGTCGCTTGAGATGGTTGACGAAAACACGACCTACGACAACGCGTCTCACTGGTTTGTGGCAGTCTCAGCGTACGATGGCTCGGTTTGGAAGCATGCACTATCATCGAAGGAGGTCAAGCCCTTCACAGCGCCGTCAAATGTTGACGGCGACGGAAATGATGAGGGCGAGTCAAGCGCAGGAATCCTCGATTTGCTCGACCTCAACACAGTTCTCACCATTCTTCTCTCGATGGCAATTCTTACCGTTCTTCTGCTCGCATTCCGAGCCCGAAGAAACTCACGCAAGGATGAGGCGTGGCAATTGGCAACCGCCGCTTGGGGATTGCCACAGGAAGAGGGCTGGGCTGAGCCGGGTCTTGGCCAGGATACAGACCTCGCTGGAACATTGATGCCCGCTGCTGCTCAAATCAAGAGTGAACAGGTAGCCACTCCACAGAGGCCGAGCGGATTGAGTCCGAAAACCGCTGAACAATCGACTGAGTTGTCACCGAGGACTTCGACAGCAACATCCACAGCACCCACAGCAGCGAGTGCGAAGTTGGAGGAGTTGGCGTCAGACCTTTTCGACGAGCCGAGAAGTGATAGGAACGTGACTGGTGATGAGGACTTGGATTCACTTATCGACGACTTGCTTTGAGTGGGATATTTTCTCGTGAACATTGAGAGGGCTATTTTCTCCTAAAAACAGCACCCATTTTTCCCCTTTTCACGCGTGTGAGCATTGATGGCGGAGATGTGGTTCAGCGTTGATGCGGGTGAGGTTAGATGACAGAAGAAACCAGTTCACCGCAATCTTCGACATTCACAACCCTACCTTGGGACGGAGGCAGAAGGGTCTCTCTTTTTGACGCACATCTAGAACGGTTGGAGGAGCACGCAGGTCGGCTCGGTTTAGCGTGGCCTAGCGGTTCTGAGGAGAGTGTAAAATCGGCAGTATTGGAGGCGATGCGAGAGGCACTTGAATCACCACCCGAAAAACCAGACAAATCGACTATCGGATTTCTGACCGTTCGGTTGAATGGGGTAGAAGAATTCACCGCCGAAGCAAGATGGGTCAAAGAATACCCAAACCCTCTCACAGCCACTGCAGTGGCAGCCCCTCGCTGGGGTGAAGGGGTCACAGGCACCAAACACGCTGACTGGAAACCATACAGTGAGGCTGCGAAACTTGCCGCCGAGCGGGGTTGCGACATCGCACTTCTCGTCGATGGAGATGTGGTGGTTGATTGTTGCCGCGCAACGCCACTTCTGCTCGACGATGATGGCACTGCATGGTACCCGGACCCAGCGCTCGGCTCCATCGAATCGGTGACGCTCCGCTGTGCACGAACCCACCTCGAAGCGATTGGAATTCCATTGAGTTCCGGGCGCCTCACCAAAACGCTGTTCTCGCGAGCGCGCTCGTTCGTCGCGGTTGGAACCGGGGTCGGAGCCATCAGAATAGCATCGCTCGACGGCCAACCAATCGGCGATGACTCGAGCCTATTTCCAACTCGATGTGCAGAAGCGGTCGAAAAAGCATTTTCAGAATCTTGGCTGCAAATTCCGGAGGAGTAATTCGATGACACTCAACCACTCAACTATTCCATCAACTATGGTGGGGGTGATGCATTGACAGTGCGAGCAAAATGGCCGATGTCGGATGATGAGGTAGCATTACTTGACTTGGCAGAGGTACTACGAGAAGCGAGTTTACTCGGAAAAAGCGCCCAGATTCATGGTGGCCCTGACGAACTCATCCTCCTCTCGGGCGGTCCTGATGGAGATGATTCAGCGCTGACAATGCTCGCCGGTCCACCAACGATGAGAATCATATCGACCCAACCGACTCGCGCCATGCAACCAGAATCTTCGACTCAGGGTTCTGCACTCAAAGGACAAATCGACCTTAGTCCACCGTCAACATTCTGCAATTGGCGGGTCGAATCTTGGCAGAATAATAGTTGGGAGAAGCGGCTGGACATTATGCAGCCCGACCTTGCAACCGCTTTGCGTTCATTGGATTCGCTTCTACCGGATGTCAGCGAGGAAGTTTGTGGTATCTCCGCAGGTGGTATCGCTGGGCTATTGACCTATGATTTGGCGCAATGGACAGAGCCGGTTAAATTCAAAAATTTGCCAAAGGAAGGCGCTCTTCTAGGTGCGCTGTTCCGCTGTGACAGATGGTTACTCCACAATCGCGAACAAGGCACTCTTTCGCTGCTCACCACTGTTGAAGACGACTGGTCATCCGCCTGCATCGAGGTGGTAAATGAGTGGGTTTTGAACCCCAAATCCCCTCGAAACAAATCTTCTCAAAAAGCCGAACTCGGAATAGACGACTCCACCCCAAAAAGTGAAAAATTCGTGAGCACAAACGGGCCACCTACCTCCACAATCAGCGATGAGGAACACGCTGCGGTTGTAGAAGAGGTCCAAGGTGCAATTGAGGCGGGCCAATTTTACCAACTCAATTTCGGCAGAATTTGGCAAGGCCAAATCGACCATCCTTGGCCAGTTTTCAGGCGACTCGCAACGGCCAATCCAGCACCCTACTCCGGCTGGCTCCATCTGCCTGATTTTGGCTTTGCACTCGCTTCAGCGAGTCCTGAACTTCTGCTTTCAATCGAAGGAGAGAAACTCTCCACCCGACCGATCAAGGGGACTCGACCGCGTGCGAGGAGCCGTGACGAGGATGAGGCGTCTTTGAGGGAGTTGGTGGCTACTCGCAAAGAGGTTTCAGAACATATGATGCTGGTTGACTTGGAGCGCAATGACATCGGCCGCATTTCAAGAGTGGGGAGTGTTCGGTGGCACGATTGGAGAATTGAGAGTCACCCCACAGTACACCACATGGTGAGTGATGTCAGGGGTAAGATTCGCGAAGACTTGGACGGCTGGGACGCTCTGCAAGCGCTGTTCCCCGGAGGTAGTATCACCGGCTGTCCAAAGACCGCGGTAGTCGCTGCAATCGATGAGTTAGAAGGAACTCCAAGAGGGGCGTGGACAGGCTCACTCGGCCATCATGACCCACGCACCGGCAAAGCGTGTTGGAATCTGTTGATTCGAACTCTTGAGGCGGAGGAAACTGACGCTTCAAATTGGCATGCAAAGGTGCAAGCGGGTGGCGGCTTAGTAATCGAATCAGAGCCTATTCAAGAGGTTGAAGAGGCGAAGTGGAAGGCCCAAGCGCTGTTGGATGCGGCGTGGGGTAGTGCTGCCACGAAGGTGCCGACCGGCCAGATGGAAAGTAGGGAGATTCCGGCTGTCAACGAGGAAATTTCCGCTCTTTTGAGCTCCTTGAATTCGCAACCTCCTGCCTGCATCGCTCCTGCTGAGCCACGCCGTTGGTACCCCGATGACCCCCCATTCGCTCCACCCTGCCCCGGAACTCGCCGCCTCCTGTTCATCGATAATTTGGATTCATTTTCGTGGAACATCGTTCACTGCTGCAGTCAACTCGGCGCAGAGTGCATCGTTGTGGAAGGACGGGGTCTGCGCGTGCCATCGGACCCAGAATCGGTTCTCCTCGCAGTCAAACCGACTCACATCATCCTCGGCCCTGGCCCCGGCAGGCCATCAGATGCACCACTCACTCTCGCCTTTGCACAACTCGCAATCGATGGAAACCTCACCGATGGCAACTCACCTCTCCCACTACTCGGCTTATGCCTCGGCCACCAAGCGCTCGGCATCGCCGCAGGATGGCCACTCTCACCGACTCCATCAGGTGCAGTCCATGGAGTCCACGACCTAATCACCTTCAATCAAGATGAGTTATTCGCTGGCTTAGGAGAACAGGCGCGCGTGATGCGCTACCATTCGTTGGCGCTCCAGCAGACCAACGACACCCTCCAAATATTAGCAACAGACGCTGCTACCGGCAAAATCCCGATGGCCGTGGGAAGCCCGGAATTACCGGTGTGGGGGGTCCAGTTCCACCCAGAGTCGTGTGGCAGTTTGGAAGGTTGGAGAATCCTCGAGAACTTCCTCGCACCGACAATCTGGACGGTCGGGGAAAGCGTTGAAGTGCCAACCCAAGGTCGAAAGGGGTGAGGGAATCGGATGGCTACCTGTCGCATCTGCCGAGGCGTCTACCCGCAAGACCAGTTCATATCCGGCAACGGGCCTCGCTACCTCGTCTGCAATCGTTGTGGAGTTGAGGAGGGGTATGTTTCTGACGATGATGTTCCATCACACTTTGATGATGCGACTGTGAAAGGCCGCTACACGCTTGTCGCCCGACGATATGCTCCGTGGTTTTGGTTGGGAATCGGTTGGACTCTGTGGGCTCTGTTCTTTGTTGGAACACCGCTTTGGGGGAATGCTGCTCTGGCCGTTCTAGTGTTGAGTACTCTTGGAATCCCGGTTTTTCACATTCTCGGTGGAGCAAAATTTCAAGCGAATCTTCGTCGTTTGACACCTTGAATGGTTTGGTTTTGGAGTGATGCTCCGGTTCAAATCGTTGAAATAGTATCAAACAAACCGGCAAGTTAGAGGGAACACGGGGTTCCCTGAAAGAAAACAGTGAGACGGCGTGATACAGAGGGAAGACGAAAAGAGTCGCAAGAACGGGTCAACAATGAGGCTAACAGCCTCGCAGTCCATCGATATGATGGGTCTAGACTCGTTCACCCACGCCTACCGAAAGAATACCTCGAGCCTTGGCTTTCTAGCCACCTCACACCCCCGCACCTCCCAGTGTTCTACGCCCGCAGCCGCGGGCGAGCGCCTGGTAAGAGAGAACGGCGGGTTCTCTGAAACAATGTGAAAAAAAGGAGACACGAAAAAAATGAATCGAAAGAACCTGAGTGTGTTAGTCGCACTATTGATGATTCTGATGTCAGCAGCAGCTGCATCAGGTGACGGAACCGACCCCCTAGACCCCTCCGACGGAGGGGCTGACTGGGACGGCGATGGATTGACTAACGCAGAAGAGCAGACGCACGGAACGGACATGACGAAAGCCGACACAGACGGCGATGGTCTACCAGACGGATGGGAAGTGGCCCACGGCCTCAACCCAAATTCGGCTGGTGACGCCAACGCTGACCCTGACGGTGACGGTCTAACGAACGCCCAAGAGTACGCAAAGGGTACCAACCCTAACAGCGCGGACACAGACGGCGACGGAAGGCCTGACTCGACAGACCCGTTCCCGAACGACCCTAACGACGGAGAGTACTCGGACTCGGACGGCGACGGAATCCCCGACGCCTACGACCCGGACTACCAAGAAGCTGAGACAGGCTCGGGCGACGGCGGCACCAGTGGTGGCGGCGAGTCCGAAGACCAAGGCCAAGGCGAAGGTCAGGGCCAAGGTCAAGGCCAAGGTCAAGGCCAAGGTCAGGGCCAAGGTCAAGGCCAAGGTCAAGGCCAAGGTCAAGGCCAAGGTCAGGGCCAAGGTCAAGGACAAGGTCAAGGCCAAGGTCAAGGCCAAGGTCAAGGCCAAGGTCAGGGCCAAGGTCAAGGACAAGGTCAGGGCCAAGGTCAAGGCCAAGGTCAAGGCCAA